>Ga0157366_1000095_pt1 | contig 49402 bp, 44 predicted proteins | sample AttbisABBM1_FD_113149 | JGI IMG/M metagenome (GOLD analysis project Ga0157366, IMG submission 113149) | Fungus gardens microbial communities from leaf cutter ant in Botucatu, State of São Paulo, Brazil - Atta bisphaerica ABBM1 | ecosystem: Host-associated > Fungi > Mycelium > Unclassified ...
GCATTAGGAGAAACCGCCATGGACGGCGGTTTCAGGTGAGACAGGCAGGGACGCCTGTCGCAACCGGCCTCAATGCGGTATGGCGGAGGGAGGGGAGTTGGCAAAGCCAACCGTCTGATAGGGCAAAGGCGCGGGTTGCCAGGGGCCGCGCCTTCGGCCCCTGGCTCGGTCGAGGTGCGTGAGCCACATGGGGCATCTCACGTTTATCGACCGAAAACTGCACAAATACGTTCAGAAAAACGCTAACTGACCAGCATTACGGCGATGCCGGGCTTTTTCTTGTGTTAAATCGTCGGCTGGTTTACCAAACCGTCTATCAGCACCTGCGGCGTGCCCTGCGAGCAACGTTCGATGCGCCCGCGCACGCCGTAGACCCGCGCCAGGCTCTGCGGCGTAATGACCTTCTCCGGCGCGCCATCGGCGATCAGATCGCCATCCTGCAGCATCAGCACGTGGTCGCCGTGACGCAGCGCGATGTTGATGTCATGCACCACCACCACCGTCACGATATTCCGCTTGCGGGTTTCACGGCGCACCAAATCCATCACGTGGAACTGATAGTTGAGATCGAGCGCGCTCAGCGGCTCATCCAGCAGCAGCAGCGACGGCTGACGGATCAGCGACTGCGCCAACCCCACCAGCTGTTTCTGGCCGCCGGACAGCTGATCGAGATAACTCAACGCCAGATGGGCGATGCCCAGTTGCTCCAGCAGGGCCATCACCTCCGCTTCGCTGCCGGCGTTGCTGCGGCCGCCCGAGGCGCGCTGCGCCACGATGATCGACTCCAGCACGTGCAGGTGCACCCCGGCGGGCAGCGACTGCGGCAGATACACCACTTTCTCCGCCCGACGGGCGAACGGCATCTGCATCAGATCGCCGTCATCCAGCCACAGCTTGCCCTGCGCCGGGTTCAGCCCGGCCAGCGAGCGCAGCAGCGTCGATTTGCCGCTGCCGTTCGGCCCCAGCAGCACGGTGATTTGCCCGCGCGGCAGCATCGGCACCGAGAGATCGTCGATCACCTGGCGTTTCGGGTAGCCCGCCGAGAAGTGTTCTATTCGCAAGCCCTGGTTCATACGTTCCCCCGATGGCGCAGAATAATGCTCAGGAAGAACGGCACCCCGACCAGCGAGGTGACGATGCCCACCGGAATGATCACGCCGGGCACCAGATTTTTCGACGCCACCGAGGCCATCGACAGCACCAGCGCGCCAATCAGCGCGCTGGCCGGCAGGTAGAAACGGTGATCTTCGCCGAAGATCATGCGGGCGATGTGCGGCGCCACCAGGCCGATAAAGCCGATCGGCCCGACGAAGGCCACCGCCAGCGCCGAGAGCATGCTGATGCGCAGCAGCGTGGTCAGCCGCAGACGGCGCACGTCGATGCCGAAGCTCACCGCCCGGTCTTCCCCCAGTCGCAGCGCGGTCAGTTTCCACGAGCTCATCATCGACAGCGGCAGCAGCACGGCGAACACCCCGAACAGAATGCCCAGCTTGTCCCACGAGGCGCGCGCCAGGCTGCCCATGGTCCAGAACACCAGCCCCTGCAGCGTATCCTCGCTGGCGATGAATTGCATCATCGAGACCAGCGCGTTGAAGGTAAACACCAGCGCGATGCCGAACAGCACTACGCCGGAGGTGGCGACCCGCGTCCAGCGCGTGATGCCGTCGAGCATCAGCGCGGCGAACAGCGCGAAGATAAAGGCGTTGGCGGAGATGAACCACTGATCGGGAATACCCGGAATGCCGATGCCGAGCACAATCGCCAGCGCGGCGCCAAAGGCCGCGGCGGAAGACACCCCGAGAGTAAAGGGGCTGGCCAGCGGATTATTCAGGATGGTCTGCATTTCCGCCCCGGCCAGGCCGAGCGCAAAGCCCACCACCACCGCCATCAGCGCGTAAGGCAAGCGGATGTCCCAGACGATCACCCGCGTGCCGGCATCGGCCGCGGCGGGGTCAAGCAGCGTTTGCCATAAGGATGACAACGACAGGCCGGATGGCCCCATGGTGAAATCCAGCAGCAGCGAGCCCAGGATTGCCAGTGCCAACACGCCCATCATCAACAGACGATGGCGAAGAATATGCTGATAGCGCCCCATCACGCCGGCGTCGGGTTGCCCCTTGGCGTCAGTCATGGGATCGGTGGATACGCTCATTCGTTAAGATACCTGTTGCAACCATCATGACAGCGGCGCGAAAGCGGCCGCCGTGAACCGGAAAGTGTGCGGCAGCAGCCTGCGCACAGCCGTTAACAATAAAACAAACGATAATACTTATCAATCATATCAATAGGTGAGAACGGCGTTGTCGAAATGTAATAATTTGTTTTTTATCGCCATTTTTCAAACCGCCACGCTTTCCCCCGCCAACGGCCAGTAGGTTAATTATTCTGAAAATTATTCCTGATCCGACCAGACTCTGACAAATAGCGGCAAAACCACATAGAATCCAAAACCACAGCACCGCGCGTGCAAAAAACTTTCAGGCCGCCGCAAGAGCGGCCTTATTGACGAGGCTGTAATGAGAAGTCCATCTCCGGCGGTAACGCCCAAACGCCCGGCGCTGCTGAACTGGCTGTTGCACAGCCCGCTGCACGCCGATGACGAACCGTTTCAACGCCAGCTGCGTCTCACGCTGACGCCCTCTCCTCTCACCCCCTGGCTGAATGCCGTGGGGCCGGCCGCGCTGTTGGTGGGGTACGCGTGGCTGAACCAACCGCTGGTCGGTATCGGCCTGCTGCTGCTGTTGCTGCTGTTGACCGCCGGACGCGCCAGGTTGTCGCAAAGGCGCCAACCCGCCTGGCCGAACGCCATGCTGGTGACGGTGTTGTTGTGGGCGCTGCTGGTTGGCGCCAGCGCCGCGCTGGCGATGCTGTCGGGCCGCTTCGTGCTGATCCTGTTCGCCGGCCTGACCATTACCGCCCTGGCCTGCTGGTTGATGCAACGCCATGCCGCCGCGCCGCGCTTCGCGCTGCTTGAGGTGATCGCGCTGACGCTGCCCTACCTGCTGGCGGCGCCCCTGTCGCGCGTGCAAAACCTGTTTGTCCTGGCGGATCTCGCGCCGCTGTGGCTCGTGCTGGCCCATGGCATGATCGCGCGCTACCATCGCCAATTGGTGCAGCACGTCACGCTGGCCTGGGAGAAGCAGCAGGCATCGCACCGCGATCGCCTGACCGGCTTTCTCAACCGTGCAGGCGGCGAGGTCGTGATGCGCAGCATCTGCCGCCCCGCAACGGCGCAGCCGATCTCCCACCTGTTCATTCTCGAATTCGGCCCGCTGGCGGCGCTCTACCAAAGTCACGGCGTCCAGATCGGCGACGACGTGCTGCGCACCGTCGGCGAGCGCCTCAAGACGCTGATCCGCCCGAGCGACTACGTCTGCCGCTATACCGGCGGTCTGTTTCTGATTCTGGTGCACGATCTGCCCTACGGCGCGGAAAGCGAGTTTCTGGCGCGCATTGTGCCGCCGCTGGAGGCGCCCTACGATTTTGGCGCGTTCGGCGAGGTGAACATGCGGCTTAACGCCGGCATTTTGGCGCTGACGCAGAATTACGCGACGGTAGAGAGTTTGATGAGCTCGGCGCAGCAGGCGCTGGCGGAAGCCAAAGGCGGGAAAAAGTAAAGCAAAACGCGGCGGGAGCCCCCGCCGCGTGTCACTCACCGAAGATTACTTCACGTCCATCTTCGGGAATTCCATTTCGCTGTACTTCACGACACGGGTGCCTTGCGACAGCTTGTAACCGAACCAAATCAGCAGGAACAGCGGAATGCCGATGTAGGTTGCAGTCACGCCGTACCAGTCAATCTTGTCTTGCAGGAAGGCCTGGTAATTCTGGCCCAGGGTAATGATCAGGCACAGCACGAAGGCGAAGATCGGCCCCAGCGGGAAGAACCCGGAACGGTACGGTAAGTCGTTGAGATCGCGCCCCTGCAGCATGTAACCGCGACGGAAGCGATAGTGGCTGATAGCGATGCCCAACCAGGCGATGAAACCGGTCATGCCCGAGGTATTCAGCAGCCACAGATAAACCGACTGGTTGCCGAACATCGACGTCAGGAAGCACAGCCCGGCCACCACGCAGGTCGCGTACAGCGCATTGCGCGGCACCCCGCCTTTCGACAGCTTGGCGAAGATGCGCGGCGCTTTGCCTTCGGACGCCAGGGTGAACAGCATGCGGGTCGATGCGTACATGCCCGAGTTACCGGCGGACAACACCGCCGTCAGGATCACCGCGTTCATCACCGCCGCCGCCGACAGCAGGCCGGCATGCTGGAACACCAGGGTGAACGGGCTGACGCTGATGTCTTTCACGTCATTGCGCAGCAGGCTCGGATCGGTATACGGAATGATCAGGCTGATGATCAAAATGGCGAAGATATAGAACAGCAGGATACGCCAAAACACCTGACGCACCGCGCGCGGGATGTTTTTACCCGGGTTTTCCGATTCGCCGGCCGCGATGCCGATAAGTTCAGTGCCCTGGAACGAGAAGCCAACGATCATGGCCACGCCGATCATCGCTGAGAAACCGCCGGCGAACGGCGCATCCCCTATCGTCCAGTTCTGCCAGCCGGCGTGCTCGCCGCCCTTCAGAATGCCGACGATCATCAGCACGCCGACGGCGATGAAGATAATCACGGTGCTGACCTTGATCAGCGCGAACCAGTATTCCGCCTCGCCGAACCCTTTCACCGAAATGTAGTTCAGAAGGAACATCAGGCCGAGGAACAGCGCGCTCCAGATCCAGCCGGGGGTGTCCGGGAACCAGTAGCTCATCACCAACTGCGAGGCCACCAGGTCAACGGCGATGGTCACCGCCCAGTTGTACCAATAGTTCCAGCCCAGCGCGAAGCCGAAGCCTTCTTCCACGTATTTGGCGCCGTAGGTGGAGAATGAACCGGAGACCGGCATAAAGGCCGCCAGTTCGCCCAGACTGGTCATCAGGAAGTACACCATCAAACCGATCAGCGCGTAAGACAGCAGCGCCCCGCCGGGGCCTGCCTGAGAAACCGTGGCGCCCGAGGCGACGAACAGGCCGGTGCCGATGGAGCCGCCGATGGCGATCATGGTCAAATGCCGGGCTTTCAGCTCGCGGCGCAATCCGGGTGCTTGCTGCCCCGATGTTTTTATATCCTGCTGAGCCATTCGTACCCTATCTGCTCTTTGAAAAATGAGGGCGGATTGTAACAAATACCCGCCGGTGAACTAGCAACATTGCACTGATATAAGATAGCTTCATAATTCAGAGGCAATTATTAGCCGCGGCCCTTATGGCCTTACTTACTCTCATTAATGTGAGCGCGCGCAGGTTTTTATGCTTTCTTCGGCCTGCGCGGCAGCAGAGGACGTGACGCGCTGTCGATTACAGCGCGCAATAACTGAGAAAACGCTGCAACGCGTTGGAAATGTGCTTTTGCCGATGGCGGATCAGGTACAGGGTGCGCCGCAGCGGCGGCAGCGGCACCGGCAGTTCCACCAGTGCGCCGCTGGCCAGCTGTTCCGCCACCACGCGTCGCGACAGGCAACTGATGCCAATACCGTGCCGCACCGCATGCTTGATCGCCTCCGAGTTGCCGAGCTCCATCACCAGCTGGAAGTGCGGCAGGTGTGCCAGCAGCAGATGATCCAGCACCTCGCGAGTGCCCGAACCGCGCTCGCGCAGGATCCAAGGCGCATTCGCCAGCGCCTCCAGCGTCGGCGGCTGGCGGGTCAAGGGGTTGTCCGGCGCGGCGAACACCACCAGCTCATCCTCCAGCCACGGCTGCGTCACCAGCTCCGGCATATGGCAAGGCCCTTCGATCAGCCCCAAATCGACGCGGAAATCCGCCACCGCCACGATCACGTCCTGGCTGTTGCCAACGTTCAGCTCCAGCGGCGTGGCCGGAAAGTCCCGGCGGTAACGGGCGATCATCTCCGGCAGCATGTAGTTGCCGATGGTGCTGCTGGCGGCGATGCGCAGCGCCCCGCCATCATGGCGAAACAGCTGCTCGATCTCCCCCGCCTGCTCCAGCAGCGCCAGCGCCTTGGGGTACAGCAACCGGCCGTGTTCGTTGATCACCAGCCGTTTGCCGACGCGATCGAACAGTTGCACGCCCAGTTGCCCCTCCAGATCCGCCAGCGCCGCGCTGACCGCTGACTGCGACAGCGCCAGCACCACCGAGGCCTGAGTGGTCGAACCGCTTTTCAGCACTTCGGTGAAGACTTCCAGTTGACGCAACGTGATATGCATAGCCGTCCCGGTATTGAAAGAAGGTTCTGCCAGAGAACCACAAAATGATGTGGGTAGCCCGGCCAGGCTACCCTGTTTGCGGCCAGACCGGCGCGCTATTTGCCCAACGCGACCAGCTGCGCCGCCGCGGCCAGCATCGGCTCTCGCGGCGTGCCGGTTTCGTCCCGCAGTATCAATTGCAGCATCGCCACGAGGTGGTCGCGGTCGATCGCCTTGTTTTCCTCTATCAACCGCCGCACCGCGCGCCCCACTTCCTGATCTACCTGCTCTCTGCGTTGATCGTCGGTATCCATCGCCTGCTCCTGTTCAGTTGGAAAGTTGACGGCGGCTTGCCGCTCACCCTCACCCTAGCCGCAATGCGACTTTATGCCAATGCCTGACGCAATACCACTTATTCAGATAGGTTATAAATATATAATCAATTTCTCTTTTATTCAGCCCAAACGTACTCTTAGCAGCAAGAAACAGACTGAAGGACTGACTTTTATGGCGACTGATACCACTCACACTTACCCCGAGCGACGCTTTCCGCTGTTCGGCCTGCCGCGGCTGGTGCCGGGGCTGGCGCTGACCGGCGCGCTCACCGCGCTGGCCGTCTGGGCCGGCGATATTCCCTGGGTGGCGGAGCTGGGGCTGGGGGCGCTGACGCTGGCGATCCTGCTCGGCATTCTGGTGGGCAACACGCTGTACCCCCGCTGGCAAACCGTTTGTCACAGCGGCGTACAGCTGGCCAAACAGCGCCTGCTGCGTCTGGGCATTATCCTTTACGGCTTCCGGCTGACTTTTCAGCAGATCGCCGACGTGGGCGCCAGCGGCATCATCATCGATGTGCTGACCCTGAGCACCACCTTCCTGCTGGCCTGCTGGCTCGGCAAGAAAGTGTTCGGCATCGACAGCCAGACCGCGATGCTGATCGGCGCCGGCAGCAGCATTTGCGGCGCGGCGGCGGTGATGGCCACCGAGCCGGTGCTGAAGGCCGATTCCAGCAAAGTGGCGGTGGCGGTTTCGACCGTGGTGGTGTTCGGCACCCTGGCGATCTTCGCCTATCCGTGGCTGTATCAGTTGAATGAACACTTCCAGTGGCTGCCGTTCAGCCAGGAAACCTTCGGCATCTACGCCGGCTCCACCATCCACGAAGTGGCTCAGGTGGTCGCCGCCGGGCACGCCATCGGGCCGGACGCCGAAAATGCGGCGGTGATCGCCAAGATGATCCGCGTGATGATGCTGGCGCCGTTCCTGCTGCTGCTGTCGGGCTACATCAGCCGCGGCAGCGCAGGCAAGGCGGAAAAATCCGCCATCACCATTCCGTGGTTCGCCGTGCTGTTTATCGCCGTCGCCGGGCTGAACTCTTTCAACCTGCTGCCGGCCACGCTGGTGCGCCACCTGATCACCGCCGACACCTGGATGCTGGCGATGGCGATGGCGGCGCTGGGGTTGACCACCCACATCAGCGCCGTGCGCCAGGCCGGGGTGAAACCGATTCTGTTGGCCACGCTGCTGTTCGTTTGGCTGCTGGTCGGCGGCGGCGCGATAAACCAACTGGTACAACACCTGCTGTAATCGTCCTCGGCGGCCCGCTTCAGCGGGCCGCCGCTTTTCGCCATTCAATCCGCCTGCCATCAATGCCATAATGTCACCGATAACACAGGAGAATGAAGATGAAGTTTGTCGGTGCACATGTCAGCGCGTCAGGCGGCGTGGATCAGGCGGTTATCCGCGCGCACGAATTGGAGGCGACCGCGTTCGCCCTGTTCACCAAAAATCAGCGTCAATGGAAGGCCGCGCCGCTGGCCGCCGACGTGATCGATAAGTTCAAGAGCGCCTGCGCCCAGTACGGCTTTGGGCCGGGGCAGATCCTGCCGCACGACAGCTACCTGATCAACCTGGGCCACCCGGTGGCCGAGGCGTTGGAAAAATCGCGCGAGGCGTTTATCGACGAGCTGCAGCGCTGCGAACAGCTGGGGCTGACGCTGCTGAATTTCCATCCCGGCAGCCACCTGCTGCAAATCGATGAAGACAAATGCCTGGCGCGCATCGCCGAATCGATCAACATCGCGCTGGACAAAACCGCCGGCGTGACGGCGGTGATCGAAAACACCGCCGGCCAGGGCAGCAACCTGGGCTTCAAATTCGAACATCTGGCGGCGATCATCGACGGCGTGGAAGACAAAAGCCGCGTCGGCGTCTGCATCGACACCTGCCACGCCTTCGCCGCCGGGTACGATCTGCGTACCGAAGAAGAATGCGAGCGCACTTTCAAGCAGTTGGGCGACATCGTCGGCTTCAACTACCTGCGCGGCATGCACCTGAACGATGCCAAGAGCGAGTTCAACAGCCGCGTCGACCGCCACCACAGCCTGGGGGAAGGCAACATCGGCAAAACGGTGTTCAGCTACATCATGCGCGATCCGCGCTTCGACAATATCCCGCTGATTCTGGAAACGGTAAACCCGGATATCTGGGCGGAAGAGATCGCCTGGCTGAAGGCGCAGCAGTAACGCGGTGCCCAAACGACAAAACCGGAGCCTGGGCTCCGGTTTTTTATGGCTGAATCGCCGTTACGCCACGCTGGCCGCCGGGACTTCAGCACGTTTCAGCAGGGCATAAGCCACCCCGGCCAACAGCGTGCCGGCGGCGATCGCCACCAGGTACAGCAACACCGGCGAAATCGCGCCCGGGATCAGCAGCACGAACAGCCCGCCGTGCGGCGCCATCAGCTTGGCGCCGAAGGCCATCGACAGCGCGCCGGTCAGCGCCCCGCCGGCGATACAGCACGGCAGCACCCGCATCGGATCACGGGCGGCGAACGGAATCGCGCCTTCGGTGATGAAGCACAGCCCCAGCACCAACGCCGCCTTGCCGCCTTCCTGTTCGGATTTCGGGAACTTGCGGCGCGCCAGCAGCGTCGCCAGACCCATCGCCAGCGGCGGCACCATGCCCGCAGCCATGATGGCCGCCATCGGCGCATACACCGAGGAGCTGAGCAGCGCCACGCCGAACGCGTAGGCCGCTTTGTTCACCGGGCCGCCCATGTCGGTGCACATCATGCCGCCGAGGATCGCCCCCAGCAGCACGGCGTTGGCGGTGCCCAGGGACTGCAGCCAATGGGTCAGACCTTCCATGATTTTCGCTACCGGCGTACCGACCACGTAAATCATGATAAGGCCGGTGATCAGGCTGGCCACCAGCGGAATGATCAAGATGGGCTTCAGCGCTTCCATACTCTGCGGCAGACGCAGCTTGCTGCTGATCGCCTTGGCAACATAACCCGCCAGGAAACCGGCGATGATGCCGCCGAGGAACCCGGCGCCGGTGCTCACCGCCAGCATGCCGCCGATCAGACCCGGCGTCAGGCCCGGCCGATCCGCGATGGAAAAGGCGATGAAACCGGCCAACACCGGCACCATCAGCGCGAAGGCGGAGCCGCCGCCGATCTGCATCAGCGCCGCCGCCAGGGTACCCTTGACCTCAAACGCCTTGATGCCGAACACGAACGACAGCGCGATGCACAAACCGCCCGCCACCACCATCGGCAACATGTAGGACACGCCGGTCAGCAGGTGGCGATACGGGCCGTTGCCCTCTTTCTTTTTACCCGCCGGCGCCGCGCTACCGCGCTGCTGCGGCTGGAACACCTCGGCCTCGGCCAGCGCCTTGTCCAGTTCCTGGGCGGTTTTCTTCAGCGCCAGGCCGGTGGAGGTGCGGTACATCGGCTTACCGGCGAATTTATCCAGATCCACCTCGATGTCCGCCGCGACGATCACCAGATCCGCCGCCGCCACTTCTTCCGGAGTGATGGCATTGCCGGCGCCCACGGAACCGCGCGTTTCCACTTTCACCCACCAGCCACGTTTCTTCGCTTCACTTTCAATGGCTTCGGCCGCCATAAAGGTGTGCGCCACGCCGGTTGGGCAAGCGGTGATCGCCACGATGCGTTTTTGCCCATCGGCTTTCACCGGTGCCGCCGCCTGCGGCGCCTGATAGGTTTCAGCTTCGGCCCTGGCGCGCGCCAGAAACGCGTCCGGTTCACGCACCGCCTGTTCTACATCGCCCACATACACCAATTTGCCGTTCAGCCCGGCGTCAGCAGGGGCAGCCTGCCCCGCCACCGCCACCAGTTCGGCGTCCTGCAGCGACTCGACCAGCGTCAGGCCGGTTTTGGCCGCGGCAGCCTCCAGCATGCGTTTCGCCAGGTGGCCACGGGCCTGCCCCAGCGAACTGTCTACCATCAGCAGCGTTTTCATTCTGCCTCCTGCTATTGATTGAAAGGTTTCAGATCGACGCGCGCCATCATCGCGGCCAACTGGGGACGATCGGTCACGCCGACGTTGCTCTGGCTGACTGCCAGCGCCGCTACCGCCGTGGCCAGACGCAGAGTGTGTTCGCTGGATTCGCGCATCAGCAGGCCATAAATCAGGCCGCCGACCATCGAATCGCCGGCGCCCACCGTGCTGACCACCTCACAGGACGGCGGTTTGGCGATCCAGGCGCCGGATGCGTTAACCCACAGCGCGCCTTCCGCGCCGAGGGAAATCACCACGTGGGCGATGCCCTGCTCGCGCAGCGCATGCGCGGCCTCTACCACGTCCGCCAGCGTCGGCAGCGGGCGACCGGCCCAGATTTCCAGCTCGCGGCGGTTCGGTTTGACCAGCCACGGCGAGGCCTTCAGCCCGGCGACCAGCGCTTCGCGGCTGCTGTCGAAAATGATGCACGGGCACTTGGCGCGCAGCTGGGTCATCCAGTCGGTAAACGCGTCGGGATCGACGCCGGCCGGCAGGCTGCCGCTCACCGCCACCATGTCAAATTGGCCCAGCCAGCTCAGCGAGTCGCTGACGAAGCGATCCCAGTCCTGCGACGTCACTTCAAAGCCGGAGAAGTTGAAGTCGGTCACTTCGCCGTCTTTTTCCGTCAGCTTGACGTTGATGCGGGTGCGCCCCGGCACCACCTGAAAGCGGTTGGCGATCCCCAGATCGCTGAACAGCAGCTGGAAACCGTCCTGATTGTCTTTGCCCAGGAAGCCGCCGACGGTGACATCGATGCCCAAATCCTTCAACACCTTGGCGACGTTGATGCCCTTACCGGCGGCGTGCAGCCCGGCGGTTTTTACCCGGTTGACTTCCCCGCGCTCGATCTGCGGGCAGAAGCCCACCAGATCGTACGCCGGGTTCAGGGTGATCGTTGCTACTCTTCTGCTCATGCTGCGCCCTCGCCCAGTCCTTCATTAATCGCTTCGCCGATCGCCTTCAGCGCGGCTTCAGCATCTTCTCCATTGGCGGTAAAGCGCAGGTGATGCCCTTTCTTCACGCCCAGCGCCACCACCTTCATCAGGCTGCGCCCGTTGGCCGGCTTGCCGCTGCCGTCCAGGTTGGTGACGGTGATGTCACTGTTGAAACTTTTGATCACGTTGACCAGCGCCGTGCCCGGCCGCGCGTGCAGACCATGCTCGTTGCGGATCACGAATTCGGCGCTCAGCACGCTGCTCTCCTCAGCCACGTCACTGGTCAGCAGCGCCAGCACCCCGGCGGCATCCGCCTTCAGCAAGCGTTCAGCTTTACTGGCCAGCAGCAGATCGCTGAGGTAGTTGAGCACCGCCAGCGGCTGCGCGTCAGCGACCGACACCGTCAGCAGCAGCGCCACCGGCTCGCCGTCTTCCACGAAAGCCTGCGCCGGGCGGCTGACGGTGGCTGCGCTGGCCAGGTTGCCTTCGACGCTGTCGCTCAGCCAGATGCCCTGCCCCAGATTCAGCGGCTTGCGGGTGATGACATCACTGACGAACTGCGCGTTGACCGCGCCGGCCTTTTGCAGCCGGCCGGCGTTCAGCGCCTGCAGCGTCATCAGGCTGTCGGCGGCGACGTCGAGCGCAATCAGCGAGACGTCGAACTGGAATTCGGCGCTCTGCTGTTCGCCCATCAGCAGGCTGCGCAACTCTTCCTCGGAGGTGGTTTTCGCCAGCCGCTCCGCCACGCTGTCATCGCTCAGGACGTGCGTGAGCTGGCGCAGCAGCGCCAAATGCTCGTCGGAGCGGGCGGCGATGCCGATCGCCACATAGGCGGTCTGGCCTTCGCCCCACGCAATGCCCTGCGGGAACTGGAACACCTGCACACCGGTTTTCAACACCAGATCGCGGGTATCGGTGGTGCCGTGCGGAATGGCGATGCCGTTGCCCAGATAGGTGGATGTCTGCAGTTCGCGCTGCAGCATGCCGTCCACGTAACCGGCGCTGACGCAGCCGGCTTCGGTCAGGGCGGCGGCCACCTGGCGGATGGCCTCCTGCTTACCGTCGGCAGCAGCGCCCAGATGAATGTCTTGCGGTGACAACTGGAACATGATTCTCCTCTCCTGCTGAATTGAATCGTTTCAGCTTCATTGAGAAAAAGGAGCGTTACCCGCTCGCCACAAGCGGCCGGATAACGCTGAAACGTTTCAAGGAGTGTGTAAGCAGCGCAAGGTGAAAGCAAGCTTTCTCCCTTTCGCCATTGCAGATTTTTGAGCTTACGCACACTTTCGCCGGCGCATTGGTCAGCGCCGGGGCAAAATGACATACTGTGCTGAAACTTTGCTGACGGAGAAAAGCATGAACGTAGTGACGGGCGTCGGGGTGATCATCGTCAACCCTCAAGGCGAGATTTTGTTGGGCAAACGCTGCGGCCCGCACGCGCCCTTTTGGTCGATCCCCGGCGGGCATCTGGAGGCCGGTGAAACCTTCGAGCAGTGCGCCCAGCGCGAAATCGCCGAAGAGACCGGGTTGCTCATCGATCCTCCGCGCTTCGTGGGCGTCAGCAACAATCTGCAAACCTGGCGCGCCGAAGGAAAACACACGGTGTCTGTTTGCCTGCAGGTGGATCATCCCGGCGGCAGCGCCGAGTTGAAAGAACCTGAAAAGTGCGCCGAGTGGCGCTGGTGCGCGCCGGACGCCCTGCCGGAGCCGCATTTCGAAGCCAGCCGCACCGCGATCTGCCTGTGGCTGAGCGGCCAGGCCTATCTGCCCACGGCCTGACCCATCGCGAGCGCGTGTTGCGCTCGCTTCCCCTGCCGCACTGCCCCACCGCTATATAAATTAGAATATAACGCTATTTTTTGCGATATATGCCCTTTTTTTGACTACGGATAACCCTATGGGGTTAACCCTCTTCTATCATTACCCCTGCAATCGACGTGGCATTCTGACCTCCGGTCGGCGGCCTTTTGGCAAGATTTTATTTTAAATTCATAATTATAAGCGGGTTTACCATGAGCAAAAAACTGACTGGCTTTGAAAAAAAGCGCCGGTGGGGATGGTTATGGCTTTTGCTGCTGGGGATTATCCTCGGCGCGGCGCTGTTGGCCGGGACCGCCACCGTCTTCCATAAAACCAGCGATACCGCCTTCTGCGTTTCCTGCCACACCATGCAACAACCGCTGGCCGAATATCAGGGCAGCGTCCACTTCCAAAACACCAAGGGCATCCGCGCCGAGTGCGCCGACTGCCACGTGCCGCACCAGCCGATCGATTACCTGTGGACCAAAATCCGCGCGGTGAAAGACATTTATGGCGAGATGGTCGGCACCATCGATACGCCGGAAAAATACGAAGCGCACAAGCTGGCGATGGCGCAGTCGGTCTGGAAAACGCTGAAAGAGAACGACTCGGCCACCTGCCGCTCCTGCCACAGCTACGACGCCATGGACATCACCGCCCAGCGCCCTGAGGCGCGCCTGCAGCACCCGGTGGCGATCAAACAGGGTGAAACCTGCATCGACTGCCACAAGGGCGTGGCCCACATCCTGCCGGACATGAGCGGCGAAACCCAGGCCGGCGCCGCCGAGCTGGCGAAGGCCGCGGCGCTGACCGCACCGGGCGCCACCACCCTCTACACCATCGCCACCGAACCGTTCTTCCTCAGCGCGGATGACAGCCATAACGCCGGCAACCTGATGCCGTCCACCGAAGTGCAGGTGGTCAAGCAGGAGGGCGACAAGGTGCTGGCCACCGTGAGCGGCTGGCAGCAGGACGGGGTCAGCGAAGTGTTCTACGCCGCGCAGGGCAAACGCATCCTCAGCGTGCTGCTGGGCGAGGACGCGCGCCAACAGCTGAAGACCGCCTCCACCCAGACCGATGCGGAAACCGGCCTGGTCTGGCATCAGGTCTCTCTGCAGGTGTGGCTGCCGCGCAAGCAGCTGATCGACGATCAGCAAAAAATCTGGCGCTACGCCGCGGACATGATGTCGGCCAACTGCACCGGCTGCCACGGGCTAACCGCGCTCGATCGCTTCAACGCCAACCAATGGATCGGCGTCATCAAAGGCATGGCGCCGCGCACCTCGCTAACGCAGGAACAGCTGCGCGTGCTGACACAATACGTACAAAAACATGCCAGCGACATGCCACCTGCCGCACCGGCCAAGCTTTAAGGGAGAAGCGCAATGAGCAACCAACAACCGTTAACCATGAGCCGCCGCCGCTTCCTGACCGGCGCCGCCGCGCTGACCGCCGCCCCGCTGCTGGCGGGCTTATGGCCCAAAGCGGCGCTGGCGCAGGCCATTAGCGAAGCGCTGCCGCAGTTTATCGTCTTGCGTCAGGCGCAAAAAGGCATCCTGACCGGCGCCCACTGGGGCGCGTTTGAGGCCATCGTGCAAGACGGCAAGATGGTGGGCGTGCAGCCGGTGCAGGACGATCCGTATCCGAATGAGCTGATCACCATGGCGCCTTATCAGGTGCACGCCGAGAACCGTATCAAATACCCGATGGTGCGCAAAAGCTGGCTGGAGGGCGGCCCCGGCAGCCGCACTGAGCTGCGCGGCCGCGACGAGTGGGTGCGCGTCAGCTGGGACAAAGCGACCGAGCTGGTGTGCAATGAGATTACTCGCCTGCAAAAAGATCACGGGCCGCAGTCGATCTACGCCGGCTCCTATGGCTGGAAAAGCGTCGGCATGCTGCATAACAGCCGCACGCTGCTGCAGCGCCTAATGAACCTGACCGGCGGTTTCCTCGGCTACGCCGGCGACTACTCCACCGGCGCGGCGCAGGTGATCATGTCGCACGTGGTCGGTTCGATGGAGGTCTACGAACAGCAGACCGCCTGGCCGAACGTGATCGAGAACAGCGAGCTGGTGATCCTGTGGGGCTGCAACCCAATGGTCACGCTGAAGAACAGCTGGAACGTGCCGGATCACGTCGGCCAGACAGGCTTCGAAGCGCTGAAGAAGAAAGGCACCCGGGTGATCAGCATCGATCCGGTACACAACGACAGCGCCAAGTTCGTCAATGCGCAGTGGATCGCTCCGCGCCCTTACACCGACGGCGCCATGCTGATCGGCATCGCCCACACGCTGCTGACCGAGAAGTTGCATAACCCGGACTTCCTGAAAACCTATACCGTCGGCTTCGACAAGTTCCAGGCCTACCTGCTGGGCGAGAGCGACGGCGTGGCGAAAACCGCCGAATGGGCGGCCGACATCAGCGGCGTCGATGCCGACACGCTGCGCGCGCTGGCGCGCGAGATGGCGAAGCATCGCACCATGATCATGGGCGGCTGGGGCATTCAGCGCCAGCACCACGGTGAGCAGCAGCACTGGCTGCTGGTGACGGTGGCCGCAATGCTCGGCCAGATCGGCCTGCCGGGCGGCGGCTTCGGCTTCAGCTATCACTATTCGTCCGGCGGCAGCCCAACCGCCAAGGGCGGCATCATCGCCGGCATTTCCGCCGGCAACGCGCCGAAGAACTCGCCGGCGCCGATCCCGGTGGCGCGCATCGCCGAATGCCTGAGCAATCCGGGCAAAACCATCGACTTCAACGGCGCCAAGGTCACCTACCCCGAGGTGAAAATGGTATATGTGGCGGGGGGCAACACCTTCCACCAGCATCAGGACACCAATAACCTGGTCAAAGCCTGGCAGCGGCCGGACACCATCGTGGTCAACGAGCCTTACTGGACCGCCACCGCCAAGCATGCCGACATCGTGCTGCCGGCCACCACCAGCTACGAGCGCAACGATCTGGAAATGGGCGGCGACTATTCGCAGCTCTACGTGTTCCCAATGCATCAATGCGTGCCGCCTCAGCACGAGTCGCGCAGCGACTTCGACATCTTCTCGGCGATGGCGGCCAGGCTGGGTGTGCAGGAGGCCTTTACCGAGGGCAAGGACGAAACCCAGTGGCTGAAAGGCATGTACGACGACATGAAGAACCAGGCGCGCGCCGCGCGGGTGGCGCTGCCGCCGTTCGACATGTTCTGGCAATCCAACAACTACGTGCGCTTCCCGGTGCCCGAGGCCAACAAACAGTGGGTGCGCTTCGCCGACTATCGCGATAACCCGCTGCTGAACCCGCTGGGCACGCCGTCGGGCAAGATCGAAATCTACTCCGACGCCATCGCCAAAATGCATTATGCGGATTGCCCCGGCATCCCGACCTGGATGCCGCCGCACGAGTGGTATCGCGGGCCGGAAGCGGCCAAGTATCCGCTGTCGCTCAATACCGCGCACCCGACCAACCGGCTGCACTCTCAGCTCGACAACACGCCGCTGCGCGAGAAATACGCGGTAGCGGATCGTGAAGCTATCCTGATCCATCCGCAGGACGCGCAGCCGCGCGGCATCAGCGGCGGCGATCTGGTGCGGGCGTTCAACGATCGCGGTCAGATCCTGGTAGGCGCGGTGGTCAGCGAAGACGTGCGGCCTGGCGTGGTGCGCATCAGCGAAGGCGCCTGGTTCGATCCGGCCGATCCGGCGCAGCCCGGTTCGCTGTGCAAGAACGGCAACGTCAACTGCCTGACCTTCGACATCGGCTCTTCCAGCCTGGCGCAGGGTAACTGCGGGCAGATGGCACAGCTGCAGATCGAGAAGTATCGGGGGCCGGTATTGAAAAATACCGCGCACGCGGTGCCGCAAGGCGCCTGATTTATCGGCCAGCAAAGGGGGCCGGTGCGCCCCTTTTTTCTCTTCGCCGCGCGACATATCCGTTTACCCTTCGCCGCAAGGGAGCGATTTGCGTTTCATTTCAACGGGCGTATGATGCGCGCGAGCTCCCTTTTTCGACGAATTATCAACCGCCATGCCGACTTCATCCGCAGTAACGCGACGCACGCCCGATCTCACTTCGCTGGCCTTTTTGGCGGTGGCGTTCCTGACCGGCATCGCCGGCGCGTTGCAAACCCCGACGCTGAGCCTGTTTCTGGAAACCGAAGTCAAGGTGCGGCCGGCGCTGGTCGGGCTGTTCTTTACCGGCAGCGCGGTGATCGGCATTCTGGTCAGTCAGTTTCTCGCCGGCCGCTCGGATAAAAAAGGCGACCGCAAATCACTGATCTTCCTCTGCTGCATGCTGGGCGCGTTGGGGTTCACGCTGTTCGCCTGGAGCCGCAATTATTACCTGCTGCTGCTCGTCGGCGTGCTGCTTACCAGCTTCGGTTCGACCGCTAACCCGCAAATGTTCGCGCTGGCGCGCGAACACGCCGATCGCACCGGACGCGAAGCGGTGATGTTCACCTCTATCATGCGCGCCCAGGTCTCGCTCGCCTGGGTGATCGGCCCGCCGATCGCCTTCGCGCTGGCGCTGGGATTCGGCTTCAAAACCCTGTATCTGGCGGGCGCGGCGGCCTTTGTGTTGTGCGGCCTGCTGGTGTGGCAGCGGTTGCCTTCGATGCCGAAAACCGTGGCGACGGGCGCCCCGCTGGCCGCGCCGCGGCAGCATCGCCGCGACGCGCTGCTGCTGTTTGGCGCCAGCACCCTGATGTGGACCGCCAACAGCATGTACCTGATCAACATGCCGCTGTATATGGTGCACGAACTGCGGCTGCCGGAGCGGCTGGTCGGCGTGCTGATGGGCACCGCCGCCGGGCTGGAAATCCCGATCATGCTGATCGCCGGCATGGTGGCGAAACGCTGCGGCAAACGTTCCCTGATGCGCGGGGCGGCCATCGCCGGGATTTTGTTCTATTGCGGCCTGCTGTTTATCACCGGCAGCTGGCAACTCATCGCTCTGCAGTTGCTGAATGCGGTGTTTATCGGCGTGCTGGCGGGTATCGGCATGCTCTACTTTCAGGATTTGATGCCCGGTCAGGCCGGAGCGGCCACCACGCTGTTCACCAATACCATTCGGGTGGGTTGGATCATCGCCGGCACGATCGCCGGGGCGGTGGCAGAAATCTGGAGCTACCATGCGGTGTTTTACGCCGCGCTGGCGATGACGGCAGGCGCGACGCTGTGTCTGTGGCGGTTGAAAGACGCTTAGGGCGCGGTGTCCGCTTCCAGCCTGGCGAGATAAATCAGCGCCTGATCGCGATGGTCGTGGCACATGTCGCGGCTCGGCTGCAGGCTGCCGCACACCTTCGGCCGCAGCGGCGAATGAAACAGGCCGCAGCGCAGCTGTTCATCCAGATGAATGCAGCGGGTATTGGCGGGCTTGCCGTTCGGCATGCCGGGGATCGGGCTGGATATTGACGGCGCGATACAGCAGGCGCCGCAGTCGCTGCGACAGTCCATCAGCGCTACTCCTGGTGGGCTGGGGAAAAGAAGCGCGACAATAGCAGCCGCGCACGGCGGCCGCCAGCAGAATCCCTGCGCCTTGGCGATCTTTACACTCGTGCCGCAACCTTTTTACCCCGGCCGATTCGCCGCCTGGCGAATAAACGCCCAAAAAGCCGCAATTTAAAGACAAAAACGCGTGAAGCGTGCAGTTACCCCGCTTTACATGCGTCACACGGCCGTGTACCATTGAGCTAGTACAAAAGAACCTCTTCCCTCAGGAGCACGCATGTCTACGGACACCATCCAGAAGCTGGCCCGCCCTTCCGTTCTCGGCGGCGCGATGATCATTGCCGGAACCGCCGTTGGCGCCGGCATGTTTTCCATTCCGATCGTCACTTCCGGTGTCTGGTTCAGCGGCTCCGTCGCGCTGCTGGTGTATACCTGGGCCTGCATGCTGCTTTCCGGCCTGATGATCCTCGAAGCCACGCTGCACTACCCGAGCGGCGCCAGCTTCAACACCATGGTCAAGGATCTGCTGGGCAAAGGCTGGAACGCCGTGAACGGCCTGTCGGTGGCGTTCGTGCTGTACATCCTGACCTACGCCTATATCTCCGCCGGCGGCTCGATCATCGCGCACACGCTGGAGGGGATCGTCGGCGTCGGCCAAACCACCGCCGGCCTGGTATTCGCGCTGGTCGTGGCGTTTATCGTCTGGCTCTCCACCCGCGCGGTCGACCGCCTGAGCACCATTCTGATCGGCGGCATGGTGATCACCTTCGTGATGTCGGTGGGCGACATGTTCACCCACGTGCAGCCCGCGGTGCTGTTCAACACCGCCGATGATCAGGCCAGCTATCTGCCTTACGCCCTGGCGGCGCTGCCTTACCTGCTGACCTCATTCGGCTACCACGGCAACATTCCCGGGCTGGTGAAGTACTACCGCAAGGACAGCGGCTCCGTGGTGCGCAGCCTGGTGTACGGCACCCTGCTGGCATTGGCGATCTACATCCTGTGGCAGTATGTGATCCAGGGCAATATCGCGCGCGACGCCTTTAAGCAGGTGATCGCCGAGGGCGGCAACATCGGCAGCCTGCTCAAGCAAATGGGCAACGTCTCCAGCAGCCAGACCGTCAGCCAACTGCTGAACGCCTTCTCCTATATGGCGCTGGCCAGCTCGTTCCTCGGCGTGTCGCTGGGCCTGTTCGACTACCTGGCGGACTTCTGCCAGTTCAAGGACGACGCCGTTGGGCGCAGCAAGACCGCGTTGGTGACCTTTGTGCCGCCAACCCTGGCCGCGCTGCTGTTCCCGAACGGCTTCCTGTATGCCATCGGCTTCGCCGGACTGGCCGCCACCGTTTGGGCGGTGATCGTGCCGGCGCTGATGGCGCGCGCCAGCCGCCGCCGTTATCCGCAGGCCGGTTATCGCGCACCGGGCGGCAACGGCGTGATCCTGTTCGTCATCGTGTTTGGACTGATCAACGCCGCCGCGCATATTCTGTCGCTGTTCGGCCTGCTGCCGGTCTTCCGGTAATCCCCGACGGGAGGGCGGCCGCCCTCCCTTTCCCGCACTGTTTTTGCGCCGGGCTATTGCCTGAAATCGGCGGCGCGAGTACCTTGTCGCAACTTCTCTAATACTCTTCATTGCGGATGAATTGAAATGGCAAGAGCTAACGAAATTAAACGCGGCATGGCGATCAGCTACAACGGCAAGCTGCTGCTGGTAAAAGATATCGACGTGCAGAGCCCGAGCGCCCGCGGTGCCAGCACCCTGTACAAAATGCGCTTCTCCGACGTGCGCACCGGCCTGAAAGTGGAAGAACGCTTCAAAGGCGCTTCCGCCAGCGCCCGCAACAAGCCGGCCACCATGGCGACCGGCCTGGTGATCCACGTGCCGGAATACCTCAGCGCCGGCGACAAGATCCGCATTCATATTGCCGAACGCCGCTACATGAGCCGCGCCGACTAGTCGCGCCAACGGGGCCGAGTTTCGGCCCCCGTTTCATTTTCCGCTACGGCAACTCCGGGAAAAAACGCCGCTTGAGCGCCAGCTCGACGCCGCGCAGCTCTGCCAGCCCTTTCAACCGCCCGATGGCCGAATAGCCCGGATTGGTTTTCTTTTTCAAATCGTCCAGCATCTGATGCCCATGATCGGGGCGCATCGGAATCGGTCGCCGATCGCCGGCCCGCTGCCGACGCAGCTCTTCGGTCAGGATCGCTTCGATCACCGCCACCATGTCCACATCGCCTTGCAAATGGGCCCCTTCGTGGAAGCTTTTCGGGTTCTCCTCGCGGCAGGTGGCGCGCAAGTGGGTAAAGTGAATGCGATCGCCGAAGGTTTCAATCATCCGCACCAGATCGTTGTCGGCGCGCACGCCGTAGGAACCGGTGCATAGGGTGAAGCCGTTATGAATGCTGTCGACGGTCTGCTTCAGCCACTGCATGTCTTCAATCGTGGAGACGATGCGCGGCAAGCCGAGGATCGGCCGCGGCGGATCGTCGGGGTGCACCGCCAGCCGGATGCCGGCCTCTTCCGCCACCGGTACGATGGCACGCAGAAAGACCGCCATGTTCTCGCGCAGCCGCGCCTTGTCGATACCGTCATATTCCGCCAACCGCCGACGGAACTGTTCCAGCGTGTAACCCTCTTCCGCCCCCGGCAGCCCGGCGATGATGTTGCCGGTCAGCGTGGCTTTCTCCTGCTCACTCATGGCGGCGTAATAGGCCGCCGCCTGGCTGCGCTCTTGCGGCGTATAGTCGGCCTCGGCGCCGGCGCGCTGCAGGATATGCAGCTCGAACGCAGCGAAGGCGATCTGATCGAAACGCAGCGCTTTGGAACCGTCCGGCAGCGAATAGGCCAGATCGGTGCGCGTCCAGTCGAGGACCGGCATGAAGTTGTAGCAGACGGTGTCGATGCCGCAGGCCGCGAGGTTGCGCAGCGTCTGTTGATAATTGGCGATGTACCGCCGCCAGTCGCCGCTGTGGGTTTTGATCGCCTCATGCACCGGCACGCTCTCCACCACCGACCACACCAGCCCTTTTTCCGCCAGCAGCGCCTGCCGCGCGCGAATCTCGTCGATCGGCCAGACTTCGCCGTTCGCGATATGATGCAGCGCCGTCACCACCCCGGTCGCCCCGGCCTGACGCACGTCATCCAAAGAAACCGGATCGTTCGGGCCATACCAACGCCATGTTTGTTCCATTTTTTGTCCTTATGCCTGTCTCGCACCGCGATGCTGTTATACCAGTTTAATTTAGATGTCAGCTAGCTTTAACTTACTCTTTCTCCCCCTGCTGTCAAAACCGACCCTCTCATTGGTTGATCCACTTCACGGTTCTGGCTTATTTTGGCCTGACCAATTCCTTTAACTGACCGACATCCTTACACTGGTCGCAGTTTTTTATCGCCGGCGCCACCCTGTCTATGTGGCAGAAAACTGGTCTGCCAACTTGGCGCAAGTGGCCCGCCAGCTGTCTACCCGCTTTGGAGATGAGATGAAAACGATCGCCAACACCCCGCTACCGGGCGCCGTCCGGCAACCGAATTATGATCGCCGGGCCCTGCGCAGCCGCATCGTGCACCTTGGCTTCGGCGCGTTCCACCGCGCGCATCAGGCGCTGCTGACCGATCGGGTGCTGAACGCCCAGGGCGGCGACTGGGGCATTTGCGAGATAAGCCTGTCCGGCGGCGTGCCGCTGTTTCAGGCGCTGCGGCAACAGGATCATTTGTACAGCGTGCTGGAGAAAGGCGCGGACGGCCATCAGGCTATCGTGATCGGCGCGGTGCATGAGAGCCTGCACCGCAAGCTGGAGGGCATCGCCGCGGTGCTGGAGAAGCTGGCCGAACCGCAGGTGGCGATCGTCTCAATGACCATCACCGAAAAAGGCTACTGCATCGAGCCCGGCAGCGGACGGTTGGATCGACAGCATTCGGGGATCGTCGCCGATCTGGCGTGGCCGCATCAGCCGCAGACCGCGCCGGGCATTTTGGTGGAAGCGCTGCGCTTGCGGCGCGAACGCGGCCTGCCCGCCTTCTCCCTGCTCTCCTGCGACAATATTCCGGAGAACGGCCACGTGCTGCGCCGGGCGGTGCTCGATCTGGCGCAGGCGCGGGATCCGTCGCTCGCCGACTGGATCGCCTCCGCCGCCACCTTCCCCTGTACCATGGTCGATCGCATCGTGCCGGCCGCCACGCCGGCCACGCTGGGTGAGATCGCCGCCGCGCTGGGCGGCGTGCGCGACGAATGCGCCATCGCCTGCGAGCCCTTCATTCAATGGGTGGTGGAAGACAATTTCGCCGCCGGACGCCCGGCGTGGGAGCTGGCCGGCGTCCAACTGGTCAGCGATGTACTGCCGTTTGAACACATGAAGCTGCGCATGCTGAACGGCAGCCATTCGTTCCTGGCTTACCTCGGTTACCTGGGCGGCTACCGCTATATCAACGAGTGCATGGCGGATGAGCACTATCGTCGCGCCGCCCTGCGGTTGATGCTGGACGAACAGGCGCCGACGCTGAGCGTCACCGGCATCAGCCTGCCCGACTACGCCGCGCAACTTATCGCACGCTTCAGCAATCCGGCGCTGCAACACCTCACCTGGCAGATCGCCATGGACGGCACGCAAAAGCTGCCGCAGCGCCTGCTGGACGCCGTGCGCTGGCATCTGCAGCACGGCGGCGACTATAGCGGGCTGGCGCTGGGCGTGGCGGGCTGGATGCGTTACGTCGGCGGCGTCGATGACGCAGGTGAGCCGATCGACATTCGCGATCCGCTGGCAGACGTGCTGCAGCAGACGATCGCCGCAACGCCGGACGATCGGCGGCGCGTAGCAGCGCTGTTGGCGTTGAAATCGGTATTCGGCGAAACGCTGGCGGCGCATGCGGCATTTACCGAAGCGGTGACGCAAGCCTATTTGTCGCTGCGCGATCGCGGCGCGCGTGAAACGGTGAAGGAGTGGGTGATGCGGTGAAGAGCCTGCAGGGCCGAGAATAACCATGCCGGCGTAACGTTACGCCGGCATGGCGGAACGACTTAACGATAAACGACCGTCATAACAGCGAGTTTCTTCTGTTGGTCTACCCACTTCATTTCGGTTGTGCCTAGATTTAGCGGAAGTTCTTTGCGTGTAGTATCAAAACCTGACAACGCTTGCTGGGCCTGATAACGCTGGCCGTTGCGGTAACATTGCGTATTCGCCTTAGAATCTGCAATATTGACCGTGCAAGGACTTTCAACGATAGAACCGACGAAGCGAATTACCCCGCCGGCCACTCCTGCATGACTCACTGCCGTCCATGAAAACAACATTCCTACGATCAAAAATAACCGAAAGACATTCATGGCAACCTCATTTTTAGTTAAGCCAATTTAACCATAGAGGATCTTGCTAGGAATAATCGCAAGGAAAGGAACGGGATTTGATCGTTAATCTCGTCATTAACAATGTAAAAACAAGCTACTAACAAAAGTTAACCGCATCTAATACAGGGTTTTATCTAAGAATTTTCTTGTTATAAACGGTGGATTTTGTCAGTTGAAAAGCGCAGGGTAACGTGCAAAATTTGCGAGATAGAGCACAAATTAAATCGCGGCCGTTTCACCGATGCGGCTGCGTAACTCATTTATTAAGCAGGTTAATTTTTGCGCCAGGAATAATTAATGACCAAAACCAATTTGATTACCGGTTTCCTCGGCAGCGGCAAAACCACCGCCATCCGCCATTTGCTGGCTCATAAGCCCGAACATGAACGCTGGGCGGTATTGGTCAATGAATTCGGCGAGATCGGCATTGACGGCGCGCTGCTGGCGGACAGCGGCGCGGTGCTCAAAGAGATCCCCGGTGGCTGCATGTGCTGCGTCAACGGCCTGCCGATGCAGGTGGGCCTGAATATGCTGTTGCAGCAGGCCAAACCGGATCGGCTGCTGATCGAGCCGACCGGGCTCGGGCATCCGAAACAAATCCTGTCGCTGCTGACCCAGGAGAGTTATGCCGGCTGGATCGATCTGCAGGCCACCCTGTGCCTGCTGGATGCTCGCCAGCTCAGCCAGCCCCGCTACCGCGACAACGAAAACTTCCGCGATCAGCTGGCCGCGGCCGACATTATTTTGGCCAGCAAAAGCGATACCTACCGGCCGGAAGACAGGCGGGCGCTGGAAGCCTGGCAGGCGCAAGACCCACTGCAGCGGCCCTGCTACACCATCGCCCAAGGCGAAGCGGATGTCGCGCTGTTGTCACTTCCGCGCACGAATCGTACAGAATTGCCGGACGCGCAGCATCATCATGGTCAGGCGAAAAAGCAGGGGCTGGCGGCGCTGCGGCTGCCGGAGCACGCCCGCTGGCGGCGAGCGTTGAATGAAGGGCAAGGCTTCACCAGCTGCGGCTGGATTTTTGACGGCGACACCCGGTTCGACACCGTCGGCTTCATGGAATGGGTGCGACTCGCGCCGGTCGAACGCGCCAAAGGCGTGGTGCGCATCCCCGAAGGCACATTGCTGATCAATCGTCAGGGGCAGGATCTCAACATCGAAACCCGCCCGGTCGCGCCGCTCGACAGCCGCATTGAGCTTATCCACAGCGAAAATGCCGATTGGAATGCCCTGCAATCCGCCTTGTTTAAGATTCGTTTAAGTTAGACCCCGTACCGTTGCCCCCCGGTTGCCGCAGGGCGGCCGGGTTTTATTTCGTTTTCATTTTTCCAACAGGTTATGTCATGACACGCCGCAATTTACCCTTCATTCTCTTCTTCAACTTACTGGGCGTTGCGCTGTTTCTGTCCTGGTTCCTGCCGGCCAATCACGGCGCCTGGTTTACCCTGGATTCGGCGATTTTCTTCTTCTTTAACCGCCATCTGGCCACCGACCCGGCGTTTTTACACCTGGTCGCCATCACCAACAACCGCGCCTTCGACGTGATTTCGCTGCTCGCCATGGGGCTGCTGTATCTGTACTTCTACCTGAAACAGGACGCCGCCGGCCGCCGCCGCCTGGTGATCACCGGCGTGGTGATGCTGCTGACCGCCGTGGTGCTGAACCAGCTTGGCCACCTGCTGCCGGTGAAACATCCAAGCCCCACCCTGACCTTTGACAATATCCATCGCGTCAGCGAATTGACCGGCATCCCCACCAAGGACGCTTCCGGCGAAAGCTTCCCCGGCGACCACGGCATGATGCTGATTATTTTTTCCTGCTTTATGCTGCGCTATTTCGGCCGCGGCGCCTTCGCCGTCGCCCTGCTGATTACGTTGGTCTTCTCATTGCCGCGCGTGATGATTGGCGCCCACTGGTTTACCGATATCGCCGTCGGCTCATTGTCCGTAGTGCTGGTTGGCGCCAGCTGGGTGCTGATGACGCCTTGCAGCGACTGGATCGTCGATCGGTTGAATCGCCTGTTGCCCGGCAAGCACCGCCCCGGCCAACCATAATTTGTGTCTATGACTCATCCCGGGAGGCTTACGCCTCCCGCCCTTTCCCCCTCGCCGCGCGCAAAAATTTCCCCGCCGTTCGTTAACGCTTTTGCAACCTGATTTCACGCCAGATTCATACATCGGACAATTGGCGCTTTTTATATGAAGATTTACATTATGTTACATCACAAATTCATATAAAAAAGACGGGAAAAAGGCTCGCAATCCCCCATTGGTTCCGGTAATCTCAGATGCGTTTGTGCCTGGTTTAAGTCGAATCAGTATGAAATCCGATAAAAATGTGCGTTCTCGCACGTTTTCAACGGTAACTGGTTGTCGATGCAACAGGTGCGGACTAGGCTCGTTTCGTTTGGCATTTTTCAGGTAGCGACTTTCGTCGTTAAGGACTTCAAGGGAAAACAACAACAATGGTCAAATCTCAACCGTTTCTGAGATATTTTTTGCGGGTAGTCCCTGCAATTGCCGCTGCGGTTATGCTGTCAGCGTGCAGCTCGACTCACACTTCGAACTTGAATAACGCACAAACTGAGATGCGTGCAGTTAATGACAAAGACGGTCTTTTACTGCAAGCCTCTCAGGATGAATTCGAAGCGATGGTCCGCAACGTTGACGTCAAGTCAAAGATTATGGATCAGTACGCGGACTGGAAAGGCGTTCGCTACCGCTTAGGCGGTGACACCAAGCGCGGCATCGATTGCTCGGCGTTTGTGCAGCGCACCTTCCGCGAACAGTTCGGCATGGATTTACCGCGTTCGACCTATGAACAGGAAGATCTCGGCAAGAAAATCCAGCGCACCAAGCTGCGCGCCGGCGATTTGGTGCTGTTCCGCGCCGGCTCTACCGGGCGCCATGTCGGCATCTATTTAGGTAACGATCAGTTCGTTCACGCCTCCACCAGCAGTGGGGTCATGATTTCCAAGCTGACCGATAACTATTGGAATAAACGTTATCGAGAAGCGCGCCGGGTGCTGACCAACGGTTAACGGCGCAACGCCCTGAAGATCCTGAATACCAAACGAGCGATAAGCGCCGCCTACGGGCGGCGTTTTTTTTGGCTGCCGGACGGGTATCATCAAGATTGATCCCTGCCTTATCGTCACCGTTCCCCGCTTAACGCCGCCGCACGCCGTTATTTTGATAAACTGTTGGCAGGAAATCGCGCCGTTGAGGAAAAACTCGCCTATTATCGTCAGATGACGGCAACGGCGCCCCGGCGTTATTTAAAACGTTTCCGCTGATATTATGCGCATGATATTTCTGTCGGCGACGCCGCATATTTAAACGGCGCCGCCGGTTGGTACGGGATAAAAAGGCAAAAATGAAAAAAAAGCCGTTGGCACAATCCATTAACTGGCTGCGCGACACGCCTGACGCCCTGTTGCAGAGGACTCGGTTATGGGCTTGAAAAGAGCTTTCGCCCGCAGCGTGTCTCACCGACAACGCAGCCTGGCTAAAAGCGGTGTCGCCGCCCTGGTATTTTTTACGCTATTCACCGCGGTCACGCTTTCTTTGATCAACCACCAGCGCACGCAATATCAACATAAGGTCGAAGCGCGCACGCAAAAGTTCACGCTGGGCTATATCTCGCATCTGACGTCGGTGATGCGGCAAATGATGCCGCTGCTGGACAAGCCTTGCCTCTCCAGCCAGTCGGACATTACCTACCAGGCGGCCTTTACCAGCGGCGTGCGTACCTTTCTGTTGGTGAAAGACGGCTACGCCTATTGCTCCTCCGCCACCGGCGACATGATGCTGCCGATGAAAAACCTCTACCAGGACATCGACTGGGATCTGCCTTTGGATCTCAAGCTGCAGCAGGGCACGCCGATCGTGCCAAATAAGCCGGCGGTTGCGGTTTGGCTGCGGCACCCCGGCGAGCAGGCCACCGGCATCCTCGCCACGCTGGACATCGATCTGATGCCCTATCTGCTGTTCACCTCGCACGACGAACAGGCGCCGGGCATCGCCATCGTAATGGGCAATCGCGCGCTGACCACCTTCAGCCCGAACCTGATGCCGGTCGATCAGCTGCCGAAGGGCAAGGCGGATAACCTGACGCTGCCCAATCTGCCATTGACCATCCTGTTCTACAACGAGAAACTGACCCCCAACGACATTCGCCTGACGCTGCTGGGCAGCTTGGTGCTGTCATTGATGACCGGCGTACTCTGCTATTACATGCTGCTGCTGCGGCAAAGCCCGGAACGCGCGCTGCTGCGCGGCATCAAGCGCAACGAGTTCTTTATCGAATACCAACCGGTGTTCCATACCGACAGCAACAGCATCGGCGGGCTGGAAGCGCTGATCCGCTGGCAGCATCCGATCGAGGGCCGCATCCCGCCCGATGTCTTTATCCCCTACGCCGAAAGCAACGGGCTGATCGTGCCGCTGACCCGCCACCTGTTCAGGCTGATCGCCGAAGATGCGCCGCAGCTCGCCAAAGCGCTGCCACGGGGAGGTAAAGTCGGCCTCAACATCTCCCCCGCCCACCTTAGCGCGCCGTCGTTCCACCAGGATGTGTATGAACTGTTAGCTCAGTTGCCGGGCGATTACTTTACGCTGGTGTTTGAAATCACCGAGCGCGGCATGGTGGAAGAAGAGAGCGCGCTGGCGGAGTTTGACTGGCTGCACAAACAGGGCATCGAGATCGCGGTGGACGATTTTGGCACCGGGCACAGCGCGTTGATCTATCTTGAGCGCTTCACCATGGATTATCTGAAGATTGACCGTGGCTTCGTCAACACCATCGGCCAGGATACGGTTACCGCGCCGGTGCTGGATGCGGTGATCTCGCTGGCGAAAAAGCTGAAAATGCTGACGGTGGCCGAGGGCGTGGAAACCGCCGAGCAGATGCAGTTCCTGCAAGAGCATGGCGTCAACTTCATGCAGGGGTACTACTTCAGCAAGCCGCTGAGCATCGATGATTTCGTCGCTTACTGCAATGCTAATCAGGTCTTTGATTATCAGGAAAAAAATAGTTAATCTTTAAGCATCTTTACCCTGCGCCCGCCCGAAGAATGTTATGCTGGGCGCAGGCTGTACTTTATTCCACAGCAGGAGCTTACCGTCTGATGTCCGTGCGCATTTTTGCTGCTCTGGTGCTCTCGGCACTGAGCTTCGGTCTGCGGGCCGAAGCCCTCAACGAAAGCTACGCTTTCGCCCTTCTCGGTGAACCGAAATACGCCACCGACTTCAGCCATTTCGACTACGTCAACCCGGCGGCGCCCAAGGGCGGGGACGTGCGGCTGGCGGCCATCGGCACCTACGACAACTTCAACCGCTTCGCTACCCGCGGCGTGCCCGGCGAGCGCACGATGGAGCTGTACGATACGCTGTTCACCAACTCCGACGACGAACCCGGCAGCTATTACCCGCTGATTGCCGAATCGGCCCGTTTCCCGGCCGACATGCGCTGGATGGAATTGGATATCAACGCCCGCGCCCGCTTCCAGGACGGCAGCCCGATCACCGCCGCCGACGTGGCCTTTACCTTCAATAAATTCATGACCGAAGGCGTGCCGCAGTTTCGCTCCTATTACAAAGGCGTCACGGTCAAGGCCATTTCCCGGCTGACGGTGCGCATCGAGCTGCCTAAGGCTAACCGTGAGCAAATCCTCAGTCTGCTCAGCCTGCGCGTATTGCCGGAAAGCTTCTGGAAAAACCATAAGCTCAACGAGCCGCTCAGCACCCCGCCGCTCGCCAGCGGCCCGTATAAAATCGGCGATTACCGCCTCGGCCAGTACATCACCTATCAGCGGGTGCGCGACTACTGGGCCGCCAATCTGCCGGTGAACCGCGGCCGCTACAACTTTGACAGCATTCGTTACGATTATTATCTGGACGATAAGGTATCGCTGGAAGCCTTCAAAGCCGGCGCTTACGATTTCCGCATCGAGCCGTCGCCCAAAAGCTGGGCCACCCAATATCAAGGCGGCAACTTCGCGCGCAACTACATCATCAAGCAGGATGAGACCAACCAGGCGGCGCAGAATACCCGCTGGCTGGCGTTCAATCTGCAAAAACCGCTGTTCGCCGATCGTCGGGTACGGGAAGCGATCGGTCTGGCTTTCGATTTTAACTGGATGAACAAGGCGCTGTATTACAACGCCTATCAGCGCGCCGACAGCTATTTCCAAAACACCGCCTACGCCGCCCGCGGCTACCCGGACGCCGCTGAACTGGCCTTGCTGGCACCGCTCAAGGGCCAGATACCGCCGGAGGTATTTACCAGCATCTACCAACCGCCCTCCTCCGACGGCAGCGGCAACGATCGACAAAACCTGCTGAAGGCGACCCAACTGCTGAAAGAAGCCGGTTGGGTGGTCAAAAATCAAAAGCTGGTCAACGCCAAAACCGGCCAGCCGTTCACCTTTGAACTGATGTTGCTGAGCGGCAGCAACTTCCAGTACGTGCTGCCGTTCCGCCACAACCTGCAACGGTTGGGCATCGATATGCAAATCCGCGAGATTGACGCCTCGCAGTACACCCGCCGCATGCGCGAGCGCGATTTCGACATGATGTCGACGGTGTATATGGCGATGCCGTTCCCCAGCGCCGATCTGCAAATTCTGTGGGATTCGCAGTACATCGATTCCAGCTATAACACCCCCGGCGTCAAAGATCCGGCGGTCGACAGCCTGGTCAGGCAAATCACCGCCCATCAGGGCGACGAAAAAGCCCTGTTGCCGCTCGGCCGCGCGCTGGACCGGGTGCTGACCTGGAACAACTACATGCTGCCGATGTGGTACTCCAACCACGACCGCTACGCCTATTGGGACAAGTTCTCCACGCCGTCGATCCGCCCGGCCTATGCGATCGGCTTCGACAACTGGTGGTACGACGTCAACAAGGCGGCGCGCTTACCGGCTCAGCGGCAATAAGGAGTCGGAATGGCGGCCTATCTGATACGCAGACTGTTATTGGTGATCCCCACGCTGTGGGCGATCATCACCATCAACTTTTTTATCGTGCAAATCGCCCCCGGCGGTCCGGTCGATCAGGCCATCGCCGCCATTGAGCTCGGGCACGGCAGCGGTTTCGGCAGCGGCGGGGTCGGCGAAGGCCTGGGCCACGCCCGGACGGGCATCGCGGCTGGCGACGGCCAATATCGCGGTTCGCGCGGCCTGGATCCGGAGGTGATCGCCGAGATCACCCAACGTTACGGCTTCGACAAACCGCTGCACGAGCGGTACTTCACCATGCTGTGGAACTATATGCGCTTCGACTTCGGCGACAGCCTGTTTCGCGGCGCTTCGGTGATGCAGCTGATCGGCCAGAGCCTGCCGGTCTCCATCACGCTGGGCCTCTGGAGCACGCTGATCATCTATCTGGTGTCGATCCCGCTCGGCATCCGCAAGGCCGTCCACAACGGCAGCGCGTTCGATACCTGGAGCAGCACGCTGATTATCGTCGGCTACGCCATTCCGGCTTTTCTGTTCGCCATTCTGATGATCGTGCTGTTCGCCGGCGGCAGCTACCTGGACTGGTTCCCGCTGCGCGGCCTGGTCTCGAGCAACTTCGACACCCTCTCATGGCCGGCGAAGATCGCCGACTATCTGTGGCATATCACCCTGCCGGTGCTGGCGACGGTGATCGGCGGTTTCGCCACCCTGACCATGCTGACCAAAAACGCGTTCCTCGACGAGATCCGCAAACAGTACGTCACCACCGCCCGTGCCAAAGGGCTGGACGAGAAAAAAATCTTGTACCGCCACGTGTTCCGCAACGCCATGCTGCTGGTGATCGCCGGTTTTCCGGCCACCTTTATCAGCATGTTCTTCACCGGCTCACTGCTGATTGAGGTGATGTTCTCGCTCAACGGCCTGGGGCTGCTGGGTTACGACGCCACGCTGCAGCGCGACTACCCGGTGATGTTCGGCACGCTGTATATCTTCACCCTGATCGGCCTGCTGTTGAACATCCTCAGCGATATCACCTATACCCTGGTCGATCCGCGCATTGACTTCGAGGCCCGCCAATGAGCCGCCTTAGCCCGATCAACCAGGCGCGCTGGGCGCGTTTTCGCCGCAACCGCCGCGGTTACTGGTCGCTGTGGATCTTTTTGGTGCTGTTCACCCTGAGTCTGGCCGCCGATCTGATCGCCAACGACAAACCGCTGTTGGTGCGTTATGAAGGCCGGTTGTACCTGCCGTTTATGATTAGCTACAGCGAAACCGCCTTCGGCGGCGAACTGAACACCGAAGCCGACTATCAGGATCCGTTCGTGCAGCGGCAGATCGACCGGCACGGCTGGGCGGTCTGGGCGCCGATCCGTTTCAGCTACGACACCATCAACTTCGCCACCGAGGTGCCCTTCCCTTCGCCGCCTTCGCGCCATAACCTGCTGGGCACCGACAGCAACGGCGGCGACGTGCTGGCTCGGGTGCTGTACGGTTTTCGCATTTCGATGCTGTTCGGTCTGGCGCTGACGCTGTTTTCCAGCCTGATCGGCGTGTGCGTCGGCGCGACGCAGGGGTATTACGGCGGGCGTTTCGATCTGTGGGGGCAGCGCTTTATCGAAGTGTGGTCGGGCATGCCGACGCTGTTTCTGATCATTCTGCTGTCGAGCATCGTCCAGCCCAATTTCTGGTGGCTGCTTGGCATCACCATCCTGTTCGGCTGGATGAGCCTGGTGGGCGTGGTGCGCGCCGAATTCCTGCGCACCCGCAATTTTGACTATATCCGCGCCGCGCGCGCCATGGGCGTACCGGATCGGGTGATCATGTCCCGCCATATGCTGCCCAACGCCATGGTGGCGACGCTGACCTTCCTGCCGTTTATCCTCTGCGGCTCGATCACCACCCTGACGTCGCTCGATTTCCTCGGTTTCGGTCTGCCGATAGGCTCGCCGTCGCTCGGCGAATTGCTGCTGCAAGGCAAAAACAATCTGCAGGCGCCGTGGCTCGGCATCACCGCCTTCCTGGTCTTGGCGGTGCTGCTGTCGTTATTAATCTTTATCGGCGAAGCGGTGCGCGACGCCTTTGACCCCAGCAAGGCGCATTGATATGGCCACTCCTTTGCTCGCTATTCAGGATCTCAGCATCGCCTTCCGCCAGGGCGACACCGTCACGCCGGTGGTCAACGAACTCTCGCTGCAAATCGCGGCGGCGGAAACGCTGGCGCTGGTAGGGGAATCCGGCTCCGGCAAAAGCGTCACCGCCCTGTCGATACTGCGTCTGCTGCCCGCGCCGCCGGTGGTTTACCCTGCCGGCGATATTCTGTTCAACGGCGAGTCGTTGCTGCATGCGCCGGAGACTGCACTGCGCAAGGTGCGCGGCAATCAGATCGCGATGATCTTTCAGGAACCGATGGTGTCGCTCAATCCGCTGCACACCATCGAGAAGCAACTGGCGGAAGTGCTGATGCTGCACCGCGGCCTGCGGCGCGAAGCCGCGCGCGCAGAGATCGTCGAATGCCTGGAGCGCGTCGGCATCCGTCAGGCCAAAAGCCGGCTGCAGGACTATCCGCACCAGCTGTCCGGCGGCGAACGCCAGCGGGTAATGATCGCCATGGCGGTGTTGACCCGCCCGAAACTGCTGATCGCCGACGAACCCACCACCGCGCTCGACGTGACTATCCAGGCGCAGATCCTGACGCTGCTGCAAGAATTGAAACAAGAAATGGGCATGGGGTTGCTGTTCATCACCCATAATCTGAATATCGTGCGCCGCCTGGCGGACAACGTGGCGGTGATGCGCCAGGGGCGCTGCGTAGAGCAAAACGGCCGCGCGCAGCTGTTCAGCCGGCCGCAGCATCCCTACACACAGCAGCTGCTGGCCGCCGAAGACGTCGGTGAGCCACTGCCGTTGCCTGCCGCGGCCAACGCGCGCTCCGGCGACGAGCGGCCGCTGCTCAAGGTGGAAGATCTGCAGGTGCGCTTCCCCATTCGGCGTGGCCTGCTGCGCCGCACGGTGGATTATCATTATGCATTGAAATCATTGAGTTTCGAGCTGCGCGCCGGGGAAAGCGTGGGGCTGGTGGGAGAATCCGGCTCGGGCAAAAGCACCACCGGGCTTGCGCTATTGCGTCTGCTGGCCTCGCAGGGCGCCATCTGGTTCGACGGCGAACCGCTGCACCCGCTCACGATGAAACAGATGCTGCCCTACCGCAGCCGAATGCAAATCGTCTTCCAGGATCCTTATTCCGCCCTGAATCCGCGCCTGAACGTGCAGCAGATCATCGCCGAGGGGCTGGAAGTGCACCAGCGACTTAGCGCCGAGCAGCGGGAACAACGCGTGATCGAGGTGTTGCGGGAAGTCGGCCTGGATCCGCAGCTTCGCCACCGCTATCCCACCGAGTTCTCCGGCGGCCAGCGCCAGCGTATCGCCATCGCGCGCGCGTTGATCCTGCAGCCGCAGCTGCTGATCCTCGACGAGCCGACCTCTTCACTGGATAAATCGGTGCAGGCGCAGATCCTGACGCTGCTGAAATCGCTGCGGCAACGCCACCGGTTGGCATATCTGTTCATCAGCCATGACCTGCAGGTGGTGCGTTCGCTATGTCACCAGGTCATCGTACTGCGGCAGGGGGAAGTGGTTGAACAGGGAGACTGCCGGGCGATTTTCGCGGCGCCCGCCGCCGACTATACCCGTCAACTGCTGCAGTTGGCGGATTAGCGGCGAATTCAGAAGGGGTATTGCGCGCTGAGCGGTTCAGCGATCGCGGCGCCGACGTTTTTCAGGCGGCACATGGTGGCGCTCTCGTCGCTGCGCTGCACGAACAGGCAAGGTTCCCCTTCCCATTCAACGATCGCACAGTCGACCTGAATCTCCTGCAGCGACAGATTGAGCTGTTGCATTACCTGCCAGGCCTCGGCCCCTTCATGGCTGAGCAACTTCAGCCCAATCAGGTTGTTATCTTCGTCTATTCCGTTAAACGGAATCGGTTCGACCTTCACGCCGGTGAAACCGGATAGCCAACGATAACTTTGCGGCAAGCGATGCACTACCGAAAGTTGGATACTCTCCACATGAAATCCCTAGTTTGAAAAGGTGAAACACTTTTACCTGACAGGGTTACTAAGTTATAGCCGTTGACTCCCGACTCTGCCGCGCACAAATGTTATTTAAATGTAAATTTTGCCGCAAGCCATTAACCTGACCCCGTGCTTGCCGATGTCGTGCCACTTTTTGGCGCGCCGTGCGGTGTTATTTCACGGCATTTTGCGACTCAGCTCGCATTTTTGCGTTATATGTAACCCTTTCCCGCAGCGATCTCAACTCTTTTTTCTTGCAATGCGACTACTTTTTCGTCGCCATATTTTTACAATGAAGAAACATCTCACCCGTCACGTTAGCGCAGCCACTGCTGCTAATACCTTGATTTACATCAATCTTAATACAAACCCCCGCACTGCTCAGCCGACAGCGCACCGCGCCACTCGGGGAATATTGGGCGGCACGGCGGCGGAATTTTTTAACAAAAAGCACACAGGTGAGAAAACGACCAATTGATTAGCTTGCGTATATTTAGCAACAAATTCTTCATTGCCGGTTGCCCCCTGAAATGGCAGGGCGCAACCCCGTGACGATGCGGGGCGACACGCCCCGCATCGGGAGAACGTCAGGCTGCGCGATCGCGCGGCCGGCTGGCGTAAACATAGAACAGCACCGCCACGATGCTGCACAGCGCCATCGAGGTGACCATGGGCCAAGCGCTTTTGCCCGGTGCCATCGACAGCACCGCCCCCACCAGCGCACCGATGCTGAAGCGCAACGTGCCGGCCAGGGAAGAAGCGGTGCCCGCCATATGCGGAAAATCATCCAGGATCACCGCCATGGCGTTGGAGGAGATCATCGCGATGCACCCCAGATAGACCGCAACGCCGATCACCAGCGCCCAGAATCCCAGGCCCACGGTGCTCACCGCCATCAGCCACAGCCCCATCGCCAGCTGTACCAGCAGCCCCAGCTTGAACATCTTGACCGCGCCGAAGCGCCGCACGTTGCGGCTGTTGATCAGCGTCGTCAGGAACAGGAAGACGATGTTCAGCGCAAAATAGTAACCGAAATGCTGCGGCGAAACGTGGTTCAGTTCGATGTAAACGAACGGCCCCGCGCTGAGGAACGAGAACATGCCCGCAAACGAGAAGGCGCTGGCCAACATATAACTCAGCACCCGCTTATGGCGGAACAGCGAACCGAAGTTGCCCAGCGTGGTGCGCAGGTGGAACCGTTGTCGCCGCTCTTTCGGCAACGTCTCCTTGATGAACAAGGCTACCAGCAGCGAACCGATCAGCGCCGCGGCGCCCATGGTCCAGAAGATGGCGTGCCAGCTGAACCACAGCAACAGCGCACCGCCGATCATCGGCGCCAGCAGCGGCGCAATGGTCATCACCAGAATGACGAACGACATCATGCGCGAGAACTCATCCTTGGTGAACATATCGCGCATCAGGGCGTTGATCACCACGCTGGCGGCCGCCGCCGCCAAACCGTGCAGGAAACGCAGCCCGATCAGTTGATCGATCGACTGCGCCATGGCGCAGGCGCAGCCGGCGATGGCGAAGATCAGCGTTCCCCACAGGATCACCGGCTTGCGGCCGATGCTGTCCGACATCGGCCCATAGAACAGCTGCCCGAAGGCAAAGCCGAGCATATAGGCGCTGAGCGTCATCTGCACGCTGCCGGACTCGACGCCAAACTGGGCGGCGATCACCGGCATGCTGGGCAGGTACATGTCGATGGCCAACGGCATCAACATGGACAACAGGCCCAGAATGAAAATCAAACCGAGATGAGAGGTTCGGTTCTGTTGCACGTTCCACGACTCCTTAATCGGCCGCAATCAATGATCGGTTATCAGTCCTGCAGGTGCGGCGCGCCCACGCTGGCGATCTCTTCTTCGGTCAATGGGCGGTATTCGCCCGGCGCCAGATCGTCATCCAGCGCAATGGCGCCGATGCGCTCACGGTGCAACGCGATCACCCGGTTGCCGACGGCGGCGAACATCCGCTTCACCTGATGGTAGCGCCCTTCGCTGATGGTCAGGCGCACCCTATGCTCGTCGACCTGCTCCAGCGTCGCCGGCCGCGTCAGGTCTTTCTCGTTGTGCAGTTGCACCCCTTCGGCGAAACGCTGCGCGGTGTCTTCCGCCAACGGGTGCTCCAGCGTGACCAAATAGGTTTTCTCGCAGTGGTGGCGCGGCGACGTGACGCGGTGCGACCACTGGCCGTCGTCGGTCATCAGCACCAGCCCGGTGGTGTCGATATCCAGCCGCCCGGCGGCGTGCAGCTTGTACGCGACCGGCTCATCGAGGAAATACAGCACCGTCGGATGATCGGGATCGTCGGTAGAGCAGACGTAGCCCTGCGGTTTGTTGAGCATGAAATAGCGCGGGCCGTTCTGCTGTTGCAGCGGATTGCCGTCGAACGCCACTTCTTGCTCCGGGGTCAGTTTGACAGCCCCGCTCTTCACCACCTCACCGTCCACGGTGACGCGTTTAGCCCGAAGTTCGCGCGCAACCAGCGCACGGCTGATGCCTAACTGCTGAGATAAAAACTTGTCCAATCGCATGGGATCTGCTTTGCCTGTCGTTGTTATGATCGCATTGATCGTATTGCCAAAATATGACGCCCGCCGTTGCACCGGGTGCAAATGGCAGGTTCAGGGGGGGAATCGCGTGGGGGAACAGCGATTGCTGTCACACAAGTATAGCGACACAACGCGTTGCCCGACAGAGGTAATTTTCACGCTTCTCGCACCGCGCGCGCGCAGAAGGCATAATAGTAGAAATTTTTCGGCCGCCCGGGGCGTAAAATGTCGCTGTTTCTGCGGGAACGGAGGCGACACGATCTGTACCCGGCGACCCATTCTACTCTACGGCGTTCATTTATGGCCTTTACCCTACGCCCCTACCAACTGGAAGCGGTCGAAGCCACCATCAACCATTTCCGGCGGCGTCCCGAACCGGCGCTGATCGTGCTGCCGACCGGCGCCGGCAAAAGCCTGGTGATCGCCGAACTGGCGAAGCGCGCCCGCGGGCGGGTGCTGGTGTTGGCGCACGTCAAGGAACTGGTGGCGCAAAACCACGCCAAATACTGCGCCTACGGCCTGGAGGCGGACATCTTCGCCGCCGGTCTGCAACAAAAAGAGAGCGCCGGCAAGGTGGTGTTCGGCAGCGTGCAGTCGGTGGCGCGCAACCTGCCGCTGTTCGATGGCGCCTTTTCGCTGCTGATCGTCGATGAATGCCACCGCATCAGCGACGACGACGACAGCCAGTACCAACAAATCATCCAGCATTTGCAGAAAACCAACCCGCAGCTGCGGCTGCTGGGGTTGACCGCCACGCCCTATCGTCTGGGCAAGGGCTGGATTTACCAGTATCACTACCACGGTTTCACCCGCGGCGACGGCGCCAGCCTGTTTCGCGACTGCATCTATGAGCTGCCGCTGCGCTATATGATTAAGAACGGCTTCCTGGTGCCGCCTGAGCGGCTGGACATGCCGATTGTGCAGTACGATTTCAGCCGGCTGGAGGCCAGAAGCAACGGCCTGTTCAGCGAAGCGGATCTGAACCGCGAGCTGAAGCGGCAAAACCGCGTCACGCCGCATATCATCAGCCAGATCGTGGAATACGCAGAGGATCGCAAAGGCGTGATGATCTTCGCCGCCACCGTCGAGCACGCCCGCGAGATCCACGGCCTGCTGCCGAACGGCGAAGCCGCGCTGGTCAGCGCCGAAACGCCGCCCGCCGAGCGCGATGCGCTGATCGAGGCGTTCAAACAGCAGCGGCTGCGCTATCTGGTCAACGTCGCGGTATTGACCACCGGTTTCGACGCGCCGCACGTCGATCTGATCGCGATCCTGCGCCCCACCGAGTCCGTCAGCCTGTATCAGCAGATCGTCGGCCGCGGGCTGCGGCTGGCGCCCGGCAAGGAAGATTGTCTGATCCTCGACTACGCCGGCAACCCGCACGATCTGTTCACGCCGGAGGTCGGCGTCAGCAAGCCGCACGGCGACAGCCAGCCGGTGCAGGTGTTCTGCCCGGCCTGCGGCTTCGCCAATCTGTTCTGGGGCAAGTGCACCGAGAAGGGCGACATTATCGAGCACTACGGCCGCCGCTGCCAGGGGTGGCTGGAAGACGACGACGGCCACCGCGAACAGTGCGATTACCGCTTCCGGTTCAAGAGCTGCCCGCACTGCGGCGCGGAGAACGACATCGCCGCACGCCGCTGCCATCAGTGTCAGGAGGTGCTGGTCGATCCCGACGACATGCTGAAGGCGGCGCTGAAACTGAAAGACGCGCTGGTGCTACGCTGCGGCGGCATGGAGTTGCAAAGCGGCCGCGACGACAAGGGCGAATGGCTGAAGGCCACCTATTACGACGAGGACGGCACCAGCACCAGCGAGCGCTTCCGCCTGCAGACGCCGGCGCAGCGCAAAGCGTTCGAGATGCTGTTCCTGCGCCCGCACCAGCGCGCGCCGGGCGTGCCGTTCGCCTGGCACACCGCCGCCGACGTGCTGGCGCAACAGCAGGCGCTGCGCCACCCGGATTTCGTGGTAGCGCGCAAACGCGGCCAGTTTTGGCAGGTGCGCGAGAAAGTGTTCGATTATCAAGGCCGTTTCCGCCGCGCCAATCAGTTGGCCTGAGCGAACGGCCCTCAATCTGGACAGGTTTTCGTTGCCCTGCAGGCGGCTTTCCGTTAAAATGCCGCGCGCTTTACCTGGGCCTGTCCAGCGTTAAAGCGGATTTCCGAACTTGCTACTTGGGTCGCCTGTAGCAGGGTAAATTTTCTTTTAAGAGAAAAAACAATGTTCACTATCAATGCAGAAGTACGTAAAGACCAGGGTAAAGGTGCGAGCCGCCGCCTGCGTGCAGCAAACAAATTCCCAGCTATCGTTTACGGTGGCAAAGAAGCTGCAGTTTCCATCGAATTGGACCATGATTCTGTTAAGAACATGGAAGCTAAACCAGAATTCTACAGCGAAGCAGTAACTCTGGTTATCGACGGTAAAGAAACCAAAGTTAAGGTTCAGGCTGTACAGCGTCACCCGTTCAAGCCAAAACTGGCTCACATCGACTTCGTTCGCGTTTAATCGCTACGTTTTCGAACCTTTTGGGACGCCGAAATAAAGAACGCCGCAATTGCGGCGTTTTTTATTGTCTGCGATTCGGCGCGCTTACTTGCCGCTGCCGGTCCGGCGCTGCAGCTGATCGCGCAGGTTCGGCGGCGTGCCTCTGATGGTCAGCGTGTCGGTGGCCGCATCCCAGAAAATGCGCTCGCCCAGCAGCATGGCGTCGAAATTCAGGCTGATGCCGCCGCCGCTGCCGGCAAATTTGGTCAGCTGGCGCAGCGTGCCGCGATCCGCCGGGAAGCTTTCCTCCAACTCATACCCTTGCTCGCTGGAGAACTGCATGAAGTCTTTCTCGCCGACCGGCGACAGCTCCTGCGACAGGGCCTGCAGTTCAATCTCTTCGCCCGCCTGCAGCTGTTCGTTGCAGTAGCTGTACACCTGTTGGCGCACCGACTGGCGCTCGTTCTTGTCCAACTGCGCATCGGCGCAGTAGTCGTCCACCGCCTGCAGCAGCCCGCGGTTTTGCGCCTTGGTATCCAACCCTTCAGACGCCGCCAGGAAATCCATGAAGAAGTCGGCGACCTTGCGGCCTACGCGCCCGCGCAGGAAGGTCAGATAGCGGGTCGATTCCGGGTTGGTTTCCCATTCGGTCAGATCGATGCGCGCGACGATATCGGCGTTGTTGATGTCCAGATAGTGCGTGGTGTTGATATCCAGCTCTTCGTTGACGCGCATGCTGTTACGGCTGTTCAGCACCGCGATCAGCAGGTACTCCACCGCCAGATAACGGTATTGGCCGAACAGCACCACGCCGCCTTCGGCGAACGGATACTTCGCCAATTCGTCGCGCAGGCGGCCGGTCGCCGCGCGGCTGAAGGCCAGAAAGTCTTTATCGACCTTGCGGCAGGTGCGCAGCGCTTCCGCCAGTTCGCTGCCTTCGTTGAACAGGCCTAAGGCCTTGCTCTTGGCGCTGTAGACGCGATGCAGTTCCGCCATCATTTCTTCCACCGCCGCGTTGGTGGGAAGCAAGGAATCGCGCAGCACCACGTCCAGCGTTTGCTCGTCGCGTTTCACCAATTGGTGCAGAGCGATCTGGTCGATATCCAGACTCATGGTAAATCCTCCTGTTCTTTAGGCGCGTATTCAAACACTGAAGGCCCCGCCCTGCAATACTAAAAAGCCGCGGCAAACCGGAAAGGCGCAGCGAGGGCCCGCCCCGGCGCGGACGAACGATTTCCCGAATGACAGGAAGTGATAAAAGAGCGGAAAATCACTGCCCTATACGGTAAGATAGGGCACTTTGCAGATTACTAAGCGCAATTTTATGCCACAATCATCCCGTTACAGTGACGAACACGTTGAACAACTGCTCTCAGAGCTGGTCAATGTTCTGGAAAAACACCATACCCCCACCGATCTTTCCCTGATGGTGCTGGGCAACATGGTCACTAATTTGATCAACACCAGCGTTGCCCCCGCGCAGCGGAAAACCCTGGCGAGATCGTTCGCGGAAGCCCTGCAGGCTTCTGTCCGTGAAGATAAAGCACATTAATATTGACTTATGGTGACAAACCGTCAGCGTTATCGTGAAAAAGTCTCCCAGATGATCAGCTGGGGGCACTGGTTCGCCTTATTCAACATCCTGCTCGCCCTTGGGCTGGGCAGCCGCTACCTGTTTGTCACCGACTGGCCCGCATCCCTGCTGGGCCGGGTCTATGCCTTTGTCAGCCTGCTGGGGCATTTCAGCTTTATCGTGTTCGCCGGCTATTTGCTGGTGATCTTCCCGCTCACCTTCGTGGTGATGTCGCAGCGGCTGCTGCGATTTATTTCCGCCGCGCTGGCCACCGCCGGGCTCACGCTGTTGCTGGTCGACAGCGAAGTGTTCTCCCATTTCCACCTGCACCTCAATCCGGTGGTGTGGGATTTGGTGGTCAACCCGGACCAAAGCGAGCTGTCGCGCGACTGGCAGCTGATGTTCATCTGCGTGCCGGTGATCTTCCTGGTGGAGATGCTGTTCGGCACCTGGAGCTGGCAGAAGCTGCGCAGCCTGAACCGCCGCCGTTTCGGCAAGCCGCTGGCGGCGCTGTTTATCAGCGCCTTTTTCGCGTCGCACCTGATTTATATCTGGGCCGACGCCAACTTCTATCGCCCGATCACCATGCAGCGGGCCAACCTGCCGCTCTCGTACCCGATGACCGCGCGCAAGTTCCTCGAGAAACACGGCCTGCTCGACCAGCAAGAGTATGAACGCCGCCTGGTGCAACAAGGCAACCCGGAAGCGGTCGCGGTGGAATATCCGCTCAGCGATCTCAGCTACGGCGATAAAGGCAGCGGCTATAACCTGCTGATGATCGTGGTGGACGGCATTCGCGCCAAAGACGTGGCGCAAGACATGCCGGCGCTGACGCGCTTCGCCCAGGAAAACGTGCGTTTCAACGATCATTACAGTTCGGGCAACCACGCCGATACCGGGCTGTTCGGCCTGTTCTACGGCATTTCCCCGACCTATCTGGACAGCGTGCTCGCCGGCCGCAAACCGTCGGCGCTGATCAACGCGCTCGGCGATCAGGGCTATCAACTGGGGCTGTTCTCCTCCGACGGCTTCAACGCCAGCCTGTACCGTCAGGCCCTGTTGACCGACTTCTCGCTGCCGACGCCGGCGCCGCAAAGCGACGCGCAAACCACGCAGCAATGGCAGCGTTGGCTGACGGATCAGGGCGACAAAGAGCCGTGGTTCTCCTATATCAACTTCAGCGGCGCCGAGCCGGCCGAAGGTGACAAAACCCCGGCCCCGGCCGACTTTATTCGGCGCTATCGCACCGGCGCGCAAGACGTGGACACCCAGATAGCCCAGGTGCTGGACACGCTGAAACAGCGCGGCCTGCTGGACAAAACCGTGGTGGTGATCACCGCCGAGCACGGCGTCGAATTCAACGACAGCGGCAAAGGCCAATGGGGCGCCGGCACCGCCTTCAACCAGGCACAGCTACAGGTGCCGTTGGTGATCCACTGGCCGGGCACCCCGGCGCAGACCATCAGCAAGCTGACCGGCCATAACGACGTCATGCGCACCTTGATGCAACGCCTGCTGCACGTGAAAACCGCGCCGAAAGACTATTCGCAGGGGGAGGATCTGTTCACCGCCCAGCGCCGCAACAACTGGATCGCCACCGGCGATGGCAATCAGCTGGTGATCACCACGCCGACGCAAACGCTGATGCTGGACAACAGCGGCAACTATCGCGTCTACGATCAGAACGGCGATGAAATAAAAGACGAGAAACCGCAGCTTGCTCTGCTGTTGCAGGTACTGACCGATGTAAAACGCTTTATCGCCAACTAACTGCTTAAAACTAAAGCAATCAAGTGGCGAGGCGCTTGCATTAACATCGGGAATCGGTAGTATGATTTTTCATAGCGTCGGCATGTAGCGCAGCCTGGTAGCGCACCGTCATGGGGTGTCGGGGGTCGGAGGTTCGAATCCTCTCATGCCGACCAAACATTCCAAATAGGTCAAGGGGTTAATCGAAAGGTTAGCTCCTTTACTTTATGCAGAACACTGCACATGTGCAATAGCCAAATGCACATGCTCATATCAATCCATGACGGTTAACAGGGAGCGTCACAAGTTCCTTCCCCTGTCTCGCCTGTCGCCCTGCTCCAGTCTCCTCCTATTCGCTATGCTCATAGGCAGTTACAGGCTGCGCTACATGCCATATGCACTAACGCAATGTGAACGAATCAACCTAACGCATTGAAGGTAAAGCAAGTAATACAGACTACATGAGACACGGGGTCATTAAATTTGTAGGGAAGGATTGTCTACGGAGGGATAAGGGGGACTAGGGGGGAAGCATCTACAGTGCATTCTGCCTCAAAATTATCTAGCAGAAATTAGCCTATCGGCAAAAAGCCTATCGGGGGAATACTACTAATGATGGGATAAGGCATAGAGAACGCCGTAGCATTCTCCATAGCCTTTATGGGGGATGAGAAATTACTGAACAAATGGAGCGGTAAGGTGGAGTATCAGAGCATACAATGGCTAAAGGGCATTGCACCCTCTTGCTTTCTAGTAAATTTTATCGTCAGTCACTCTGCTCACGCTATCCGAAGGATGGACTTCCTGACAATGGGGGCATTCAATATAAACTTCCCCATACTGCTCAGACTGCATTGACTTGTAGAGCAGGTAGATTGACCGGCAATGTGGGCATTGTATGTTCTGGTTCTTAGCACGCAGAGCGTAGTGCTTATCTTTGTCCACATCAGAGAGGGCTGAATCAAAAGCGAGGGCTAAAGAACGTGCATCGGTGAACACTCCTGATAAAAATCTTGATGCGTAACCTTGTAGCTTTGCTTCTTTAACTGTGTAGCATCCCCCTTTCTTTACAACAACAATACCTTTATAACTGAAAGTATTTGTGCCGCTGAACGATGTAAAAACTTTATCATTACTATCGGGTTTCAGCGTTTTCTTCTTTCCAAATCGAGTGTTAACCGTATAGTTTCTGTTCATCAAATAACCAAAGAAGTTAAGTATTTTTTTGCTTTTGATTCCTAAACCACTCAGCAGCTTTCGCATTATTACGCAGCAAAGATGCAGAGTTTTTTGCCTTCATATTTGCTTTAAAGGTTTCAATAGCACTCTTTGAAGGTGAGACACTTTCAGTAATGCCGAAGTTTTGAAGATTTTGTTGGCGTAAGGCTGCCCAATAGGCTGCCATCTTTTTATCATTAACTCCTTCTTTCAAAGGAGCATATTCTTTCGCCTTGTTCTGCTCTTCTACACGCTTCAGTGCGTCTGCAATGATTGCTTCGGCGTCTTCCTCAGAATATCCTTGAAAGAGTAAATCCCGCTTAACACCATCAACAAAATCTTCTTGATTATTAGATTCAAAAATATCAGTCATTACCTAGTTCCCCATGAATAGGTTTTATTTATATTATAAACACCAACAATTGAAAGCTTTTGCATATATCCCTCTCGCCAGTAATTAGCAAAGGCATCAACAGGTGTGATAAACTTCTTAAAGCGATGAGACGCTATTGGCCACTCATTATAAATCATTGAGAACGCCTCCTAGTGTTCTTAGCCCTAGTCGCGATAAAGTATGTCTCACACCATCAGGAGTCCAACGCTTCCCCTTTATGCTTAGAACACCTTTTTCATTTAGAGCGTTAGCAAGGGATTTATATCCATATCCGTACTCAATCAACTCTTCAAGTATTACTCTCACTTTCGCATCGTAAACTTGCATTTTCTTATTGCGTATTTCTTTATACATCCCCTCTCCTTAGTCCCTGATAACAGATAGTCCCATTCTCTTTAGCATAAGTCTTACTGACGCAGCAGTTTGCTTTCTCCCTTGTGGAGAAGGAATGTCTTTTTTATTAAGAGCATTTGCTAAAGCTGTTACACCAAAACCGTATTCAAGAAGCTCTTCGATAATGGGTTTTAGTTTCTCATCATACTTCTTAGTTCGTGCCCTACATTGTTCAGTAAACATTTTTCACCATTAATTATTTAAACAAATGACCAGACCTATCTATCCATTGCTTAGTCTGTTGACTCAACACCTCAATAAACATCTTTATTTTTGACGTCATCCCTATATAAGATAGGTGTCTAATATGTTCCCGCTCCCCTCGAGTAAAAGGGCGTAACCCGATACTATATGTGGGAGAATGTCGATATTTATTATAATCCTTAGCGTCAATATCAAAGGAGAATGTAGCATTACCAGACAGATCTAACTTCCCCTGCTCCATGTAATAATGCATTGACTTAATCAATGATTCACATGCAGCGAGGATACTCCTACAATAACGCTCTCCTAGAACACCCTGATCTTTTATCACCCTGCGTTTACTTAACATCTCTTGTATAGATTGAGTAGATAATAGAGACAGATGAGCCATCACTGTAATAAGCTGATTAACAGGAATCCTTGTATTCACTGCATGGTTATTGCAGGCACCATAGAGGATGTCATCCAATAGATATGGCATATCATATCTACCTATATCTTCATTCCAATGTAATCCAGAAAAGTAACCCATGAGAGGGTTATCAATCTGCTTAGGCTTCCTACCCCTAGTTTCTCTATTTATTTCGGATGTAGTATGTACACCATTCAAAAACAGCTCATCTACAACACTTTTAGCTATTGTGCTAACATCTTCATTTGTACAAAGTGATAGCTTATAATCTAAGATCTCTCCCGTTGTTGTATCAACAGCTATATCACCTAACCATTTTATCATTGTTATATCCTATTTTATTTCGGATGTAGTATTATAAGTAATTTACTTTCTGCGTTCACTGTTAACTGGCGTTAACAAAAAGTCTCGCATGAACAGAGACGGGAACGTGAAACGTTAACGTGATGTGAATGCATAAAGTGATAGCGTGAAGATAACGCCTTGCTCATTACCTCCCAGTAACTCGCTAGCGGCAAAGGTCAAAGAAATAAAAGAACGCATGAAAACACTCAGCCTGCAAGGCTTCGCTAAATGAATCAATAATGAATAGCTAAGCGTATTAACGCTGTTATAAGCATGATAATCAGTATGTACTTTAAAGGCATGAATAGGAAAACTAATAGTTCAATACTATATATAAGTCGTTTTTTAAGAAAAATGTTAAAGCTTAGAGAGATATTTTTGTTAGTCTCTGTCTGTTTTAGCTGTAACTTGTTGTCTTAGATGTAAATCTTTAAGATATTTTTTTACTTGCGTATTCTTATGTATGTCCCGCAGCATAGCTGCGTACACTGGGATTAGGCTTAACCCTGTAAAACCTCATATAAAGGCCATAGCAAGGTTTTCAGCCTAACCCATGATGTAGAATAGCTTTGTATTTTAAATTCAATAGAGGGGCTTAAAGAAGCCAGATGACAACAGAGGTAGTGTTAGCTTCATTCAAAAGCTTATTCCCTAAAAAACCCTCTCTTCTCCTACGATGCTAGTAATCATTGAATGAATGAGTTGCTCTGTTCAAACCTACGGCTAACGGGAAACACTACCTGACATTGTCAAAGAGCATGTAGTTTGCTGCAATTATATGAGTGCCTTCAAGAGGCGACCTCTTTCTGCGGGCTATGGCATGTTGAGGGTTCACCGCTCTAGAGCCTAGAAACTCTCCCTCCTCCTCAGTCGCAACTAGCATTCTTAGGGGGATAAGAGCCAACTAACTATCAGCGTGATTACTTCCTGCACCACTCCGCGTCACGAACTACGCATTCACGAATAACACTTTATAAAGATCAAATCAAGGCAATATTTAATTGCTACGCCATGCCCTATGCATTTTACAAGCGTCATTAAAATCACCAAGAATGATGTAGTCCAGTCCTGAACATCTCAACTCTCCCATCTGCGCTACTGTTAACATTTGCGCTATGGCAATGAGGAATAAAAGGATTGCAATGGCTATTCTCCACTGTCTTAATAAAGTACCTAGCAAGAAACCAACTAGATAAAAAGTTTTTTAAACACAGCGTTAGCCCCTCGACTTTGTAAATGCAACAAATAGGAAGTCACTCTGAATCATCCAATACTCCCCCATCTAAATCAAAAATCATTCATATAACTAACAGATTGATAAATCTGAGTGAGGTGTTACTGAGATCAGAGCGACGACATTTTCCCTAGGAAAAAGACTCTATTACGCAGTAAACATTTCAACCTGATAATATAGTAACTACTTCGGAGACTCATTCACCTCCCCCTGCTCCCTCCATGTATCCATAGCTGCTTCCATTTCCCCTATCACAAGACAATGCTCAATTTTAAAACCCTTAGAGATTCTATCCATGCGTATCAGCCTTTCTTCAAGGAGCGTATAGCAATTCCTTTTATCCTTCGCAGAAACAAAATTAGATGATAAAGCATTCGCTAATACAGTTGATGCATAGAGGAAAACAGCAGCTTGACTCTTTTTATAATAAGAGATTTTAAACAATGTATCGATAAGTCTCAGTGACTCTTCTGTTTGACAGATTCGATTAACAAAATCCTGATCTCTTACCCCGCAATCCTTTAGCTGCGCAACGATTTCAGCCTGACCCCTAGCAACCCTGAGCCTCAGAACGATGGCATCGAACATTTTCTAACCTCCTAAATGGAGGATCGTAGACTTGACTTTAATGCTTATCAAATAGGATTAATAGATCGATAACGTAAAACCGATCGTTGAAATCGATCACACTGCTACAGGTAAAACAAAGGCAGGTGTCACCCTGCCCTTCTATATCAATAAATTACTCCATCAACGCAGCCACGCTACTCGCCTTGATGTGGCTGTATCTGGCTAACATAGTGATGTCTTTATGCCCTGAAATACATTGTAGCTGTATCGTGTTAAGCCCTTTCTCTGCGTATCTAGTGATGCATGTATGACGCAGGGAGTGGAAGCATACACCTTCAATTCTTGACTCCTTACATGCTCTCCTGAATGCTTGGCTCACAGAGTAAGGGCGTAAGCTAAACAACTTGGTATATCGATACCTTTCCTCCTCCCTCCCTTCACACAGAGATTTCAGCAAATCCAGCGCAGTAGAAGAGAGAGGCACATCCCTTGCTTCTGCGTTCTTTGTTTGATGATCGGCCAGATGTATCACCCTCTGCCTAAAGTCAATCATGGAAGGCGTTAACGCTAAGATCTCTCCTCTACGCATAGCCGTCTCCCACGCAAGAATGATGATAGCTTTTGCCTCACTCATTCCCTGCAACCTACTCCTACAAGTATCCACCCGCTCAAGGATCATCTGGTATTGCATAGGCGTAAGTATCTTATCTCTTGGCTTACCCGCTTCCGGTAGTCGAACAGGCTTCACAACATCATTGCAGGCTACTCCCTTCTCTGAGGCAGCCCAACGCAAGAATCTTGAAAGAAGCTGTAACTCAAGCCGTACAGTGCCATTAGCTGCTTTCTTCAAACGTTCCACTTTGTACGTAGCTACATTCTCACTGGTAATCTTCTCAAGGGGAGTAGAGTCAAAGAACCTATCAAGATTCATCAACCGGTTTCGGATGGAGTCATAGCCCCCCCTTTGCTTTCCATTCTTGGTTAACACCTCCTCAAGATAGACAGGGGACAGCGCTTTGATAGTGCTTTCTAACTTCTTAAACTTCTTTTCACAATCAGATGACCACTGCTCAGCCTCTTCTATCGTAAGCGTAAACCCAGCGCCGTATGTAGCCATTAAGCCAGTGCTGGTAACTTAGACGCCCACCTGTACAGACGGACACCTAAGTATGGAAACCCAATCCTGGCGAAAAGAACCCCGTAAAC
>Ga0157366_1000096_pt1 | contig 49163 bp, 49 predicted proteins | sample AttbisABBM1_FD_113149 | JGI IMG/M metagenome (GOLD analysis project Ga0157366, IMG submission 113149) | Fungus gardens microbial communities from leaf cutter ant in Botucatu, State of São Paulo, Brazil - Atta bisphaerica ABBM1 | ecosystem: Host-associated > Fungi > Mycelium > Unclassified ...
CAGCGAACATGAAACGCGAGTACTGCGTGACGGCACAGTCAGCTATCTGCGTGACGGCAGGCCAGCCGTTACCGACTTTGGTGACAGGGTTGAGATTTACCCCGCGCCTGACAGCAAGTCTGACCGCTTTAACAATGATCTTGCTGCAGAGCTTACAGCCTGGCGCAGCGGAGAGAGCACTTCGCTGACGGGTGAGCAGAAAGCTGTGAACCGCGTGTTGTATTCCGGCGTGGTGAGAAACATCACTAAACGTGACGGCCGAGAATTCAAAGTCAGTGATCCCAAGCTGATGGCCAGCGTTCATGCCACGCAAGACAGCCTGCGAAATCAGAATGTGCAGCCAGAACTGAAACAGGCCGAGCCGCAATTTAAAGACGATGAAAACGTGCGCATTTCAAAAAGAGATTTACAGCGTCCATAAGGGGGGGCAGCAGAGAAAATTAAATAATTGATAAACAGAATTATTTAGCGCTGATTGCACAGGGTTCGAGGCCTGTACAACCAGCTAACCTTAACAACCTGCGTTGGAGGCTGCTATGGCTGCCGAGGATCATAGTCAATTTTCACATCTGAGCAAGTTTTTTCCCGAACTGACCGAAATACAGTCAGCACATGTCTGTATGCTCGTCATATCATCATGGTCAGCTGAGGAAATAGCGCAATACCGTGATATCACAGTTGACACCGTAAAAGACTCACTAGTCGCAGCTCAGAAACGTCTCAGGGCAGATAATATGAAAATACTCAGGGGTATAGTAATGCTCCGGGTTTTGGCGAGTATTTCGTTTTTTATATATGGAAATAATTTGCCTTAAAGCAGGATAAGGTGGAGAAACCGAAGTTTTTTAAGTTCCAAAGAATTTTTTTAATAATGGTTTTTCTTATTTTACAATGACATAAATAACTACCCCCCTTTTTAGGGGGGGTTTTCTTTTTAGGACCAATCTTATTTAATGCTTCCATTGCTTACACAATCTATACATTCAGTAACGGAAGAACACAGATGCCTGCACACGCTAACAAAGAAAAGGGAATGAAAGTCCTGCTGCGCCTTTCCCCGGAGACAACCGCTATTCTGTGTCAGGCCGCAGACCGTTCCGGTCGCAGTAATACAAAAGAAGCGCTTGTGCGCCTTGAAGACCACCTTAAATCTTTTACTGACCTCGCCACACCAGGGCGCCGGTTCAACGCTGAAAGCAGCGAAACAATTATTAAATAAAACTTCCAGCCGGTACGTATTATTTCCGGCCTCCTTTTTTGACTGAATATATGCGCGCATGCGCAGGGCATCGTTTTGCCTGGAATATCATCCGCTCTTTAACAATGTGCCCGCTTTTATATTCCCGACCTCAGGGTCCTCTCTTGCCGGCATGCTGTACCGGTGCGCGGAAGATGTCCGGAGGCTACGTCATGGCCTGCACTACGTCGGGAAAACAGTAAAGCTGCAGAGAAACGAATTTACAGCATTACTGGCGGGCACCGCGCAAAGTCGGAACAGTGAAGCGTAACCGTTATACCCCTACGTACAAATTCGATGTATCCAGTTCGACCGGTGCAGTTTTACTGCATCAGGCCCCGGCGCGTTCCGCCGGGCACAACCTGTATCTGGAGAAGATTAGCCCTGCACTTGTGTGCGGTCGTGAACGGGCAGCCCTGACGGTTTCAATTCACAAAACGCACAGTGACACAGAGCAGTCTGTGCCGGCCCACTCTCGCGAGTGGGTCAGCCCGGAAAGTCTTAAACGTTTAATTAAGCGTGTGCCCGGGGACGCGGGCGTATTTAACGGGGTGATACATGCATCTTTCAAAAACAAAGCGCAAAGCGCTTCGGCAGCAATTTAAGGGATGCTGCGCTTACTGCGGGGCATCGCTTCCCGCTCAGGGCTGGCATGCAGAATCAATCGGTAAAGAGTTTGTTGAAGAAGGGGTTGTTCCTGTCTGTACACTATGTCGGAAAATAAAAGGGAATGCCTCACCTGAAGAATTCAGGGCGTTGCTCGCTGAACAGGTAGAAAAGGCGCTGCGTCACAGTATCAACTTCCGGACGGCGATGCACTTCGGACTGGTAAGTCAGCAGACTAAAAAGGTTGAATTCTGGTTTCAGCGCTGCGACCCGTCGCGAAAACCGGAAGCCGACAAAGCGTCAGAGGTCACCGTTGGCGATAGCGGGTTTTCAAGAGAGCATCGCCCTGTGTTGACTGTTACGGGGACCGTCGGTAACAGCTTATGAAACGCTCTGTGTTCCTGCGTGCGTCCCTTCGTCGGGCGCTCCGAAAATGCCATCCGGAATTTCCCGCCTCCCGGTCAACCTGTTCTGACAAAGGAAAAACAGAGATGCCGGAGGACCTTATATCACGCTGTCCGTCGGCCCTCAGCAACTCCATTAAGCGCGAGTAATCTGCTTTAAGGAAACCATCATGAAACCACTTCTAATGGCTGGTCTGTTCCTGTCATTCAGTCTTTTTTTGCCAGCTGACAGCTTTGCCAGTGATACCCCGCTTAACCAAAGCGCTGTACCCGTTCCGGGTACGATTATCTGCGGTGACTGCATTAACGTAAATGTGGCCGTATGGCAGTTTAAGCCTTCTGATCTCAAAGCGCAGATCGATATGCTTGCCTCACTTTCTAAACTGCAGTCTTCTCCTGTTTTCTATGGCCCGGGAAGCACGGGAGGTCCAACTGTCATCTCCCCTGGAGCGGGACACACCTTTATAGACAATATTGAGCATCTCGGTTCGCTTCAACAGAGGCTCGACTGGAAGGCTGTTACACTGTCCGGTCATCCGTTGCCTCTGGCCATTAGTTCTTTAGCCGGGAATTACAGCGCCGTTCTCACCATTAAAAACTTGCGCCAGTCATGGAATCCTCAACCTTTTACCGGACTGGTTCGTTTATCCCTTCGTGCTGATGCTCCGGCAAATGGTAATTTTGAGACTCTGGCCAGCGCGGGGCAGGTGTTGGTCATTAATGGAAGTGAGATCCTCAACATGCAGCCCTTATCTGATGGCAGTTACATTATCTGGATCATTCAGGCTAACCTCTTGTAATACACCCGGGCCGGATTTTGTTCCGGCCACTGATTTCGATAATTTCTGCAACGCACAGCCCGCTGGTAACAGTGGTCTGTGCGTTGTGGTGAATGCGGCCAGCGCACGCGGGAAAACCAGCAGCGAAAACTCACTTTACGTCAAGTCTGAAGTCACCGTCCCGGGTTTGCTGGTTTACACGGGACACCGGGAGGCACCCGGCACCATGACACCCTTTTCAACACGGAGTGGCACCCCATGAAGCAGTAGCACGGTCAGACCGTGGCCGGATGAGCCAGTGCAGCCGTCATGAGGCTGCCCCGAGTCCCCCGAGGGAGCCAGATGCAGGTACGAACTGCTCCACACGCTGGTGAGGGTTAATAAAGTAGAAGAAGGTGTGCCGGTAAAGCAGCGCGACGGCCAGACGCGCACCGGTTATCAGCGGCAACAACGCGACGTGCACCCAAGGGCATGGGCGTGGCCACTACGGTAGTGGCGACCAGTTTACCTGTCATTTCCAGCAAGCCGTATCTTCCCTGCTATCCGGAGTCTTCACTATGTCATTTACCGAACGGGCAGGGCTGCTATCGGCTCTGCTGCTGGCCGGCTGTGCTTCGCCAACCACTGTTCCCGGCACTCCATCAGGCAATGTGGTTGACGGTCTGCTCACACGTAGTTCTGCTGACATTATGGCGATGCAGTATCGTGTATATCAGACCGGCCCCACAGCTATTCGACCTCAGTCTGCTTCATCTTTATCTTCTGCGCTTCCGGGGCCTTCAAGTCTGGTCGGAACTTCAGATCCGAAAAGCAGTATCTTTCCAAAGGCGCTCCCTCAGAAACAGCCCGCACCAGTTCAGTCAGACGGTTTTGTCAGGCTGAATGGCGCGGCACCAACGCTGAGGACTGCACTCAGGAAAATTGTACCGTCAGAAAATAAGGTGGAATTCAGTCCGGATGTTAAACCTGACACACCGGAGCTCTGGCAATGGACCGGCAACGATCGCTGGCCATTCGTCGTCAACAAAATGCTGGCCTCTCGCGGACTGAAAGCGACGATAAATGAAAAAAATAAAACTATTACCATCGAACCCGTGCAGCATGCTCAGTCCGCTGGAAAAGTTATCTCTCCTGCAGTGCCGCCAGCTTCTCCACCGATAAAGGGTGTTGCTGTATCTGCTACGCCTGGCAGAAAGCCGGTAAGAGGACGTAACCCGTTCCATGATGATCAGGCTGCGGAAAAAACAACCACTGCATCGAAGCCAGGCGCGCCGAACGAGCTGGTCAAAGCGCCGGTAATGCCAGCCAAAGCACCAGTTCCCGTTCGTCACTGGCAGATAGAACCTGGTGTCACACTGAAGGACTGGCTTTTCAGTAAAGCGGCCAGTGAGCCCTGCAGTGTTCCTGGTATCAAATACTGGACAGTTGCATGGGCCACGCCGGTGAATTACCGGATAGATGCACCACTCAGTTTTGACGGAAGTTTCCGTGAAATGCTGAATGGACTCTTCACGCTTTATGGCACCGCAAAAGTTCCTCTTTACGCAGGAACGCGTTCAGAGCAGTGCGTGGTGTCCGTGGACGATAAGGAGGTGCATTGATGATCATGTACTGGCTGCTTGTTCTGTTTGCAGGGTGGTTTGCCTTTGGTCCGTCAACAGAGCAGCGGGCTGTTCAGCAGGCAGGACAGATTCAGGATCAGACGCTGAGCATTCAGGCCACGCAGATGGTGCGATACATGAACCGTATCAATGACTGGCGCTACGATAATCCCGGCGCAGACAATCAAAGTGTCAGCGATGCTCAGCTTACTGGCTGGAACAGCGTCCCGGGCCTTAACAACTTTATCTACGGCGGCAGGACTTTTGTCTGGCGAGCCGGCCAACCCGGACTGATGTCCGCGCTACTTACCCAAACCCGCCAGTCTGCCCTTGTCGGACGCGTTGCATCGCGTCGGTTACTGGACAGTAACGGTATCGATATGCAAATCAGTGTCCCAGACGCGATAGCCGAATCCAGCGTGGTATGGGTTAACTAATTTTCTCAAGGCTGCGATGCGGCTTCCGGAGTTCCTCATGAATCAAATTCTCAACAGGGCCGATGCTCCTGTATCTCGCCACGCCGACATGTATCTGGAGGCAGTGCTGTCCGGGCATTTTATACATTCCTCAAATACTGGTGGTATCGGGCTGGCGACGCTGAAGCGAATTCAGGCAATTCAGGCGAACGCAATTGATACAGCTAAGTTTTCCAACTCTATCAGGGCTAAACAGTCATGAAACCTTTAAAGCAATTCACGTTGCTCACGGTGGCATTGTGCTTTCTCGTCAGTGGATGCAGTACGCTTGAGCGGGTAGATGCAACTCAAAAAAGAGCAGCAGTTCATGAGGCGCAGGCCGATTCGTACAAGCGCGCACTGGACAGCGGTCAGGTCGTGCGGGAAATCTCCTCACAGTGGATCAATCCGGTTCCGCTTGGCGGAGTCGCTGGCCAGCGGTCAGAACTTCCACCGTGTGTGGTCAGGATTAACAGACCAGGCATGGTTTCTCTGGCCTATGTCAGTTCATTCATAACCGATCAGTGCCGTATCCCTGTAGTTGTCACTCCAGACGCTCAGGCCACTCTGGCAGGCAGCAGTGATTCAGGCGGTAAGACAGAGAAAATAAGCGGCCCGCTGCCGTCTCCTGACGCGAGTGGAATGGTCCCTCTGGCCTCTATGGGACAGGTCGGTACTCGCCCTGTCGCTGTCCCCCAGAGTGAAGGAGGCCTTCGGGGCGTCAACTGGAACGGCTCTCTGAGTGGGCTGCTAGATAACGTTACGACGCGTCTCGGACTGTCGTGGCGTTATGAATATGGCCACATAGCGATTTTCTGGCTCGATACCCGAAACTTCGCCATTAACTTCATGGACAGTGACGCAAGCTTCGCATCGAAAACGGTGAGTGGCACCACGAGCTCCACCGCCAGCGGAGGGAACAGTACTGGCGATAACAGCACCAGTCAGACCACGACAGCAACCATTAAATCCAACATCTTTAAAGACGTAGATAACACGGTGAAGTCGATGCTGACGCCGGGCTCCGGGCGTCAGAATCTCTCTGCCGGCGTGCTGACGGTGACCGATACACCGCGCGTACTGGACGCCATTGGACGCTACATAGACGATCGTAACCGTGAGCTTAATCGGCAGGTGATGATTTCGGTCAAGGTCTACAGCGTGGTGAACCGACACCAGAACCAGCTGGGTATCGACTGGAACGCGGTACTGAACACTGGCAGTGTCGGCCTGTCCCTGACCAGCCCGTTCACTGGTGCAGCCTCTGATGCGCTGAGCGGCGGTATGGCCATTCTGGACGGTAAGGGACAGGGTACTCAGATGTTCCTGAAGGCGCTGGACGAGCAGGCGAAGCTCAGCGTGGTGACCACAGCTTCTGCGCTGACCACCAACCTGTCTGCTGTTCCCGTTCAGAACGCCATCCAGCAGGACTACGTACCAAACATCAGCACCAGTCAGACGGCGAACGTCGGAACCAGTACCTCCATTACCAAAGAAACTATCACCACCGGCTTTAACATGACGGCGCTGCCGCTGCTGTTCCCGAACTCGCCAAAGATGCAACTGGAGTTTTCCATCAGCATGTCAGAAGACCCCGTTTTTACGGACTTCACGTCTGGAACGCAAAAATCGCAACTCGCCAGGACCACACCTAAGACGATTGTTCAGCGCGTCATTATGCAGTCAGGCCAGACACTGGTGCTGAGCGGTTATGAGCAACTGAGCGACTCGGCCAACCGCCAGGGTACAGGCAGCTACAGCTTCTTTGGTCTGGGCGGTGGCGCGCGCGGCGACGACAGCCGACGCATGTTCATCATCCTCGTTACGCCTGTGGTGCTGGGTTAAGGAGACATTATGGCGTCAGAAATGAAGACAGAGGATGCAGTAAGCTTCGTCCCCGTGGGTAAATTTGTACTTGTGGCAGGCTTACAATGGCACTGGGTGTCTGTTCGTGGGCGCCGGCGTATGCGCATTGAGGCCCGGGACATGTATGCAGGTCACTGGCTGGCGTTGCCCGGTGGAACTACTGATGATCCAGGGACCTGGTTAGGATGTCTGTCCAGTGAAGCCCTGCCCATTCCTAAAGGTAAGCGTCCGGCTTCACTGGCTGTGGCCTTGCTCGGGAACGTGCCAGCTGACTGCTGGGGGGTATTTATCCTTCCAGGGGGGCTGTGCTGGTTCATGGCCGTAACAGGCGGCCATCCTTCTCCTTATGGCGACGTCACGGGAAATGCTGAAACGGTCATCAGAGCTGCGGAACGGTTCTGCGCGACTTCCCCAGCGCCACCATCCGGATGGACGGTATTTGATCCTGACGGCCTCATGGCTAAGCCTGAAGCCCGAAAGGATCCTCTTGCAGCGCTGCTCCCGACTGCGGTGCCAAAACAGGCCAGGTTGCTTAAAACAGAAGACCGTACGACTACCTGGGTCGTCATGCTGATGTTGGTGGGGGCGGTTGCAGTCTGGTACGGCAACTATTTGCTTGAGGCCAAAAAAAAGGCAGAACACGACGCATGGGTTCAGGCTGAGTTAATCCGGACGCGAGAAGCGGCAGAATTGAGACCCGGGAGCCTTAAAAAGCCCTGGGGCGGCATGCCTGACTTTTCAGAAATGCTCAATGCCTGTGTGAAAGAATGGCGTGAAGCACCCCTGTCAATAGCAGGCTGGGTTTTCAGCAGAGCTACGTGTGAGTCCTCCGGGCAAATGACACTTCACTATGCGCTCCCGGATGGCGGTACGGTTGGAGATTTTGCCGCCCGGCTGCCGCAGCTCTACGGGCCGGCGAAACAGGCTTTTTTTAATATGCCTGGCCCGTCAGATGACGCCTCGTTCAAAGAAGATGTTCACTTTATTTCCTCTGCGCCAGAGGCGCTGCTGCCCGGTGACGAACAGCTTCGAAGGATGACCAGCTACGCGCAACGCCTTCGGGCAAGTCTGCGGTTCAGTGAGCCTTCACTGTTGGTGCAAAACGTTGGCAATGAAAGCGTTCCTCTTCCATGGAAGAAATACACCTTCACGTTCATTACCGATATCCCGCCGGACAGGCTGTTTGATGCCTCGCGTTTTCCAGGCAACGGGCTGCGGCTGAGTTCTGTCAAAGCCGAACTGCACAGCAGCCGGCTGACCTATACCCTCGAAGGAATGCTCTATGCAGAGAAATAAGTGGCGTTACCTGCTGCTGTCCGCGCTGATGACCAGCCAGCTGGTCACCGCCAGCCAGCAGGATGTGAACAGACCGGGGCAAAATGAGATGCACAATCCGGCTACTGAAGCAGCACCTGCACCGGCAGCAGCTCAGCCCGGTACTCTCAGTCGGGACAACAGTATGGGAAGGCTTGAGGATATTCAGGCCAAGACATTGCTGTACGAAGCACAACTTGCGCAGGCCAAGGCGCTTAACGAACTGCAGAAAAACGGATATGACGCGGTGTTAGGTGCCCCCTTCAATCCTCAACCGGCAACTACCGCGCTGAAGGATACAGCCTCAGCCAAACCGGCACAGGAGAGCAAAACGCTGCCTCTCATTGTCGAGATATCCGGCGGGCAGCAACTTTCAGCCACTTTACAGCTCGATAGCGGTAACCAGGTGCGTGTCCAGGCAGGAAGCCGCATACCGGGAACCTCCTGGACGGTGGCAAAGATCACTTTCAGTGAAGTGACCGTCAGTAGTCCTGATAAAGGACTCATCTCTCTGGCCTTTGTGGGGTAATACCGATGGAGTTTAGTGAAGAGAGTGTCAGCTGGTTATATCTGGATGAGAGTGTTCCTGGACAGGAACGGCTTTATGTATCAAATGAACACCGAACCCGCCCTGCTGTTATGTCTGAAATCGCCCGTGCGATGAGGACCCGCCCTGAGATCGATTTGAAACCTGTCCACCTGAGTGAGTTGCGAAAACTTCAGTCGGGTCGAAAAGGGCTTGTCGTTTCAGAAGACTGGTCTGCTGAGCAAAGGAAAGTGGTGGAATACCTGGGGCGAGCGGGCGAAGCTCACGCATCAGATTTGCACATGCTTATTGGTGTAGGGGACGTTACGGCGATGGTATTCCGGGTCCATGGTGATCTGGAACTGCAGTCAGAGCTTACTTTCGATGAAGGCATGAGCCTTGCTTCAACGATCGTCATGTCCATGTTCGACAGCGGGCCACAGCAGTTCAGTGCCAGTGATGAGCAGGATGGACGGCTACGTAACGAGTTTGTGAAGGATATCGGTCTCTATGCAGCCCGTTACTCGGCTGTACCAACTGAGTCGGGTCTCTACGTGGTGCTCCGTATCATTCTTGATGAAAGCGACGATATCCCCTCACTCGATGTGCTGGGTTACCTGCCAGAACAGCAGAAACTCATTCGCCGGATGCTTAAGCGACCAGAAGGGATCATGATCACTGCGGGCCCCACAGGCTCCGGTAAAAGCACAACGATGCGTACGTTCTGCCAGATGTATATTGAAGAGACTAAAGGCAAACGGAGGCTGATTACTGTTGAAGATCCTGTTGAAGGAAAAGTTAAAGGTGCTGTTCAGACCACTATCATTGCTGACCGCAATGACCCGGAATCAGTAACGCGGGCCTGGCAACGTCGCCTTGCCGCGCTTAAGCGACTCGATTACAACGCTGCGGTGGTTGGTGAGATAAGGGATACCTGGTCAGCCAACGCCAGTATCAGTGAAGCGAAGAGTGGCACTCTTGTGGAGACAACCACGCACGCTAATGATGCCACCGGCATTATTGATCGCCTTACAGATACCCTCGGGATTGCTCCAGGCATGGTAATGGACCCCCAGGTCGTGATAGGCCTCATCGCACAGCGTCTTGTGCAAATACTTTGCCCTTCATGCAAAAAGAAATGGGAAGACGTCAGGGATCATCTCACTGAAGATGACCGTGAGCTTGTTGAAGCTCACTGCGACCTTGAGACCGTTGCATTCCGTAATCATGATGGCTGCACCGCTCCTGGCTGTTGGCATGGTATTACAGGGCGTAAAGTCATCGCTGAAGTTATTCGACCGGATGCCCGTTTCATGCAGCTTTACCGGGAGCGAAGTAAGCTTGTCGCGCGCAGCTACTGGGTTCATCACATGAGCGGCATTACCCGCGGTATGCATCTCAAACGCTACATTGCTGCAGGTTTAGTTGACCCCATTGACTCCGATAAATTCAGTCCTCTCGACGACGACGATCTGAATATCCTGCCTGCTGATGAACTGCAACTGATACTGCAGAGAGGGTATGTATGACTGATCTTATCCGGTTATTGCGGGAACGATTTAAAGGTTCAATGGCAAAAGGAACAGCCCGTTCCGATGGATTGGGCCGCTGGATTGCAAAAAAAACCTTCGGCACCAGTGACCGCACGACTTTATATGAGGATCTGGCCTTTTTACTTGAGAATAATCAAAAGACGGAAGACGCTGTCGCTGGCATGCAGCGCAGCCGGCGTCGTAAAAACGACCCCTTACTGCTGTGCCTCAAAGACATAAGTCATGCACTGAAGCGTGGGCGTGGACTGGATGGGGGACTGGATGGCTGGGTTCCCAGGCAAGAAGTGACCATTCTCAGAGCCGGGCGGGAAGCGAAAGATCTGCGCGGGGCTTTGTTAAGAGCAATCGAAGTTGTGAAAGGTATTGGAGAAATGAAAGTCACCGCGCTGGCTAACCTCAGTTATCCGGTGATGTTGCTCTCAGGCACTTTTTACATGATGAAAATGGTGCATGACCGTTTTCTGCCGCGTCTCATGCAACTCAGTCCTGTAGAAAACTGGGTAGGATCACTCTGGTGGCTGGGCTCTCTTACAAATTTTTTCGTGGATAACCGCTACGTGTTAGGTGCAGGTTTATTTGCATTTACTGCCTGGGTTATATGGTCGCTTCCCCGGCTGACCGGCTATGTCAGAAGCAAATTCCTAGACCATATCTTTCCATGGAGTCTCTACCGAGAAATGCAGGGGGTGTCATTTTTACTGAATCTCAGCGCTCTACTGCGTGCTCAGGTCAGAACTGAAGATGCACTGGATAAACTCAGCAGGCATGCTCCTCCCTGGTTGTATGAGCGACTTGTTGCCACCAAACGTCAGGTTGCTAAAGGTAAACATCTGGGGCTTGCTTTGGCTGACAGCGGATATGCTTTTCCATCGCGTGAGGCGATTGACCGTCTCATCATGCTTACTTCTGGCCCTGGAGGTGAGGATAACATTGAAAACTTTGCGCGTATGTGGCTGAAAAAATCCATAAGCCGCATCAAACGTGTCTGCACATTGTTTCAGCTGGCAGGCATGCTCGTTACAGCCGGTTATCTCCTGCTTACCTTCATAGCAACTCAAGATCTGAACAGCATCATCAGTAATCGTTAAATTACTCACCCAAAAGAGGTTCCACCATGTTTCTATCTCTGAAACGCCCTTCGGTTCACCGAGGGGCTCTCACTTTGCCTGAAGCTATTATCGTCAGCGCCATTTCAATGGTTATCCTGGTCGCTATATATGGCTCCGGAAATGGTCTTTTTAACTCAACCGATTATTCCGAGGAAATGTCTAATGCCAGCGCGATTATGACTAATGCCCGAGGAATGCTGAAAACCGGTGGCGCTTATCAGTTCGGTGGTGCGTCGGACATGACCGGAGCGCTTATAAAATTTGGTGGCGCACCCGGGAGTATGGCTGTTATCGGAACCAAAGCATCGGGAAGTGCCTCCCTGAATAACACCTGGGGTGGGGCAGTGACTGTTCAGCCAGTCAGTACAAGCGGCGGACAGAACACGGCCTTTTCATTGACCTACATGAAAGTACCGGTTGAAGCCTGCTCACAAATGGTGCAAAAGCTCAGCTCAGCCAATAACGTCGCATCAACCACTATTAACGGTTCTGTGACCAGTGGTGTGGTAAGTGCAGCCGTTGCCGTTGCTCAGTGTAGCGCTAACAGTGGTTCTGACGGGACTAACACAATCGTGTTTACCAGTAATACCTGATGAAAAGCCGGGGGGTAACCCCGGCATCTTACAGGGTGGATTACGCACTATGAACAGACTTCTTTCCCTGCTTTTAGCCGCCGGGCTCTGGCTTACATTTGCTCAGCCTGCACAGGCCTTCTGCTACAAAGAGGCTGGCGAAAGGTACCATATTGATCCCCTCCTTCTTCGCGCGATTAGCAAAGTGGAAAGCCGCTTTAACCCCGGAGCTATCAATTATAACCGCGATAAGAAGGGGCGTATCACGAGCCGGGATTACGGCCTGATGCAGATAAATTCTACCCAATTGCCTAAATTACGAGCCATGGGCGTGCTTAACAACGAGCAGGATCTGCTTACTAAACCCTGCCTGAACGTGATGGTTGGTGCATGGGTTCTTGCGCGCCATCTGCAGGTGTGTGGTGTTACCTGGGAATGCCTCGGAAGTTATAACGCTGGCTTTGCCGATGACAACTCAGCTCGCCGCATGATCTATGCGCGCAAAGTTTATGCCGAATACCTGGCCAGTCGCTGACCTTTCACCGGAACACCTAAATGACTTCATCTCCAGACGGCGCAACGTTCGGGATATGGATAGCCGTTTGCTCTGGGCTGTTCGTATTGCAGGCCTACAGGGCAAGCCGCTTTTTACATACATTCAAGGGTCCTCCTCTTTCAGTATTTCAGCTGGCACCTGTAGCACTGGTCTACTTCATTTGTACCGGCTGGTTACTTACATACCCAGGCAGCCTGTCAGCAACCACAGTCTGGCGTAGCGTCGTATTGTTAGTGTTTGCAGTCCCCATGATTCTTACAGATCTCCGCTGCCAGTGGCTGCCAATGCGCTATACGGTTGCCTTCTGGTCAGGAGGATTGCTTTCCTCTGCTCTGCCGGGTGCAGTCCTGACATGGCCAGAGGCGTTAAAAGCGAGCGTAACTGCGTTCTGCCTTTCGGCAGCAGTAAGGTGGGTTGCCAACTATCGCCATCGTAAGGAGCGCATGGGACTGGGAGACGTCTACCTTATGGCCGGACTGTGCGCCTGGATGCCGTGGAGAAGTGCATGCTATGCAGCATCCGGAGGACTCATCTTATGCTGCGTGTGCGCCATTCTGACCCGCGAAACCTCTAAACCCTTTGCGCCAGCCCTGTTCGGTTACCTCAGCGGCGTATGCCTTTTCTACCCACAACTACTGGCCGGAGTGCTCTGATGAAATTTTTGCCACGTAAACCGCGTTCAGTGCATCGCGGCGGTATGCTGCTGCAACTCATAATGGTGTTAGCCATTGTATTAATGGTTTTACCGGGCTCCATGGACAGGTATGCCGAGAACCAGCAGGAAAAAGTCTGGACGGGGGTTGCTTCTCACCTCAGCTTTGTGGCGCAGGCGGGGAAACGCTATATCCGTGATAACCGTGACACCCTTCTAAATCAGGTGGGCTCTGGGCCAGTCACGATCTCAGGCGCGACACTTAAGGCTCAGGGATATTTACCTGCCGGATTTTCACTGACCAATGACAGCGGACAAGCCTATCAACTGGCGATCGCTAGAGACCCGGGGCAGGCCGGGCAACTGGTTGCATTTGTACTGACAACTGGCGGAAGCGATATTCCTTACAAGGGCTTGCGTCAGATAGCGGCTGATTCCGAAGGCATGGGCGGTTATATCTGGCCATCAAATATGGCTATTGGTGCTGATGGCGGATGGCAGGCCAGACTCACCGACTATGGACTTAGCGCGCAGCAGGGCAGACTGGCAGCTTTCCTTTCTGCAGACGCGTTGGGCACTGATGCAGACGAAAGCGACAGGCTTTATCGCTATCAGGTTAATGGACGACCAGACCTGAATCGTATGCATACCGCGATTGACATGAACGGGAACAATATTAATAACGGCGGCACAGTGAATGCGGCCACCGGCGCCTTTACCGGTGATGTGAATGCCGGGAATAACGTCAATGCGAGTAACGGCATTACTGCAAATAACGATATCCGAAGCAACAATGGCTGGGTCATTACGCGCGGGGGGAAAGGCTGGCTGAACGAAACTTACGGTGGTGGGTTCTACATGTCGGACAATGACTGGGTTCGTTCGGTGAACAATAAAAATATTTATACCGGCGGTCAGATCAGGGGTAACTATCTCAGCTCAGAAGCCAACATCAATGTCGGGGGCCAGCTGGAACTCAATCAGGTGAACAGTCCCGATACCTGGTGTCCCCGAAACGGGAACATCAGCCGCGACGGGTCAGGTGGATTGCTCAACTGTAAGGACAACAAATGGCAAGGCGTCAAATCCAATGGTCAGTATAACGGTATTGGTTACTTTACTGGTCAGTATAACGGATATAACAGTTCGTCTTATACGCTCACTGTTTATGCGACCGGCGGGCAATCCACCGTGCATAAACAGATAAACGATGGTGACTGTTCAAACACAATGGATCTTCAGGGTTGGGCCGGTGGGGTCCCGGTAGCCTCAATGACAAATAATAATGTTGGCTGGGCTAAATCGGGATTCATCACGTTCCAGGTGCCAGCTAATACTGGTTATCAGGTCGTTTCAAACCCTCTGGCCATGTATGGCTGCAATCCCGGCACATTTAATCTCTACACCTACCAGTAATCAGCTCACTTAGTTTATTTCAGACAAAAACTGGCCATTAACCAGAGGCTGACTGAAGGCCAAATTTTTGGTTAATAACCTGAATTCAACTTTTGTCCTGTCACTCTTTAAAGGCTTATCAACTCAGTTCTGACCAACTGCTGTCTTTGTGCATGCGCCTGGATGAGTACTCATTTCCTGAGTTTTTCGGAGAAACCATGAAAATTTTCCTGCCGGCTGTCTGCATGACAGTCGTGATGCTGTCCGGCTGTCAGTCGGTCATGAATTCCAGAACCGAAACCCAAACAGCAAACACAGCGTCTTCTCTGTCAGCCTCTCGCGTGGCAATGCAGCGGCAGCAGTTGTGGATGGAGGGGACCATGGACAACGGCGCCCCCGTGCCTGTTGCAGAAATACGGTCGGACAGCGATCGCTTAACTCTACGCTGGGACGGGGATGCGATTGAACTTCTTCGTGCGCTGGCATGGGCCCGTGGCGATGAATTCAGTTATGTCGGTGTTCGTCTGCCACTGCCAGTGAACATTGATGTTCAGTACGTCACCTACGCCAACCTCCTGCGCATCATTGAAATGCAGACCGCATGGCGCGCCACGTTGCGCCGCTATCCCGGACAGATGGTTATGGAATTCATGAGCGCTATTCCCGAGCGTCGCGGAGGCAGACGATGAAAGCCCGACTCTTTGTCCTGCTGCTGCCCGCACTACTGGCGGGCTGCGCGGGATTCCACTTTACACGGACGGCCGCTACACCCGGCCCTGACGGGGCACCGCCTCCGGGGCCGGAAGCCTACCTGTCACCGCAAAAGCGCGATACGTCTGACGTATCCGACAACCGCCGTCAGATGCTGACCGAAGGTGGGCGCACCACTGGTTTTCGTGGTGGCAAGGCGCAGCGCGCGTGGGAGCTGCGCCGTGACCTGGAGGCGCGCGCTAAGCAGCTGGACATCACCTATGACTTCCGCCCACTCATCAGCGCCCGCGGCTGGCTGCCGCCAGTCATCACCGAGGCGGTGGACGTGGCGCACGTCACATCCGATCAGATCCGCACCGCGAGCCACGTCTACGAAATCATCCAGCCCGAGCGCTTCGTCAGCAACCCGCCGACGTGGCGCAGCTGGCTGATGGCCGGGCTCAGCACCGTGCCGCCGGACGAACCAGCGGGCGGACTTATTCCGGAGAATGGTGTGCAGCGCGACATCTGGCAGGCGGCGGTAAATGAAGGATGGGCAGAGGGACGCCAGAGTGCCGATGAGACGCTGGAGGCCAACGTCAACCGCCTGACGCGTGATTACAACGGCATGCTCCAGTATGTATTGCTGCGCCGCCAGAACCTTATCACTGCGCCGGTCGTGACCGAACGTCAGCAGACAGTCACTGGCGATAGCAACAAACTCACTACAGGTGACCGAGAGCGTCGTCTGGAGTCCCGCGCCGGCTTCGTCACCGATAAGGCGAAGTGGAAGCCGATCATCAATACGGAGAAACGATAATGTCAGCCCAAGACCTCGAACCTTATGACTTTAGCAGTGGACTTAATGCCGACACGCTGCGCGGCTTTATGGTGTGGTGCGCGCGTAACAACGTGAGCGACATTCATCTGCAGGGCGACAACCACTTTGTGGTGGGGCGTTACGGCCGCCTGCTCAAAGCGAGCCGCTTCGTGGTGGCAGACGACACGATGGCAAATCTGATGGATGAGATTTTTACCCCAGAATTGCGACCCATGGTGCGGGGCGGAGTGCCGTCTGACCGCGCAATTCAGCTTGACGGCGACATGAGCGGTCGCTGGGGGCTGAAACGCGGCGAGCGGATACGTTTTCGCGTAAACCTGCTGCAGGGCTCGGCGGGACGTCAGGACAGCACCATCGGCTGGACGCTACGGGTTATTCCGTCTGATATACCGCCGCTGGAAAGCCTGGGGCTGGAGCCGGATTTGATGGGTAACATTCTGCCGTCAGAGGGTATAGGACTGTGGGGTGGTATCACTGGTTCGGGCAAGAGCACGTCGCTTGCATCCACTTACCGGTATTGTCTGGACACGGACCCCGATCGCAAGGTTACCACCAAGGAGGACCCGATAGAGTTCATCCTGGGGCGTCAGGGCGACGTGCTGCCGCCACTGCAGTCACAGGTGGGCAAAGACATTCCCGACTTTGCGACCGGCATCCGCGCTGACCTGCGACGGGCGCCTTCGGTTATCGGTGTGGGGGAGATGCGTGATCGGGAGACCATCGACGCGGGCATCCGCGCTGGCCAGTTGGGCCATCTGATGCTCTCCACCACGCACATCAACTCACCGGGCGAAGTGTTCCCCCGACTCATTAACGAGTTTCCCTTCGAAAGCCGGGATGCCATGGCGTGGTCATTCCTGAGTGTGCTGCAGTACGTGGTTGTTCAAAGGTTGCTGCGTACCACTGACGGTAAACGCATTGCAGTGCGTGAATTTATTCTTTTCGACTATTACCTGCGTGAAAAGCTCGCTGCAAAGCCCTGGTCGCAGTGGGGCCATGACATCAACAGCATTATCCGTCTTGAGAAACGCCGCATCGTTGACCAGGCCTGGCAGCTGTACCGTGAAGGTCGTATCGCCGAATCCGAGCTGGCCGTGGTGATGTCACCAGGCCAGAGGCGCGAATTTGAGGAGGGTATTGCATGAGTGTGTTCAGAAAAGAGGATTATCCGCCGGGCTTCTGGCGGTATGCCGGCAGCGCGCTGGACTTCGTCGGCATCCCCGCCTGGCTGTTTCTGCTTTATCTCTTCTGGTTCCGCTTCCCAACCATGAACACCATCTATGTTGTCAGCGGCATCATCGTCGTATTTCGGGTGGTGAAAATGTTTGGCTGGGGAGTAACTGAAATGCTGACACGCTTTGTTCGTCTTCTACGCGGCAAAAGTCTGAGCGGCCGCCCATGGTGGTATCGCCGGTTTACTGACGGTGAATAACCGACACTAATCATATTCACGGAGTCATCATGAGTGACACGATTCCAGAAAAACGTATCTGGCTGGCCATCCCACATGACAAACGGGAAGAAGCAAAAGAGCAGGGCGGTAAGTTAGACGACGGACGTAACGCCATTCAATGGAGTAAAGAGGACGAGCTCTGGTATGCCCGGCCTGGCACGGATTTAAAACGTATTAAAGACTGGCTCCCCGATCCGACGATACGCAGCAGCGGGGGGGATCCCCACGAGGAGTTTTTGGATGCGCTCACCAACGCAGGCCTGATGATTGAAGGTTTGCCGGTTATGGACGGTGAAATTCATCGCGTATCGGTTACTGACGGTCCCGCAGGCAATGGTGACGGTGTTTACCGGGGTTTTCTTAACGGCAGAAAACCCGGAGGGTGGTTTATCAATTACTGGACCGCCCCCACTCATAAGGACATTACAAAGTGGAAAGCGAGCGGAAACGGGGGAGAGGCAGACCCTGTTGCACGCCTGCACATGAAGGCACTGGCGAGGCAATCAAAAGATGATTCAGCCAGGAAGTTGGCCGAAACACATGCCCGGCAGACGGCTAAAGCAAAATGGCTATACAGCAAATTGCCAGCAGCCGACCCAAATCACCCCTACCTGATTCGAAAGGGTGTCGCCGCCGAGCCTGATTTCAGGCAGACCAATAATGGTGCTCTGGTTATTCCTTTATACGACGTAAACGGTAATTTTCGCACGTTGCAGTATATCCCTCCGGATGGCGAAAAAACGCTGTATGAGAAAGCCCCCAAGGTGGGCAATTTCTTCGTGGTGGGAGGGCGTCTTACAGACGGTGAACCGGTGCTCTACGCCGAAGGGTACGCGACGGCAAAAAGCCTGAACATGTTAACCGGTCATCCAGTGGTCATGACTATCGACGCCGGCAACATGCTCAATGTTGCAAGGGTGCTGAGTGAACGGTATCCCACAAGCCCGCATATTTTCATGGCAGATAATGACCACGCTAAACCTGTTAACACCGGTTTAGTGATGGCCAGACAGTCGGCCATCAATACTGGCGGGGAGTTCATACTTCCCGACCTCACCGATGCAGAACGCAGAGCCGGATATACAGACTTCAACGACATACACCTTTCACGTGGTATGGAAAGTCTGCGCGCCACGCTAATGCCCCAGATTTCACAGGCCCTTGAGCGGCTAAGTCTACCGGAGAAAAACATGAGTACATCTGACGACGCTAAACCTGCGCCGGAGAATTCACCTGCTCCAGAAAAAGTGGCCACACCCGCTGCGGCGGTTGAGCCGGTTTTAAATCCTGCCAGTGGACCTGCACCGGCACTGGCTCCAGTGGATGATAGTCTTCTGAAGGGGGCCGAACCTGTAATTACGAAAACGGCCGGACGGCCGGGCTCTGCAAAAGAGCAGGCCGGCGAGATTCTCAAAGCACGCGAAGCCGGTCTTAAGCCTGCGGAGATTGCGGAGAAATTCAATGTTTCGCAGACCAGCGTATACCGCATTCTGAAGGCGCAGCAGGCTGAAGCGCCTGAAAATACAGGCTCAGAAGCCTCAGTATCCACGCAAGACAACGCTGATATAAGTTCAGGGGTAACCGCACCTGTCGTCACCAGCGATGAGCTCCCGGCTGCGGTTATCAGCGAGTCGGGCTTTGACGATGCCGGGCCTGAACCCGCAGCGGCTGCGACGACAGGACCGGCAGTAAATACAACCCGCGCGACCCTGAATCCGGAAGATATTGCTCGCGCAATGGCCTTTTCCGGACAGGGCCTGAGTCTGGCCAGAGTGGCGGCTGAGATGAATCTGGGCATGACTGAAACGCTTAACCTGCTCCGGGCCGGAAAGGAACAGGAAGCGGCACAGAATAATCAGCCTCAGGAGTCCCGGCCGGAATGGGTGGATTATGACCAAAATCCCCTGAGTGACACGCTGCCGGTAAATGCCGCAAATGAAAAGGCGGCTCAGCCTTCTGATGAGGGCGAACCAACGGAATCAGAGCCGGGTACTGAAGTTGATATGCTCGCTGACACCACGCGTTCGCCGTCAGAGAGTGCTTTTGGTGAAGAGAACGCGATTCTGGTTGGGGCACCGCGCGTGGCGCCTCAGGACGAAGATGCGCCGGCCTCTTCCGGAGCAACCGCCTCCCGCATTGATGCCGATAAGTTGCTGAGTCGCATTACGTATGAAAAGCAGCCGAACGATAAAAGCGTGCTGTTCAGGCTGGACGGTGAACCCGCCTTTATTGACCGGGGGACCCGTCTGGTCATGGCTGAAGGTGCCAGCAACCATGAAGAGAAGGTGCTCGCGGCGCTGCTGACCGCCGCCAATTACTATCATGGCCGCATCGAACTCACCGGCAGCGACGCATTTAAAGCTTTTGCAATCGGCGTCATCGTGGCGAATAAGCTGAACGTGAGCATGAAGGACGCTATGCAGCAGGCAGACCTGGATACTGCACGGCGCGCTGCGGGCCAGCCGGTGACACCGGTCGCGCCTGCTGATGCGGTGCGTGGTGAACCGGGCGCACCGCGTGCGACTGAGGCACCTCCCGTCACGTCGTCAGCCACGACAGCACCGGCAACGCAGCCCGTGCAAAACACACAGCACGTGACAGCGTCACAGCCACAAAAACCACAACAACCACAGCAACAGCCACAGAATTCTGCAGCGGCACCGGAGCCCGCTGTACCGAAGATTTCTCCTGCGGTCCATACGCCGGCTGAAAAAGCCAGGGAGCCGGTCACCGGCAAGGTCACCGCCTGCGGTCAGGCGCCGTTCCGGTTTGAAACCGGCCAGAGCGACAGCACTTTCATCACCCTGCAGACTAAAGAAGGGCCGCATACGTTCTGGGGCAAGGAGCTTGCTGGTCTGCTGCGTCAGACGAACCTCCAGCCCGGCCGCATGGTGACACTGCAGTGGCAGGGCCAGCAGCCGGTTACTATTAAAAACCCGATTAAAAACGTTGAAGGCGTGATCACGCACTATGAGCATGTGCAGACGCATCGAAACCAGTGGTCACTGGCGCCACTGGGCGGGACCCGCGTACAAACCGGAACCGCTGAAATGGTGCCGCTCGCGGCCGTGGACGTGAACCGCTACACCCAGATCCAGTTTGAGCTGGTGCAACGTCTCGGACTCAATATTGATGCACCGCCCAGGCCTGCCGACGGGCTCTACTGGGTGAAACCGGACGGTCAGGGCAGCGATCGGCCCGGTGACGCGCTCTCGGCACCGCGCCCGGCCCATAATGATCGAGCCGGCACGCCGGTGATGTCCGCAACGGGCAATGACGGCCATCCTGACCTGGTGCTGGTACAGGGCGACGGTGATTATCTGCAGGGGGTGGTGCGCCAGAACGGGGTCTATCAGCATGTGCTGGTCAGTCTGCCGGGAAGTGCGGAGGCGCCGCCGATGGTGGTGAACCTGCTGACGCCGGAAGGCGCGAAGCCCGTCGGAAGCGGAAACGGCGTAAACATCGTTGGCGGTCAGCCGGTTACGCGTGATCAGATAGCATGGCGCCTCACTGGCGACGCGCAGCCACGAGTGGCTAAGCTCGACGCGCCTGCAGACGTACCCGCCGCGCTGCACGCCCGCCTTGGGTATGACGAGCGCTATAAAGCAGAATCCGGCTGGGTAAAGGAGCAGCCGGCAGCAGCACCACAGGCAGCACCGGTCACGCCGCCGCGGCCGGCGCAGTAATCGAACCCTCCGGAGACATCACATGAAAAAGTATATTTCGACCGCCCTTGTGGCGGTCTTTTTGTGCACCACGTTTACGGCCAGCGCGGCCACCTGCCGGGCCGGCAGCGCTGCACAGACCGGTAGCGAAGCGGGCTACAACGCTGCTAAAAAAGCGAACGATGCGTGGGCTGCCCGTGAAAGCCAGACCTCAGATCAGCTGCAGAGCTGCCTGTCCGGCATCCGCAACATATCCATCAGCCTGCCGAACCTCCCGAGCCTGCAGGACATCATGAACAAGGCGTCAGAGAAAGTCTGCGGGGCGCTCAGCGACAAAATCAACAGCAACCTGCCGACCAACATTGACCCGTGGCAGTCCTGGGGAATGTAAGGAGAACCCATGCAAAACCCTGAAACGGCCGTACCTGCGGCGTCCACGGCAGGCGCTATCTCCGATCCGGCAGCGTATGAACATGCGGTGCAGGCGCAGCACGCGCGGTCGCTGGGTGCGGAGTTCGCGCGCAGCTGCCTGAAGAAGCTGGGCTGGAGCCTTTTAGTCAACGTGATTTTAAGCATTGCCTGTTGCGTGCTCATTTACCTCTACGTAACCAAGCCGCAGGATTACTTCGCCACGGAGGGCGGGCGCATCACGCCCGTTTATGCGACGAACAAGCCGGTCTGGAGCGAAAGCGACGTGCGTCAGTTCGGCGCGGACACCATCAGCCAGGCCTTCACCCTCGACTTCGTGCACTACCGCGACCAGATAACGGCGGCGTCCAAAGACTTTTCCGAGGAAGGATTTGCCGGTTACAACAAGGCGCTGGTCACCGGCTCTAACATCCTGTCGCTCATCAAGGACAAGCGGATGAACCTGACCAATACCGTGGAGCCGGGCGTCATTACCCGCCGGGGCGTCATCGGCGGACGCTATACGTGGGAATTCCAGTACCCCGTGACGATACGCCTCCAGGGTCAGAACAGCAGTACCCCGCCGCTTCGCTACATTTTCACGCTGCGCATCCAGCAGACGGACACGCGGCTTAAACCGCGCGGCCTTGAGGTCACGCAGACCATCACCAACAACGCAGGATAAGGAAAGGCTATGAGCAACTTTCGCACGCTTGCCCTGTGGCTGGCGCTGTGCGGCAGTGCGGGCGCCGCCCCGTCAGCGGGTACGGCCCCGGCGGCGGCCACAAGCGGTGGATGGCACTCCACCGCCGCCGCGGGCGGTGGACAGAGCACATCCTCGCAGGCGGCGGGCAGTACGGCCGCCGCAGGACCACAGCCCGGACAGTCACTCCCGCCGCCTACGTCGGTCTCATACGATCAGGCGGAGGCGACCATCTCTCCGCTGACGCCGGATGAAATCCGCCGCCTGCGGGCGCAGCAGACTGAGCAGAACCGGGCGCTGGCCACGCCGGGCATCACAGCCGTGCCGCGCATCAGCGCACAGACCGTGAGCCTGCAGCCGGGCGCGAGCCTGCCGCTGGTGCGCACCGCGGTGAACTGGCCTGCTACGGTGAGTTTTATCGACAGTACCGGCGCGCCCTGGAAAATCCTCGGTGAGCCGGTGCCGGGTTCCCCTGACATCGAAGTGCAGTGGATCCCCGGCATGTCATTCATGGTCATCATCGCAAAGCGTGACTTTGTGAACACACTGGTGACCGTGGGGCTGGAGGGCCTGCCGGTGCCGCTGCAGATAAGCGTAATGAGCGGCGAGGCCGACACCGCGAAAAAGACCTGGACGGTGGACGCGCGTCTTGACCTGCGCATTCCCCGCCGTGGTCCAGGTGCGGCCCCCGACGCACCGCCCCCCTCACGCATTGGCCTTCACGACGACGTATTGCAGGCGTTTCTTGACGGCGTGCCACCGGCGGGGGCAAAGCGCCTTAAAACCACCGGCAGCGTGCCTGACACGGCGGTGTGGCAGCAGGGTGATGACCTTTATATCCGCTCGCGCGCGGAAATCCGCGACGAATTCGACACCACGCTTTCTTCGGCCGACGGCACGCACCTGTGGAAGCTGCCGCTTACGCCGCGTGTGGCCTTCTCCGTTGACGGGCGTACCGAAGCCCTCAGCATTGCCCTGGAGTAATCATGAGCGATCAACAGAATACCGGCGTCAGTAACATCCGCTTAATGATGAGTCTGATAGTGGGCGGCGGCATCATTATCGCGGGTGGCGGCTACTGGCTGTGGAGTTACTACGCGAGTCCGCCGGCAGCAGTCTCCAGCGTAAACCTGACCCGGGTGAGCTCCACCACACAAATCACCACGCAGGAGGAACCGGAATATCGCGCGAGGCTCCGCGAAAGCAATGCGCAGGGTGCGGAGGCCGCCGCCGCTCAGAACAGGAGCTTTATCGCCAGCATCCCGCTGCAGCAGGACGTGATTACACCAAAAGCGACGCCAGCGGTTGTACCGGTGGCTGCGTCCGCACCGCCGTCGCGTCCGCAGAGCAGCGGTCGCACGCAGGAGCAGGAAAAGGCGCTGGCTGAGGTGCGAACAAAGTCGCTGAATACGCTGCTCGCGAAGATGCAGGCAGAGCCAAAAACAGATGTTCTGCCTACAGCGAAGCTGCTGGGTGGTAAGGACAGTGGCTGGGCGGCCTGGCGCGATTCGCAGCCGGGCAGCGCCGTGCAGCAGGCCGCAGCGCGCAGCCGTCAGGACGCGGCGAACACAACGCCGGCTTCTGTTGTGGTCGCACCTTACTGGCGCGGTCCGGGTAAAATCTGTACCGGGGTAGATTCAGACAACGGCACAACGCCTGTGCTGGGATGCATTGAGACGGGCCAGTATGCGGGTGCGACACTCAAGGCACCAGAGGGGGCGAAGCTCTCCGGTGACGGCGTCATCATTCACTTCACCACCATGACGCTGAACGGGCAGTCCTACAAAGTGGACGCCTACGCACTGGATGACAAAACCCTCGTGGCCAACATCGCCAGCGACGTTGACCATCATTACATTCGCCGCATCGTGCTGCCTTCTATCTTCGGCGGAGCAGGTGAAGCGGGGCAGCTTTATGCGCAGTCCAACACGCAGTTGCTGAGCAACGGTTTCAACACCGTCACAGCCCGTCCCGGACTGCCTGACCCCACGGTTGTGGCGGGGGTTATTGCCGGGGGGATGGCCCAGCGGGCGGGACAAGTGCTGGCGAACGATGCTGCCCGGGTGCCGGACCGGACCGTCTATGTTCACAATGGCGATGTGGTGGCCATTCAGTTCATGAGTCCGGTGTACAGCACGGATGCGCTCCCTCCTGAGGGGGTAGCACCCTCAGCAACCAGCTTATCCACTACAGCGCCCGCGCCCCTGAGCAGCAACCCGACCCCGACCGCCGCGGACCTGCGTGCGGAAACTCAGGCGCGCATCCGCGCCGCTGAACAGAGAGGTACCCAACCGTGACTGAATTCGATACGCAGCCAGAGGTTACTGCACCGGTGTCAACGGCAGTACCCCCGCCCGCGCCACAACAGCAGAGCTTTCTGACGCGCCCGGTATTTCTTGGGTATTCCCTTCCCTGGCTTCTGGCCATTGTGGTGGGGTTGAGCGTCGCCGCCTGGTACCTTTTCTGGCCGTCGTCCTCATCGCAGGACGCGAGCCAGCGGGCTTTCGGGCAGGATGCCGGCCTTGTTGCGGCCCAGCAGCCCGCCGCGGCGCCCGTTGCGTCTGTACCGCTGCAGACCGGTGGACTCAGCGTCCCTGTGACGGCAGGCACCAACGGTGCCGGCGCCAGCACACCCGGAGACCTGGACGCACAAATTCGGGAAAGCCGCGAGTTTGAGGCGGCCAACCGTGAAGCCATCAGCCGTCTGTCGGAAACGGTTAAAGCGCAGACGAAAGCGCTGGCCGCGTTACAGCAGCAGCTTGACGGGGTGGCAAAGGAGAACGCCCGTCTGGGTAACCTGGTGACCGTGCTGGCCGTTCGGCCCGTAGCGGAGGCGCCGGGGCATAGCGCGGGTCGTAGAACTGCGCGCTCGCCGATCGCTGGCATGCGGCTGGAAGGCCTGCAGGACGGCATGGCGTGGGTCAGCTGGCAGGGCCGGACGTGGGCGGTGCAGCCAGGCGACAGCCTTGGCGGCGTGACGGTGCGTGATATCAACGCGTCTGAGCGTAGCGTCACGACCAGCGCCGGCGTTCTGCGCTAAGGAGGCGTTATGGGAGGTTCTCCTGATGCCATTCAGATGCTGGCCAACCTGGCCTCCGGGCTACATAGTGCCTTTATTGCCCTTGCGCTGACGCTGGGTTCGCTGTTTGGTGTGCTCGGCGCCGGCGGCTTCCTTGCCCGGCAGTCATGGCTTGCCCGCAAGGCGCCCGGACAGTCGGCGAGCGGCGGTGATGTACTGGCCTGGATACTGCTGTGCTGCTGCCTGGTAGGGCTCGACCAGCTTATCGGCGCGGGTGCGCGTCAGGTGGGGTGGCAGGTCTCATTTGACGCCATCAGCTACGTTGATCAGGGTACATTTGGACAGGGTGCGGTTGCGGCCAATGCCCTGCTGACCCTGCTAAGCATGATTGGTGTGTGGTTTGCGCTCTCCGGAGTACTGCAGATTCGCCGTTCCAAAAAAGACGGGCACACCGGGTTAACTGCAGGCAATGACGTCAACCAGGGCGTCATCAAATTTATCATCGGCGTGATGTTTGTGTGTAACCCCTATCTGCTTGACGCCATTCAGAAAACTCTCGGCCTGCACTGACGCGGCCGTTCAGCCTTACGTCCACGCGGACGGACTCAACGGCCATCCGGCCATTTTTCACAAAAGGAAAACATTATGCTTACTCGCTTTTACTGCGCGGCTTATCTGCGCGCGCTCATGCTGTCTGAAACCCTGCGCAGACTGACTCTGCGCGGTGTGTGTGCCTGTATGGCGCTTATCTCACCGGTGGTTATGGCTGACGGTGATATTGCTGATATGGTCAAGTATGGTGCCGAGGGTGCCAAGTCTGTCCAGACCAGCGGCATTACCATTGTTCAGGTTATCGGGTTCTTTGCCTTTGCAGGTGGTCTTCTTTCCATCAAGGCCATGAAGAACAATCCGCAGATCAGGCCCTGGATGGTAATTAGTGCCCTTATTATCGGTCTGCTGTTGATGGGAATTCCGGAAATCATCAAGCGGGGCATGGTCCAGATCAACATGAATCCAGTCGCCGTCGGTTAACGCCCTGAGCCGTCCTGCAGGACGGCTCCTTCACATCTCTCACTAATCCTGCCGGAGTTCCATGATGAATAGCTTTTGTCGCACGTTCCTTGCCATCACATTATTTACCGGACTCAGTGCCGGCGCTTTTGCTGACCGGCTGGTCAGCGTTCCAGTAAATGACGATGACGACTGTTACAAGCTCGACCAGCTCAATACCACTGCGCAGGTCATCGCCAGTCGACTGCAACAGATATCAACGCTGCTTAGTCAGAGTGCTCAGAACGGGGTCTGCTGGCAGAACGGCAAATCGTACAGTCAGGGGGCAAAAATCGTTACGGAGGAGGGTGGTACCACAGCCACTGCGACCTGCAGCGTTCAGGAGAAAACGGGCTGGCCGGCGTGGAAAAAAGACGATGTCAGTGTTAAATGACAGTCAGATGCAGGGAGGGCACAGAACACTGTGCCCGTACGGCCATTTGCCCGGGAAGTTATATACAACGCTTGAGGGATTCCTCATGAATGACCTGCCAGATCCTGACTGCGCTGGAAATATCAGCAGTAGCCTGTGGCACATACTTAAAAACGTTAAGCAAATGGTGTTTTCAGCGAGCTGGCGACGCCGTGCTGCGCTGAAGGTTATCACTGAAATGCGCCTGGATAATCATCCATCAGGTTATCCGGAACCAGACGCTGTATCAGCGCTTGCGTATCATATTCGTCAGGAGAAGTTTCAGCTGGTGAGGGAGAAGGGGCGAGGTACGACAGAGGAAGCTGAAATTCAGTCCATGATTGATGCACTGAAAAAGATGCAACGCGCAGCACTCCGGGCGCGCCCTGGCATCGGATACGCGCCGACATGGTTTCAAAAAGGTCCGACATGGCGTGATACGGGTATCGTCGATAGTGTGATACTTATTCTGATGTTCTTTATCCCGCTGTTGCAGATCATCTTTGCTGTTTCCCTGTCAGTGCGCACTTATACCCTGTGTGGGTTGTCAGTGCTGATAATCTTAGGGGATGGCCGGAGTCATGATGAACTGACAACACGAATTTCAATGTACATTTTGATTTTTTTCCTTCTGCCGACAATTTTGTTTTATTTGTTTTTCCACTTTCCCCCCGCCTCTTAACACTTATAAATCAACAGATAACCTCATCAGGCAACGCCTGTAAGGATAATGTATGCCCGTTAATCCGGCACAGCTTTCCACAAGTGAACCTTTGCAACTTGTTCCGGACATCAGCGGTGAAGACTCAGCTCCGAGACCTGTTGCTGTAGAGCCCGGCCCGCCTTGCCGCTGCTGCGGCACGCGCGCGCAGCGGCTCTGGCAGGGGCCAGACGCACACCCGCTCTGCACGCTGTGCTGGCTGACCCTGAACCTGGACAGCCCGACGGCGGCTCACGGGCACCTGGCCTGGCTGCCGGATGCGCCACCGGGCGACCTCATGAATCTCCAGCGACGGGCGCTTATCGGGCAGCACAGCGACAGCAAATCCGTACGCAAAGCGTCACGGAAGGTCTGGAACTGGCTGGCACGCCACGCACGCGAGGTGGAGGGCCAGTGGGGTACCTCCCGTGCCCCGGAGTTCGCCGCGGCCTTTGCGCGTCTGCCTCCCCTCAGGCGCAGGCAGCTGCAGCAACGACTGGAAGGGTGTGTGCTCATCCTGCCCGCTGACGTGTTTACAGACCTGACCCTGCTACTGCCGATAGGGCGCACCGCTGAAAGCGCTGTGCACACCCCGGCCTGGAATACCTATACCCGGAGCAACCTGTATGCCAAACCCCCTCATCCGCTGGGCTGAAGAGACTATTACCGCCGTGACGCGCTTTGCCATATCGCGTGACCTGCCCGACTACGGCGACCTGGAAACCGTGGTGCGCCTGACTGAAGATGACCGGATACACCACCCCGATCTGACCGCCCCGTACATTATGGTCACGCACAACGGCGACTACCTGTCGGTTTTTGAAATTGCCGGCAGCTACCGTGAGTCGGACGAAACGCTGCCGGCCTCGGACATCGATGCCTGGCAGGGGCGCCTGCAGCGCATGACCGAGACCCTGACCGCGCACTATCGCTACATGGGACACCGCATCAGCATCGTGCACGAGTGCTCACCTGAGGGCGGAAAGGACGAAATCCGGCAGCTGCTGGCGCCACAGTATCAGTCGCTGAAGCGTACCGGCCTGAAGCTGCAGTATCTGCTGGATGAGCAGGTGACAAAGCTGTCTCCCTTAGTGAACCGGGAGCGCACCTGGCTTGTGTGCTACACCGGCCGGGGCGTGCTGTCCGGGCACGAACTGCGCGACGAAAATGCGCGTCTCAGTGACCTGATAAAGGCCAGTCCCACCGCAGCGTTCGGGCAGAATCCGCTACTGACCGAGCTGGCCGGGCTTAAAATTCGTCATGACGCCTTCATCTCTCAGGTAAAGCGGGCGCTCGGTGACAGCGGAAAGGGCGTGCTGATGCGCCTTATTGATGCCCACGAAGCGGGCCGCGTACTGCGTGCGCAGACTGACCCTGGCACAGGAACGGTCTGGCAGCCGCTGCTGCCGGACGACTACATTATCCCTCGCGGGGTGCGTCAGGGAGCGGACGCCACCGCGCTACTGGCGCCCTGGCTGAATTTTCAGGTGATGGGCGCGCACGTTGACGAGATACGTAACAACCTGCTGAAAATTAATGGCGTATGGCACGGGACGGTGGCCGTGAACATCGGTCCGCAGAATCCGCAGAGCTTCGCCAGACTGCGCGAACTTATTCCCCGTAGCGTGCCGTTCCGTATCCGTCAGGACCTGATGCCGGGTGGCATGCGCCGGCTGGGCGGCAAGCAGTCAGTTCTGAGCTTCACCGAATGGGTGCCAGGGCTGAAGCCGATTTTCCAGTCAATCTCGCAGCTTGCTCAGCGTGAGATGCACGAGCCGGTGTGCGTGATGACTATTACTGCGGCCACCTGGGGAGATTCACCGGAGACGGTGACGCGTAACCTTACACTGCTGCAACAGGCGCTGGGCTCGTGGGGCGTCTGCGGTGTAACCCAGACATTCGGTGACCCGGTAAGAGCCTGGGTCGCCACGCTGACGGCGTCATCAGCAGCAAGCGGACCCTGTCTGATGTACCCACCACTGTCCGAGGCACTTAACCTGATGCCGCTCAGCCGCCCTGCAACTGCATGGAACGAAGAAGGCAATGCGTTGTTCATCTCACACGACGGAAAGCTGATGCCGGTGGCGCTCGCGGCAGCTAACCAGACCAAAAAAACCTCCATCGTGGCGGGTGAATCAGGTGGCGGTAAATCGGTGCTGATTAACCGGCAGCCGATTGTCCTGGCGATGTGCGCGCAGAAGCAGCTGCCTTTCTTCGCGGGCATCGAAAAAGGGTTCAGCTCACTGGGCATGGTCTCGATACTGCGGGCGGGGCTGCCGCCGGAACGGCAGGATGAGGTGCTGAGCATTATCCTGCGCAACGATCCTGAGCACTGTCGAAACCTGTTCGATATCCAGCTGGGTCTGAACGCACCGCTCAGCTACGAGTCGGCGTTTATAGAGAACGCGCTCATCGCGCTCTGCATCGATCCCGGTACGGGCGAGCCGCCTAACGGACGCGATACGCCGGCCATCCTGCGCCGGCTGGTGAGCGATTCGTTTAAGGCCGCCCGCGAGGAACCACGGCGTTTCGAACCGGGTATCGTGCCGCAGGTCGACGCGGCGCTTGAGGCCGCCGATATCTGGGAGAAATATCCGGATTACCAGGATAACGCCACCTGGTATGAGGTGCGTGACCTGTTGCAGGATGCGGGCCACACGGAAGCTGCACAGCGGGCTCAGTTCCAGGCGGTACCGGAGCTGGCTGATATGGCTCCGCGCCTTGCAGACTACAAAGACATATACGGAAACATCCAGCGCGACGGTAGCAGTGAACCGTTAATTGAGTACATTGCCCGCTGCCTGCGCGACGCCTGTGGCCAGTACCGCATGTTCGCCGGGCGCACGCGCTTCATGATAAGCCCGAAGGCGCGTGTCATCACGGTGGATATTCAGTACGTCGCCGGCAACAAGTCTAATGCGGGCTACCTGCAGACCGGGATGATGTATCTCTTCGCCGGGCACATTGCGGGCGGCGACTTCGTGCTGCCGCAATATCAGGATGAGCTCTTTCCGGCGCTGCACAAGCGCTGGCACCCGATTCACCGGGCGCGCGTGCAGCAGCTGGACGAGGAGGTGAAAACCAAGCAGTACGACGAACTGCACAACGCCAAGGGCGTCCCCTTCATCTTCCCGATGCTCGAGACCGAGAACCGCGAGGAGCGCAAGTTTGGCGTGCGCACCGTGCTTTCCTCGCAGTACTTCCGCGACATGCCTGACGCGCTGCGCCAGTCTGCCAACTCCGTATTTATGGTCGGCGTTGACCCGGAGGACCGCGAGCTGCTGAAAACGCGATTTAAGGTGCCGGACGTGACACTCGACCGTTTTGAGCGGATGGGCAGCGGGCCTTCAGCCGACGGCAGCGGTGTGCCGTTTCTCGGCATCTTTCGCATCAAAGGGGGCAGCACCATCGCCCACATCATGAAAAACACGGTGGGTCCGGAGGAGCTGTGGGGGCACAGCACCACGCCCGCGGACATGTCGCTGCGCCGGACAATTGAAGGCGACGTCGGCCCCGACACGGCCCGCCGCATTCTCGGTCGCTTCTTCCCCAACGGCAGCGCCGAGAAGGTCATCGAGCACCGCCGCCGCACTGCTGGCGAAACGGGCGGGGAGAGCGTCATTCGGGCGCTGGCTACCGAGCTTATTGATAAACAGGGCTACGATCTCTGATCCTTCAGGAGTACTGATATGCAGTCAACCCAATTCAGGCGTCCCGCGGGCCGCCGGTGGCTTGCCGCCTGCGTGCTGGCGGCGCTTTCCCCGGGAGTCCATGCCTATCCCGTTGAAGTAATGTCCAGCGTGCCGATGGATACGGTCGTCAGGCCTGCGCTCGGTACCATGCAGACCACACTGGGCGAAATACTCTCGGCTGAAACCGAAACCGGCACGGCCGTGGTGCAGAATGCCGACAAAGTCACTACGGCCGTTACAGAGGCCGCACGTACCCAGCGCGAGGCGGAGAACTTTAACCGTCAGGCGGACCGGCTGGAAAAAGCGCGTGCATCTTATACGGTACCGGACAGCATCTGCAGCGAGTCCGCCTCCGGTACGGCCGCACAGGTGAGCCAGGCCACGCGGGCGACGGCATCAAAGCTCGCCGGCGGCGGCGGCGTATCGAGTGCAGCCGTGCGCGAAACGCTGGCGAGCCTACCCACGACGCCCCGTCAGGGAGGGTACCGCAGCGCGCTCATTCACGCAGCCTACTGCACGGCGGAGGAGGCAAAACTCTACGGTGGTACCGGGCTGTGTCCGTCCGTCTCTGCGCTTCCGGGCGGCGACACTGAAGCGCGATCGCTTTACGACGGCGCGGGGCCGGCAGGCAAAGACCCGGAGCTGACCTTTACCCAGGCGCAGACGGACGCGGCCATGGCTTACGTGAACAACTCTGCAAAGCTTGATGCCGGGCGGACGCCGGGCAAGGGCGAAATCCAGACAGCGACCGGTCAGGAGTATCAGGGCCTGCTCACACAGTACAAGGCCATGCAGAGCGCGGCCATGCAACCGCAGCTGGACATGGTGGCGGCGAGCCAGCCGCAGGATGCCACGCAGGCGGCACTGACCGAGGCGCGGCAGGCACCGTCGGCGGAAAGTTACTTCCAGCAGACCGCATCCGCGCAGGCAAAGCAGACCGGCACCATGAGCGAGCGCGAATTTGAGGCGTTCGAAGTCGGGCGACGCTACGCCAACACCGCGTGGGTAACCGATCTTCAGGCCATGGATGGCGACAACCTGGCGCGTGAAATGGCGCGTCAGCAGAGTCTGGCCAACTGGCTGGCGCTGGGCATTAAAAACGAGCTGCGTCAGGCCAACATCATCAGTGGCCAGCTGCTGGCGCTGGCGGCAAAAAATGAATACGCCCCGCAGTTGCAGGCGCTGTCCTCGCAGATGAGCGCCGGCGTGAGCGCACAGTAACCTTTCCGGAGTATCACATGACGACAAGCGGTACCTTCGCGCCGGACACCGGCGCGCTTTCATCCCTGCTGGACGCGGGCAAAGGCCCGGTGCTGGTGCTGGACCCCTGCGGCGCGCTGTGGGAGGCGTACTGGCAGGCACCTGTCTGGAAAAAACTCTGGCAGGCCTGGCGCCTGGCGCCCGGGCAGACGCAGGAGGGCGACGTCTGGGACGTGCTGGCCGCGATGGGCAGCGTCAACGCAGCGGACGGCAGTGAGTGTCTTGCCGCCGCGCTTTTTCCAGCTGACAGACACAGCGAACTGACGCGCCGCCTCATGTCCTGCATCCTTGCGTTCGCGGATGACACGAGGCACTTCAGCGGATGCCCGGCCGGACTCGGTGCGCTGGCCGGACAGCTCTGGGCGGGGGATCTCTGGACCACCCTTGCCCGCTGGAGCCGCCAGTATCCGTACCACGCCTCGCTGCAGGCAGCGCGCGCGCTGCTCACGCTTGAGGGTGCCAGCGAGTCGGAGGTCGCCATCCGTAAGCGCATGGAAATTTTCCACCATCCGCACGTGGCGGAGACCTTCACGGGTGCGGCAGGGCTCAGCCTCAGCACGCTCAGGCTGCGGCCGGGGCAGGTCATCTTCCTGACGCCTGACATCCGCTGCATGGAAAGGGAAGACCTGACGTCTGTGTACGGCTTCCTCGCTGACGCCCTGCAGGCGATGGCATCGCTTCATAACGTGACGTTCTCGCGCGTTGAGCCGGTCCTTACCCCGGAAGGAGACACCCTTTGAAAGAGAATCCGTCAACCACCCCGGAAAGGGGAGTAAAGCCCGGACGTATCACGGCGAAACGTGCGGGCTGGATTGCCCTGAATATCGTGCTACCGGCCTGGGAGGTCTCGAGCTGGAGCCGACACGCCGGGCGCAACGTCTCACGTCTGTGGCAGCGGCTGCGCGACGTCACTGCAGGCCGTGGTCACGGCGACTACTGTCCCGAAGACTGGGCGCAGGCAGTTGCAGACACCGGACTGACGCCGGATCACCTGGCGCGCAACCTGCTTATCAGCCGCTGGATTTGGTGGGGGCTGATGTGGCTAACCGGCCTGCCGGTGGCTGGCTTTGTGTTTGCACTGATTGCTGCAGGCAGCAGCATCAGCGGGACCGGCTGGCTGCGTGTAGGCTGCGTCATGCTCGTGCTGATAATGCTGTCAGCGACAGGCTTCGTTCAGGCCCTTGCAACGAGCTTCCGCCTGTGGCAGTTGAGCGAAAAGCGGGTTACGGCGTCAGAGAACGGGAGTTTTCAGGCTTACCTGCAGGAGACGCGCTGGTGCAGACAGGTGCTGAGCGGCGGGCTGTTCTGAGTGGGCAGGCGATGACCATTGCAAAATTTTGAAATTCTCCACCAATTTCACCGGAGTCTCACACATGAAAAAATGGTTAATCATTTTGTGTGCAGTTTTATTTCTGGTTGGCTTCACTTCGTATATACACCACAGAAATGAGCAACTGACAAACGGACCTCAAAGAGGGCAGTTAGGAAGCCGGGACGGATGACGCCTGCCTATACAGCCTGATCAGAATGAAGCCGGCTGCACGTAAACGCTATGGACTACCTTACTTACATCATAAAGGGGTAAGACATGTATATCCGACTGGATCTCTTCGCTGACATGCTCCGCATCCGTCCGGGCGACCTGCTGCAGGCGGTGCGTACGGACGGGATGCTGGCTGGTCTTCACCTTCCACAACGTCGTCAGGTACGCGGTGCTGCCGTGATGTTTCTGCAGGAGGAGGCCATAGCCTTCGCAAAGCAATGGCAGAGGCGTTCAACTGAACCCCCGGCTCCCAACGCTGATGAGCCACTGGTCTCACTGGACGAGTTCGCCCGCCAGGCCGGAATCGCGCCGCTGGCGCTCTGGCAGGCCGCCAGTACCGGTAAATCTGTCAAGGGGATGACACTGCCGGTGGCGGTGAAAGCTTACGGCAGTCAGTTAATGTTTTCCGCGAAAGAGGCAGGGCTGTTTGCCGAAGCGTACAAACAGCGTCTGGCAAAAACGTGAAGTGAATCAGCTTATTGATCGTATTTTTTCCGGATTAACACATACTATCCGGCATTATTCGCTGATGCGTAATTAACAAAAGGAGTAGGGATGACCCGTACCGAATGGCTTATGAAGTTCCGGCGCTGTCGAAACATTGAGACGCTGGAAAAGGTTTATGAGCACCTGAGTTATTCCGGAGACCCCGGAGAAGAATTTGCCATGACGCAGGCTTATGACCATCGTAAGGCAGAATTCGCCGCAGGTAAGCTGTTTGACCGCGTACCTAAGCACGTCTGGCAGTACGTTAAGTAACCTTCTGGCACCACCCTGCCCGGGCGCCTATCCTCAGCCGGTGAACGCTGGCACCTTCCGGAACAACATCATGATGACTAACATACTGAGCTACATCGCCCGGGTAGGCACGGGTGCGTACCTGATTTATCTTGCATGGCCACCGGTTGTCGCTTTGTGGGACAAGGTCCTGACGGGGCACCCCACTCCGGAGGAATGGATGTGGGTGGTTTTCATCGTGCTTTTCGGCGTAGCCATCGCACTGACATTTACTGCTGTTGCCTTACTCCTTCTGTCATTTCTGCTTTACGCGCTATGCAATATGTTGGTGAATTACGTGAAGTTAGCCCTGAGGGACGCTGCCTCACTTTGCAACGGCCGCTGAAACACACCTGATACGGCCGCACAGCGGCACCTACTTTCCCAATCCGGTCAGCTCCTGACCCCCCAGGTAAACCATGAAGCTACTGAGAAAAATTCAGGCGGCGGCTCTGCTGTGCGCCGCGTCCTGCCCGGCGTTTGCCGACGGCGTGGACTATCAGACCATCAGCGACGCCGCCAGCAAGACCGGTGACCTTTCCCGTCAGGCGCTGGTGATGATATTCGGTGATGTGGTCCTTACGCCTTTTCAGCCCGGGCAGGCCACGCTCATCGGCTCGCTCTTTGCACTTCTGAACGGCGTGCTGTGTGCTGTGGCGTTGTTCTGGTTTCTTACCGTCACGCTGAAAACGCTGTTTAAAGGCGGTCAGGAGGGAAAAGTGTTCAGCGCCGGGCGCACTATGCTGCATCCTGTGATGAGCTTTGCGGGCTTTATCACACTCATTCCCACCGCATCAGGCTGGTCGCTGTCGCAGCTTGTGATGCTGTGGGCTGCGTCCACCATGGGCATCGGCAGCGCAAACCTCTTTACGGACAAGGCGGCCGACATGATAAGCAGCGGCATGTCGCTTGTCGTGCAGCCCACAGCACCCTCCACGCGATCGGCGGCGCGCGCGGTGTTCGAGATGAATCTGTGTAAATACGCCACCAACAGTGAGCTGACTTCGCTTTATCAGGACGGTCAGGCCCGCACTGCGTTGATGCAGACGCAGGGTGGTAACGGCGACTACACCACGGGCAACGGCAGTGCGCTCTGCGGCACTGCCCGTATCCCCGAGCCGTCAGGCGGCATGATGGACAGCCTGTTCGGCTCGGCGGTCAATACGTCCAGCGTTACCACGGCATCGCGGGGAGCGCTGGATACCATGCAGTCCACGCTTGATGCTGCCGCACAGGCCTACGTTGAGGCCTATCTGAACCGACGTGATAAAGACACGGGTACGCTTGTCGATCCTGAAACCACTATTCAGAACGCGGCCGCCGCCTATGAAACCACGGTCAACAATGCGCTGAATCAACTGAACTACAAGGATTCTTTGCAGAGTCAGCTTACGACTCAACTTAAAACCTACGGATGGATTTCGCTGGGTGCCTGGTACAACACCTTTGCTACTGCCAACAGCAAGACTAATGAGGTGGCCAACGCGGCTCCGGTGACGTCAGGGCCAAGTTTGCACGGTGAAACCGGCACCGGCGACCTGTACCACCAGGTGTTTACGGCCTACCGTTCACAGGTGCAGAACAGCACGTACACGGCGCCGCTGGGTTCTCAGACAGCTAAGGACGATGGGGCGGCGTTAAATGCAACGGATCCTGACGCGGTTTTTGTGAGCTTCTATAAAAGTCCCATGCAGAAAATCACTAATTCCATAGCTACATGGAAAGTTGGGACTGCAGCAAGTTTCTCAGAGCAAGTTAATCCACTGATTAAAATGCAGACCATCGGCGACTATACACTTGGTGCCACCGAAACGGCTCTATCCCTATATACCCTTACACTAGCTACTGCTTCTGCGGCAGATAACTCTGTATTAGGAAAAATAAGTGGACTCGTTTTTGTGAATTCAGGTGCGGTAGTTAAAGACGCCCTGACATCACTCTCACCACCTTTTTACTTTGTCTTATTACTCCTTTTTGCCGTGGGTTTTTCACTGGCAGTTTTCCTGCCTGCGGTGCCGTTTCTGTACTGGATGGTGGGGGTGTTTAACTGGCTGGTCAGCGTCATGGTGGGATGTGCGGCGGGTCCCATGTGGTCTGCAACGCACCTCGGGGCGGAAGAAGATAAGGGCAGTCGTAGCGCATATGGCTACATCTTCCTGATTGATATGATACTCCGCCCTTCGCTCATGGTGCTGGGGTTCTTCTTTGCTTCGGTAGCAGTAATGGCGGGGGGGACACTCCTAAACATGCTTTTTGGCACCGCTCTCGCCAATGCAAATGCTGACTCGATAATGGGTTTGGTAAAAATGGTCGGCTGGCTGCTGATTTATGCGCGCATAGCGACCTTCGGCGTAACACGTGTATTTGGCCTACAGGCCACGCTGGCTGATTACGTCATCACGTTCCTGGGTGGATCGGGGATGGCCGGCATCATGGGGGGGCTGGTTGATGATGTCAAAGGGATGTTTGCAGCTGCTGGAGGAGGCTCACGTAAAGTTCCGGGGCTGCAAAGTGTCCCCAACCCGGGTTCTCCAAAAGAAGATGGGGTTAAGTAAATGCACCTGGCTTTATTTACAGTTGTGAGTATAATTTAATCAGAGGAACTGCGGCAGGAGGATGCCATGAAAACTGTTCAACGTCATGATTCTAAAATCGAAAATTTATGGGTCATTACTAAATTTGTTTACTATTTTTTGGCACTACCTTGCTTAATATTTCTTGGGATAGCCATGGCTTTCATAGCTTATGGAACTGCAACAGGTAAAACTACTGGCGCCGATTCTCAGTTTTATTCGGTAGCCATTGTTGTTTGGTTGCTAACTATCGTGCCCTTCATAGTTGGCCGGTACGGTAAATTATCCCGTAGACGCCAGCTCAAAAAGATGGTCGATCTGCTCACCAGTGATGCGCGTTTCAGCCCTCAGAAGCAGCATCAGGTGATGGATGCGGGCCGCGGTAAATATCTGGGTATCGATACCCGTTACGGCAACATTCTGTACATCCACATGGTGAAAAAGGGCATCGTCGATGTCATCGGACTTACCTCGCGGGACTGGACGGATCGTCAGCTGGAAGGCAGCACGCTGCGGATTCTCACGAAAAATCCTGAAGTGCCGGTGCTGAGCATAAACGCACACCCCACGGTGACAAAGGAGCTGTTTAACACGCTCGGTGCAATGAGCCATAACAGTTACACGGAATCCTTCCCCCAGGAGCCGTGGCCACTGCACGTTAGCCTCCAGAGCCGCTTTGTTGAGTTTGAACACGACGTGGTGGTTCCTCAGGCCAGCAACTGATTACCCCTGACATCCTGATGCATTTCCTCTGACACCGGCCACGTGCCGGTGTTTTTCTGTCTGCAGCCCGTCGGGCTGTTTTGCCCGTCTCCGCCTCCGGAAACTCTCACATGAATACCTATCATCCGAACGCCGCCGGCAGTAACGAGTCGGCCATGGTGCTGATGACCTTTTGCCTGGGACTGCTGCTCTGCTGGCTCTTTTTTTCAGACTTCGTGCGCTGGAGCTGCTGGTTTCTTTACTGGCTTTGGCGCCTTGCCGATTTTCCCCAGATACACCGCTACGCCGCTGAACGTATCAACCTCCTGGCAATGACCGGCAACGGTGCGGAGTCTGTAGGGCTAAGCGAATGGCGCGATGTAATGAACAACACGGCCGGCATCCTGTTTGTGCCGATGTTGCCGCTGGTTGCCGTGACCAGCTGGGCCCTGGCGCGACATCCTGCGCTGGGCTTCCGGAGCCGGCGCGCGATCAACATTCACTCGCTGCCCCGGGTGATGGCCACCTTCGCGCCCTCGGTTATTCCGGTTCTCTCCGGGCATCTCGGTGATGGCCTGATGAACGACACCACGCCGGAAAACGCCTGGGCGCAGAAGCCTGAGGAGTTTGCAGAGCAGCACGGACTGATTAAGCGCCGTGTACTTGACCGCGAAGCGGCTAAAGCATTATTTGACGCGCAGACCGGCCCGTCCATCACTTCGCCGGTGCAGTGGCTGCCGCATGAACGCGCGCTGCTGGCCGTTTTCGGCCTGCAGGTGTTCACCGATGACCGTAAGGCTGCTACCAGACTGCTGGATGACCTGAATCGTTCTTGCTTAATCCGCCGTCCGTTCCGCGCGCCCGAATTTCGCAGCGTACCCGACTGGCAGGTTGCAGAGAAACACGTGGCGCGCGTGCTGGCGAGCCCGGGCGTGAACGAATGGCTGAAGACGCACCGGACGGTGCGCTCTGCGCTGGCCGGGCTCTACGGCCGCGACCTGCGCCTGCCGCCTGCGCGGTTCCGCTGGCTGAAGGGCTGCGACCGCACGCTGTGGTACGGGCTGCACAACGCCGACACCGCCAAAGTATTTGTTGAAGGCGCGGGCATCGTCGCGCAGGCACGCGCCGAACAACTGGCCGCCAGATTTGGCCTGCCGTGCCCGCCGCTGATGACCAATGAGGCCGTCGAGGGATTGCAACTGGAGCTCGAGTCGCTCGGGCTCGTGTATCCGCGCGATGCGAGGCCTAAGCGGGCTAAAAAAACGCGTGATATGCCATTCCCTGACGCACTTTATCTGCCCGGTGAGGGCGAAGACGAACTTTCTGACGGCGCCGGCGAGCGCTGAGACAAGGACATGATGATGACAATTTCACGCAGAGAAGGCCCGTTCGTGGCCGACATCACCGGTGGGCTGATGAGCGCACGCCGCGAAACCTCCGAAGCAGGGCGGGGAGAGGGCGGCACGCACTTCCACACTGCAACGGCGTCAGAGCCCCTTTTTATCCTGCCCGTCACAGAGTGTCCGTGGGTTGTGATGCAAAGCGACGGTCTTTACGCGCAGAACGCGCACTGTGCGCCGACGGCACTTTACCGAGGGGATGACGCTGCACAGTTGCTGAGCTGCATGACTAATCTGATGACCACTGTAGAGAGTAAACGCAGCCGCCGCGGGGGGATAAGAAAATACGCTTTCGCTGTTGCAGCAGCTTACCTGACAGGGATTTTACTTGGACTCACCGGTTATGCATTTTATCAGTTCACGACGCCAGACTCTCGCCTGCTCAATAAACTGGATACCCCTCTGATGCTTTATCCGGAGTCTGGCCACGCCAGCTTCAGGCCTGCTGAACCCGGCGCAACGGACATGACGCCGGCCTGGCATAAGGGCTGGCGCGTGGACTCACCTGCGCTGATAAAGCCGCTTCCGCAGGCGCAGCAACCTTCCGATGCTGCGCCTGACGACGGCTGGGACCTGCCGCAGAGCGTGCGTTTGGCACTGCCGGCAAAACTTAAAAGTGCGGCATCACGCGGTCTGTTCACCGTGCCGCTGTCATCCGGTCATGCTCGCACAATTTATGTTTTCGCAGACCCGGCCTGCACGAACTGCCAGCGCATGGAGCGGCATTTTGAAAGCGTCGCAGGTGCTGTCAATGTGGTGATATTTCCGGTCACCACTGAGGGGCAGGAAGCCTCGCTGAAAGCGCTGACACCAGTGATGGCAATGCCTGAGGATGAAAGGGCCGCCGCCTGGAAGAAGTTGTTTGCGGTCGACGCAGGCATCGGCGTGCCCGGGGCCGTGCAGACCCTGCCACCGCCTGCGGATGAGAATAAGGCCGAAACGGCGAGGGGCGCGATTGGCGTCAACGAAGTTGCGTATCGGGCTTACCGCCTGCCAGGCACGCCCTGGACGATTTCGGACGACGGTCGCTACGTTCCGCAGAGTGTATTGAGCTCGCCGGCGGCACTCACGGCCTTTTTAAACGGAGGTGGTAATGACGGACAGTAATTCCGCGATAGACAGTGCCCGCGTCAACCGGCACGCGGGCCGCTCGTGGCTCATCGACGTGCTTTGTGAAACCGGCACGCTGCCCTGGGGGATGCTGGCCGCTTTGGGGGCCGGCATTATGTGGCCTGTCACGCTTTTGCTGAGTCTGCCGGTGCTGATATTCTGGTCGCTGGTTGTTGCGCCCGCTGGCCGATGGCAGATGCCTATGCGCATGCCCACCGACATGAACCGGGACGACCCTTCAACCGAACGTCAGGTGCCGGCTAAAGTGCTGGGTTTTCTGCCAGTGGCCACCATCCGCATTCATACCAGCCGCGCAGCCGGCATCCTCTACGCTGGCTACCTGCGCGGAAAAGATGCCGGCCGCGAGCTCTGGCTCTCCATGGACGACCTGACGCGTCATGTGCTGATGTTTGGCACCACCGGTGCCGGGAAAACGGAGATGCTCCTGGGCTGGGTCTTTAATGCGCTGTGCTGGGGTAAAGGACTGATTTTCTCCGACCACAAGGCCCAGAACGATGTGGAGATTGCCATAATGTGCCTTGCCCGCCGGTTCGGGCGTGAGGATGACCTGCTTGTGATGAACTTCATCACCGGCGGTCGCTCGCGTGCACAGGAGTTGCTGGAGAATGTAAAGAGTCGCCCGCAGACCAATAACATCAACGTATTCGGGATGGCACAGGAAACCTACACGATTAACCTGATGGACTCTATGCTGCCAAAAACCGGAGGCAACGGTGGTGACTGGCAGGAAAAGGCCCGTTCCATGAACCAGGCGCTGGTGACCGCGCTGGTCTATAAATGCCGGCGGGAAGGGACGGTGATGTCGCAGCGCACCATCCAGTCTCACCTGCCGCTGCGTAAAATCGCCGGACTTTACGTACAGGCAGTGGAGGAACAGTGGCACGAGGAAATCCGCTTAGCGCTGGAGAACTACCTGAGCACGCTGGCCGGCTTCGACATGGACAAAGTGGCCACGCCGTCAGAGTGGGATCCGGAGGCGAACCGCCAACACGGTTACCTGATGCAGCAGTACACGCGCATGCTGAGCCTGTTCAGCGACACATACGGCCACGTCTTTGCGCGCGACGCGGGTGATATTGACCTCAGAGACGTGGTGCACAACGATCGCATCCTGACTGTACTTGTTCCGGCGCTGGAACTGTCGGCCAGTGAGAGCAACACGCTGGGCCGGCTTTACCAGTCGCAGCTGGCTATGATCCTGAGCCAGGACCTCGGCGAGAAGCTGGAAGGTCGTCCGGAAGACAACATGAAGGTGCGCAGGTTTAAGGACCGCTTTCCGTTTCTGTGGATTATCGACGAAGTGGGTGCTGGCTACAGCGAAAAACTGGGCGAACTGGCCACGCAGATACGCTCGCTGTGTTTCTGTTTGCTATTGGCCGGGCAGGAGGTACAGCGCCTGAAGACGGCGGCGGGTGACGCGGTGTGGACGCTGATTGCCAACATGGGTACGCGTTTCACCGGCGTAATAAAAGATCCGAAAGACACGCTGGAAATACTGCAGCTGATGGCCGGCACCGAATACCGTGCACACATGAGCGCCATGGTGCAGCAGGGCAGCATAATTGGAAGTGGACTGAGTGATGATCCCCGCCTGCAGGTGAGCGAAAAGAAGAAGGTCGACGTTCTGGAGGTTCAGAAGCTGCAGGAGGGGGAAAATATCACCCTGTTCAAAGGTGATGTCATACGTGGCAACTCGCTTTACATTAAAGATGAAGACAAGTTTTCGAAGGAAAAGGTGCGCATCAATCGCTTCATGGAAGTAAATCCGCCTTCTGAAGCCACGCTTCTCGCGACGATGCCTTATCGTCAGCGCCGCAGTTACGTGCGGGCCGCCCGTGTACAACAGATTATGCGGGTTCTGGACGCGCCGCCGGGTGCGCAGGATACCAGCCGGCTGGTGCTGACCGACCCGGCGCTGGCTGCGGTCTGTGAGTTCAGCCTCGAATGCGATTACTGCTGGAAGCGCTCACCGTCTGCCGCAGTGCGTTCTTCAGTTCTCTGGCATATGGTACAGGAAAGCCTGCCTGTGCGGGGCAGGGGCTACAAGGTCCGCCTGCGTGAACCCCGCCTGATGGGCGTGGGCCGCGAGGCGATTGAAAAAGCCATGCAGAACTACGTACCACCTGCGCCGTTCGTCCTCCCGTCGTAATTATTACAACTCACTGACACCTTCTCCCTCCGGTCTGTTGCCTTTTTAAGGAGACTTATCATGCGTATTGTCACCGGCGATCTTCTTGCGCAGGAAGTCGCCTGTATCGTAAACCCCTGGAATGTGAACATCATCCCACGCTGGCTTTTTCTGCCTGCCGGCGTTTCTGGCCAGCTTAAAAAGAAAGCCGGGTCAGAGCCGTTCAGAGAACTTGCCCGTTTTGGCTGGCTCAGCCCGGGCTGCGCAGTACTGACGGGGGGCGGACTGCTTAAAAAGCCTGTTATACATGTGGCCGGACTTAACCTGTTCTGGCGCAGTTCTGAATCCATAGTCTTCCGCTGTACCCGATCCGCGCTGACGATAGCCGCCGAAAAGGGACTGGATTCTGTGGCGCTGCCGCTTATCGGCGCGGGAACCGGCGGGCTGAGCGAAGCACAAAGCCGGCTGGCCATCGAAACGGCCGTTAATATGAGCCGCTACAGAGGTGAAATCCGTCTTGTCATCCGGCCGGAAAGTCAGAGGATACCTTTATGACGCAGTCCCCTGAAAAGACGTCCGGCGACAGCGTATACGTTCATCTGTTGCGGCTTGCCCGGATGGAGGGCGACCTGATGGTGATTGCCGCTGAGCAGCGCCTCACCGGGAAGGTGGATGACCTCCACCTGCACCAGTTGTCGAACATTGCCTGGTCATTTGCGCAGGAGGGGTACACAGACCCGCAGGGGTTCTGCGCCAGCGTGGCGGGCCTGGCTCACGCCGTTGAACAGCTGGCCATTGAGACAGACGCGGACGAATGGTACTGGTGGATAAAGGCCTACCAGGAGGATGAAGAAGAAAGACGGCTTGCCGCAGAAGAAGATGAACTCAGGCGCGTGCACGTCAGCCACCACAGTGAAAACGGCACTGAATACCGGAGCCTGCCTTATCGTGGCGACTCGATGGATTGCATCGCGTATCTGCCGGTCATTGTACCTGACGCCGGTCACTTTGAAGTGGCGTGCCTGCATCGTGAACGCGGTATTGCCGTCGTTCCGGAATGGTCAGAGGCCGTTGCCATCGCCCGCTATGCAGTGTCTCACGACGGCGGTTACGGCAGTGTCATTGTGCGCAGCACAGACAGAGACATCACCCACGCTGACTTCGAAGCGTGGTTTCTGGACTGAACCGGAAACCGCCGGTCTTAGTCAGGAATAACTTAAAAAAAAACTCTCAGCGTCAGAGGAAATATATCGATTCACTACCGTTAAACATAATGGCGCTTTAACGCACTTTAATATTCACATTTCTTTATTCCACTTCATTGAGGGTGTTTATTTATGGTTAAGGTAATAAACCGCGAAGCATTGATTATTGACCTTCCAGAGTTTTCACCAACTGCAAGGAGGGTTGAAATTGTCAACGCTAAATACACCAAATCAAAAAACAAAATCACCAAAGCACAACGCAACCAGTTACGCATGAAATTTGGTGGTAAGTGTGCCTACTGCGGTTGTGACTTACCGGAAAAAGGGTGGCACGCGGATCACGTTGAACCCATACGCCGGGATTTTGACGTAGTTTACTCACCCGCTCACGGTGCTCACGTATCGCGGAGCAATGGAAAAGCTCTTAATCCTGACCTTCACGCTATTGAAAATCTTTTTCCGGCCTGTGCGCCCTGCAACCTATTCAAAGCCACATGGAGCATAGAGGATATGCGGAGAGAGATTACCCGACAAATTGAACGAGCGCGTTCATATAGCGTCAATTTCCGTACAGCGGAGAGATTTGGCCTTATTGAAGTAGTAAATAAGCCTGTTATGTTCTGGTTTGAAATTTATAAGGTGGCCAATCTTGAAAACTGAAAGTGATTATAGAAATGACAGAGAGTATATGCTGATTGAGCCAGGCATTAAGCCTTTGTGTGATGTGCTTAATTCGTATTACGGCATTGTAACGCTCTATTCCTGTGAAGGGCATCCACGGCGTCCTGCCCGTCCTTACGTGGCGTTCCGCGCAGAGCTGGGCGAGGCGGAACTGATTCAGGAAGCCATAACAGCTTGTCGCGGCAAACTTACTTATAACTGGTGGATAACAGGCTGCTTTAACCCCGAAGGTGGCTGGGTGTACAGCCTGGAGCCTAACGACGTCAGATTCCGTCGCCCGCTTCGCTTCGGGTTTCTGCCTAACTGGAGGCGCGAACGGGTAGACCTGGATCTTAAGAACATCGCGGACAGCATCGAAATGACGTTGCCCCGTAATTTTCGGAAAAACGGCCCTATTTAACATAATCGATGTATCTCGCAGTCCCCACTCCCTCACGTGACGTATTCCGGCGAAAGCCGCAAAAGTTCCTCTTATACCGCCCCAAAAAGAGTCAGAAACATGTTGCTGGTTTGTTAACAGAAACGCGGTGTCGGTTTAATCACGAAACAGGGGCGAGACCGCCATTTTCCATAGTTATCTTAAATTTCATGTAATCGACGAACTAAATCAGGAAAAACGAAATGAAAAAAACGATCTTTGCTGTCGTCTTATCGGCCGTGTTATCCCTCTCTGCCGGGGCGTCATTTGCTGCTCCGTCCCTTGATGTTGGCTTCTCCCCTGAAGGCAGCGCACTAAAAGTAGTGCTGAAGACGCTCGACGAGGCACACGACAGCATCCGTCTGATGGGATATAGCTTTACCTCACCTGAGGTGGTGAAATCGCTGGTTGCGGCCAAAAAAAGGGGGGTAGACGTCAGGGTAGTGGTTGATGACAAAGGAAACCGGAGTAAAGCCAGTCAGGCCGCAATGAACGTGGTGGTCAATGCCGGTATTCCGCTGCGCACCAACGGGCAGTACAAAATTATGCATGACAAGGTCATCATCACCGATGGCCAGAACGTCGAAACAGGCTCATTTAACTATACGCGCAGCGCCGCAGAATCGAACTCAGAGAATGCACTGTTGATACGCGGTGTGCCGGCACTGGCGCAGACCTATCAGGCACACTGGCAGTCGCGCTGGGACGGTGGTACTGACTGGCATTCAGGCTACTGAGACAAGCCAACCTCTTCTTTTTCCTGCAATAGCGAACTGTGCGCCAACACTATACCCCCCCTGTAGAGGGGGGTCGCTGTAAAGAATGATCTGTAGTATGCTCTGCGGCATGATCCAAACCTGTGTCACGAGGGGGCCGGAATGCCGCAAGCTGCTAATACAGAATCGTCGTCACCGAAACGCCCATACCGTAAAGGTAATCCGCTGAGTGTTGCAGAACGTCAGCAGTCTTCACTGGCCCGCAAAAAACAAACTCATCAGGAAGTAAGAGTGTTTTTACCCTCTCAACTGAAAGACGAGTTGCGGACGATATGTGAAGCAGAAGGCGTGACGCAGACTGAACTGATCGAGAGACTGGTCAAAAAAGAAGTAGAAAGAAACAGATAACGAAAAAGTAGCGACATCACTTTGTTGCCTGTACTAAGGCAGAGTGATAGATTACGGATCGTTTAAGAATTCTGGTTAGCCACGCCGCAAGGTGGCAGGAGACTGGTACTGAAGCACGACTGAAGGCCAGAAAAAAGAAAACCCCGATAATCTTCGCTAAGTTTGGCGACTGGAGAAGATTAACGGGGCCTACTGAATCTGCATAGAAGCTGTTGCTCTATGCGGGGAGTATAGATTCATGCCCAGAAAACTGCAATACCTTCTGTGCTTACTCCTTCTGTGCAACATAAGCGCAGGAAGGCGTGGCTGAACAGGTCCTTGAAAACACATCAATTTACCGGCAGGTAAAAAATCCGAATCCGAAATTTATTCCGGCGAAAGGAAAAAAAACTTTGCCGTTCTGCGAAAAAATCCGCGAGAAAGCCGCGGGCTTCACCCAGCGCGTCGAATTCCAGATGCTGGTTGCCATGCTAATCGCCCGGGGCGAACGTAAGCGCCGTCCGCCCCTCCTGCGTATCAGGGGGCTGGAAGCCGCGCTTCAGGCCCTGTGCTGGTATTACAATCCGCTGTCCAACCGTGTCGGTGCCTCGCTCACTACCATGTGTATCCTGTGCGGGCTGGCTACTGAGAGTAAACGCCTCTCGATCACCCGTTTTACGGGGGCATGCCAGTTTATGAAACAGCTGAAGCTCATCACTTACAACACCGAATACTGTAAAGAAATTGGCTGCAACATTCCGACGGATATCACTTTCACGTCGCTGATGTGGGAGATCCTTGGTGTCTCTGAGGAAGCCGTTGCGGCCGCACGTCGCAGCCGCATCGAGTGGGAGAACCGTAAGCGTGAGAAGAAGGGCCTGCCGCGTGCCGATACCGGCGAGCTCATCAGCGCGGCCTGGTCGTTCGTACGTGAAAAATTCCGCGAGGCTGTGAAAGCACGCCGCGAACATGGCCTTAAGCGTCACCGTGCACTCAGAGATGCGCCACGCAGCCGTAAGGACATCGATCAGCTGGTCCGCCAGCAGCTCCAGAAAGAAATCCGCGACGGGCGCTTTGTCGGTGGCCTGGAAGCTGCGCGCAGAGAGATTGATCGCAGGGTGACGGAGCGAATGAAACTCTCGCGTGGCCACTACACCCGACTTGGCGATGACCTGCTGGTAAAAACCTGACTTAACGCTGAGCTGCGTGCTTGGAACTGGTGCTGACGTGCCGGTTTCCTGCTGCCCGAAATATGGCTGGTCCGGACATTCTTCACGGGCCTCACCCTCCTTCCAGTCATCCGGTTCGCGCCGGAGGATTCTGCACGTCTGAAGCATCCCCAATCGTACAAAACGCAGTCAGTACCCGCCGGCGCTGGTCATCCAAAAACGTGGTCGGAGTCACAGATGTCAATGTATTGGCCTGGCTGACGGCCGTTAGGTAGCGAATTCTGTACTTATCCACATTAACCACAAGAGGATAGTTTTCGTAACCCTTGACCGAGAGGACGCTTAACCTGTGTCCGAGCTTTTTACAAACCGCGATGATCCTTTTAAAAACCCGATCTTTTATCTTTTAAAAACCAGTAATACTTACCTTTAAATAAATAACCTGTTCATCAGCTGCCCTGTGGACAGCTTCAGAAAGCGAACGCCCTTGCAGCGGACTTACGTCCGCGCCGGTTCGCCATGGCCGCTTCGCGACCAAAGATAGCTCCCGCCCCTGGCGGGCAAAAAAGTAGTTACAACAAACTCCTGACCACTGTAGTGAGTAAACCGCGCTGTACCTTATATCCCATCGCCCCTCTCCACCCATGAAAAGCCCCGCCCGGCCCGGCCCAAAGGGCCGGAACAGGAGTGGCTTCTAATGGATGATGTAACTACTAACTTTAGAGTCGCTGAAAGTAGAGTGGCGGCAGAATACAGTGAACACGCCCGTAAGCGGCCCTTACGGCCCGCTAACGCGGAGATACGCCCCGACTGCGGCTACGCCTTGTCGTGACCACTCCGACGGCGTACAGTGGCTTTCGTGCGGCGGTAAGCGGGTATGGCTTAGCAGGAAAGGGTTGGGGAATGGCAGAACCTATCAAACCGTAACCGGCTTCGCCGGGCTACCGGCGCCATGTGGCCACTTCGCCCTGGCTGACATCAGCTGGCGCCTTCATGCGCTGTCGCGCATAAAAAAAACCTGCGGAGATTACAAACTGGAAGAGAATATTATCAACAGCAACGATTCAGGCCCCGTTGCGCTGAGGCTGGCCATCAGTAGCGGAAAACTTATTCCGCAGCCGTTAGTGCCGGTCGCACCATCAGCCTGCATGACGTCAGTGGTCAGATGGGACGAATGGCCAGACTACCGCGTGATTTTCAATAAAACTCCCCGCATTGAATATTTCCAGCCTGACCCATCCGGAAGCATGGAAAAAGAGCAGTTGGCTGTTTTTGAAATCACCGGGCTTGTTCAGGAAGAGACAATTGAGAACTACAGCTGCAATCTGACAGACATAGCCGGAATGAGCTCATCGGGCAATAACATCTCCTCAGCAAAGGACATGGAGGAGTTTGCTCAGATGTTCTGCCCGGATTTCATCAAGCCGGTTACCGAATCCAGACTGAGAGAAATGATCACTTACTTCTCAGTCAAACTGGATGACATGACGTTCAGCGCTTTTTCCTGGGCGGACAGAGGTCTTTACTGGAATAACGACAACGGCTCACATCATCTGGCCGCGGCACGTCATATCGCACTGCAACTCGGAATGGACTGGCCACTTCACGGCAGGCTGTACAGATATACCCTCAGCAAGAGCGCAGTAGCCTTACTCAGTCGCCGCTGGCACCTCGTGTTGATTCCGTCACTGGCCGCCTATTCCGTGTTCATGGATGCCATGAAACGGGACAGATGTCCGTTTGGACTGTCAGAACTGCCGGAAAACCTCCATTCCCGCCAGGGCGGAAAGAAAGGGCTGAATGTAGTCTGGTTAG
>Ga0157366_1000098_pt1 | contig 48022 bp, 35 predicted proteins | sample AttbisABBM1_FD_113149 | JGI IMG/M metagenome (GOLD analysis project Ga0157366, IMG submission 113149) | Fungus gardens microbial communities from leaf cutter ant in Botucatu, State of São Paulo, Brazil - Atta bisphaerica ABBM1 | ecosystem: Host-associated > Fungi > Mycelium > Unclassified ...
CTCAGAAGTGAAACGCCGTAGCGCCGATGGTAGTGTGGGGTCTCCCCATGCGAGAGTAGGACACTGCCAGGCATCAAACCAAGCCGAAAGCCCTGAACATCAGTTCAGGGCTTTTTGCTATGCACAATACGTAAAAAAGCGCAGCTACGCTGCGCGGTTTTCCCCTCCTCCTTATTCTCCGCCAGCGAGCCAGAGAAAAGGCCCCGAAGGGCCTTTGATTAGGGTGTGTTTGCTTTTTTTCACTTATTATTCGGTCAATGCGAGCTGCCCTGAGAGATGCCCAGCCCGGTTTGCGAACGGACAAACTGAGCCCGGAAGCGTTCCCGCTCCTGCTGTCCGGCCAGCGAGCTGTCGGTGATCGAGAACAGCCAGGTGCCGACAAAGGCCACGATCATCGAGAACAGCGCCGGGTATTCATAAGGGTAAATCGGTTTTTCATGGCCGAGGATCTGCACCCAGATCGTCGGGCCGAGGATCATCAGAATCACCGCCGTTAACAGACCCAGCCAGCCACCAATCATCGCGCCGCGGGTCGTCAAACGCGACCAGTACATCGACAGGATGATGATAGGGAAGTTACAGCTGGCGGCGATGGAGAAGGCCAGTCCGACCATAAAGGCGATATTCTGCTTCTCGAACAAAATCCCCAGGGCAATGGCGACCAGCCCCAATACCACGACGGTGATCTTGGAGACCTTCAGCTCATCGCGCTCGGTCGCCTTGCCGTTTTTAATCACGCTGGCGTACAGGTCATGGGACACGGCCGAGGCGCCGGCCAACGTCAGGCCTGCGACGACGGCCAGAATGGTGGCGAACGCCACCGCCGAGATAAAGCCGAGGAAGAAGTTGCCGCCAACGGCATTGGCCAGGTGCACCGCCGCCATGTTGGTCCCGCCCAGCAGCGCGCCGGTGGCGTCTTTGAACGCCGGATTGGCGCTGACCAGCAAGATGGCGCCGAAGCCGATGATAAAGGTCAGAATATAGAAGTAACCGATAAAGCCGGTGGCGTAGAACACGCTCTTGCGCGCTTCCTTGGCGTCACTCACGGTGAAGAAACGCATCAGGATGTGCGGCAGGCCGGCGGTGCCGAACATCAGCGCCAGGCCAAGCGACAGCGCGGAAATCGGATCGGAGACCAGTCCGCCGGGGCTCATGATGGCGATGCCTTTCGGGTGCACCTTCACCGCTTCGGCGAACAGGGTATTGAAGTCGAAGTTGACCGACTTCATCACCATCAGCGCCATAAAGCTGGCGCCCGCCAGCAGCAGCACCGCTTTGATGATCTGCACCCAGGTGGTGGCCAGCATGCCGCCGAACAGCACGTACAGCACCATCAGAATACCGACCAGGATCACCGCTACGTGGTAGTTGAGCCCGAACAGCAGTTGGATCAGCTTGCCGGCGCCGACCATCTGCGCGATCAGATACAGCGCCACCACCACCAACGAGCCGCAGGCCGAGAGGGTACGGATCGGTTTCTGCTGCAGACGGTAAGAGGCGACATCGGCAAAGGTATAGCGGCCGAGATTGCGCAGGCGTTCCGCGATCAGGAACAGAATGATCGGCCAGCCGATGAGGAAGCCGATGGAGTAGATCAGCCCGTCATAGCCCGAGGTGTAGACCAATGCGGAGATGCCGAGGAACGAGGCGGCGGACATGAAGTCGCCGGCGATCGCCAGGCCGTTTTGCAGGCCGGTGATGCGCCCGCCCGCGGTGTAGTAGTCCTGACGGGAACGGGTGCGTTTGGACGCCCAATAGGTGATGTACAGCGTGGCGCCGACAAACAGGATAAACATCACGATCGCCTGGATGTTCAGCGGTTGACGGTGCACCTCACCGCCAATGGCGTCGGCGCGGGTCAAGCCGGGCAGTAACAGCAGCGCGGCGGCGGACAATAAGCGCTTCATTGTTTCACCTCGCGCAGAATCTCTGCGGTGAGGCGATCGAACTCGCCGTTGGCGCGAAACACGTAGATCCCGGTCAAGACGAAAGAGATCACGATCAGCCCGACACCGACCGGGATCCCGCGGGTGATGGTCGATCCGGCGGCGATCGGCGTGCCGAGCCATTGGGGATCGAAGGCGATCAACAAAATAAAGCCGACGTACAGCGCCAGCGTAATCAGCGAAAGCAGCCAGGCGAACCGGCCGCGTTTTCTCACCAGTTCTTTAAAGCGCGGGTTTTCTTCAATCCCTTGATAAATGGTGTCATTCATCAGAGTGTCTCCAGTCGGTATTGAGAGAGTACGCCGCGCCAGGGCCGCTCAACGGCGCGTTATCCGAATGAGCGGCCTGAAGCGGCGTAAATTATGACGGCACTTTCATTGATTGTTTTTCTTCCAACAGCTTGTCGACTACGGCCGGATCCGCCAGCGTGGAGGTATCCCCCAGGTTGCTGGTGTCGCCGGCGGCAATTTTGCGCAGGATACGCCGCATGATCTTGCCGGAGCGCGTTTTGGGCAGCGAATCTGTCCAGTGCAACACATCCGGCGTAGCGATCGGCCCTATCTCTTTGCGCACCCAGTTGCGCACTTCGGTATAGAGCTCCGGCGTCGGTTCTTCGCCGTGGTTCAGCGTGATGTAGGCGTAGATCGCCTGGCCTTTGATATTGTGAGGAATGCCGACCACCGCCGCTTCGGCGATTTTCGGGTGCGATACCAGCGCGGACTCGATCTCGGCGGTACCCAGACGGTGGCCGGAGACGTTCAGCACGTCGTCGACGCGGCCGGTGATCCAGTAGTAACCGTCCTCGTCGCGGCGGGCGCCGTCACCGCTGAAGTACATGCCTTTGAAGGTCGAGAAGTAGGTTTGCTCGAAGCGGTCATGATCGCCGAACAGGGTGCGCGCCTGGCCTGGCCAGGAGTCGACGATCACCAGGTTGCCTTCGCAGGCGCCTTCCTGCGGCGTGCCGACGTTATCGACCAGCGCCGGCTGTACGCCGAAGAAAGGCCGCGTGGCGGAACCGGCCTTCAGCTCGGTGGCGCCTGGCAGCGGGGTAATCATGAAGCCGCCGGTTTCGGTTTGCCACCAGGTGTCGACGATCGGGCATTTGGCGTTGCCTATCTTGTTGTAGTACCACTCCCAGGCTTCCGGGTTGATCGGTTCGCCGACCGAGCCCATGATGCGCAGCGAATCGCGTCGGGTGCCTTCGATCGCCTTGTCGCCTTCGGCCATCAACGCGCGAATGGCGGTCGGCGCGGTATACAGAATGTTGACCTGGTGTTTGTCGATCACCTGCGACAGGCGATTGACGCCCGGATAGTTAGGCACGCCTTCGAACATCAGCGTGGTGGCGCCGCAGGCCAGCGGGCCGTACAGCAGATAGCTGTGGCCGGTGACCCAGCCCACGTCGGCGGTGCACCAGTAAATGTCGCCGTCGTGGTAGTCGAACACATACTTAAAGGTCATCGCCGCGTAGACCAGGTAGCCGCCGGTGGTGTGCAGCACGCCTTTCGGCTTGCCGGTCGAACCGGAGGTGTACAGGATGAACAGCGGATCTTCGGCGTTCACTTCTTCCGGCGGGCAATCTGCGGAGACGCCCTGGGTCAGCTCATGCCACCACAGATCGCGCCCTTCCTGCCAGTAGCCCGGTTTACCGGTGCGTTTGAATACCACCACGTTGGCCACGCTGACCACGCCGGGATTTTTCAGCGCATCGTCGACGTTCTTTTTCAGCGGCACGGCGCGGCCGGCGCGCAGGCCTTCATCGGCGGTGATCACCAGTTTGGCGTTGGAGTCGATAATGCGCCCGGCGACGGCTTCCGGCGAGAAACCGCCGAAGATCACCGAATGTACGGCGCCGATGCGCGCGCAGGCCAGCATGGCGACCGCCGCTTCCGGCACCATCGGCATATAGATGGCCACCACGTCGCCTTTTTTAACGCCGAGCTGTTTCAGCACGTTGGCGAATTGGCAGACATCGTGGTGCAGCTGTTTGTAGGTTACTTTCTTGGATTGGGTCGGGTCATCGCCTTCCCAGATAATGGCGGTCTGGTCGCCGCGCTCGGCCAAGTGACGGTCCAGACAGTTGGCTGCCAGGTTCAACGTGCCGTCTTCAAACCAACGGATGCTGACGTGGCCTGGATCGAACGAGGTGTTTTTGACTTTGGTATAGGGTTTGATCCAGTCCAGGATTTTGCCATGCTCACCCCAGAAAGCCTCTGGGTCTTGAACCGACTGTTGGTAATACTGTTGGTATTGTGCCGGATTAATCAGGGCGCGTTCTGCAATTGCAGAAGGAATAGCGTGTTTATGCAGTTGGCTCATAGCTTTTCTCCTTGAAGTTGTTAATGATATGTCAACTGAAGGTTAAGTATAGTTTGCTACGATTCTTTGTTTCTTTTTTGCGCGGCAGATCACGCAACAAAGATATTGATTTGTAATAGTTCTGTCGCATTTGCAGTACGTATCTATCTATTTGGCGTTTAAATCATCATAAACCCGCGTTTTTAGCCAAAAACACTTATCTAAAGAACAAAAAAGAATAAACAAAGGGGAGGGTATTTGCCTCGCGCTTAATAAGGATGGGAGAGAGCGGCATTATTTCGCGCTATAAATCTTTTTTGATTATTTTTCGCTATTAATATTCGAAGTTGGTATTAACGCGTTATAACGATAGACGGCACGTCGTAAAATAACGTTTTATTAACGCTTAATTCCTGATGAAAATTCGGGAGAAACCCTGTGGCATTCACCCTGCGGAATCGTTCTTTTTTTAATCGAAATATAAAGTGGCGCTGCATGTATGGGTGAAAGTGTCACTCGGCCAATTCTCATTTGTTTGACTTTTGAGTAACAAAATATAAACATATCATGCGGATTAAATATGCAGAATGAGCGAAAAATAACGCATTTTAATCGCGTTCAAAAAATCGTCGTCGGTGCGGTTATGTACTTCATTATATGAAAAATTATGTTTTTAATAACAAGCAATTATGCCATTTGAAATAGTAACGCGAAATTTTTGTGATTCGATTCAGCGCTCAAGCCTGACAAATCAAGGCTTGCAGAGCATGCCGCCCGGATGATACAGATTTATACTGCGTTGCACCCAGGGCCGGTGAACGCTTCCGCTGAATTAACATAAGCCTGTAATAAATGATTAAGTATTCTTTTCGCCGTGTTGCGACTTTGTACGGTGAAAAGAGTCTTTGAGGACTTTTTGGGTATGAAAAGTGTAAAAATTAGCCTGGCTTGGCAAATCCTGATCGCGTTGGTACTGGGTATTATTGTTGGCGCGGTATTGCACAACCAGACCGAATCTCGTGAGTGGCTGGTCAGTAATATTCTCAGCCCGGCGGGTGATATCTTTATTCGTCTGATCAAGATGATTGTGGTGCCGATCGTTATTTCCACGCTGATCGTCGGCATTGCCGGCGTGGGCGATGCGAAAAAGCTGGGTCGCATCGGATTGAAAACCATCATCTACTTCGAAGTGATCACCACCGTCGCCATCGTGGTGGGATTGACGTTGGCCAACGTATTCCAACCCGGCCACGGCATTGATATGTCGACGCTGACCACGGTGGACATTTCGCAGTATGAGAAAACCACCGAACAGGTGCAAAGCGGTTCGCACAGTCTGGTGGCGACCATCCTGTCGCTGATCCCGTCGAACGTCTTCTCGTCGATGGCCAAGGGCGATATGCTGCCGATTATCTTCTTCTCGGTGTTGTTCGGTCTGGGGCTGTCGTCGTTGCCGAAAGAGACCAAAGAGCCGCTGCTGAAGGTGTTCAAGGCGGTGTCCGAGAGCATGTTCAAAGTCACCCACATGATTATGCGTTATGCGCCGATTGGGGTGTTTGGCCTGATTGCGGTCACGGTAGCCAACTTCGGTTTCGCCTCGCTGCTGCCGCTGGCCAAGCTGGTGGTGCTGGTGTACTTCGCCATTGCGTTCTTCGCCCTGGTGGTGCTGGGGGCGGTCGCCCGGCTGTGCAACCTGCGCATCTGGACGCTGATCCGCATCCTGAAAGACGAACTGATCCTGGCTTATTCCACCGCCAGCTCGGAAACGGTGCTGCCGCGCATCATTGAAAAGATGGAGGCTTACGGCGCGCCCAAGTCGATCACCAGCTTCGTGGTGCCGACGGGTTACTCCTTTAACCTGGATGGTTCGACGCTGTACCAGAGCATTGCCGCCATCTTTATCGCCCAGTTGTACGGCATCGAGCTGTCGTTGGGGCAAGAGATCGTGCTGGTGCTGACGCTGATGGTGACCTCGAAAGGGATCGCCGGCGTGCCGGGCGTCTCGTTCGTGGTGCTGCTGGCCACGCTGGGCAGCGTCGGCATTCCGTTGGAAGGCCTGGCGTTCATCGCCGGCGTGGACCGTATCCTGGATATGGCGCGCACCGCGCTGAACGTGGTGGGCAACGCGCTGGCGGTACTGGTGATCGCCAAATGGGAGCACCAGTTCGATCGCAAGAAGGCGCTGGCCTACGAAACGGAGTTCCTGGCGCAGAAGGTGAAGCCGGCCAACCAGGCCTAATCACCGAGTATCGCCGGCGTTGAAAACGCCCCGGGCAGTTGTGCCGGGGCGTTTTGTTTTTTATGGCTCTTCAACCTGCCACTTTCTTTTCTCTGCCCTACTGCGCGACTTGCATCCCCGCTTAACAGAATCTAAAGTGTTACCAAATTAATAGAAATGATAATAGATGTTATTATCATTTTCATTTGATGATGTATGGAGACACGCAAAGCCGCTGAACGATGGGGTTACGCCCGTTCGGCGTCTTTATTCGGGCTTATCAAAGGTAGGTAACATGTCGGACACCGCTTTGGCCTCTGAATGGTTGCCGCTGGCGCCAGCGCAGCTTGATTTCTGGGAAGAACACACCTTGCACCCCGGGCAGACCCTGTCCACCGTCGCGCATTGCACCGAACTGTGTGGCGCGGTAGAGGAAGAGACGCTCTGCCGGGCGATCGCCATCACTCTCGCCGAGACGCAGGCGTTTGCCTTGCGCTTTGGTGAGCGGCATGGCGACTCTCCTCCGTCGTTACGTTACGATCCACAGTGCACGCCGCCATTGCAACGCATCGATCTGCAAACGCACGGCGATCCCTGGCAGGCGGCGCAAAACCTGATGCGCGAAGATATCGCACAGCGTCGGGCGCTGCACAGCGAGCCGCTGGCCGCAGCCTGGCTGCTCAAACTGGGGCCGGAGCGCTATCTCTGGTACGTGCGTGCGCACCATATCCTGGTTGATGGCTTCGGTATGGCCCTGATCGAACACCGCTGCGCCGCGTTGTATGCACACTATCTGGGTGAAGGCAGCGCGGGTATGCCCCTGAGTGCCTTTAACACCTTTCAACAGGCCGAGCTGGCCTACGCGGATTCTGAGCGATGCGAGCGCGATCGGCGCTTTTGGCAGAGCTATCTGCCGCCGTCGCAGGCGTTGCCGACGGTGCGCAAGGGCGGTGAGGCCTATGGCGTACGGCGTTTGAGCGCCCACTACCGGCTGCCGGCGGCGGTGTCGCACTGTCTGGCGCAGTTGGCGGAGCGCAGCGGCATCAATTGGCCCGACTTGCTGGTGGCGCTGTCGGCGGCCTGGCTGTTTCAGGTGATGCCGCGCTGTACCCGGCAGGGCGATACGCTGCCGATGTGGATGCCGGCGCTGAATCGTCGTGGGCAGGCCGCCACCAACGTGCCTTCGCTGGCGGTCAACACGCTGCCGCTGCTGGTGTCACCGCCGCAGGCGGAGACGCTGGGGAGCTTTCTCACCACGCTGACGCAGCAGCTGCGCGAGCTGCGCAGCCACGGCGGCTACCGCCTGCGCCAACTGGCCGCCGATCGCGGCGTGGATCCGGACTCGCGCTTCTTTATTTCCCCTTTCATCAACGTGCAACCCTTCGATACGCCCCGTTTTACCGGCTGCAGCGGTACGCGCAGCGTATTGGCCGGCGGCTCGGGCGACGGTTTCAACCTGACTTATCGCGGCCGCACCGACGCCCGCGATCTGCAGGTGGATATCGATATCTATCTGGAGCAGTTTCCGACGGAGGATGCGCTGGACTATGGCGAGGCGCTGCAAGAATTTTTGTTGCGCGCGCTGCAGCGGGAAGCCTGGGAGCAACCGCTGGCGGCCCTGACGGCGTTGCCCGCCTGAGAAAGTGCGGGCGGGAGGATGCTCCCGCCCGAGTGGTATGGCTTCAGCTGGCCAGCAACGCCGCCACTTCGCGCGCGTTCTTGCACGGCAGGAGCGAACTGCTTACCAGACGGGTGCCGAAAGCGTCATTGAGGCGCTCCGCCACCTGTTTGATATGCGGCAGCTTAAGCCCCATGGCGATAAACGCCGTCTCTTCCCCCCATTCCGGGCGCGGTGCCACGCCGATCGCCTGCCAGTAAATGCTCAGGATCTCGGCGCTGCGCGCCAAAGGCGCGTTCGGCGGCGGTGCCGCGCAGGCGTTCAGCGCCGGCGCGATTTGCTGGTGGCTCAGGTCGGCACGGATGCGATGGCGGTCGGTTTTGCCGTTGGCGGACAGCGGCAGCGCCTCGGCATGGATAAAGCGCGTGGGAATATGGGTACAGGGCAGATAGCCGGTGGCGAAGGCGCGGATCTCGGACAGCGGCAGCGGTTTGCCGTCTCGGGTCAGATACAGGGCGCCGAGCGCCGCCTCGTTGTTCTCTCCGCTAGGGTAATCCACCACCACCATATCCCGAATCGCCGGATGGCGGCGCAGCACGTCTTCGATTTCCGGCAGCGAGACGCGCACGCCGCGGATCTTCACATAGCCGTTCACCCGGGTGGCGAACATGATGTTGCCGTCCGCCCGGTAATAGCCCTGATCGCCGGTGCGAAAAGCGCGCAGCGGTTGCCCGTCCGGCCCTTCGAGGGTAACGAAATCGTGCTGCTTCAGCTCCCCCTGCTCCAGGTAGCCCAACGCCAGGTTGACCCCGGCGGTATGGATGCGGCCGACCACGCCGGCCGGGCAGTGGCTGCCGTCGTCATGGCAGATGAAGTAGCGGTTAGCCGGCAGCGGGCGGCCGTAAGGCACGGTGCCGCTCTCCTGTGGGGCGATCGGGTGCCAGATGCTCCAGATGGTGGTTTCGGTGGGCCCGCCGAGTGAGAACAGCGCGAGATCCGGGCGCAAGGTGCGCAGAGTTTGCACCGTCGCCGGCTTGATGTAGTCGCCGCCCTGCGCCACCAGGCGCAGCGAACGCAGGCTGTCGGCCGTTTTGCAGGTGAGCAGCATCTCCAGAATGGCCGGCACCGAACACCACAGGCTGACCCGATGTTTCTCCACCAGCTGGTTCCAGCTGATGGCGTCCTTTTCCTGATGCGGCGCCGGCAGCACCAGCGTAGCGCCGGCGCACAGCGAGCCGAACAGATCGAACATCGACATGTCATGGTGCGGCGGCGTGACGGAAATGAAGACGTCGTCGGCGGTGACCGCCCAGCGCTGCTGGGTCTGGTGAACGACGTTGGCGGTGGCGCGGTTGTTGAGCACCACGCATTTAGGCTTGCCGGTGGTGCCGGAGGTATACAGGTAGTAGCTCGCGGCCTGGCTGGCGCTGCGTTCAACCAGCGTCTGCTCATCCGGCAACGCAGGCATGCGATCCGTCGGTGCCAGCAGGGGCGCCGGCGTCACGCCGATCGGCGTCTCCAGATCGCCGCCGTGCACCACCAGCGTCGGCCGGCAGTTCTCCAGCAGGTAGGCGGTGCGCTCCGGCGGAGAGTTGATGTCGACAGGCACCCAGATCACGCCCTGCAGGGCGCAGGCGAGGCTGAAGATGACCTGTTCCGGGCTGCGCGGCAGATACAGCGCCACCACGTTGCCCGGCTGCACGCCGCGGCTCTGCAGGTTGGCGATTGCCGTGGCGATCTGCTGGCCCAGTTCGCGGTAGGTCAGCGTCAGCTCGCCGCAGATCAGCGCGTTGCCGCCGTTTTGTGCGCCAAACAGCCGCTCGGCCAGCTGCGCCAGATAAGGGTAAGGCGCGTAATTCGCTTCGCTGTCGTTGTGGCGGTAATGCGCCAGATCGATGAAGTCCCGCGGGGCGGCCGCCAGGTCGGCCCGTTGGCAGCTGTGCTGGATACGTCGCTGCAATGCCGCCAGCATGGCTTCTACCTGCTCGCCGTGCAGCGCCTGTTCGGCGTAGTCCACGCACAGCTGCAGGTTTTTTTCGCTGTCCAGCGTCAGGCGAATGTCGATGGCGACCTGCGGCGTTTGGGTCAGGCCGTCGTGGAAGCGCACCGGCGCCTCGGCCGGCAGCGTTTCCCAACCCAGGCAGTTGGTCAGGATCACCGGCAGCGCCGGGCCGCCCTGGCTTTGGCCGAGCAACTGCCGCGCCAGATCGACGCCGGAAAACGCCAGGTGGTCGAGCGCGCCGAGCACATCGTCCTGCAGGGCTTGCGCGCGCTGGATAAAATCTTCGCCGTGGCGCGAATAGCGTACCGCCACGAAGCTGGAGGCGTTGCCCAGGGCACCGTCGGCGGCGGGGAACGCCACCGGCACCCCGACGCACAGCTCGCCGTCGGTGGTCCAGTGGGCCAGCGTATCGAGGATCAGCGCCGACAGCAGGCTGTTGCGCAGCAGCGCATGCGGCGATCCCAGGCGGCCAAGCACTTTTACCGTATCGTGCGGTAGTGTCAGGGTAGCGCGGCGATAGCGTGATGCGGTGAGATTGGCGAGCGGGGCGCGCCACGGCAGTGCCGACGGCGTAGTGACATCCTGCAGCTTTTCACGCCAGTAGGCGGCATCGGCCTGGCGCTGCGCCGCCGATGCGGCGGGGGGCGGCAGCGTAGCGGCAGTCGGCGCCAGAGGGCGATCGTCGAACAGGCGCGCGATCACGGTGGAGATCCCCTGGCCGTCGAGGATCAAGGCATCGAAGCTGGTGAAGATCAGCGTATCGTACGGCGATCCCGTCGGATCCTGCTGTTCGGCAAGTTGGATCACGGCGATGCGCCACAGCGGCTGGCTCGGATCGTGGCGCTGGTGGGAGTAGCGATCGCGCAGTTGTTCGACCTGGCGCTGCGCTGTTTCACTATCAAGGGCGCGCAGATCGTGGCGATCCAGATGCAGCGTCACCTCCGGGCGTACGTGCTGCGTGCCGCGCTGCACATCGATGCAGGTGCGCAACGCCGGGTAGTGCTGTACCAGCTCGGCCAGGCGCGCTTCAAGGCGTGGTACGTCCCGCTGCCGGGCGCGGTATTCGCGAAAGTCGTGCATCGCCACGCCGCCGAGCGGCCATCGATCGCTGCGGCCCAGAAGGTAGGCCTGCTGCAGTGCGGTTAATGCTGTCTCCATGGTACTTCCCTATAGTCGCTAACCGATTAAAACGAGCCGGGCGCCGTGCGCCCGGAAACCGATCTCAGTGCTGCGGCGCCAGCGCGGCGAGCAGCGTTTTCGCATGCCTTCCTGCCTCGGGCGACCGTTGGCAGATCAGCGCCGCCAGCGCCGCAGGGGAGGGATGCGCCGTCAGATCCTGCGCCGTCAGCGCTGCCGCCAGATACTTGTTGAGCACCGTCAGCAGCGCGTTCACCCCGGCATCCGGCAAGGCCAACCGGCGGATATCGTCGTGGTCGCGCAAGTCGGCCTCGGGGGCCACCCGCGCCAGCAGCCGGTGCAGCACCTGGCGCACCGGCGCCTGCTGCGCCAGCGCGTCGGGCGTACATTGCGTCAGCAGCTGCGACAGCGGGCGATCGAACGCCTCCGCTTGCCGCGCGGCCAGGTGCAGCAGCGCCCGGTAACAGGCCAGCAGGCGTGGCAGCACCTGCTCGGGGAACGCGTCCAGCCGCACGTCCCAGTTGATCAGAATGCCGTCGTCGACGTGGGCGACCTGCGCATCCAGCGCCACCTGCGGCCCCTGAGAGATGACCCAGCCGAGACGGCCGAAGGTGTCGGTGACCCGTTCGGAAAACAGCGTCTTGCCGCGGATGCCGAAACCGGCGGTAAACACCACCGGCGAAGGCTGCAGGCTGCCGTGCAGGCGCGACAGATCGCGCATCACGCTCACGCCGGGGTAATCCGCATGCTCGATCAGCTCCGCCAGCTGCGTCATCAGGCGTCGGCAGAAGGCGCTCAGATTTTCCGTCGGGTTCAGCTCCACGCCAAGCAGCACCAGGTTAGAGAAATCGCCGATGAGGCGATGCGCGTCCTCCCGTTCGCTCTCGCGGTGGAACAGCGGCACGTTGAGCCGGAAGCGTGTCATGTTCCAACCCTGGCCGACGGCCAGCGCGAACAGCGCCAGAAACAGCGTCGAGAGGGAGGTGTGATGCCGTTTGGCGACGTTTTCCAGCGCGCGGCTTTCTTCTGCATTCAACTGTATGGCCAAACGATCGCTGCGGCAGCGGTCCGGCGTGCGCAGCAGGCGCGGCGCCGGTGGTACCTGCGCCAGGCGTTCACGCCACCAGCGCTGGCCGCGTTCGCGCCGCCGGCGCAGCGCATCGTCGGCGTCGCGTCGTTCGAGGTGATCGAAGTAGGCCGGCGGCGCATCATCGGAGGGCGCCGGTGGGCACTGGTGATAAAACGCCGTCAGATCTTCCATCAACAGACGAAAGCTCATGGCATCGCCGGCGATCATGTCGAGATCGACATGCAGGCGGCTGCGCCCTTCCGGCAACAGGCTCAGGCTGATATCGCAGGGAACACCCTGTTCCAGCGGCAGCAGCTGGGTGCTTTTTGCCTGGCGTTTGGCGGCAAGCGCGGCTGCCAGCGTCGCTGTATCGGCGTGCCGCCAGTCGTCGAGATGCAAGGTGTGCCGGGGGCCGGGAGGCGCGATTGTCTGCCGGCCATCGTCGGTAATGCGCAGGCGCAACAGCGGATGGCGCAGATACAGCGCCTCGACGGCCTGGCGCAGCCGGGCGATGTTCAGCTCGCCGCCGTCGAATTCCGCATACAGGTGGGCGGCCATGCCGCCGAGAGGAGGAGCGGACTGTCGGCCTACCCAATAGGCGGCCTGCATCGTGGTCAAAGCTTTCATCGGGTATCCATTTTGATTCAGCCAACGAGACTGCAAGAATATATCCAAATGTTAATATGAATGAAAATTATTATTATTTGATTCGTTTGGCGCGGAGGTGCTATCTATAAGGGGTTTTCGCGATGCCGCGCAGGCATGGCGTTGGGTGTGAATAATTTATCTATATTATTCTTAGCATTGAAATGATTGCTTGTTATTGCAGCGCTGGTTTTCCCTGCAAAAATATAAGGGTTTCTGGCGGCGAGCGCGCTCGGCCTCACACCTTTATTGATAATGATTTGCATTAAAAAATGCAAAATATTATCATTCTTAACACTATTTTACGTTTTTATACAAGCCGCCGGCCGCTTCGCCGGCGGCTTGGCCGTGGACGGGGCCGCGCCCGTTCGGCCGCGCAAGGCATGGGTTCGCCGCAGGGATAAGCAACAGCAAGGCCGGGAAGGCCGCAGCGTCATGGTCTGTGTGAGTGTCGATGTAGGTTGTGTAAAAAAAAAATCAAATTTTGTGCACCTCTGGGATGAAAGGAGAAGACATCTATGGGCAAGCATTTTGCGGCTCAACGGCATGAAAGCGTAGGAAACGGGGAAAAGGCGGGGATGAAAGTCCTTGGGGCATTTTCCTCCGTGTTTTTAGGGGTTTGTTCACTGGCGATCGGTAACGTCAACGCGGCGGAAACCAAGAGCAACGAAACCTACCAGGACGCGGAAACGCTGCTGGTTACCGGTGAGAAGATCAAACGTTCCATTTTCGACACCGGCTCCAGCGTGCAGGTGTTCGACAGCAACCGCATCGCCTCGATGCCCGACGCAGTGCAGATCCCCGATCTGCTGCGCATGACCCCCAACGTGGTGGATCTGGGCATCGGCAACGAACTGCCGACCGTGCGCGGCATCGACGGCTCCGGCCCGAACGTCGGCGCCAACGCCTTCCTCAGCGGCACCCGTCCGCGCCTCAATCTGTCGTTGGACGGCCGTTCACTGACCTATAACGAACAGGCGTTCGGCCCGCAGTCGCTGTGGGATCTGGATCGCGTCGAAGTGTTCCTCGGCCCGCAAAGCTACATTCAGGGGCGCAACGCCATCGCCGGCGCCATCGTCATGGCCAGTAAAGATCCGACCTTCGAATGGGAAAGCGCCTTCAAGGGCGGGGCCGGCAACCAGCACTCTTCACAGCTGGCGGCCATGGCGTCTGGCCCGCTGGTGGAAGATCAGCTGGCGTTCCGCGTCAGCGTCGATCGCCAGCGCCGCCGCAGCGAGGCCGATCTGCCGGCCTATGCGCCGGTGGGCGACCCGCGCGAAGTGGAGGCCACCACCGCCCGCGCCAAGCTGCTGTTCAACCCGGCCGGCCTGCGCGATCTGACCACCAAGCTGACCTTTAACCACTTCGGCAGCACCGCGCCGCAGAACGAAAGCCTCAATCCGCAGCCGCATCCGACCAATCCGCGCTATGAGTCGCGCCGGCCGGTGTTCAAAAGCAACATGAACAGCACCATCTGGGATCTGGCCTGGGAGGCCTCCGATGCGCTGACGTTGGAAAACCGCGTTATCTATACCGATTTCAACATCAACCGTCCAACCGCTTACAACATCCAATACGCCGAGATCGACGGCCAGGAAGTTCACGTAGAGCCGGTGGTGCGCTTCGGCGGCGCGGACAGCCGCCTGCACGGGCTGGCGGGGCTGCGTTACTTCCACGGCACGCAGGATGAGTTCGTCAACATCTTCGGCGGCTCGACCTTCAAAGATAAAACCGATACCCATTCGGCGTTCGCCGAGCTGACCTATGCGCTGACGCCGCAGGTGGACGTGACCGCCGCCAGCCGTCTGGAGCGCGAACACCGTCGCCGCGACGGCGGCAGCCAGGCGGTGCGCATCGACTTCGACGAAACCTACACCGTGTTCCTGCCGAAGCTGGACGTGGCCTGGAAACCGACGGATACCCAAACCTACGGCGCCAAGATCGCACGCGGCTATAACGCCGGCGGCGGCGGCATCACGATCGGCACGCCGGTGGTCAGCTACACCTACGGTTCCGAGTATGTCTGGAACTACGAGTTGTATACCCGCCATCACCTGAAAGACGCCAACGTGGTGCTGACGGGCAACATCTTCTACAACGATTACAAGGATATGCAGCTGCCTTATTCGTTGGGTGAGAACTCCAGCGTGATCCGTAACGCCGACAAGGTGGAAACCTACGGTGCGGAAATCGGCGCCACCTGGCAGCCGCGTTGGGACTTCGAACTGTTCGGCAACCTCGGCCTGCTGAAAACCGACATCAAGAAGTTCTCGGGCAGCGGCGTGGAAGGGCATGAGCTGGCGCGCGCACCGGCTTACACCGCCAACATGGGTGCTAAATATCAGTTCCTGAAAGGGTGGGAGCTGAGCAGCAACGTGGCGTTTACCGACTCCTACTATTCGCAATACGACAACGACTCGCGCGGGCGCATCGGCTCCTATTGGACGGCCAACGCCCAGCTGGCTTACACCTTCGACTACGGTCGCGCCACGCTGTATGCGAAAAACCTGTTTGATTCAGACCGCCGCGAGATGGTCAGAAGCAATGACATTTACACGGCGACTCTCCAGCGAGGCCGTCTGGTCGGCGCGGCGGTTGAGCTGACTTTCTAACGCTATCGCGGTGACGGGGGACGAATGTCCCCCATTTTATGCGCTATCCCGGCACGGCCGGGCAAAGGAGATAACGCAGTGATCGGTGATTTTGACAGCATTCTGAGCGATGAAGAGGCCCAGCGGCTGGAGAGCGCGTTTCAGGCGCTGGGCGCGGCGTCGGCTAACGGCGAGCGGCCGGTAAGCGAAGCCGAAGAACGGGCATGGTTCGCCCATCTGCAACAGGGTGACGCACGCGGGCAGCGGGCGCTGGCCTGGCGCCTGACGGGAAAGGTGCATGTTGCCCAACTGACGGCCGCGCTGCAGGCGCTGGTGCGGGAAACGCCGGGCGTGGATGTGCGTTACGTTTTTGATGACGAAAACGGTCTGGTGAAACGCTCCGCCGGCTCGGCGCCGTTGCCGGTGAGCCTGCGTCAGGTGGCGGACGAACAACACGCCATGGGTTGCCTGCTGCAGGCGCAGGCAACGCCGTTTGAACTGGAAAGCGAAGCGCCGCTGCGCTGCCTGCTGTTGCTCACGCCGGGCGATGCCGTGATGTTGGGCGTGGTCTTGCATGACATCCTGGCGGAAACGCTGCCGTGGCGCCACCTGCCGGCGATGCTGTCCGCCCGTTACAACGGGGAGGCGACGCCCCTGCCTTTCGCGGCGGAGCCGGTCGAGCCGGCGGAAACCCCGGCGCCGCAGCTGCCGTGGGTGCGCCAGGCGGTTTCGCTGCAGGATTACCGCAGCCCGGCGCAGCGTGCTGAAGCCTTGCCGCCGGTGGGCGCGCGCGTGGTCACGCGCATTGATCGCTCGCTGTTGCCCGCCAACGACACGCCGCGGGCCTTGCTGGCGGCGGTGGCGGCGCGGTTTGCCGAATTCGTCGCCGCGCAGGCCGGCGGCCAAGCGGTGCAGTTGTGCGTGCCGGCGGCGGAGACGGCGGAGTACATGGGTTTGGAGCTGGGGCTGACGGCGGTACCGCTGATGCGCCTGACCGTGCTGCATGGCGAGGGCGACATCGGGCAGCGGCTGCTGGCGCAGACCGTGGCCGAACAGCCGGATCCGCAGCGGGCGCAGCTGCTGGTGGCCTGGCGCGACGATCTGGCCGCAGAGTGGCGGCTGGAAGGCGTTCACGCCGAACGCCTGTTGCTGCCGCCGCTGCATACGCCGTTCGAACTGGCGCTGCTGCTGGGGTTGCCGGAGGCAGAAACGCTGACGCTGGAGCTGGTCACCGACCCGCGCCTGTCTCCGCACGCGGCGCCGTTCCTGCTGGAGCAGTTCAGCGCCTTCCTGGCCGGGCAGCGAATTGCCGTCGCACTGCCGGCGGCTGAGGCCGCTTCCCCGGTGATGGCCGCGCCGGTGGCGAACGGCGACGCGGACGAAAGCGTTGCACCGCTGATTTTGCAGGCGTTCCGTGAGGCGCTGGTGGCGCCGGAAATGACCCTGGATGAAGACTTCTTCGATCGCGGCGGCCATTCGCTGGTCGCCACCCGGGTGATCGGCCGCTTGCTGAGCCTGCATCAGATCGAAATCAACATTAACGATCTGTTCAGCCATCCGACGGCGCGCGGGTTGGCGGGCTACGCCAAACGCCTGAACGTCGCGCAGCCGAATGCCGCGGTGGCCACCGCCGACGATCATGATCGCGCGCAGGCGCCGCTGTCGCTGGCGCAGGAATCGCTGTGGAAGGTGTATGAAGCCTTCGGCCATGACGAGATTTTCAACCTGCCGTTCTCTCTGCGCTTCTTCGATGCGGTGGACGAAACGGCGCTGCGTCAGGCGTTTATCGACGTCATGACTCGCCATACCGTGCTGCGTTCACGCTTCGTCGAGCAGCAGGGAGAGGTGGTGCAGGTGGTGGTGCCGGCCGCCGAACTCTCGGATTACTCGTGGTTCCGCTTCTCCCACGAAACGCCGGCGGGCAACGCCGCCGCCCTGTTGGCCGACGCCGGCCAGCACCGGTTCGATCTGGCCGCCGAGCTGCCGCTGCGCGTCACGCTGCTGCGCGATGCGGACAACGGCCAACAGCTGCTGTCGCTGCTGTTCCACCATGTGGTGCTGGATGAATGGTCGCTCAACCTGATGATGGACGAGTTGGGCGTCGCCTATCGCCATCGCGTCGTCGGCCAGGCGCCGCAGTGGAGCGGGCAGCCGCCGCAGTTCCACACCTTCGCCCGGCAACAGCGGGCCTCCGGGGTGCAGCAGCAACATCTGGACTACTGGCTCGATGCGCTGCGCGGCGCGCCGGTCGGCCAGCCGATCTTCCGGCAAGAACCCTCTACCCACCCGGCGGTGCCGGCACCGGCGGACGTCAACGGCGGCTGGCTGGAGTTCGAGGTCGATCCCGCCGTGGCGGAAGGCCTGTATCAGCTCGCCCGCCGCAATAACGCTTCGCTGTTCAACGTGGTGTATGCCGGGATTACCTCGGCACTGCGCCTGCTGGGCGGCCCGGCGGATCTGCTGGTGGGCACCTCGACCTCCGGCCGTAACGACGCCGAGTTCTTCGATACCGTCGGCTATTTCACCACCGTGGTGGTGCACCGCGTGCGCTTCGACGAAGGGTTGACGGTGGCCGGGTTGGTCAGCCAGGTGAAAAACACCATCAACGGCTCGCTGCCATACACCGACATTCCGATCGATCTGGTGGAGGAAGGGCTGTTCGGCGTGGACGCCGATCGCAAGAACCACATGTTTGAAGTATTCATCCAGATCCACAGCCGCATCAAGCTGAACGGCGAGTTCCGGCTGCAGGACGGCAGCGCGATCGCCTACCGTCAGGTGGAGCCGGAGAAAGCCGAATCGTTGCTCGGCCTGCAGTTTGAGGTGATGGAAGACGATCTGGCCGGGAAGAAATCCCTGCGGGTGATGATGACCTATCGCCAGGATCACTACAGCCGGGAACAGGCCAATCTGATCGCCGACGGCGTTCAGCACGTCTTTACCCAGTTTGCGCAGCACATCGCTGGCGATATCGCTCTGGCGGCGCTGCCGCCCGGGCCGCAGGCATGACGTTGTTTCACTCTAACCGAAAGCATGATTTTCAAGGAGATAAAAGGATGTCTGGAACCCTAGCAACCCCGCGCGCGTTACTGTCGCTGCTGGTGGCGGCCTCTCTGGTGGTCGCCGGCGCCGCGCAGGCGGACGATGTCGGCATCAAACCGCAGGACATCAAGCGCCAGGCGCTGTCGTCGACGGTGGTGGAGATGGCCTACAGCACCTCGCAACAGGCGCTGTTCGTCAGCGCGCCGGACTGGAAGGAAGAGGCGCGCTCCCGCGTGCTGCGGCTGGATCCCAATACCCTGGCGATCAAGGCAGAGATCCCGCTGCAGGTGAAAGGCTTCGGCGTGGCGCTGAACGACGTGGGCAATCGCCTGTACCTGACGCAGGCCTTCAACGGCGAAGTCGGGGTGGTGGATACCACCACCAACCACGCGCTGGGCAGCATCAAGTTGCTGGACAAAGCGGTGCTGGAGCAGGCTTACAAGCAGGCGGGCATCAGCGGCAAGCGCCTGGACTTCCTGTTGTCGGAGCTGAAGAAATTCAAAATCACCGAGGACTACTTGTACCGCCTCCGCGAGATTAAATATGACGCACAAAGCGGCCGTCTGTTCCTGCCGGGCCTGGGCTTCGGCGTCGACAGCGTGCTGTACGTGGTCGATACCAAGGCCGGCAAGCTGGAGAAAGTGATCCCGGGCTTCGGCTACAACGCGGTGGGCATCACGCTGGATGAGAAGGGCCGCCGGGTGTTCGTCTCCAACATGCAGGGGCAGGTGATCACCCTGAACGCCGACACGCTGGCGATCACCGCCACGCACGAAGTGCAGGCCGATCAGCTGCTGAATCTGGTGTATGATCCGGCGAGCAATCGCCTGCTGGGCGTCGATCAGGGCATCGATCGCGACGACTACCGCAACCATCATCTGGGACACGACTACGTAAAGCGCAGCAGCGGTCACCGGGTGTTTGCGCTGGATGCGGACAGCGGCAAGGTGCTGGCCAGCGAGCTGACGGATGAGGTGCCGATCGGCCTGCTGCTCGACGAGCGCAGCCAGCGGCTGTATGTCGCCAACCGCAAAGGCGTGCGCGTGGATCACGGCGCCGGGACGCTGACGGTGTTTGACGCCAAAACGCTCAAGCGCCTGCAAACCGTAGACCTGCCGCCGCACCCTAACAGCCTGGCGCTGGATCCGAAAGGCGACGCGCTGTTCGTGACGGTGAAAAACGACGGTGCCTCCACCAAGGCCGGCAAGCCGGAAAGCGTGGTGCGCATTCAGCTGCACACCAGGTAACGAAAAAGCGAAAATAAAAAGGGGCGCCGCGGCGCCCCTTTGTCGTTGGAACATGTCATCAGAAGTGGGTGTTGATGCTCATGTAGTAGGTGCGGCCCGGTTCGTTGTAGGTGGCCGCGCCCGCGCCGGCGATGTTGATCGCGCCGGTGTTCGGATCGCCCACGTTCTGCGCGTTGCCGGCGCGGAACTGGCGTTTGTCGAACAGGTTGTCGATGCCGGCGGTGAGGCTGACGTTTTTGGTCAGGTCATAGGTTGCGCTGGCGCCGACGACGGCGTAAGGGCTGACCTCGCGGGTTTCGCCGCCGGTGGCCGGTTTACCCTGGTAGTTGTACTTCTTCGGCTTCTGACGGCCGTACCAGGTCAGGGTGGACTGCATCGACAGATCTTGCGTGGCCTGCCAACTGAGGGTCGAGTTGACGGTGAACTTCGGGATCACCGACAGGTAATCGCCGGTGGTCTTGTTCTTGTTCTCGATCATGTAGGTGGCGTTGTTGCTCCAGGTGACGGTCTCGCTGACCGGCACGTTCAGCGAGCCTTCCAGCCCCTGCACCACCGCTTTCGGCACGTTTTCCCACTGATAGACCGCCGTGCCGGTGCTGCTGGTGGCGATGCGCGAGTTGCCCGCTTCGATCTTGTTGTGATAATCGTTGCGGAAGTAGGTTATGCCGGCCAGCCAGCCTTCGTTATGGAACTCCAGCCCGATCTCTTTGTTAACGCTGGTTTCCGCTTTCAGATCGTCGTTGCCGAGCAGGTAGCAGCCGTTTTTGGTATCGCTGCCGGCACATCCCTGGCCTTTGCTGTACAGCAGGTAGTTGCCGTTGGTCTGGAACAGCGTCGGGGCCTTATAGGAACGCGCGATGCCCATCTTCAGCGTGAAGTAGTCGCCCAGTTCCTGCGACAGGTTCAGCGCTGGGCTCCAGTTGTTGCCGGACTCTGAATGCAGATCGTAGCGCAGGCCCGGCGTCAGCATGGTGGTGTCGGTCAGTTCAATGTTGTCTTCGGCGAACAGCGAGAAGATATGCGCGGAGGCGTAAGGACTGCGCGTACCTGTGGTCATGCCGGGAATGGTGCCGCCCATCAGCGTTTGGCTGGTGGAGGTGCCGTCTTTCATCCGCTGCTGGGTCCACTCGGTGCCCAGCGTGGCGGTCTGTGAAACGCCCAGCTCAAACGGCACGCTGACTTCGCTGTGCGCCAGGAAGTCGTCCAGCTTGGTGGTGCCGAAACCGGTGTTTTTGGTGTCGAAGATGCCTTCGGTGCCGCCGGCCAAGCCCTCGTTCAGGCGGGTGTTGCGGGTGCGTTCGAACTGCACGTAGTTGTTGGTGCTCACGCCGTTGTCCCAGGCGCCGCGGTGGGTCAGACCGAAGGTTTCACGGTAGATGCGGTTGGTCTCTTTGCCGTAGTTGCTCTGCACCAGGGCGTTGGTGTTGGTGTTCTGGGTATCGCCGGCGTACAGGTTGCCCTGGCGGCCGTAGGCGTACTCGAACTCCAGCGACTGCAGATGGGCAAAGTCCCAGTGCAGCAGGGCGTCGATGTTTTTATCGACCACCCCCTCGCGCCCGGCCGGGATGCTGTTGGCGTAGGCGCCGACGCGTTCGGATTTATGCGATTCGTTAATGTCCCAGGCGTCGGCCTGCGTTTTGCTGTAGCCGCCGAACAGGCGGAAGCTCAGGGAATCGCTCAGCGGGCCGGACAGGCTGAAGTCGGTGCGCTTGGTGGCGCCTTCCTGCTTGTGCTGCGGCACGTTGAAGTAGCCGTTCAGCGAGCCGTGCAGCGCATCGCCGGCTTTCTTGGTGATGATGTTGACCACGCCGCCCGCGGCGCCGTTGCCGTAGCGCGCCGCGGCCGGGCCGCGCAGCACTTCGATGCGTTCGATCATTTCCGGCGGCACCCAGGCGGTATCGCCGCGGGAGTCGCGCTCGCCGCGCCAGCCCTGACGCACCGAGTTGCGGCTGGAGGCCGGTTTGCCGTCGATCAGAATCAGGGTGTTTTCCGGGCCCATGCCGCGGATATCGATCTGGCGATTGTTGCCGCGCTGGCCGCTGGTGGAGTTGCCGGTCAGGTTAACCCCGGGCATGGTGCGGATCAGTTCGCTGATGTCGCGCGCCGGCGGTCGTTTTTTGATCTCGTCGGCGGTGATGGTGGACACCCCTGGCGCCTGCAGGTTCTGCCGGGCGGCGGTCACGACGATGGTGTCTTCGCCGCGCGGCTTTTTATCCGTGGCGCCGCTGTTCTCTTCCGTGGTGGGGGTGTCGGTCTGCTGCGCGGCGTTGGCGAACGCGGACGCGCCCAATCCCAAGCCGATAAGAGTGGCTAAAGAATAACGTGATAGCTTGCTTTTCATCTGAGTGTCCTACCTTGCTGCCATCCCTCGCCGAATGGGGGGAAGGGCGGTTGTAGTTTTTGTGTAGTCGGAAATAGAAAATCGGCTGCGGTAAGGGATGCCATTGATGTATCCCCGATCCCTGTCCGTTGCGCGCAATACCAGCACGATCTCCAAGCCTTACACACTATTGCAAATGCAAATTATTATCAATAGTATTTGGCGTACAGTGCGTTCGGGCGGTGGCCGGCGATAGGGAAAAGTCGACGTTCCCGGTGCCGCCAACTACAAAATGGGTAGGCGTTGTGAATACAGAACTACAGTCAGAAAGCAGCAGATTATTGGCCAGCAGCAATGCGGGCAGTCCAGGGTGGTGGTTGACGGTGGCACGACGCGGTACGCCATGGGTAGAACCGGCGGGTAACGGCCGCTGGCGCACCACCTTCTTCTGGCGCGATCCTCAGGGATGCGAATTGACCTCCGCCTACCGTCGCGTGTGGATCAACATTAACTGCCTGACCGACCATCATCAGCCGAATCCGCCGCAAAGCCTGCAGCGTTTGGCCGGCACCGACGTGTGGTACTGGCAGACCGAGCTGAGCGGCGCCTGGCGCGGCAGCTACTGCTTTATCCCCTGCTTTGACGAGCGGCCGCCGGCGTTCAGCGGCGACGATGCGCACGCCAACATGCACAACCTGCGTCACTGGTGGCACCAGGTGTTCGCCAGTGCTACCCCCGATCTGCTCAACCCGTATCGCTCCTGGCAAAGCGCCAGCGGCCACAGCGTCTCCGGCCTGCACATGCCGGACGCGCCGCCGCAGCCGGTATGGCGTTCGTTCGACGAATATGAGATCGCCAGCGGGCGCTGCACGCCGCCGCTGCCGGCGCGTTTGCAGCGCCATACCTGGCAAAGCGAGCGCCTGGGCAACAGCCGCGACGTCTGGATCTACACCACCGGCGACAGCAAGCCGGCCGAGCGCCCGCTCGCGATCCTGCTCGACGGCCAGTTCTGGGCGAAGCAGATGCCGGTTTGGGAGCCGCTGATGCAGTTGACCCGCGAGGGAGCGTTGCCGGAAGCAGTGTATGTGCTGATCGACATCATCGATCTGCCGCACCGGGCGCGAGAATTAACCTGCAAGGACGACTTCTGGCTGGCGGTGCAGGAAGAACTGATGCCGCAGCTGGCCGACTGGGCACCGCACAGCGACCAGCCGGCCGATACGGTGGTGGCGGGGCAAAGCTTTGGCGGCCTGGCTTCCCTGTATGCCGGGTTGCGCTGGCCGCAGCGCTTCGGCGCGGTGATCGCTCAATCCGGTTCCTACTGGTGGCCGCGGCGCGACATGCTGCAGCTGCCGAGCATTCCCGACGACGCCTGCTGGCTGATGCAACAGGTAGAACGGCACGGCCTGGGCAACCACGGCGCGCTGAAGGTATTTATGGAAGCCGGTTCGCAGGAAAAGCTGGTGCACCGGGTCAGCGGCGAAATGGCGGCGCGCCTGAGCGACGCCGGCCATCGGGTGCACTACCGGGTGGTGGAAGGCGGGCACGACGCGCTGTGCTGGCGCAGCGGCCTGACCGATGGGCTGCAGGCGGTATGGGCTTCCGCTTTCGCCACCGCTTATCCGGCATCGGCGACGGCAACGGCACGAGGAACACATGGTGGAAAGCCTGAATCCGTTCGATGATCAACAGCAGCGCAGCCTGGTGCTGCGCAACGTACAACAACAATACAGCTTGTGGCCGGATTTCCGCGCCATTCCGTCCGAGTGGACGATCGTCTTTGGCCCGGCGGCGCGCCCCGAGTGCGACGAATGGCTGGAACAGCATTGGCAAGATATTCTGCCGGTCGCAGCACGCGAGGCGTGATCGGCGCCAGGTAATCACGGGAGCAATAAGCAGTGTCACACACCCCTAACTCTCTCAGCGGCCCGGCGTTTGCGGGCGAATGGCCGCTGGTCGCGGCGCAACCCGGCATCTGGGTCGCCGATCAAATCTCCCCGCATCGCAATGCCTACGCGGTGGCCCACGCCATCGAACTCAACGGCCCCATTGCCGTGGCGCCTCTGCTGCAGGCCATTAACCAGGGCCTGGGCGAGGTGGACATGCTGCGCCTGCGTTTTGCGGAACGCGACGGCGTGCCGGTGCAATGGCTGGACGACGCGCTGGCGGTGTATGAGCCGGAATTTGTCGATCTGACGACGTCGCCGGATCCTGAAGCCGCCGCGCGCGCGCTGATGGACATCGATCTGTCGGGCGATCTGCGCGCCGGCAGCGGCGCGCCGCTGTATCGCCATGTGGTAATGCGCCTCGCGGATGACCGCTGGTTTTGGTATCAGCGCTATCACCATCTGCTGGTGGACGGTTTCAGCTTCACCGCCATCGCGCGCCGCGTGGCGGCGATTTACACCCATCTTTGCCGCGGCGACGCGCTGGAACCGACGCCTTTCACGGCGTTCAGCGACGTGGTGGCGGAATACCAGGCTTACCGGGAGGCGCCGGCCTGGCAACGCGACGCCGATTTCTGGCGCGAAAAAGCGCGGCAGCTGCCGCCGCCGGCCACGCTCTGCCCGCAGCCGCTGGCCGGGCAAACCCCCACGCCGCGCATCCACCGGCTGGAACAGCGCTGCGATCCGCAGGCCTTCGCCGAACTGGTGCAGTACGGCGCGCAGCAGAAGCTGAACGCCGCCGATATGGCGGTGGCGCTGGTGGCGCTGTGGGTGTCGCGTCTGAGCGGTCAACCGAGCTTCAGCGCCGGTTTTATCTTTATGCGCCGCACCGGATCGGCCGCCCTGTGCGCCGCTGGCCCGGTGATCAACGTGCTGCCGATGGAAATGCACCTCGAGCCGCAGGCCACGCTGTATGAGGCCGCCGCCCGCATCAGCCGCGAGCTGAAAACGGTGCGCCGCCATCAGCGCTACGACGCCGAACAGGTGCAGCGCGATCTGGGGCGTATCGGCGACGGCGAACCGCTGTACGGCACGGTCTTCAACTTCAAAATGTTCGATTACCAGCTGGACTTCGCCGGTATCGAAGGTATCACCCACGATCTGGCCTCCGGGCCGGTGCGCGATCTGGAGATTGCGCTGTTTATCGACGAACACCATCAGCTGAAGGTGGAGCTGCTGGCCAACGCCGAGCGTTACAGCCGCCAGGAACTGCAGGCGCACCTGCAGCGGCTGCCGCTGCTGCTGGCGCAGTTTGCCGCGCAGACAACGTTGCCAATCGGCGAAGCCGATATGCTGACCGCCGACGATCACGCGCTGCTGGCGCGGGTCAACGACACGGCGCACCCGGTACCGGCGACCACGCTGAGCCAGCTGCTGGCGCAGCAGGCGCAAACCACGCCGGACGCGCCGGCGCTGGCGGATGCGCATTTCAGCTTCACCTACCGCGAAACGCGCGAGCAGGTGACGGCGCTGGCGCGCCAGCTGGTTGCGCAGGGCGTGCAGCCGGGCGACATCGTGGCGGTGGCGCTGCCGCGTTCGGTGTTCCTGTCGCTGGCTTTGATGGCGATCGTGGAAGCGGGCGCCGCCTATCTGCCGCTGGACACCGGTTATCCGGACGAGCGGCTGGCGATGATGCTGGAAGACGCCGCGCCGCGGCTGGTCATCACCAGCCCGGCGCAGCAGGCGCGCTTCGCCGACAAGGGCGAAATCTTGCTGTATGACGCGCCGCTGGCGGCCGATCACGCCGCCGGGGTGGCGATCGCGGGCCCGACGCCGGATCATGCGGCCTATATCATCTTTACCTCCGGTTCCACCGGGCGCCCGAAAGGCGTGCTGGTCGGGCATCAGGCGATCGTCAACCGCTTGCTGTGGATGCAGCACCAGTATCCGCTGGGGGCGGACGACGCGGTGCTGCAGAAAACGCCGTGCAGTTTCGACGTCTCGGTGTGGGAATTCTTCTGGCCGCTGATGGGCGGCGCCCGGCTGGTGATGGCGCCGCCGGAGGCGCACCGCGATCCGCAGCAGCTGCAACAGCTGATCGCGCAACACCGCATTACCACGCTGCACTTCGTGCCGTCGATGCTGGCGGCTTTTGTGGCCGCCCTGGACGACGACGCGGCGGTGGCGAACTGCGCCGCGCTGCGCCAGGTGTTCTGCAGCGGTGAAGCGCTGCCGGCGGAGCTGTGCCGCCTGTGGCAAAGCCGCACGGCAGTGCCGTTGCACAACCTCTACGGCCCGACCGAGGCGGCGGTGGATGTGACCTGGCATCCGGCCTACGGCGACGCGCTGGCGAAGGTGACCGGCGCCAACGTGCCGATCGGCCTGCCGGTGTGGAATACCGGGCTGCGTATTCTGGACGCGCGCCTGCGGCCGGTGCCGCCGGGCGTGGCGGGCGATCTGTATCTGACCGGCGTGCAGCTGGCGCACGGCTACCTTGGCCGGCCGGATCTGACCGCCAGCCGCTTTGTCGCCGACCCGTTCGGCGAGGGCGGGCGCATGTACCGCACCGGCGACGTGGCGCGCTGGCTGCCGGACGGCGCGGTGGAATATTTGGGCCGCAGCGACGATCAGCTGAAGATCCGCGGGCAGCGTATCGAGTTGAGCGAAATCGACCATGCCTTGCTGTCGCTGCCGGGCGTGCGCCAGGCGGTGACGCACGCGCTGGTGCTGCAGGGCACGCCGGTGGACGCCGGCGGCGATGCGCGCCAGCTGGTGGGCTATCTGGTGATGCAGCCTGGTGCGAACTGGGATGCGGAAGCCCTGCGCGCGGCGCTGGCCGACCATCTGCCGCCGCACATGGTGCCGGTGGCGCTGGTGGAAATGCGCGAGTTGCCGCTGAGCGCCAACGGCAAGCTGGATCGCAAGGCTTTGCCGCAACCGCAGGGCGGTGAGCGCAAGGCAGGACGGCCGCCGCAGGCCGGGCTGGAAAGCGAGATCGCGGCGGTATTCGCCCGTTTGCTGCAGCGCGAGCAGGTGTTCGCCGACGACGATTTCTTCGCGCTTGGCGGCCATTCGCTGCTGGCGATGCGCCTGGCGGCGGAGCTGCGCCGCGATCTGGGTAAGGCGGTGTCCGTCGGCCAGGTGATGGTGGCGTCACGCGTTGAGCAGTTGGCCGCCTTGCTGGCGGAAGATCGCACGCAGGAAGAGGCCGATCGCAGCGGCTTCGACAGCGTATTGCCGCTGCGCGTCACCGAGGGGCCGACGCTGTTCTGTCTGCACCCGGCGTCCGGTTTCTCCTGGCAGTTCAGCGTATTGCCGCGCTATCTCGATCAGCACTGGTCGCTGGTCGGCATCCAGTCGCCGCGGCCGGACGGCCCGCTGGCGCTGAGTGAAGATATGGATCAGGTGGTGGATGCCCATTTGCAGACGGTGTTGCAGGTCCAACCGCACGGGCCGTACCACTTCATCGGCTACTCGCTGGGCGGCACGCTGGCGCAGGGCATCGCCGCCCGGCTGCAGGCGCGCGGTGAGCAGGTGGCGTTCCTCGGCCTGCTGGATACCTATCCGCCGGAGACCCAAAACTGGGACGTGATGCTGGACGACAACGTGTTGAAGGAAGTGCAGCGCGAGCGCGAGCAGTTCCTGGCGGTGTCGCAGGACACGCTCGATCCGGCGCTGGGCGAGACGCGCACCGCGATGTTCGACAACATCGAAGCCAACTACGCCGATTCGGTGCGGTTGCTGTCGCACACGCGCACCGCCCGCTTCCGCGGCCAGGCGACGCTGTTCGTCGCCAAGCGCACGCTGCAGGAAGGCATGGACGTGCAGCAGACCTGGTCACAGTACGTCGATACGCTGCAGGCGCACGAGCTGGACTGCGCGCATGTCGATATCGTTTCGCCGGCGTCGTTCAAAGTGCTGGGGCCGCTGCTGAACCGGATCTTGCGCACGCTGTAATGACGCCCTCATCCCGCCGCCAGGCACGGGGATTGTCCCGCGTTTGGCGGCGTTTCTTGCGGTCGCTCACAATTGAATATCAATGAGTTTTATTATCATTATTGATTTCGTCATCTGTGCTAGCATAGCGCTCCGCAACTGCAGAATCCCCGTTTAACGATGTGGTGAACAACCGATGAGTAGCAAACCCTCCATCCTGCTTGATTTCAGCCTGCTGAAAACCAACCGGGCTTTCCGCGCGGTATTCTGTGCGCGCTTTATCTCCATTGTGGCGCTGGGGCTGATGGCGATCGCCATCCCGGTGCAGATCCAGGCGCTGACCGGTTCCACCCTGCAGGTCGGGCTGGCGGTGACGCTGGCCGGCGGCGGCATGTTCGCCGGGCTGCTGATGGGGGGTGTATTGGCCGATCGCTATGAGCGGCGCCGGCTGATCCTGTTTGCGCGCTCCACCTGCGGCGTCGGCTTCGTCGGCCTGTGCCTCAACGCCCTGTTGCCGTCGCCTTCGCTGGCGGCCATTTATCTGCTGGCGGTGTGGGACGGCTTCTTTGGCGCGGTGGGGGTGACGGCGCTGGTGGCGGCCACGCCGGCGCTGGTGGGCCGCGAAAACATCGTGCAGGCGGGCGCCATCAGCATGCTGACGGTGCGCTTCGGTTCGATTCTTTCTCCGGCGATTGGCGGCCTGGTGATCGCCCATATGGGCATCGCCTGGAACTACGGCCTGGCGGCGTTCGGCACCCTGCTGACGCTGCTGCCGCTGCTGAGCCTGCCGCAGCTGATGCCGCCGCCGCAGCCGCGCGAACACCCGCTGCGCGCGCTGGCGGGCGGCTTCGCTTTCCTATTCCAGAACAAGGTGATCGGCATGGTGGCGCTGATCGGCGCGCTGCTGACCATGGCCAGCGCGGTGCGCGTGCTGTACCCGGCGATGGCGCAAGGTTGGCACATCGACGCTGCCCACCTCGGCTATATGTACGCCGCCGTGCCGCTCGGCGCGGCTATCGGTGCGTTCACCAGCGGGCGCGTGGCGCACGTGGCGCGCCCCGGCTGGGTGATGCTGCTGACGGCGATCGCGGCATTCGCCGCCATTGGCCTGTTCGGCCTGATGCCGTGGTACAGCCTGGCGTTGCTGTGCCTGGTGGCGTTCGGCTACCTGAGCGCGCTGAACTCGCTGCTGCAATACGGCCTGATCCAGAGCCTGACGCCGGACAACTTCCTCGGCCGCATCAACGGCCTGTGGACGGCGCAGAACGTGGTGGGCGATGCGCTGGGCGCACTGCTGCTGGGGGCGATGGGCGCCTTCATGCTGCCGGCGATGAGCGCCAGCGGTTTCGGCTTCGGCGCGGCGGTGCTCGGCATCCTGTTGCTGTTCGCCATGACCGGTTTGCGCCAGGTGACGCTGCACAAACCGGAGCCGCAGCCCGCCACAGAAAAGTAGTCGAACGCGTTAAGACAACGCTGTGGGATCAAATAGCAATGCTTATCATCGGCATGCGTAAAACCCACAGCGTTTATGTCATGATTTCGAAATGAAAGAAGTGCTTACGTTTATTGACATAGCAAATATCGGCGAGTAATTTAGCGCGGAATTAACTCAAATGATAATCATTATTATATTGGTTATCACTTCAAATTCTTGAGGGCGAAGCGATGGATACTGCCGTGAACGACATCAATCGAAAGGAAATGCAGGAGCGCGAAGAACACCGGTTCGCCGCTGATTTTTCTCCGGCGTCGGGCTTCTTCTTTACCTCTCCTTTCCGCAGCTTGACCACCACGGGTTGTTTCAGCCGCATTCGCCTGCCGGCCGCGGACGGCGCCGATCTGAACGGCGAGTTCCAGCGCAGCGTGCGGCAGGCGTTTGCCGAGGCCCGCCAGGCCGGTATCAAAAAACCGCTGCTGTGCGGCGCCATTCCGTTCGATACCCGGCAGCCTTCGGCGCTGTTTATTCCGCAGCAGAGCCGCTGGTTCGATCGCGCCGCCTTTATGGCCGGCGTTCGGCCGGCGGCGAACGGCCCTGAACTGGCCGGCGTGACGGAGCTGCCGCCGCAGCAGCCGTTCATGAACATGGTCAGCGACGCCGTCGACGCGATGAAGGCCGGCGAACTGGATAAAGTGGTGCTGTCGCGCCTGCTGGAGATCGAAACGCGCCAGCCGGTGGATCGCCATGCGCTGATGGCGCGCGTGATTGCCCAGAACCCGCACGGTTTCCATTTCCATGTGCCGCTGGAGCAGGGCGCGCTGTTGGGCGCCAGCCCGGAGCTGCTGCTGCGCCAGGACGGCGGCCGTTTCTATTCCAATCCGCTGGCCGGTTCCGCCCGGCGCGAGGACGACCCAGAGCGCGATCGCGAAGTGGGAGAGCGGCTGATGGCCTCGGCGAAAGATCGCCACGAGCATCGCATCGTTACCGAAAGCATGCGTGACGTGCTGGCCGGCCGCTGCCGCTACCTGAACGTGCCGCACACCCCTGAATTGTTGACCACCACGACGCTGTGGCATCTCTCCACGCCGATCGACGGCGAGGCGGCGTCTCCTGACGAAAATGCCCTGTCGCTGGCCTGCCTGCTGCACCCGACGCCGGCGCTGTGCGGCATGCCGACGGCCGAGGCGCACGCTCTGATCGGCAAGCTGGAGCCGTTCGATCGCGGCCTGTTCGGCGGCATCGTCGGCTGGTGCGACGACGAAGGCAACGGCGAGTGGGTAGTGACTATCCGCTGCGGCACCGTTGACGGCAACCGGGTGCGGCTGTTTGCCGGCGCCGGCATCGTGGAAGACTCTTCACCCGAATCTGAATGGCATGAAACAGGCACCAAACTCAGCACTATTCTGCGTGCCTTTGGTATAAATCAAGGATAACGACAAGATGAGCATTGCCTTTACCCCCTGGCCGGCGGAGTTCGCCAGCCGCTATCGCGAACGCGGCTACTGGACTGACAAGCCGCTGACCGAAATCCTCGACCGCCAGGCCAACAACGACGCCCCGGCGATTATCGATGCCCAGGGCCGCCTGACCTACCGCGAGCTGCAGCAGCGCGCCGATCGCCTGGCGGCCGCTCTGCTGCGCCGTGGCCTGAAATCCGGCGACACCGCGCTGGTACAGCTGGGCAACGTGGCGGAGTTCTATATCGTGTTCTTCGCGCTGCTGAAGATTGGCGTGGCACCGGTCAACGCGCTGTTCAGCCATCAGCGCAGCGAACTGAACGCCTATGCCGAGCAGATCAAACCGGCGCTGCTGATCGCCGACCGCCAGCACGTGCTGTTTGCCGACGATCAATTCCTGAACGCCTTCCGCGATGCGCATCCTTCGCTGCGTGCCGTGGCGCTGCGCAGCCAACCCGAGGGCGAGCTGGCGCTGGCCGCCTGGCTGGAAGAAGCCAGCGACGGTTTCGTCGCGCAGCCTTCCGCGGCCGATCAGGTGGCGTTCTTCCAGCTTTCCGGCGGCAGCACCGGTACGCCGAAGCTGATCCCGCGCACCCACAACGACTACTACTACAGCATTCGCCGCAGCGTGGAGATCTGCCGTTTCGACGCGCAGACCCGCTATCTGTGCGCGCTGCCGGTGGCGCACAACTACCCGATGAGTTCGCCGGGCGTGCTGGGCGTGTTTTATGGCGCCGGGCTGGTGGTGTTCGCCGCCGATCCGGACGCCGCGCAGTGCTTCCGCTTGATCGAACAGCACCAAATCAACGTGACGGCGCTGGTGCCGCCGGCGGTCACGCTGTGGCTGCAGGCGATCGAAGAGTGGGGCGGCAATGCCCAGCTCGCCAGCCTGAAACTGCTGCAGGTGGGCGGCGCCAAGCTGGGCGAAACGCTGGCGGCGCGCATTCAGAACGAAATCGGCTGCCAATTGCAGCAGGTGTTCGGCATGGCGGAAGGGCTGGTGAACTACACCCGGCTGGACGACGACGAACGCCACATCCTGACGACGCAAGGGCGGCCGATGTCGCCGGACGACGAAGTATGGGTGGCGGATGACGACGGCAATCCGTTGCCGGCGGGCGAGGTTGGGCGGTTGATGACGCGCGGGCCTTACACCTTCCGCGGTTACTACCAGAGCCCGGCGCACAACGCCGACGCCTTCGACGCCGACGGTTTCTACTGCTCCGGCGATCTGATCAGCATCAGCGAAGACGGTTACATCACCGTGCAGGGGCGGCAAAAAGACCAGATCAACCGCGGCGGAGAGAAGATCGCCGCCGAGGAGATCGAGAACCTGCTGCTGCGTCATCCGGACGTGATCAACGCCGCGCTGGTGTCGATGCCGGACGCGCTGATGGGGGAGAAGAGCTGCGCCTATATCATCGCCAACGCGCCGTTGAAGCCGGTGGTGCTGCGCCGCCACCTGCGCGAGCAGGGCGTGGCGGACTTCAAACTGCCGGATCGTTTTATTCAGGTGGACAGCCTGCCGCTGACCCCGGTCGGCAAAGTGGACAAAAAACGGCTGCGTCAGCAGCTCGACGCGCAATTACAGACTCAGGCTCAGGGAGATTAATCGATGGCCATTCCAAAACTTAATGATTACGCGCTGCCGACGGCGGACGAACTGCCGCAAAATAAAGTCACCTGGCAGGTAGAACCGCAGCGCGCCGCGCTGCTGATCCACGACATGCAGCAGTATTTCCTCAACTTCTGGGGCGAAGACAGCGCGCTGATTAAACAGGTGGTGGAGAACATCGCCAACCTGCGCCGTTACTGCAAACAGCAGGGCATTCCGGTGTTCTATACCGCGCAGCCGAACCAGCAGAGCGATGAAGATCGCGCGCTGTTGAACGACATGTGGGGGCCGGGCCTGAACAAACACCCTGAGCAGCAGGCGGTGACCGCCGCGCTGGCGCCGGACGAAGACGACACGGTGCTGGTGAAATGGCGCTACAGCGCCTTCCACCGCTCGCCGCTGCAGGAGATCCTGCAGGAGTCCGGCCGCGATCAGCTGATTATCTGCGGCGTGTATGCGCACATCGGCTGCCTGACCACCGCCATCGATGCCTTCATGCGCAACATCCAGCCGTTCATGGTGGCCGACGGCCTGGCGGACTTCTCGCGCGACGAACACCTGATGGCGCTGCGTTACACCGCCGGCCGCTGCGGCCGGGTGGTGACCACCGCGTCTCTGTTACCGGCTGCCGGCATCGCCAGCATCGATGCGCTGCGTCAGCAGATCCTGCCGCTGCTTGACGAAGACAGCGAAGACATGGGCAACGATGAGAACCTGATCGATTACGGCCTGGATTCGGTGCGCATCATGGAGCTGGCGACCCGCTGGCGCAAGATCCGCGGCGACATCGACTTTATCGCGCTGGCGCGCAACCCGACCATCGACAGCTGGTGGGCGCTACTTTCCGAAGAGAAAGCCTGATTTTAATAACGAGAGAGGGCGGCCGAGCGGCCGCCCTGTTGGCTCTATAAGGAGATTTCGATGAATGCTTTGATCACCAAGGGAAAACGTGCGGCATTTCCGCTGATGCTGCTGTCCACGCTGCTGTTCTCCAATACGCTGCTGGCCCAGACCGCGACGGAAGTGCTGCGCAAGCCGGTTGGCAAGGGCGCCTATGAAATGGCCTACAGCCCGAGCGAGAACGCACTCTACCTGGCGACGTCGCAGAGCCGCAAGCTGGACAAAGGCGGCATCGTTTACCGTCTGGATCCGACCACGCTGGACGTCACCCAAATTATCCATAACGACATCAAGCCGTTCGGCGCCGCCGTCAACGCCAAGACCGGCACGCTGTTCTTCGGCAACACCGTCAATAACTCGGTGACCGCCATCGACGCCAAGACCGGCGACGTGAAAGGCCGCCTGGTGCTGGACGCGCGCCAGCGTTCCGAGAGCGTCAAGCCGCTGGCGCCGCGCGAACTGGTGGCGGATGCGGACAGCGATACCCTGTACATCACCGGGCTGGGTGAATCCAGCGTGGTGTGGGTGGTGGACGGCAAGGATCTGACCCTGCGCGCCACCGTGACCGACACCGGCAAATACGGCACCGGCCTGGCGCTGGACGCCGCGGCCAAGCGCCTGTACGTCACCAACGCCGACGGCGAGCTGGTGACCATCGATACCCAATCCAACCAGGTGCTGTCGCGCAAGAAGCTGGATGAGTCCAAAGAGCACTTCTTCCTGAACATCAGCCTGGATACCGCTACCCATCGTGCGTTCATCACCGATTCCAAGCAGCCGCAGGTGCTGGTGGTGGATACCCGCAACGGCAACATCCTGAGCAAGATCGACGTGCCGGAATCGCTGGCGGTGCTGTTCAACCCGGCGCGCAATGAAGTTTACGTCACCCATCGCCAGGCGGGTGAAGTGAGCGTGATCGACGCCAAGAGCTACAAGGTGTTGAACACCATCAAGACGCCGACCCACCCGAACAGCCTGGCGCTGTCGCCGGACGGCCAGACGCTGTACGTCAGCGTCAAGCAGGCTTCCAGCCGCGAGAAAGAAGCCGCTGCGCCGGACGACGTGATCCGCGTCGCGCTGAAATAATCCCACGCTGGGTAAGCGCACACCGAACAGGCGAAGCGGCGACGCTCCGCCTGTTTTTTTTCGCCCAGGGATCTGCGGTATAAAGAGAGCATTGATCCGTTAACCTGAAGGAACGTGGGTTATGCCCGTCTCACGCACTCCGCTGTTGTTGTCCGTAATTACCCTGTTGCTGCTGGCCGCGCTGATCCACAGCGGCATCCGCCCTTACGATCGCACCACCTGGTTGATGGAGGTGGCGCCGGTATTGATTGTTTTGCCGCTGCTGTGGCTGACCCAGCGCCGTTACCCGCTGACGCCGCTGCTCTACACGCTGATTTTCGTCCATGCGCTGATCCTGATTTTCGGCGGCATGTACAGCTACGCCCGCGTGCCGCTGGGGTTTGAGGTGCAGCAGTGGCTGGATCTTGGCCGCAACCCGTACGACAAACTGGGGCATTTTTTCCAGGGGCTGGTACCGGCGCTGGCGGCGCGCGAGATCCTGTTGCGCGGCGGCTATGTGCAGGGCCGCAAGATGCTGGGCTTCGTGGTGTGCTGCATCGCGCTGGCCATCAGCGCCGTGTATGAGCTGATCGAGTGGTGGGCGGCGCTGGCGCTGGGCCAGGGCGCTGACGAGTTTCTCGGTACCCAGGGCGACCCGTGGGATACCCAGTCCGACATGTTCTGCGCGTTGCTCGGTGCGCTATGCGGTTTGCTGCTGTTCGCCGGTTGGCAAAACCGGCAAATTCGCTGCCTGCGCTGAGAATTTTCCGACGTTGATCAGGCCCGCCTTATGGCGGGTTTTTTATGGCCGTGTAGATTGTTAACCCAGTTTGCATCAGCAAGAGGGTACAAAATTTCTCTGTGAATTGTGCATGTATGATAATTTATATTATTGTTTTTAAAGTGTTTTATTCTTTTTGTTAAGAATTTTCTTATCATTTGCGCTATGCTAATATTGCCACGTTTGATAGGGGCTAATGGGCGTTAACCAGTTTATCGCGCAGGGAATTATGAGATACATAATTAATAATAATATTAAATATCATGAAGATAGATCGGAGCTGATCTCGCTGCATGACGACATTCCGCCGATTGTGCTGACGGCCACGCTGAACCGCCTGCTTTCCGCCCTGGTGCGCAACAATAACCTGGTGATTTCCCGCGATACGCTGCTGACACAGGTGTGGGAGGCGCATGGCCAGGTCGCTTCCGGCAACAACCTCAACAACACCATTTCGATTCTGCGCAAAGCGTTCTCTACGCTCGGCGAGGAAGAGATCATCATTACCCTGCCGCGGCAGGGGTTTATGTTTACCGCCGCCGAGCTGAAAACGACAGACAGCCAGGCGGAGGCGCTGATGGTGCAGAACGCGGCGCTCGTCGACGAGGCCGCGCCTTCCTCAGAGGCCACGGCTCGATTGATGCGCTTCAAACGCCTGGGACTGGGTGGGTTGCTGCTGTTGGCCGTAGGGAACGGGATCTGGGCCTGGCAAGACAACAGCTATGCGCCGCTCAGCGCGGTGGCGGTGGGCAACATTGGCAGTTGCGAAATCAAATTTGCCACCTCCTACCATAAGCCCAGACCGGGTGAGGTAGAGCTGAGCCGCCTTAAAGATTTATTGGAACAGAAAAAAATTCCATGCAATGTCCCGGCGACCATCTTGTATTACGACAGTAAATTCATTTTGCCGAATGCCGCAGGCCGAGTCAGAACCTCTTATTTCTATTACTGCCCTAAGGCTGAAATGGCGGTCGGGGAAGCACAATGTGAGAATTTCCATGAGAAACAGGGCTTATAGCCTCATGTGGCGGTATCGTTTTGCGCTGTTAAGCATGATGGCCATAGTGAGTTGTGGCATCGCCGGTTATTGGCTGCTTGTTAAACCGCAGATACCCGAATGCCGCGCAGTGGTGCAGATTACAAATACGATGCCGAATGAAGTCTGGAAACGCTTGCTGCTGATCAGTATTGTGCCGGATGGCCCGCGCAAAGCCACGGTGTTGCTTAACGGCAGTTTTTATCAAGGCGATACGCGGTACGATATCAGTCGGGCGGTGGTGTTATCGTACCAGCGCCATGGAAGCAATTATGCGTTACGGGTTGATGAAAATATCAAAAAACCGTCAGATACGGTGACGAAAGATGAGCTGAACCGGCGGTTACCTGTGGTGGGGGCGTTGTACCATCTGCGTATTGAGCAGGTTGACCGTTACCACTATCTGGTGAGCAACAACCATTCACCGTGGTTCGTTTGCGCGACAAAGGAGAAATAAATCCCCCGGCATCGCCGGGGGAGCGTTTTGGTGACCCTGGGGGAAATTCCGTAAAATTCAAGGCAGCTTATTATCGATATAATTGTTGATGCAAGGGCTGTTACCGGTTCGGGGACAGTAAGTCACCCATTGTTCATTATTCTCCATGCCCTCATTGCGGATATTGTCGTAGTAATAAACGTCGGCACGCGTTTGGCAACTGAAGCCGGCGCGTTGTATAACCCGCTTGATTTGACCTAAATCGCCGCTGCCCTGCGTCATGCTGTAAATCTGGCAATTCCCGTAGCTTCCCAGTGGGAACACATTAATGCGCGTGCTGTTTTGATACAGCACGACGGCGGAAAAAGGTACCAGACAGGCCGCCATGATCATAATCAGTCTCTGCAGCGCGCGGCGTATATCTGGATGTCTCTTTATCGGTGGCGGGATGGTGGTAATTTCCTGCGTATCTTCATCTCTTCTATTATATTCTTCCTGTTTTATATCTATCTCATGAATATTATTGGCGTTGAATTTAAACCCCTGGCGTGGGTAAGTCACGATGATTTCTTCTGCCCCGCATTGCGCCAAAGACTTGCGTAAGCCGGAAACATAATTATTAAGGTTGTTGTTTGAGGCTTTCAGACCGTGTTCGACCCAAACTTCATTAAGCAATCTCTCGCGCAGCAACAGTTTGTTATTGTTACGAATAAAAAGTGATAACAATCTGGCGCTGGGCTTAAGTAAAGCTATTTTATTGCTGGCATTGTCGGTATGCGCCAACGTGCCGTCCTCCTCATTATAAAGGACGATGTCATTTATGATGAAAATCATTTCTTTATTTCCGTCAACTTTCCTGTCGAGAGATTATTCTGATGCCTGAGGGTGTTTTTTTCAATCCTCCCTTTTGGGTGTAAATAGGAATTTTCTCTCTATTAATATAAATAGGGTGAAATATTTCCATGTTTACAAGTGTTTTAAAATAAATATCGATAATTAAAAGCTATCTTTTGGTGTTTAAATCTATTTAATTTTATTTTTAAGAATTAAAAACTGTGTTTTTGTATTTTTACGACATAACGTTTCATTTCAGGGGCTGGGGATGTAAATTTGTTCCCACTGATACGGGGCGCCAAACGCAGCGTATTAGCCACCGAGGTGAGGCACAGGAAATTCTGTGCGCATTATCCCGGTGACTTATGGATTTAATTTACTCCACTGCTTACTAAGGAATGTAAGGGATTTATATGAAACTGAACAAAATTATGCTGGCCGCGGTTATGGCATTCGGTGTTTCTTCTGTAGCGCACGCTGCGGTTAAAGATCAGGGGCACGGTAAAGTGACCTTCTCGGGTTCCATCATTGACGCGCCTTGCTCTATCGCGCCAGACTCTCTGGATCAGACCGTTGAACTGGGTGCCATCTCCAACGTGGCGCTGAAAGGCAACGGCACTGAAGGCGGCAAGTCTACTCCGCGTAACTTCCAGATCAAGCTGGAAAACTGTGATCTGAACCCTACGGCTCCAGGTAAGAACAACTCCGTTAAAGTAACCTTCAGCGGCTCCCCTTCCGAGGCGAACAACGCTCTGCTGGGCATTACCGGTACGGCTAAAGGCGCAGGCATCGCTATCACCGACGGTTCTGGCAAACTCATTACGCTGGGCCAAGCCTCCGACGCACGTGATCTGCAAAACGGTGCCAACACCCTGAGCTTCGCTGCTTATCTGCAGGGCGCAGCCGCGTCTACCGCTACTATCACCCCGGGTGAATTCCAGTCTGTAGCCGACTTTACCCTGGCTTACCAGTAAGTCGTTACCCGACGAAATACGTGTGATTATCGGGCATGCGGGGCAACCCGCATGCCATTTACAAGGGATCGTTATTTCACGGGAAAGTTAAATGGATTGCCGGATAAAAAGCACAGGGGCGTTTTGCCTATTGTGGGTGTCGTTTGGTTTTGTTTCGCAGGCTATTTCTGCCACGCAAGGCGAAGGGCGCGTCAATATGCAAGGCGCTATTATCGATACCGCCTGCGCGATTGCTACCGAAAGCCGGGAGCAAGTTATCGACATGGAAAATACGTCACTGGCAGATATTGTGCGTGGCGGGAGTGGCAAAAACGTGCCGTTCAATATTGAGCTGGTGAACTGCGTGCTTGAACGAGCCGATAAAAAATTGCCGGACTGGAAACAGTTTCAAATTACTTTTGACGGCCATGCTGATGGTGAAGCGTTTGGGGTGAATGGCGAGGTCTCAGGGGTAGCGTTGAAGATTACAGATATTGCGGGGAATATTGCCCAGCCGGGTATTCCTCTGCCGCCAATGGATATTGTGCCTGGAAGTTATCGGCTGAATTTCACCCTGGCGCTGATTGCCAATAACCGGCCGCTCAAGGCAGGGCGTTATTTTTCCTCGGTGCGTTTCAAAATGGATTATTACTGAGGCGATCGTTATTCACAGGGAATCAGATAAATAAAAGGTTTGGACCATGATGTTTTTGCCTGCAGGGAAGCCGTTTCGTTTTCATATTCTGAGCGCCAGCGTGGCGCTGGCGCTGGGCTTCGCCGGCGGGATGCCTGTGGTGCAGGCGGAGGAGATCCAGTTCAACACCGACGTGCTGGATGTGAACGACCGTAAAAACATCGATCTCAGCCAGTTCTCGCGCGGCGGCTTCATCATGCCCGGCAGCTACAGCATGATGGTACGCCTGAACAAAAGCGATCTGCCGGAGCAGCCGGTGCCGTTCTACGCGCCGGATGACGATCCGAACGGCAGCCGCGCCTGCCTGTCGCCGTCGCTGGTGGAGCAGCTCGGCATCAAAGATGAGATGCGCAGCAAGCTGAGCTGGTGGCACCAGGGCGAGTGCCTGGACGAAGCCAGCCTGCCGGGCATGGAAGCGCGCGGCGATCTGGCGACGTCGGCATTGTACCTCAGCATTCCGCAGGCCTATCTGGATTATGTGTCGGACGACTGGGACCCGCCGGCGCGCTGGGACGAGGGGATACCGGGCGTGCTGCTGGATTACAACCTCAACGCCCAGACCCAGCGCCAACTGCAATATGGCGGGCAAAGCTATGGTTTAAGCGGCAACGGCACCGCGGGGGCCAACCTTGGCGCCTGGCGGCTGCGCGCCGACTGGCAGGCGAACGTGCATCACCAGACCGGCTCCGGGCAACCGACGGACAAACGGCTGGACTGGAGCCGCTACTACGCCTTCCGGGCATTGCCGGCGCTGCGCTCGAAGCTGACCGTCGGCGAGGATTACCTCGACTCCGGCCTGTTCGACAGTTTCCGCTTCGGCGGCCTGAGCCTGCGCTCCGACGACACCATGCTTCCCCCTAACCTGCGCGGCTACGCGCCGGAGGTGGTGGGGGTGGCGAAGAGCAACGCCAAGGTGACCATCAGCCAGCAGGGGCGGGTGCTATACGAGACCCAGGTGGCGGCGGGGCCATTCCGCATTCAGGACTTGAACGACGCGGTGTCCGGCGATCTGGATGTGAAGGTGGAAGAGCAGGACGGCAGCGTGCAGGAATTCAAAATGAGTACCGCCAGCATCCCGTACCTGACGCGCCCCGGCTCGCTGCGTTACAAGCTGGCGGCGGGCAAGCCGTCCGATTTCGACCACCGCTATCGCGGGCCGCTGTTCGGCACTGGCGAGTTTTCCTGGGGGGTGAGCAACGGCTGGTCGCTGTACGGCGGCGCCCTGCTGGGTGGCGACTATAACGCGCTGGCGTTGGGCATTGGCCGCGATCTGATGATGCTGGGCGCGCTGTCGTTAGACGTGACTCAGTCGCGCGCCAGGCTGCCGTACAACGGCGAGACGTTGAGCGGTGGCTCATACCGCCTCAGCTACTCGAAGACTTTCGACGAGCTGGACAGCCAGGTGACCTTCGCCGGCTACCGCTTCTCCGAGCAGAACTTTATGAGCATGAGCGAGTTCCTGGACGCGCGGGAATACGGCCGGCGGTTCGGCAACAGCAAGGAGATGTACACCATCACCTATAACCAGCAGCTGCGTGACCTGGGGTTGAGCGCCTACCTCAACTACAGCCACCAGACCTACTGGGACCGGCCGGCCAACGATCGCTACAGCCTGACGCTGTCGCGCTATTTCGATCTGGGCAGTATGAAGAATATGAGCCTGTCGCTGTCGGCGTACCGCAACCGCTACAACGAACGCAATGACGACGGCGCCTATCTGTCGCTGTCGGTGCCGTGGGGCAATGGCGCCACGCTGAGCTACAACACCACGGTCAACCGTGACGACAACAGTCACCGGGTGGGCTATTACGATCGCCTCGACGATCGCAGCAATTACCAGATCAGCGCCGGCGGTTCGCGCAGTGGTGCCAGCCTGAGCGGCTACTACAGCCGCGACGGCGACCTGGCGCGCATCAACGCCAACGCCAGCTACCAGCAGGACCGGTACAGCGCGTTCGGCCTCAGCGCCCAGGGCGGCATGACGCTGACCGCCGAGGGCGGGGCGCTGCACCGCAGCAACATGGCGGGCGGCACCCGGCTGCTGCTGGACACCGAAGGGGTGGCCGGGGTGCCGGTACGCGGTTACGGCAGCGCGGCCGCCACCAACCGCTGGGGCAAGGCGGTGGTGACGGACGTCAACAGCTACTACCGCAACAGGGCCAGCATCGATCTGGACAAGCTGGGGGAGAACGCCGAGGCCACCACCTCGGTGGTGCAGGCGACGCTGACCGAGGGCGCCATCGGTTACCGCAAGTTCGCGGTGATCGCCGGGGAGAAGGCGATGGCGGTGATCAAGCTGGCGGACGGCAGCGAGCCGCCGTTCGGCGCCACGGTGTTGAACGCGCGCAAACAGGAGACCGGCATCGTCAACGACGGCGGCAGCGTCTACCTGAGCGGCATCAACGCCGGTGAGCGCATGACGGTGCGCTGGGGCGGCGCAGCGCAGTGCGAGGTGCAGATGCCGACGCCGCTGCCGCAGGAGATGATGGCGACGAATTTACTGCTGCCGTGCCGGGCGCTGAGCGCGGGCGACGGCGGCAACGAACACTGAATTGAGGAGTTTTGATGATGAGCACACGTAACGTTATCGGCCTGCTGGCCACCACTTCGCTGCTGGCCGGGGCGCTGGCCCCGGCGGCAAATGCCGCCATTGCGCTGGATCGCACCCGGGTGGTGTTCGACGGCAGCGTGCAGTCGGTGAGCCTGAGCGTCAGCAACCAGAACAAGCAGCTGCCGTACCTGGCGCAGGGCTGGCTGGAAGATGAGCAGGGCAACAAGATCCAGAGCCCGCTGACGGTACTGCCGCCGGTGCAGCGCATCGAGCCGGGCAAACCGAGCCAGGTGAAAATTCAGGCGCTGCCGGCGGCCAAACAGCTGCCGCAGGACCGCGAGACGCTGTACTACTTCAACCTGCGCGAGATCCCGCCGAAGAGCAACAAGCCGAATTCGCTGCAAATCGCGCTGCAGACGCGCATCAAGCTGTTTTACCGCCCGGCGGCGATCGCGCCGGAGCGCAACGCGGCGCCGTGGCAGGAGCAGCTGACGCTCAGCAAGCAGGGCGACAAGTACATCGTCAACAACCCAACGCCGTACTACGTCACGATTATTGATGCCGCGACGCGCAAAGGTGCGGAAGGGGCCAAAGGGTTCGAGCCGTTTATGGTGCCGCCGAAAGGCAGCACGCCGCTGCCGGTGAGCGCGGCGAGCGTGGGCGGCAGCCCGGTGCTGACCTACATCAACGACTACGGTGGCCGGCCGCAGCTGACCTTCAGCTGCAGCGGCAGCGCCTGCGCGGTGGTGCCGGAAAAGACGGCGTCCTGAGACAACGGACGGTTCCGGGCGCCTGAGGAGGAAGAAAGATGGCAAGAACAAACGTCAAATCGCGTGAATGGGCGTATGCGCTTAGCGAACTGCGTTACTACGCGGTGCTGGGCGGGCTGGCGCTGATGGCGCCGCTCAGCCTGACGGCGCTGCTGTGGCTGCTGCCGTCGGCTAACGCCGTCGACAACTGGGAAGTGGAAGGCGCCAATGGCGTGCTGCATATCAGCGGGGCGCTGACCGAGAGCGCCTGCCGGCTAGAGATGGACAGCGCGCGGCAGGATATCCGGCTGGGCGAGGTGGCGACCGGGCAATTGGCCACGGTGGGAGCGCGTGGCACGGCGACAGGGTTCCAGCTGCGGCTGCGCGATTGCCTGCGTGGCCCGGCGTATATCCGGGATGAACGCACCGGCACGCTGCTCTGGGCGCCCGATCAGCCTGGCCTTTCACGCCCCGGCCGACGCCGATAACCCGCAGCTGGTGAAGGCGCAGGGCGTCTCCGGCCTGGGGCTGCGGTTGCTGGATGCACAGGGGCGGGACGTGCGGCTGGGCGGCCGAGGGGCACCACTGTGGCTGACGCCGGGCAGTAACGTGCTGGGCTATCGCGTCATGCCCGAGCGCACCGTTGCGCCGCTCAGAGCCGGCAGTTACCGGGCGGTGGTGGATTTCCATCTGGATTACGAATAGGCGTCCGGCAATCAACAGACGAAAGGCCGTTTTAGGCAAAGGCCTGCTGCCCTTTATAAGCTACCACGGGTGAATGATGTCGATACGACTGGTTTGGCTATTGCCGTTTTTGTTTTATAGCCTCAATGCGTGCGCCGATTGGAATATGAGCCTGGCATATAAACCTATAGATGCCAGGGAGGGCAATTTTTACGCGAAAATCACCGGCTGGGATACGCAGGATGACAGGCCGAATCCTTTGTGCGGCTGCCAACGCTCGGATGATTATTGCAGCCTTTATTTTGGTTACAACGGGTCAGCCTTCGACATAGGGATTTATTTCCCTGAAATACGCACCAGTAAAACATTGGGGGAGTTGGGGAAATATTTTATCAGCCGGGGGTTTCTCAACAGAGAATATGCCAGCCGTCGATACCCTCCGCAAGCGCCGGTTTGTTTTTCGTTTGGGTATAAACACACCACTGACATCAGCGGTTCTGTGGGATATTGGCGACTCCCCGGCGGTGAGCAGTGCGTGCCGGCTGTCGTTACGCCCAACGTCTGCGATTTGCGCGAACAAAGGGTGGAGTTGGATCACGGCAAGCTTAGGCCGGAAGTGGTGAACGGCAGTACGGCATCAGCGCAGTTGACCGTCGCCTGCAGCTTTGCGCTTAACGTGCGGATCATGTCTTCCGATCGTTCGGGGGTCATCTATTTCAACGAACGGAAACAGTTCCGCAGCGATCTTAAGATTAACGGCGTCGATTTGGGCAGCGGCCTGGTGGTTCAGGCTACGTCAGCCGGCGCGGCGTTGACGTTAACCTCGACGCTGAGCGGCTATGACGGCAGCGTCGGCGAGTTTCAGGGCAATAAAGTCATTATCGTTTCTCTGCCCTGAGGGGAGGGGGACTCGGCCTGGCTTGGCCAACGTAAATATTGATCCGTTTCGGCAGTAGCGACCGTCGCCATCACGTCACCCCGGCCGGCAGTGGCATGAGCAGATGGTAAGGAGGAAATGATGTTTGGGATAACCAGAGCGAGACATTGGCGGGCTATCGGCATGGGGGTGTGGCTGGCAGGGGCCAGCGGCAGCGGCGTGGCGGCCGACAATATGTATTTTCACGGTGCATTGGTGGCGGAGCCCTGCACGCTGCGGCCGGGCGATGAAGACATCCGTCTGGACTTCGGTTCGGTGATCGATAAATACCTGTATGCCCACGGCCGCACGCCGGGCAAGGCGTTTGGTCTGACGCTGGAGGATTGCGATCTCAGCCTGGGGAAAACGGTGAAGATTACCTTTACCGGTGCCGAAAGCCTGGCGTTGCCGGGGCTGCTGGCACCGGACGGCGGCAGCCCGCATGGGATTGCTTTGGGCATCGAGACGATGGCGGGTGCGCCGGTGGCGCTGAATAAACCCAGCCAAAGTTACGTATTGGCTAATGGCGGCAACAGTGTGCAACTTCAGGTCTATATCCAGGGCGAAGAGGCGGCGATCGCGCAAAGGAACATCGGCCTCGGTGCGTTTTCTTCGGTCGCCACCTTCGCGCTGGAGTATGAGTAGGGTGCTGGCTGCGTGGGATAAGGCCCCATCAAGCGATGAGGTGGCGGGTAGCGACGTTGGGTTTGAATAACACTGCAATAAAAGGGCATGTAATGAAAAAAGGGCTATTTTGCCTGCTAAGCCTTGTGGGGGGCCTAGCCGCAGGCACCGTTTACGCTTCCAGCAACGTGACGGTCAAAGTGACCGTACTGGCGCCATTGCCGTGCGTGTTGAACGAAAAGCAACCGATCGAGGTCGATTTTGGTAACGAGGTGATGACTACCCGTATTGATGGTCAGAAGTACCGTGAAAAAGTGGGGTACCGCCTGAGGTGCGACGGACAAGGGAAGAATGCGATGCGGCTGCAGATCAAGGGGACGGGCGCGGCTTTCGATACCGCCGCGCTGCAAACTGGCGTCAACGGCTTGGCTATCGCCTTCGAGCAACCGGCGGGGAAACGGCTACCAATCAATAGCTGGGTTAACTTTGACTATCCCAATTTGCCCGACCTCTATGCGGTGCCGGTGAAAAAAAGCGGGGTTGATTTGCCGGCAGGGGAGTTTTCCGCCACCGCCACGTTGCGCGTTGATTACCAATAACCGAGAACACTCATGAATAATAGAATGAAAATCGGCCTGTTTTTTTTCCTGAGCGGTTTATTCCCCGGCGTGCCTTTGTTGGCGGCGGAAGAGGCAGTAATGAGGTTGCGTGGTGAATTGATTACTCCCCCGCCCTGCGTTATCAAAGACGGAGGTAAAATCGACGTTGATTTTGGCGAGCGCGTAGGGGTGAATAAGGTTGATGGTAAGAATTACCGGCAACGGGTCGATTATGAGATCACCTGCGAGCCAAATACCCTGCGCTGGCAAATGGTGCTCACGTTAAAGGGCGCGGTTGGGTTTGATAAGGCCGCGCTGCAAACCGATAATGAAAATCTGAACATTCGCGTCTATCAGAATAACACGCCATTTACCATCAACAGCGCAATCAATATTGAGCCTGGCAACCTGCCGGTGCTGGAAGTGGTGCCGATAAGCAAACCCGGGGCTGTGCTGAGTGAGGGGGCGTTTTCCGCAACGGCGACGCTGCAGGCTGAATATATTTGAACAGGATAATGATATTGCCCCGCGTTAGGTTTTTGCTTGTTATTTCGATGCGCAATACCACTTAATATTATGGTGAGGATTATGGCTTTTAAAAAAATTACGTTGCCAGCGCTTTTGTTTTATATTTTATCTCATCAGGCCTTGGCCGCCTGGGAGATAAAAATGCGATATAATCCCACTCCTCCCCGGGAGACGATTTTTCACCAAATAGTCAGATGGGACGAGAATGATGACACCCGCAACCCGCTTCTCACTTGTAGAAATCCCATGAACCAAGCCGGGTGGAGAGATGACTGCATAGTTTCTATCGCATTTAGCGGTGGCACAACAGGGTTTGGGTGGATTGACGAGGTCAGTTTCCCAGAAATGAGCGAGATAAAAACCATCGGAGAGCTCGCCAGAGCTTTTCGTGAAAAAGGGCTGCTTAACGAGAAGTCTATACTCTTTGGTCTTAATGCAAACACTCATCGTGTGTGTTACGGGTTGCAATATCACTATCGTGGTCTACGAAGCCTGATGCCGGGAGGGGTATATAAATGCAATGGGATAGAAATCGTACCGACCTATTGCAGCATATCCGAGCTCTATATTGAACTGAATCACGGCGCAATTAGCGCCAACGCGGTAAATGGGCATACGGTCAGCAGGTCAGTTAATGCTTCATGCAATACCGATTTTAAGGTGCGTATTAGTGCGGTGGACGAAAGCGGCGTGCTGCCACTCGGCAGCGGCCTGCAGAGTCAGCTTAAGGTTAACGGTGCCGATCTGGGGGAAGGCTATGTCGATACCGTCGGCCCCGCTGGCAAGAGATTTACGCTGAGTTCGACGCTGAGCGGTTATACCAGCGGCACCGGTAATTTCCAGGGCTCTAAGGTCATTATATTAAGTATGCCTTAATGGCCGTACCCCGCTATTTCTATTAAATAATAAGAGTCATCCCGCTGGGGGTAATGAATGAAATCCGTCAATATAATTATCGATGACGAAAATCGCTATTTCGCCGCTGGCCTGCGCCACAGCATTAAGGAATATGCGCAGGCCAACAAAAAGGCGGTGTGTTTTTTAACGCCGGGGAGCCGGGAACTTCCGGATATCGTGCTGACGTCGGTACGGCGCCGTGCTCAACGCTGGCGACGGGCGGGGTATGGCGCGTCAACAGCGCCGATTGTTACGATTAAGGAAAGGCCGGTTAAATTCGTGGATGAAATCAGCCGCGTGCTCTACCGTTCGGACGATCAACGTCGCCTGTTTGAGTTGCTGACTGAAACTTTGTCTGGCGTGCAATGTCCCGTGAATGAACGCCGTGCGTTGACCGCGCGTGAGCGACAGGTGATGGGTTATATGCGGCACGGGTTTGATCAGTCGCAGGTTGCCAGAATTATGGGGGTGAGCGTGAAAACGGTGCATAGCCATAAACGATCGGTGATGGGGAAATTAATGCTCTATCGCAATCATGAATTGCTGTATTGGCTTTTGTCGCAAGAGGGAGAATTATCTTAACCTCAACGAGGGATTTTTTATTTATTGGGTTGTGTTAAGTTCTGGCGGGTAAAGTTTAGCGTGTCTGGTCATTAATTAATACCGTTGATATTTATTTTCAATATATTAGTTGAGCGTAATTAATTATGCTCGGGTTCCCCTATGCCTCAGGCAAGCGTCGGCGAATAAAGGGAGCTTGGTTATCTCTGTTGTCTCGCCGATTTTTGTTGTGAGAGGCGGGGAATTTTTTGCCAATGCGTGTTACCCAACCAGCAGGGATAGCCCTGCTTTTTTTCGTCCTTTGTTGGTCAGGGCTGTTAATTGGGCTCTATTGATAACTTAAGGAAATAGTACCGCGCTGATACCGGGAGAGGGGCGCCACGGTTATATCGCGCTTCTGTGTCGGACGGCACAGGGAGGTCATGTGGATTTGTTGTTTCTGGCAGTATTTCTGTTTTTTTTGAGTCTTTATTCGTTTTTTCAGCACGCAAAGCGCATGAAGAAAAGACGACTAACCATTCAGGAACATATGGCCGGCAGGGGAGCCTGGCGGTGGAGGGGCTAGGCTTGCGCTGCCAGGTAAAAAACCAGTTCAGAATAATGAAACCCAGCCATAGGCTGGGTTCTCTGAATAGGGCGACCGGACTCGGACAACCGGCGCTGGCGCCGCGTTGAACAGCGCTTCAGCGCTGGCCCGCAGGGTGAGGCCCTTTGGGCCGAATAATCGAACGTAGTTCGATGGAGAGTCC
>Ga0157366_1000099_pt1 | contig 47962 bp, 45 predicted proteins | sample AttbisABBM1_FD_113149 | JGI IMG/M metagenome (GOLD analysis project Ga0157366, IMG submission 113149) | Fungus gardens microbial communities from leaf cutter ant in Botucatu, State of São Paulo, Brazil - Atta bisphaerica ABBM1 | ecosystem: Host-associated > Fungi > Mycelium > Unclassified ...
CGAGGCGAAACTCGGGGCTAAAATTGCGTCTGTTACGTCCGGTCATAATGTCACCTATTTTGACTATGAGGCGATGATATCACCTCTATTCAGGTGGCCAAATTAACTATGCCACTACACTCTCAGGAGAGTCTCTTCCAGATGTTATTCGTCATGTACTCAAAGGTTACTGATTTTCAACCATCCATAATAAATCTGACTATCAGCGGGATGCCAATAGTGAACAACAAGGAAGTTCTGGAATGGAAAGCATTCGCGCACCCGGATGGTGCAACTCGCGATTTGTCTTTATTTAATGCTCATGAAGTCACCTACATACAGTGTGCCACCGGTAAACCAGATAGAGAATATCGCTTCTTAGTCACCTATTCATGTCACTGCTTCTGCAAGGACTATAGCTATCAAACAGCGGAAACCAGGACTGCTTTGATGTATCACGCGCCAAAAGAGAGTCGCCCATTTTGCGATCGGCGCTATTCCCTTGCCAGACAGTTTTTACGCAATATTATTGAGACTCTCGGCATACGAAAAATTATGCATGCTGGCTATGGTAGCTATGCGGCAGTTGAAATACAGTTGGAAAGCGGTGAAACAGCATACTATTACGTGGTATTTAATGTGTTTCGGGAGAAGAAAAAATACCGTTTGCATGTCAGCAGCGCATATCCAGTCGAGATGAAGCCAGGAGGAAAGGCTGTAAGTTTCTTTGTTATTGCGCACAATCTGAGAGCAGGCAAACCACTTCCCTTACCCCCAAAATAACAAAACCCACCTTAAGGTGGGTTTCGCCAGGCTATTACACCTGGTATTCAGAACGCCATTACCGGACTTGGCCTTGACCAGATTCAACAAATCCAACTCACTAAATCTGGTTGCGGGATGTCTGAATTGCTTCAGTCTGCTGCATCCGTTAAGAGAGTTACCTCTCTCTTGTGTAATATTAGCCCCACCATAAGCAGGGAGCAACTGAAAGTTGCCGATCATGATGGCTCCCCACCCAAATTGAGCGAGGGTTTACGGCGGATCTTGCTAAGCTCAGATCCCTGGTTGGTATCAGAAGTTAAAGCCAGCAAAAACGATTATCATTATCAACCTGCGATGGATTCAACATCCTCTGGAAACACCGTATTCCAGGCAGCAAAACCCCCATCAATACTGTACGCCGCGCTAAATCCCTGCCCCAGCAGATACTGTGCTGCACTTTTACTGCTATTACCGTGATAACACATCACCAGTACCGGGCTGTTCAGATCAGCTGTTGCCATAAAAGCAGGCAACGAATCATTGGTCAGATGGAAAGCGCCAATGGCATGGCCAGCAGCAAAACTTTGTGGATCACGAATATCAACCAGCAGCGCGTTATCGTCCGTCAGTTTCTGCCGGGCTTCCTGCACATTGATACACTCAAATTGTTCCATACCAGGTCTCATCAAAAGTTGTTAAATAAATCGTATTGTAGCCTGAAGCAGGCACGCTATAGCCAGACATATCCCATACCAGACAAGAATTTCTTCAGATAAATATGTTACCGGCATCACGTCTAAATGTTTTTATTTGGTTAATGCTGGTATCAATGTTGGTTTGTGACTAATATAATGCTCGAAAACGAACATAATTGAGCTATTCCGAACACCGGAGGAGAGAACGTGGAAGTCAAAGACCTGATTGTAATCGGCGGCGGCATTAACGGTGCAGGTATTGCAGCTGATGCAGCTGGACGTGGATTATCAGTGCTGATGCTGGAAGCACAGGATCTCGCCTGCGCAACCTCCTCCGCCAGTTCGAAACTGATCCACGGTGGCCTGCGTTATCTGGAACATTATGAATTCCGTCTGGTCAGTGAAGCCCTGGCAGAGCGCGAAGTGCTGCTGAGAATGGCACCGCATATCGCTTTCCCAATGCGTTTTCGCCTGCCACATCGCCCGCATCTGCGCCCTGCCTGGATGATCCGTGTGGGTCTGTTTATGTACGATCATCTCGGTAAACGAGCCAGCCTGCCGGGCAGTAAAGGATTGCGTTTTGGCGCGGATTCGGTTCTGAAACCTGAAATCGTGCGCGGTTTCGAATATTCCGACTGCTGGGTCGATGATGCTCGCCTGGTCGTCCTCAATGCGCAGGAAATTGAAAAACGTGGTGGCGAAGTACGTACCCGGACTCGCGTCACTAAAGCCTGGCGTGAAAACGGCTTATGGACTGTTGAAGCCGAAGATATCGACAGTGGTAAGACGTATCAGTGGCAGGCGAAAGGCCTGGTCAATGCCGCAGGTCCGTGGGTGAAACAGCTGTTTGATGAAGGACTGAAACTCAAATCCCCTTATGGCATCCGCCTGATCAAAGGCAGCCATATTGTTGTGCCACGCGTACACACGCAGAAGCAGGCCTATATTCTGCAAAACGAAGATCACCGTATTGTCTTTGTGATCCCGTGGATGGATGAATTTTCGATTATCGGTACCACTGATGTGGAATACAACGGCGATCCGAAAGCCGTCAAAATCGACGATAGCGAGATCGACTATCTACTGAAGGTCTACAACTCCCACTTTAAGAAAACCCTGGCGAAAAATGACATCGTCTGGAGCTATTCCGGTGTGCGTCCACTGTGTGATGATGAATCGGATTCACCACAAGCGATCACCCGTGACTACACGCTGGATGTGCATGATGACCAAGGCCAGGCACCACTGCTTTCTGTCTTTGGTGGCAAACTGACGACCTACCGCAAGCTGGCTGAACATGCGATGGAAAAACTCAGCAAGTACTATCCAGGTATTGGCGCAGCATGGACAAAAAATTGTGTACTGCCAGGGGGGAATTTCTCCGGAAGTCGCGAAGACTACGCTGCCAGCCTGCGCCGCCGTTATCCGTTTATTACCGAAGAGATGGCGCGTCATTATGCGCGAACCTACGGCAGCAACAGCGAGCTGTTCCTGCAGGAAGCCAGCAGTCTGGAGGATTTAGGTGAACTGTTTGGTCATCACTTCTATGAGGCAGAGCTGCGTTATCTGGTGCAGAAAGAGTGGGTTCATAGCAAAGATGATGCGCTCTGGCGTCGTACCAAAGAAGGGATGTGGTTAAGTGAACAGCAGCAGGCGCGTGTTGCTGAATGGCTGGCGCAAAATACCAAACAGGCGCTATCCCTGGTTTCCTGAAAAAAAGGGGCAGCCTGATAAAATGCTGCCCCTGCTCATTCTTCTTTCATAAACCGGCCTCACTGGCCGGTTTATATGATTTACAGACGAATGGGCTGGATCCCCCAAATCTCGTCGGCATACTCCTGAATCGTCCGGTCTGAAGAGAAATATCCCATACCGGCGATATTCAGCAGTGCCTGGCGTGTCCATTCATCCTGATTGCGATAGAGCTGATCCACTTTATCCTGCGTATCCACATAGCTACGGTAATCCGCCAGCAGTTGATAGTAATCGCCCAGATTCACCAGTGAATCAAAGATATTACGGTAACGTCCTGGATCCTGCGGGCTGAATACGCCGGTCGCGATCTGAGTCAACACCTGATGCAACTCGGTATCTTCCTCATAATATTTCCGGCCGCTGTAACCGTTATTACGTAATGCCTCTACCTGCGGTGTGGTGTTGCCAAAAATAAAGATATTCTCTTCACCCACATGCTCCCGCATCTCAACATTTGCCCCATCCAGCGTACCGATAGTCAGCGCGCCATTAAGAGCAAACTTCATATTACTGGTACCGGACGCCTCGGTTCCGGCAAGGGAGATCTGTTCCGAGAGATCCGCTGCCGGAATGATGATCTGCGCCAGACTCACGCCATAGTTCGGCACAAACACCACTTTCAGCTTATTTTTTACCTGCGGATCATTGTTGATCACCTGCGCCACATCATTGATTAAATGAATAATGTGTTTAGCCATGTAGTAAGCGGAAGCCGCTTTACCGGCAAAAATCGTAACTCGCGGTACCCAGTCGGTATCCGGCTCCGCTTTGATACGGTTGTAGCGGGTGATCACATGCAACACATTCAATAGCTGGCGTTTATATTCGTGGATACGTTTAATCTGCACATCGAACATCGCCTGAGGATCAACAACAGTATCCAGCTTCTGTGCAATAAACAGTGCCAGACGCTTTTTATTTTCCAGCTTGGCATCGCTGATTTTTTCAAGAAAATTCGGATAATCAATATGCTGTTTCAGCTCTTCCAGCTGGCTCAGATCCGTGCGCCAGGTGCAACCGATGGTGTCATCCAGCACTTTGGACAGTGGTGGATTCGCCAGTGCCAGCCAGCGGCGTGGTGTCACGCCATTGGTTTTATTGCAAAAACGTCCTGGGAACAGGCGGGAAAAATCAGCAAACAGTGACTGCACCATCAGATTAGAGTGCAGCTCTGATACTCCGTTAACTTTATGGCTGACAATCACTGCCAGCCAGGCCATACGTACCCGGCGGCCATTATTCTCATCAATGATCGAGATCCGCGACAACAACTCCCCTTCACCCGGATACTGCTCCTGGACGGTTTTCAGGAAGTAGTCGTTAATATCAAAGATAATTTGCAGGTGGCGTGGCAGGATTTTACCAATCATATCCACGGGCCATGTTTCCAGCGCTTCCTGCATCAATGTATGGTTGGTGTAAGAGAACACCTGGCAGGCCACATTGAACGCATCATCCCAACTGAATTTATGCTCATCGATCAGCAGATGCATCAGCTCTGGGATCGCCAGCACCGGGTGCGTGTCATTAAGGTGGATAGCGATCTTATCGGCCAGATTATCGAAACTCTGATGCATCACCCAGTGACGCTGAAGGATGTCCTGCACCGTCGCCGACACCAGGAAATACTCCTGACGCAGACGCAACTCACGGCCAGAATAGGTGGAGTCGTCGGGATACAGCACACGCGACACATTTTCCGAATGGTTTTTATCTTCTACTGCGGCAAAGTAATCACCCTGATTAAACTTACCAAGATTGATTTCATTACTGGCCTGCGCTCCCCACAGTCGCAGTGTATTCGCCGCATCGGTGTCAAATCCGGGGATGATCTGGTCATAGGCCATCGCCAGTACTTCTTCGGTTTCTATCCAGCGGGCACGACTGCCTTCCTGCTGAATACGTCCACCAAAGCGCACCTTATAGCGGGTATTAAAACGATGAAATTCCCAGGGATTACCGTATTCCAGCCAGTAATCGGGTGACTCGGCCTGCTGACCATCCACGATATTCTGTTTAAACATACCGTAATCATAACGAATGCCATAGCCGCGCCCTGGCAAACCCAGAGTCGCCAGTGAATCCAGGAAACATGCGGCTAAACGCCCCAGCCCCCCATTACCCAGTCCGGGATCGTTTTCTTCTTCAATCAGTTCTTCCAGATCGAAGCCCATCTCTTCCAGTGCCTTCTGCGCATCTTCGTACATCCCCATTGCCAGCAGGGCATTTGACAGCGTGCGGCCTACCAGAAATTCCATGGATAAGTAGTAAACCTGGCGCACATCCTGTGACAACTGGGCACGATTTGAACGCAACCAGCGTTCTACCATCCGGTCACGTACTGCCAGCAAGGTGGCATTCAGCCACTCGTGTTTATTCGCAATGGAAGGATCTTTACCAATGGTAAACATCAGTTTATAAGCGATGGAATGCTTTAAAGCATCTACACTGAGCGTAGGTGAAGCATAGGAAAAAAGGGCGTTCATATCAGTTTCCCATCATCAGATTACAACAAGCGTTGATAGAGATCGCGGTAAGCTACGGCCGCCACCTGCCAGCTAAAATCCATCCCCATAGCCTGACGCTGTACGTAACGCCAGAGTGAAGGACGGGACCAGAGGACGAAAGCACGTCGGATAGCACGTAGTAGTGACCAGGCATTGCTATCTTCAAAAACAAAACCGCTGGCGATGCCATCGGCAAGGTTTTCCAGTGAGCTGTCATTGACAGTATCGGCCAGACCACCGGTTCGTCGTACCAGCGGCAAAGTACCGTATTTCAATCCATAGAGCTGCGTCAGGCCGCACGGCTCAAAACGGCTGGGCACCATAATGACATCGGCTCCGCCCATAATGCGGTGAGAGAACGCTTCGTGATAACCAATTTGCACTCCCACCTGCCCTGGATATTCTGCGGCGGCAGCAAGAAGTTGTTGCTGTAACACCGCATCCCCCGCCCCCAGCAGCACCAGTTGTCCACCCTGCTCCAGTAATCCCGGCAGGGCTTCCAGCACCAGATCCAGCCCTTTTTGCCGGGTTAACCGGCTGACAACCGCAAAAAGTGGTACTTTCTCATCCACCTTCAGCCCCATGGTGGTTTGGAGCTGCCGTTTGTTGGCCATCTTGTCATCCAGCGCATCGCGGTTGTAGCGCGCTTTCAGCAATGGATCATGCTCAGGATCCCATATCGCAGGATCCACGCCATTCAGGATCCCACTGAGACGACCTTCCCGCTGCCGCTGCGCCAGTAATCCCTCCATGCCATAACCAAATTCTGGCTGGGTGATTTCATGAGCATATGTGGGGCTGACTGCAGTAATGTGATCGGCGTAATATAATCCAGCTTTGAGGTAAGAGATCTGGCCGTAAAACTCCAGCCCGTGCATGTTGTAGAACGCACCTGGTAACTGAATTTGTGCCAGATGGTGAGCATGAAACAGTCCCTGGTACGCCAGGTTATGTACCGTAAATATCGACTTCGCCGGGCGTCCACGCGCTGCCAGATAGGCGCAGGTTAAACCCGCATGCCAGTCATGAGCATGGACCACATCAGGTCGCCAGAATGTGTCCAGGCCACAAGCCATTTCACAACCTATCCATCCCAGCAGAGCAAAACGCAGATAGTTATCGGTATAGGCAAATTGCGATTCATCGTGATACGGACTGCCGGGCCGTTCATACAGTCCTGGAGCATCGATCAGGTAGATCCCAACACCCGCAAATTCGCCAAACAGCAGTTCAACATCACCAGCAAAGGTTTGCAGCTTTGCCACTACTTTAGTCTCAGGGATCCCCTTTTTTAAATCAGGAAAGGCTGGCAGTAATACTCGGGTATCGATTCCTGCTGCAATTTGCGCCGCCGGTAATGCCCCAACAACATCAGCAAGCCCGCCGGTTTTCAACAGCGGGAAAAACTCTGAACAGACATGTAACACCTGCATTAGCAGCTCCTTAACTGTGCCAGAACGTGGTGCCATCAAGGCACCACGTTTTCCCACTTAACTGATCCAGCCCAATTTCACTAACATAGGCCTGGTCACCAACACGATCCCCTCTTCCGAACGGTAAAAACGACGGGCATCTTCATCCGGGTTTTCACCTATCACCGTTCCCTCCGGTAGTACACAGGCACGGTCGATAACGCAGCGACGCAAACGGCAGGATCGCCCCACTTCCACGTCGGGTAGTAAGACAGCAGCTTCAAGATTGCAGAAGGAGTTAACTCGCACGCGGGAGAACAGCACTGAATTCACCACGACTGAACCAGAAATAATGCACCCACCCGAGACCAGCGAGTTCATCGTAACGCCGTGGCTACCTGAACGATCCTGCACAAATTTTGCTGGCGGCAACGGTTCCATATGGGTACGAATCGGCCAAGTGCTGTCATACATATCCAGTTCCGGCACAACGGATGCCAGGTCAAGATTCGCTTTCCAGTAGGCTTCCAGCGTCCCGACATCGCGCCAGTAAGGCTCACTGGCTTCATCATTCTGTACGCAAGAGAGGGCAAAAGAGTGCGCCAGAGCTTCACCACTGGCGACAATTTCAGGCAGCAGATCCTGGCCAAAATCATGGTTGGATTGCTGTTGCCCCTGATCAGCTTCCAGCAGGTTATACAGATAATCTGCGTCAAAAACGTAGATCCCCATGCTGGCCAGTGCTTTGGTACTGTCATCCGGCATTGGCGGGGGAACAGACGGCTTTTCCATAAACTCAACAACACGGTTGTTTTCATCAACCTTCATCACCCCGAAGGCACTCGCTTCTTCCAGAGGAACGGGCAGGCAGGCAATCGTACAACGCGCGTTGTTTTCAACGTGATCGATCAACATACGCGAGTAATCCATCTTATAGATATGATCACCCGCCAGAATAATGATGTATTTCGCCCGGTAACGACGAATAATATCAAGGTTTTGTGTTACCGCATCGGCAGTCCCGCGATACCAATGCTCGGTCGAGAAACGTTGTTGGGCGGGCAGCAGATCAACGAATTCATTCATCTCTTCATTCAGGAATGACCAGCCACGCTGAATATGTTGCACCAGCGTATGTGACTGGTACTGCGTGATCACACCGATGCGGCGGATCCCTGAGTTCAGGCAATTAGAGAGTGCGAAGTCGATAATGCGGAATTTTCCGCCAAAGTGTACCGCGGGTTTGGCACGCTTAGCGGTAAGGTCACGCAATCGCGTACCACGTCCACCAGCAAGGATCAGGGCAACAGTCTGCAATGGCAATTGTCTTGCCTGCATCAGAGGATCGTTCTTATCAAACTTGACCATGTCTGACTCCTAATTATGATTTTTCCTGAAACACACATACACCGTGCGCTGCACCATGCCAGACAGTTAACAGGATCGGATTATCATCTCCGGCAAAGGGCGGAATGGCATGCCAGTTCCCCTGAGGTAATATCAGATCGCACACTTCTTCGGTGGCGTTGAACACGATAAGCCAGTGTTTTGAAAGACGGATTTGTAAACGATGCACTCCCTGCTGCCATTCGCTGGCACTGAGTGGTTGCCCCTGTTGGTCCAGCCACTCAACATTCCCATCACCTTCCTGCCACCAGTGATCACTTTGCAGTGCCGGAATCTGGCGGCGAAGGTGAATTAAGGCGGCAGTGAAGGCAAACAGTCCGCTATCCTGATGCTGCCAGTCCAGCCAGGTCAGACGGTTATCCTGACAATACGTATTATTATTGCCATGCTGGGTATGGCCCTGTTCATCCCCCGCCAGCAGCATTGGCGTCCCCTGAGCCAGCAACAGCGTGGTCAGTAAAGCATGCACGCTACGACGACGATGTTCTGTTACCAGTAGCGGAGCATTCAGACCTTCTGTGCCATGGTTATGACTAAAGTTACTGTTACTGCCATCGCGGTTATCTTCACCATTTGCTTCATTGTGTTTCTGGTTAAAACTGACCACATCACGCAAGGTGAAACCATCATGTGCTGTAATCAGATTGATACTGCTGGAAGGGCGACGGCCATCGTGCTGAAAAACATCGCTGGAAGCAGCGAATCGCCGGGCAAAATCACCATTAGAGATGTCGCCATGTAACCAGTATCGGCGGGCAACATCGCGGAAATGGTCATTCCATTCAGCAAAGGGAGCAGGGAAAGAACCGACCTGATAACCACCGGGCCCGATATCCCATGGTTCAGCTATCATTTTGCATTGCGAAAGCACAGGATCGGCAGCGATGGCCTGAAACAGAGGTGCATCACGCTGGTAATCGGGCGTGCGGCCCAGAACAGAGGCCAGATCAAAACGGAAGCCGTCAACATGATAAACATCCACCCAGTGACGCAGGCACGACAGCGCCCACGCCATTACCTGCGGATGGCTCAGGTTGTGCGTGTTACCGCACCCGGTCCAGTTCTGATACTTTCCCTGTTCCGTCAGCCAGTAGTAGCTCTGATTATCAATGCCGCGCATCGATAACATCGGCCCCTCTTCATCCAGCTCTGCTGAGTGGTTAAACACCACGTCCAGAATCACTTCTATCCCTGCCTCGTGCAGGGCTTTTACCGCCTGTTGAAACTCCTGGCGGGCATTTTGGCTGGCGGCGTAACGGGTCTCCAGCGCATAACAAGCTAGTGGGTTATAGCCCCAATAGTTGCTTAATCCCATCCGTAGTAAACGGGGTTCGCTGGCAAAACAGGCAACAGGCAACAGCTCCAGCGCCGTGATACCCAGTTGCCGGAAGTAGTCGATCATCACCGGATGACCCAGCGCAGCATAAGTCCCCCGGATCGCTTCCGGCAGTGCCGGGTGCTGATACGTCAGGCCACGGACATGTGCTTCATAGATCACCGTACTGCCCCAGGGCGTTCTGGGAAAAACATCCTCTTCCCAGTCAAAATCATCCGCTAAAACCACACATTTTGCGGCAATCGCCCCGTTATCCTGCTCGTCAGGAAACTGTTCACCATACTGAAAACGTGGATCATCGATAACAGCCCCCTGCACTTCATGTGCACAAGGGTCGATCAGCAGCTTAGCGGGATTAAAAAACTGCCCCTGTTCCGGCATCCAGGGCCCGTGAACCCGATAGCCATAACGCTGTCCTGGATGGATCGCTGGCAGATAACCGTGCCAGATATCCCCACTACGCGCAGGCAGATCAAAACGGCTTTCCCTGCCCCCGGCATCAAACAGGCACAATTCCACGCGTTCTGCATGTTGTGAAAAAAGACTGAAATTAACCCCTTTGCCATCGTAACTGGCCCCGAGTGGTTGCGGCTGACCGGAACGAATACGTGTCATTTACCCCTCCCGCACCAGCCACAATGTAGAGAGTGGCGGTAATGTCAGGCTCAGTGAGTGGCTGCGGTTGTGACTTTCCTGTTCATCGGTATCAATCACACCATAATTGCCCTGATTACTGCCGTGGTAATACGCGGAATCCGTATTCAGCACTTCACGCCAGCGTCCTCTCTGCGAAAGACCAAAACGATAGTCATAACGCGGCACCGGGGTAAAATTACTGGCGACGATCAGTTCATTACCATCACGGTCACGACGCACATAGACAAAGACTGAATTTTCAACGTCATCCACCACCAGCCATTCAAACCCATCAGGTTCAAAATCACGCTGATACAGTGCCGGATGCGCACGATAAGTATGATTGAGATCTCGTACCAGTCGCTGTACACCGTGGTGCCAGTTATCCTCGCCTTCCAGCAGGTGCCAGTCGAGGCTGCTGTCATGATTCCACTCGCGCCCCTGTGCAAACTCATTGCCCATAAACAGCAGCTTTTTACCCGGGAAACCAAACATCCAACCGTAGTAAGCACGCAGATTAGCGAATTTCTGCCAGGCATCTCCCGGCATCCGGTCGAGGATCGATCCCTTACCGTGAACCACTTCATCGTGTGACAATGGCAGCACAAAATTCTCGGTATAATTATAGAGCATACCGAAGGTCATCGAATTGTGATGATAACGACGATGCACCGGATCCAGCTTCATATAATCGAGCGTGTCGTGCATCCAGCCCAGATTCCATTTAAACCAGAAACCTAATCCCCCGTTTTCTGGTGGCCGTGAAACCCCATTAAAATCGGTAGACTCTTCCGCAATAGTGATAGCCCCTGATGCGGCATGCCCCAGCGTGCGGTTGGTATAACGCAGGAAGGCGATCGCCTCCAGATTTTCCCGCCCACCATAATGATTCGGCACCCACTCCCCTTCGGCACGGCTGTAATCGCGGTAAATCATTGATGCCACCGCATCAACCCGCAAACCATCAATACCAAAACGTTCGACCCAGTACAGTGCATTCCCCGCCAGGTAGTTGCTCACTTCCCGGCGGCCAAAGTTATAGATCAGGGTATTCCAGTCCTGGTGGTAACCTTCACGCGGATCGCTATGTTCGTATAGCTCAGTGCCATCAAAATGAGACAGACCAAATTCATCAGAGGGGAAGTGACCAGGCACCCAGTCGAGCAGAACGTTTAATCCGGCATTATGAGCCGCAGCAATAAATGCGCGGAAGTCGTCACGCGTACCAAAACGCCGGGTTGGCGCATACAGCCCCAGTGGCTGATATCCCCAGCTGCCATCAAAGGGGTGCTCGTTAATCGGCATTAATTCCAGATGGGTGAACCCCATATCTTTAGCATAAGGCACTAGTTGTTCTTCCAGCTCTTTGTAACTTAGCCAGAAGTGATTATCGGTATGACGCCGCCAGGAGCCGAGGTGGACTTCATAGATAGAGATCGGCGCATCAAAGCCGTTAGCCCGCTGGCGTTCAGGAGAAAGGGTGGTTTTTTCCGGCAGACTACAGATCATTGAGGCTGTTTGTGGCCGCATTTGCGCTTCGAAGGCATAAGGATCAGCCTTCAGTCGTAGCTGACCATTTGTATCGATAATTTCGAATTTATATAACTGACCTTGCCTGGCTCCAGGGATAAACAGCTCCCAGACACCCAGTTCACGACGAAAACGCATCGGATGGCGACGTCCATCCCAGAAGTTGAACTCCCCAACCACTGAAACACGTTGAGCATTAGGCGCCCAGACAGCAAAGCGCGTACCACTTACACCGTCGATCACATCCGCATGTGCTCCCATTTTTTCATAAGGGCGCAGATGTGTGCCTTCCGCCAGTAACCAGCTATCCATTTCAGCCAGCAGCGGGCCAAAGCGATACGCATCATCAATCAGATTTTGCTGGCCGTGCCATACCACCGCCAGTTGATAACGAAACAGATTTTTTCGCCGTGGGATCACGCCCTGAAAAAATCCGCGCCCATCCAGACACTCCAGTTGTCCACATTTACGTCCGGTACGGGTTTCAATCACCCAGACTTCACTCGCATCGGGCAGTAATGCCCGAACCACCAGGCCATGTACAGTTTGGTGCATACCCAACAGAGAAAAGGGATCAGCAAGGTGACCAGAGAGTAAAGAATTAATCACGCGACGATCGGCAAGCTCTGACATGACGTTCTTCCCATGGTAGATGGCACACAATGGCCAATGTAAACATAGTCAGATGACAACAGTTGTTCTGTTCGAAGACGTAAAAACTATTTCTTTATAGAGCCAGGCAACAGCAAATTAAGATGGAACGGAGGACCGTCAGAAACTTCTGCTCTGCCTGATAAAAAGAGTGGAAAATCAGACGGGAAGATTCAAAACAGCGGATTTGAAAATCACAAAAACCTATTGTGTGTGGTGATTAAGAGTTTAACGATACTGAACTCAGCAACTGAACATCTGGCACATTTCCCTGCCACAAATGGCAGGGAAACGATACAACGATTAGCCAACCAGCAGGCGTAGCATCCGGCGCAGTGGTTCTGCCGCACCCCACAGCAACTGATCGCCAACAGTAAAGGCAGAAAGATACTCTGGCCCCATATTCAGCTTACGCAGACGGCCGACCGGGGTTTTCAATGTGCCGGTGACAGCAGCAGGCGTCAGTTCGCGCATAGTGATATCACGATCATTAGGCACCACTTTCACCCAGTCATTATGGGAAGCCAGCAACTGCGTAACATCATGCAGCGGGACATCTTTTTTCAGTTTCAGCGTAAATGCCTGGCTATGGCAACGCAGTGCACCAACGCGCACACACAGACCATCCACAGGAATAGTGTTAGCGGTACGCAGAATCTTGTTGGTTTCCGCCTGGCCTTTCCACTCTTCACGGCTCTGGCCGTTATCCAGCTGTTTATCAATCCACGGGATCAGACTGCCCGCCAGCGGTACACCGAAGTTATCCGTTGGCAGTGTGCCGCTACGGGTCAGATCCGTTACCCGGCGTTCAATATCCAGGATCGCAGAAGCGGGATCCTGCAACGCTTTCGCCACATGATTATGCAGCATCCCCATCTGGGTCAGCAGTTCACGCATATGACGTGCACCGCCACCAGAAGCGGCCTGATAAGTTGCAACAGAAGCCCACTCAACCAAATCATTGGCAAATAAACCACCCAATGACATCAGCATCAGGCTGACAGTGCAGTTCCCACCTGCAAAGGTTTTAATACCGTTGTTCAGGCCATCGTGGATCACCTGATGGTTTACCGGGTCGAGGATAATAATCGCATCGTCCTTCATGCGAAGCGTGGAAGCGGCATCAATCCAGTAACCCTGCCAGCCAGCGGCACGCAGTTTTGGATAGACTTCGCTGGTGTAATCTCCTCCCTGGCAGGTGATGATGATATCCAGCGCACTTAATGCATCAATATCAAAGGCATCCTGCAACGCACCCGCAGACTGTCCGCCAAACGCTGGCGCAGCCTGACCGTGCTGGGAAGTGGAGAAAAACACCGGGCGTATAACATCAAAGTCACGTTCTTCAATCATACGCTGCATCAGCACGGAACCTACCATGCCACGCCAACCGACAAGTCCTACAGTTTTCATATCTACCTTTTTACCTCAGGCCTGCACGTCTCACGCACATCATTCAATTAAAATTGCACAACGCTACTCTGTCCAAATCTACAAGTTGCAGCAAAAGTGGCAAGTGAATTAAATCGATTGCAGGGATTTTTTTAGCAAAGGGGCTAATAATCTGGGGAAAATGCGCTATGCAGAAAAAAGTATATGTGCAGAAGTGGATCCGGGCAGGACAAGGGAAAAACAACCGGGGCCGCTGTTTTCAGCGGCCCCGGTAAACAGATTAAGAGAGCAACTCAAAGGCGATCATACCGATCACCGCCCCCACCGTGCCGAGGATGGTTTCCATCATCGTCCATGTTTTCAATGTTTGTCCTTCTGTTGCACCGGTAAAACGGCCAAATAACCAGAAGCCCGCATCGTTAACATGGCTGAAAATAATCGAACCACCCGCAATACAGATCGACAACGCCGCCATCTGCGCACCGGAATAATGCAGCGGTTCAATCACCGGCATAATCAGGCCAACGGCGGTCAGACAGGCAACAGTCGCCGATCCCTGGATAATACGAACCGCACCCGCCAGCACAAAACATGCCAGCGCCACAGGCAAACCTGCGCCAGTAAGAGCGTTCCCCAACGCTGGGCCCACGCCAGAGTCCACCAGTACCTGCTTGAACACGCCACCAGCACCAATCACCAGCAAAATAATCCCAGCCGGTTGCAACGCCGCGCCGCAGATCTGCATCACGCGCTCTTTATCCATCCCCTGACGATAAGCCAGACCATAGATAGCCACCAGACAAGCCAGCAGGATAGCGGTGAAGGGATGACCAATAAACTCCAGCCATTGATACAGCTGGGTCCCCTCTTCAGTAAAGCGTGCACCAATCGTTTTCAACCCCACCAGAACCAGCGGGAACAGGATTAACGACAGGCTGAAAGCAAAAGAAGGCAACTTACTTTCATCGAATTCAGGATGTTCACTGTCCTCAGGAGGCGTGAACTGTACATGCTGGCTAATAAAACGACCAAATAAGGGTCCGGCAACCAGCATGCCAGGGATAGCAGCACACAGACCCAGCAGGATCATCCAGCCAAAATCAGCATGCATCTGAGATGCCAGTAACATTGGCGCTGGCCCCGGCAATAAAAACGCGGCAGCTGCCGCAACACCAGCAAACAGAGGAATAACCAGTTTAACCAGGTTATCCCCGGTACGGCGGGCTACCGCAAATGCGATACTGATCAGCAGGACAACCGCCACTTCAAAGAACAGAGGCAGCGCACAAATCAGACCCGCAATACCCATCGCATAGTGCGCACGGCTTTCACCAAATGTTTTCAGCATCCGAATAGCAATCTGATCCACGGCACCTGTTTCATGCAGGATCTTGCCAAACATCGCCCCCAGCGCCACCACGATCGCCAGAAAGCCCAGCGTACCGCCCATTCCTTTTTCCATTGTCTGGGCAATTTTATCCAGCGGCATGCCAGAGAACAGACCCGCACCAATTGAAACTAACATCAAGGCCACAAAAGCATGCATCCTTGCCTTCATAACCAAAAACAACAGCAGTAAAACTGAACCTGCGGCTGTTAATACCAGTGTTGCAGTACCCATTACATCCTACTTAGTGTTGTTTATTGCACCATCAATAACATTGAGTGTTGCCGCAATAACGGCATCAAGAGACTGATTGATATCCACAACCAGTACATCGTTTTCTTCGCTGCCCGGTTCTTCCAGCGTCGCAAACTGCGTCACCAGCATCTGCGGCTTAAAGAAATGGCCTTTACGTGCGCGCAGGCGGGACTCAATCGTGTCGAAATCCCCTCTCAGATAGACAAAAGAGAGGTTCTGGTTGCCCTGACGCAAAATATCGCGATAACGCTTTTTCAGTGCTGAACAGACGATCAATGAGACCGGGTTTGTACGCTGCATCGCAAACGCTGCATCATTAATCGACTGCAGCCAGGGCTGACGATCAGCGTCATCCAGCGGATGGCCCGAAGCCATTTTTTCAATGTTGGCACGCGGGTGCAGAAAATCACCGTCAAGGAAGGCGGCTTTCAGTTCATGTGCAACTGCATTCGCAACAGCGGACTTACCGCTGCCAGAAACGCCCATCACCACAAATACATGATTGGACGAGAAAGATGTGTTCATTATTGTGGCTCCATCAGAGTCATTGCAGGTGTGAACGGTGAATTGTTATCGGTAACATTTGTTATCGGTAACATTGTCTGGTGCTGTACAAATTATGGCAACAGCTACGGCATAAAAAGCTGTCAAATGTGAGGGAGTTCAAAAAAACACGAAAAACAATCGCAGGGGGCACAAAGAGATAACGGATGCATCTGCATCCGCCAGGATTAAATACTTTCCCCTGTGCAGAGGGTAAAACCAACATCCAGCGGTATTGCATCAACAGGCTCACCGCGAATGCGCGACAGCAGCATGGCTACAGCTTCACGCCCCATTTGTTCGCGCGGAGTCCGTACCGTTGCCAGTTGTGGTGTCGTAATTTGGGCAATATCGTGGCCATGAAAACCGGCAATCGCCATCTGTTCTGGTACCCGTAACCCCTGGCGCTGGCACTCAAACATCGCCCCCACCGCCAGGTCATCATTGGTACAGAACAGGCTATCGACCTGTGGATAGCGTTTTTGTGCCTCACGCAGTAACAGGGTACCAGCAGAAAACGAGGAAGCCTCTTCCATCATGACACTACGCGGTTCCAGGCCCGCTTCACGCATCGCCTGTGCGTAGCCCTGCTCTTTCTGTAATGTACGCTCATCCAGCCGTGCGCCAAGGTAAACAGTATGTCGATGGCCTCTTTGCAGAATCGCCTGAGTCATCTGCCGTGCAGCTTCCACATTATCAAATCCAACCGCCATATCCAGACAAGGGGAGCGGCTGTCCATCATCTCCACCACCGGGATCCCGGCAGTTTCAAGCATTCTCAGCGTGGCGGCCGTATGCGTACGTTCAGTCAGCAATAAACCATCAATATTCCAGCCTAACAGGGAACGTAATTGCCGCTCTTCTTTCTCCGGACTGTAACCAAAGTGCCCAACCAGCGTCTGATATCCCGCGTCATCGGTAACCGCTTCAATCCCGCGTAACACATCAGCAAATACCTGGTTTGTCAGTGATGGCAGCAATACACCAATCGCCCGACTGGTGGCATTGGAGAGCATATCTGGCGCCCGGTTAGGAATGTAGCCCAGCTCATCCAGCGCAGCCGCAATCCTGCCCTGCAGCGCAGCAGAAACCTGATCAGGGTTACGCAAATAGCGGCTGACGGTCATTTTTGTGATACCGACACGGTCGGCAACATCCTGAAGCACCGGTCTTTTTTTCTTCATGTTCACTTCGGCTGGTTGATCTGTCCCTGGTCCGAGTGTAACAAAAATATGCGGGAAAAAGAGAAAGGGTGCGGTTTCCCGCACCCAAAGTGTGACGTGACTGGCTATCTGCTGCTTAAACCGGCGGCAGATCGAACAACAGGATTTCAGCATCGCTGCTGGCAGTAATCGCCAGAGATTTTTCATCCCAGATGGCGAAAGCATCACTGGTGGTTGCCGCTTCACCATTCACGGTAACATCCCCTTTCACGACCTGGATCCAGATGCGACGACCTTCGGCAACATCCACATTATCCTGTTCGCCTGTTTTGAATACCCAGCGAGACAGCGTCATATCCTGATAAACTTTCAGCGAGCCTTCACGGGCATCCGGTGACAGCACCAATTGACGTCCCTGAATATCCTCGAAACGGCGCTGATCATAGCGTGGTTCAATACCCGTTTCTTCCGGGATAATCCAAATCTGGTACAGATGCAGCGGTACATCTTTACTCGCATTGTATTCAGAGTGACGAACTCCCGTACCCGCACTCATAATCTGGAATTCACCTGCCGGGATCTGCTCTTTATTGCCCATGCTGTCCTGATGCTCAACAGTACCAGAGAGCACATAGGTCAGAATTTCCATGTCTTTATGGGGATGCGTACCAAATCCCTGACCGCCGTCAATCACATCTTCGTTAATGACCCGCAGTGCGGAGAAGCCCATAAAGTTCGGGTCATAGTAATCCGCGAAAGAGAAAGTGTGATAGCTATCCAGCCAGCCATGATTAGCGTGACCACGATCTTGTGCTTTGCGTAGGTAAATCATATTCAATCCTCCTCAATGTTTTAATGTAGTCTGCACCTAACCCCATGAGGTTGATAGCTGAGAAAATTGTCTCCTCTATTCAAAAAATTCGAACATTTAGAACTTAATGGATATAGATATTCCGATTTGCTGTACGAAATAAGAGTCATCGATTTATGTTGAATAACAGAAATGGAGGGTAGCAGATAAACGGCGAGCAAAAAAAAGCCAGCACTCGGGCTGGCTAAGTAATACTGGAAGCAATGTGAGCAATGTCGTGCTTTTTCAGTCAGTGACAGAGACCTCTCTGAAAACGCATGACAATAATAATCATTATCATTCTCGAATGACAAGTTTTTTTACCTGTTTTTTGCAGAAAAATCGTTCAGGACAGGAATAAACTGGAGTCTGCCAGTGTGTAAAACCGGAAAATCCAGCCGTGAGCGCGGGTGTTGTTGCCGGGGCAGGCTTTGTACTGGCGATATGGCGATATGGCGATATGGCGATATGGCGATATGGCGATATGGCGATATGGCGATATGGCGATATATTGCCCGGTATTTCGTCGCATACCTGGCAATATTTACAGATTAAATGGTGTCACCACATTCACCCGTGAAAATGCTCCTTCTTCCCCGGCCGGAGGCAGGAAGCTGTGAAAACGCAGGATTGCCTGCATTGCGATACGGGCATCCGTACGCAGATCATGATCGATCACAGCATCCAGTTGTCGGGTGGCTAATAGCTGGTAATTTTCTTCGTCCAGATCATGGGCAATAAAAGCCTCCAGTTGCCGTTGCTGGCAGGTAAAGGCCCGCAAAATAGCCTGATTACCCCCTCCCACGCTGTATACCGCATCAATGGTCGGATCCTCCGCCAATACCGCACTCACCCGCTCAAAGGTCAGTGCATCCACACCGTAGCCTTCACTAATACGTACTACCCGCAATTGTGGAACAAGCTGGCTTAGCTCATCGGTAAATCCCGCTACCCTATCCTCTTCACCCCGAAATCCGGTACTACTCAGTACCACCGCAATCGAATGGGGTTGTGGCCCAAGCCAGCGTGATAATAAATATGCGGCTGTCCGTCCGGCGCTGTCATTATCCATACCGACATAACGAATACGGGCACTATCCGGCAAATCAGTCGCCAGAGTGACCACAGGTACTCGCTGACGCAACAGTTCTGCCACACATGCATTCAGTTGCGCTTCATCACTGACTTTCAGGATCACACCATAACTGTCGCTGGCACAGCGTAATAGCAACTGTTGTAACGCTTTGGTCTCGATCTGCTCAAACAAGTGAAAACGCAGCATTATCCGGAACGGTGCCAGACCGCCAAGCTGGCTTAACAAAGCGGCACTGACCAGCGAACTAAAACGTTCAGGCGTATGCATCACCACATCAACGATCAGTGTTCGCCCGCTGGCAAGGTTTGCCCGCTGCTGTAATTCCAGGTCACGGATCGCCGCAGCAATACGCCGATCAGTATGCGGATGGATGTTACCCCGTTTATGCAATGCCCGGTCAACCGTCGCTTTGCTGACCCCGGATTGCGCCGCAATTTGTTTAATTGAGAATTTCATCGACTGAGGTCTTTTTGAGGTTGCTGGCTCATGTTGTTAAAAAAATGTAGGTGATAAGGTTCTGCAAATCAAATGCAGCATTAACCTGTGAGGATCCGCAATGAACACTATCTATATGAGTGAAAAACAGCTGTCCGTTGACGATTTCGCCACTGTTTGCCGCCAGACATTGCGGCAGGAAGAGTATCCCCTGGCACAAGCAGCAAAACTGAATGTGTTGATCTACCAGGCTGAGTCATTAACCAGTGCCACACGTGATAACCGCCAGGCGGTACTTAGCGAACTGCATCGGGCACTCTCTTCCGGTCCTGGTGTGTTTGTGGTGAAGGGGCTGTACGACAATCTGGCCGCTATTGATCGCAGCAGCCAGCTGTTTGATCAGATCCTCCGGGAGGAAGCCGCCAGCGGCAGCGGTGGTGATCACTTCGCCAAAGCCGGGAGTAATGGCCGTATCTGGAACGCACTGCAAAAAATCGCGGAGCGTGATGCCGATACCTTTATTGATTACTACGATAATCCACTGCTATCGATTATTTTTGAAAGCTGGCTGGGGCCTGGTTATGAAATTGCCGCCCAGGTCAATCAGGTTCGTCCTGGTGGTAAAGCCCAGCAACCACATCGCGACTATCATCTCGGTTTTCAAAGTAATGAGGTGGTGGAACGCTTCCCGCTGCCGCTGCAAATCCTTTCACAATACCTCACATTGCAGGGTGCAGTGGCACATACGGATATGCCGATTGAATCTGGCCCAACCCAGTTACTACCGTGGTCACAGCAATATCAGGCGGGATATCTGGCATGGCGTGATCCGCAATTTATTGAATACTTCCAGCAAAATGCCATTCAGTTACCACTGGAAAAAGGCGACGGCTTGTTCTTTAACCCAGCCCTGTTCCACGCTGCGGGTAATAACGTTACGCAGGATCATATACGTACTGCCAACCTGCTACAGGTTTCATCAAGCTTTGGTAAAAGTATGGAGAAGATCAACCACGTTAAGGTGCTGGAGTGTATCTATCCCGCCTTACTGAAACGTCAGTTACCGGAAGATAAACTGCATGCTGTTATTGCTGCAGCCGCGGAGGGTTACTCATTTCCAACCAACCTCGATACCGATCCCCCACTGGGTGGGTTAGTCCCACAAACCCAGCAGGCGCTGCTGCTACAGGCACTGACCGGGAAGTGGACGTCAGAGCAATTCAGACAAAAGCTGGCAGAACATACCCAAAAACGTCAGGCGTAATCATGGGGGGAAGCAATCCGGTGTGCATGCCGGGATCGACATACTGGAACGGTATGCGGTGCTGATTTAGCAGGGCATGTTTGAAATCTGGGAACTTCTGTTCGGTAGGCCCGTTTTTATACGGGCTTACCTGTTACCACTAAAAACATCGCTGAAAAACTAGCCCGCAGCACTATCTATACACCAAACCAGTGTGCATATGGTCTGGTTCTGTAACGTAGAAAAATTCGTCTGATATCAGAGATGGAATGCAACCCGCTTCCCTGTAGGCAGGGTTATATCAATACTTAACTCACCACCAAGCGCAGTGACATAACGTTTCAGTGTTGAAAGACGGGGATCATTATCAGGTTGCTCGATTCTCGCCAATGTCGGCTGCTTAACTCCCATCGCAGCCGCAAGCTCAGTCTGCGATATATTCAACTCTTCACGTAATTTACTGAGCAGCACATCACGGCGCATTTCATCCGCAAGAACATCAATACGAGCAAGGCTTTCAGGGCTGCGTTTCGCCAAAAGTTCATCTAAAGTTGCCATGATTACCTCTTATCGCCAGATGGTTTATAGCTTATCCATTGCAAATCAGATTATAGCTTATTCCCTATTGCCGCAACAAAAAACGCCGACCCACAAGGTCGGCGCTGTCATCATCAATATCCTGCGGTTAAATCATCCACAGAACGTGGATCAGATGCACCATAACGCATGCCATCCGGCCCCAACATAATACTCTGTGTGCTACCCATTGCTGGCATCACTGCCACATGCTGCCCTCTCTCACCCAACAGTTTCAGCGTGTCCGGGCTGAAGCCTTTTTCCACACGCAATTGATCCGGTAACCATTGATGATGGAAACGCGGTGCATTGGTTGCTTCCGCCACATTCATCCCAAAATCAATGCTGTTGACCACCATTTGCAAAACGGTAGTAATAATACGGCTGCCGCCTGGGCTACCAGTAACCAGCCAGGTTTTCCCCTCTTTCGCCACAATGGTCGGTGACATAGAAGAGAGTGGGCGTTTATAAGGCTGCACCGAGTTTGCTTCCCCTCCCACCAGGCCATAGATATTGGGTGTACCCGGTTTGGCAGAGAAATCATCCATTTCGTTATTCAGCAAAATGCCGCTTTTACCCGCAACAATCCCACTGCCGAAATAGGTGTTCAGCGTATACGTCACCGCCACCGCGTTACCGTCTTTATCCACCACCGAGAAGTGCGTGGTCTGGTTGCTTTCATAAGGAGCCAGTTTACCAGGTTTGATCTCCGCTGATGGGCGCGCTTTTGCCAGATCAATCTGCTGTGCCAGCGTTTTTGCATAAGCTTTGCTGGTCAGCGCCTGCATCGGCACCTTAAAGAAATCCGGATCGCCCAGATATTCCGAGCGATCGGCATAAGCATATTTTTCCGCTTCTGCGATCACCTGAATAGCATCAGCACTGCCGAAGCCCATCTTAGCCAGATCAAAGTTTTCCAGGATATTTAAGATCTCGACGATATGTATACCGCCTGAGGAAGGCGGTGGCATAGAGTAGACTTCGTAACCGCGATAGCTGCCACTCACCGGTTGACGTTCAATGGCCCGGTAATTCGCCAGATCAGATTTACTGATCAACCCAGCGTGTTGCACCATTTCATCCGCGATTTGATCGGCAATCTCCCCTTTATAAAAGGCATCAGGTCCCTGGCGGGCGATCAGCTCCAGACTGTGAGCCAGATTACGTTGTACCAGCTTGTCCCCTTTCTGCCAGGGTGTGCCATCCGGTTTAAAGAAAATGGCTTTACTGTTCGGATGATTCAGCAGCACCTCTTTGCCGTACACGCTCAGATCATCAGCCAGCGCATCATTCACCACGATCCCTTTACGCGCCAGATCCAGTGCAGGCTGGATTAGGGTACTCAGCGGCAGAGTGCCATATTTCTTGTTGGCGAGAGCAAAACCCGCCACCGTACCAGGAACACCGGATGCCAGATGCGAAGTCAGCGATTTTTTACTATCAGCATTCCCCTGAGCATCAAGGAACATATCGCGGCTGGCCCGCACGGGTGCCATTTCCCGGAAATCGATAGCCGTTGTCTGGCCAGATGCTGTGCGCAACAACATAAAACCGCCCCCACCCAGGTTTCCTGCCTGTGGATGGGTCACGGCCAGTGCATATCCCACGGCAACCGCGGCATCAACCGCATTCCCGCCCTGCTCAAGGATCTGCACTCCCACTTTGGTCGCCATCGCATCGACTGATGCGACCATGCCATGTGCTGCCTTCACCGGATGGAATGTATCAGCTTCCACTCCGTAGGAAATCGGTGCTGCCACAGGTGTTGCCGTGGGTGCTGATTCAGCTCCTTGCCACACCAGTAATGCTGCTAACAGTGACCAGGACAGATGTCTCATTTTACCTTGTATTATCATAGTTATATCTCTTAGATTTATTTATGTAGGGTTTGCCATTGATAACTATGGTCAAAAATCAGGAAAAGGCGAATTTAGCAAAAAAACAGGAGCGCTCCTGGCCTGACCGGGCAATACTGGCATAAAATTAAAGGCAGTAAGCGGAGAAGGTATATTGACTTCATCCCACCCGATTGGGCGAAATTCCGGAGGATTATTTGATGAAAACAAAATGGTTGGTAATCTTTGCGGCCCTGCTGCCACTAAGCGGCATGGCGAATACGCTGAATAATACGAATAATCCAAACCTGCCGGGTTACAACCCCAGCACGCAGCGTCTGCAACAGCAAATGCAGATTCAACAATCGCAGCAAAAATTTAAACTACAGATGGACCAGCAACGCCAGCAACAGGAAATACAACGTCAGATTCGTGAGCAACAGAACAGCGCGTCGCAACGCCTGTTAAGCAGCCAACCAGGCCAGAAAAATACGTCGAACTGACAAAGCCAGACACCTGGTTGATCTTTAAAACGCTGCGTTTTTTTCGCCTTATATTCCGCCTGCACTGGGCAAGGGTTTACGGCGGATTTTGCTAACTCTACCGCTGCCAGGCCACATATGCGGCAGCAAAAAAGTGGCAGAGAGCGTTCTCCGGCAGGGCATCCGCAGCGCTGAACGGAGGAAGGAAGCCAGGATGGGCAGACAAGGATGTCTGCCCAAGGCTCTGCGAAACAGGACGTTTCGTCAGAGCCGGTCCGTCAGGCTGACAACCGCAGTGAAGGAACCACGCAGTGGCGCGAGGGCAACCCTGCCGGAGAACGTTCTCTGCCACGACAACACCGCGCTGACAGCCGACACCCAACAGCCAACATAACTCAGCGAAAATCCGGCCCAATCGTATCAATACGATCAGTACAGATAGCATCAACGCCCCACTGCAACAACTGATGCGCCCGCTCTGGCTGATTCACGGTATATACCAGAATCCGCAACCCAGCCTGCTTCAACATGGTGGTACGTGCTTCATCCAGCAATTCATGATTCAGATGGATCGACACGCACGCCAGTGCCTGGGTCATCGCCTGCCAGTTATCATCCCACTCATCCAGCAGTAAACCACGTGGCAGCTCAGGCACCACCTGCTGTGCGGCTTCCAGCGCTGCATATGAGAATGATGACAGCAGCGGTGCCACCTGCCCCTGCCACAGATCACGGGCCGCCAGCGCCACCACTTTGCCGGTTTCCACGTCCAAACCGGTTGTCGGCTTGATTTCGATATTCGCCATCAACTGATGCTGGCGGCAGCACTCCGCAACCTGCGACAACAGAGGCAGGCGCTCGCCATCAAATTGTTTGCCAAACCAGCTACCTGCATCCAGTTGCACTAACTGCTGCCAGTCCAGTTTACCTGCCACACCCCAGCCATTGCTGGTGCGGTCGAGCGTGTCGTCATGCAGCAGGAAGATCTCGCCATCCTGCGACAACTTGGCATCAAATTCGATCATCTTGTGACCCAATTTCACTCCCAGCTCGATAGCAGCCAGGGTGTTTTCCGGGGCCAGTTTACCGCCGCCGCGATGTGCGACAATTGGTGGATAAGGCCAGGCACGATTACTCATTCGGTACGTTGTCCATTGTGATCAAAGAAGTGCAGTGAGGGTGGCGGCAAATGCAACCACAGCGTACTGCCCGCAACCGGACGTAACGAGTGTGGCAGACGCACCACCAGCTTATTGTCGCCCCATTTGCCGTGAGCAAGATTATCCGCTCCCAGCATTTCCAGTGTCTCTACTACCAGCGGGATCCCCCCGGCCTCAGCAGATGACAGCTCAATATGCTCCGGACGGATCCCCAGCGTCAATGCGCTATCAGCCCACTTCGCTTTGGGCTCGGTAAGTGGCAGGGAAAAACCGCCCCCCAGCTCAAGACGGGAACCATCAGCACTCATTTTTCCATCCAGCAGGTTCATTGCTGGCGCACCAATAAAGCTGGCAACAAAGCGTGTCGCAGGCCGCTCATAAATTTCAACGGGCGTGCCTAACTGCTCCAGCACACCCTTATTCATCACCATCACGCGCTGCGCCAGAGTCATCGCCTCCACCTGGTCGTGGGTCACATACAAACTGGTGGTTTGCAGGCGGCGATGCAGCTGCTGAAGCTCCAGACGCATCTGCACACGCAGACGAGCATCAAGGTTAGACAGCGGTTCATCAAACAGGAAGACCGCTGGCTCACGTACGATGGCGCGTCCCATGGCAACACGCTGACGCTGACCACCAGAAAGCTCACGTGGACGGCGCTGCAGCAAGGCTTCCAGTTCCAGACTGCGGGCAGCTTCCAGCACGCGCTGACGGATCTGCTCTTTGCCCATTCCACGAATTTTCAGGCCCCAGGCCATATTCTCTTCCACACTCATATGCGGGTAGAGCGCATAGTTCTGGAAGACCATCGCAATACCGCGATCTTTTGGTTCTTCTTCAGTTACGCGGCGTGTGTCGATATAGATATCACCACTGGTTACGCGTTCCAGCCCGGCAACCATGCGCAGCAGGGTGGATTTTCCGCAGCCAGATGGCCCAACCATCACCATAAATTCACCATCGCGGATAGACACATCCAGCGGCTGAATAATCTGGTTTTTCCCGTCATAGGATTTGGTTACTGCCTGAAGTCTTACACCAGCCATAGGTTATTTCTCACTCTCTACCAGACCGCGCACGAAAGCACGCTGCATTACTAAGACGATCACCACAGGTGGGATCAGGGTTAACAGCATTGCCGCCATCACTTCATTCCACTGCGTTGGCGAGCCGCTGGTGGAGATCATGCTTTTTATACCTGCCACTGCTGTCCCCAGTGATGCGTCATTGACGATCAACAGTGGCCATAAATACTGGTTCCAGCCGTAGATAAAGGTAATCACAAACAACGCGGCCAGATTGGTTTTAGACAGCGGCAGCACAATGTCTCGGAAGAAACGCATCGGGCTGGCCCCATCAATACGTGCCGCTTCCATCAGTTCATCCGGCATGGACATAAAGAACTGGCGAAACAGGAACGTTGCCGTAGCAGAAGCCATCAGGGGCAACGTCAGGCCACTGTAGCTGTCGAGCATATTCATATCCGCAATCACCTGCACGGTGGGGAAGATACGCACTTCGACCGGCAACATCAGGGTGATAAAAATCATCCAGAAAAACAGGTTGCGCAGTGGGAAGCGGAACCACACCAGGGCAAAGGCTGACAGAATAGAGACGCTGATTTTTCCGACCGTGATCGCCAGCGCCATAAACAGGCTGTTCATCAACATCAGGCTAAAAGCCGGGCCACTGCCGTTAACACCTTTGATCCAGATATGGCTGACGTTTTCCCAAAGATGGGAACCGGGGATCAACGTCATGGGCACCTGATAAACTTCGTTACCGTCCAGCGTGGCAGCCACAAACGCCACATACAGCGGGAACAGAATGGTCAGGGTGCCGAGAACCAGCACAATGTGGCTGAAAATATCCAGCCCGCGACGATTTTCGATCATTGGTAACGCACCTTACGCTCAACAAAGCGGAATTGGATCACCGTGAGCACAATCACCAGCAGCATCAACACCACTGACTGAGCGGCGGAAGACGAAAGGTCCAGACCGGCAAAACCTTCGCGGTAAATTTTGTAGATCAACGTGGTGGTTGCCTGTACCGGACCACCGCCGGTTGCAGCATCAATAACCGGGAAGGTATCGAAAAAGGCATACACCAGATTAACCACCAGCAGGAAGAAACTGACTGGCGTAATCAGGGGCAACGACAGCGAGAAGAAACGCCGTACCGGACCCGCGCCATCAATTGCGGCGGCTTCAACCAGTGACTTCGGAATCGACTGCAATGCCGCAAAGAAAAACAGAAAGTTGTAACTCATTTGCTGCCAGATAGAAGCCAGCACGATCAGGAACATGGCCTGACCGCTGTTCTGGGCGTAATTCCAGTTGTAGCCCAGTTGATTCAGTACATGGCTGAACAGACCCAGACCAGGGTTAAACAGGAACATCCACAAAACGGCAGCGACAACGGGTGCGACCGCATAAGGCAATAACAACAGGGTTTGATAGGTTTTTTTCAGACGAACAACATAGTCAACCAGCGCCGCCAGCAACAGTGACAGGCCCATACCGAAGAAGGTCACCAGCGCACTGAACTTAATAGTGGTCCAGAACGATTCCAGATATAAATCATCGCTGAACAGGCGTTTGAAGTTATCCAGTCCAACAAAGGTGCTGGAAATACCGAATGGATCGATATTTTGCAGTGAATACCAGAGAGCTTCACCTGCGGGCCAGATAAAGAAGATCGCGGTGATCAGCAGCTGTGGCAGTACCAGTAAATAGGGCAGTGCACGGTTGCGGAAAACGGGACGGGGTTGAGCCATAATGGATTATCTCGTGCGGAACGGGAGCAGTCCTGAAGGACAAATTGCAGGTTTATCCCTCAGAGGAGCAAACAGATATCTCTGTACAAACAAACCGCCGATCGGCCCAGACAGGTGATCGGCGGTTTTATTACTGCGACAAATTATTTGGTCTGTTGCTCAAAGCGACGCAGCAGTTCGTTACCACGTTTCACTGATTTATCCAGTGCTTCCTGTGGCGACTGCTTACCTGTCCAGACACCTTCCAGCTCTTCATCCACGATGGTACGAATCTGTGGCATATTACCCAGACGCATTCCTTTGGTGAATGGCAGAGGATCTTTGTTCATCATCTGGCGGGTAGCGATATCAGCGCCTGGGTTTTTGTCATAGTAACCCTGCTGTTTTGTCAGCTCATAAGCCGCAGTGGTAATCGGCAGATAACCGGTTTTCTGGTGCCATTCAGCGGCGATTTCTGGCTTCGCCAGGAATTGCATGAACTCGGCAACACCTTTGTAGGTGACGTCATCTTTCCCTTTCATTACCCACAGGCTTGCACCACCGATCATGGCGTTCTGCGGTGCTTTAGGTACGGTTTCATCGTATGGCATCATGCCCACACCAAAGTTGAACTTAGCGTATTTACGGATATCAGCCAGTGAACCTGAAGACGCTGTCGTAATACCGCAATCGCCGTTATAGAACTTGGCAGTTGGCTCATCTTTACGACCGAAGTAGGTAAAGTCGCCTTTCTTGTTCATATCTTCCAGCATCTGGATATGACGCACCTGCTCAGGTTTATTGAACTCCAGCTCAGCATCAGTGCCGTCGAAACCGTTATTTTTGGTTGCTACTGGCAGTGCGTGCCATGCACTGAAGTTTTCAATCTGGATCCAACCCTGCCAGCCGCTGGCATAACCACACGTCATACCGGCTTTACGCAGTGCATCGGCGTCTTTCGCCAGCTCCTGCCAGGTTTTTGGTGGTTGATCCGGGTTCAGACCTGCCTTCTTAAAGGCATCTTTGTTGTAGTACAGCACTGGCGTGGAGCTGTTAAATGGCTGAGAAATCAGCTGACCATTCGAGTCGCTGTAGTAACCCGCAACAGCAGATACGAACTGCTTCGTATCCATGGCGATACCCGCCTTTTTAAACACCTCATTTACCGGCACGATGGCTTTTGACGCCATCATGGTGGCTGTACCGACTTCATAAACTTGCAAAATAGCAGGCGCTTTACCGGTACGCACAGCAGCAATACCCGCTGCCAGGCTCTGTTCGTAGTTACCTTTATAGGTCGGCACAATCTTGTAGTCCGGGTGCGTTTCGTTGAAACGCTGCGCCAGAGAATCCACCTCAACGCCCAGCTCGCCTTCCATTGAGTGCCAGAACGGAATTTCGGTAGCAGCCAGTGCACTGCCGCTGAAGGTCAATCCCAGCACAATGCTGAGAGCAGTATGACGAAATGTGGTAGATGACATATCGAGTTCCTGTGCTCGTTTTAATGATGCGCGAATCCGCGCACTGTGTGAGTCGGGAAGTAAAATGCCATAGTGAAATGACATATTAATAATAGATAGATGACAGAAAAGTGACGGACGAATGACGAAGATTTCGAGATGTGACAGCAAAAGTGCGAGCAAGGTAACAACTTTAAAGAGGTATGAAGGGAATATGATCATCGCATTAATGCGCTATATATCGGCATATTTGCCGCAAAAGGGGCAGCTAAAATAGCTGCCCCTGGATCCTTAACCGCCGAGGTAAGCGCTCCTTACCGCCTCATTGGCTAATAGTGCATCACCCGTGTCTTCGAGCACCACATGACCGTTTTCGAGCACGTAACCACGATCAGCCAGTTTCAGTGCCTGGTTCGCATTTTGCTCCACAAGGAAGATCGTCATCCCCTCTTTACGCAGCTGTTCGATGGTGTCAAAGATTTGCTGAATGATAATAGGAGCCAGCCCAAGCGAGGGTTCATCCAGTAGCAGCAAGCGCGGCTGACTCATCAGCGCACGCCCAATTGCCAGCATCTGCTGTTCACCCCCCGACATCGTACCCGCGCGCTGCACACGGCGTTCCCACAAACGCGGGAAGAGTTCGTATACGCGCTTGATGCGATCCTGATACTGCTGACGTTCGGCAAAGAAACCGCCCATTGCCAGATTCTCTTCTACCGTCATACGCGAGAAAACACGGCGTCCTTCCGGCACAATGGCGATGGCTTCCCGCATAATACGTGCTGTTTGCCAGTCCGTAATATCTTTACCATCAAAGAGAACTGCACCTTGTGTGGCACGTGGCTCGCCGCAGAGAGTGCCAAGAATGGTGGTTTTACCCGCCCCGTTCGCACCTATCAGCGTCACAATTTCGCCTTCATTAATATGCAGGCTGACATTGTGCAGTGCCTGGATTTTACCGTAGTGCGCATTCACATTATTCAGAGACAGCATTGGATGGCTCATCTTATGCCTCCCCAAGGTAAGCACGGATCACATCCGGGTTATTGCGGATCTCATCCGGTGTTCCGTTCGCCAGAGGCGTACCCTGGTTCACTACGTAGATACGGTCAGAAATACCCATTACCAGTTTCATATCGTGTTCGATCAACAGTACCGAGACTTTATGTTCGCCGCGCAGTTCTGCAATCAGCTCATCCAGCTCATGCGTTTCTTTTGGGTTCAGACCTGCTGCGGGTTCATCCAGCATCAGAATTTCCGGGCGTGTCACCATGCAACGGGCAATTTCCAGACGTCGTTGCTGACCATACGCCAGGTTACCCGCCTGGCGGTTGGCCAGTTCCAGTAATCCCACTCGTTTCAGCCAGACCGCGGCACGATCCAGCGCTTCGCTTTCAGCCCGACGAAACGCCGGAGTTTTCAGCAGGCCAGAGAAAATACCGCTTTTCAGATGCTGATGCTGTGCGACCAGCAGATTCTCAATCACGGTCATTTCACGGAACAGGCGCACATGCTGGAAGGTACGCACCACGCCCATGCGAGCGATCTGCTGCCCGGATAAACCTGCCAGTTGCTTATTGCCCAGCATGATCGAACCACTGGTGGGTTTATAGAAACCCGTCAGGCAGTTAAATACTGTGGTTTTCCCTGCCCCGTTAGGCCCGATAAGTGAAACGATCTCCTGTGCACGCAATTCCAGTTCAACGTTGTTGACTGCCAGCAAACCGCCGAAGCGCATCATCAGGCCATTGACTGCTAACAAAGGCTGACTCATGCCTGCTCTCCTTCTTCCGCATTTTTCAACTTCAGGTGCGGACGTTTCATCGGCAACAGCCCCTGCGGACGCCAGATCATCATCAATACCATTAATCCACCGAGCACCAGCATGCTGTACTCATTAAGGTCACGCATCATCTCGCGGGAAACCACCAGCAGGATGGCGGCCAGGATCACCGCAAACTGGGAACCCATACCACCCAGAACCACAATCGCCAGCACAAATGCCGACTCGGCAAAGGTAAAGGATTCCGGGCTGACAAACCCCTGACGGGCAGCAAACAGACAACCGGCAAAGCCCGCAAATGCAGCACTGATCGTAAAAGCGGTCAGTTTGATGCGTGTCGGGCTGAGGCCCAGCGAACGGCAGGCAATTTCATCTTCACGCAGGGCTTCCCACGCGCGGCCCAGCGGCATACGCAGCAAACGGTTAATCACAAACAGGGTGATCACCACCAGCAACAGCGCCACCAGGTACAGGAAAATAATACGGTCGCCTGGGTCATACTTCATGCCAAAGAAATTGTGGAAGGTATCCCAGCCACCTTCGGTGACCCGGCGGCTGAATTCCAGACCAAAGAAGGTCGGTTTCGGGATCTGACTGATACCGTTCGGGCCACCTGTCAACTCAGTATTATTCAGCAGCAGAATACGTACGATTTCACCAAAACCGAGGGTCACAATCGCCAGATAGTCACCACGCAGACGCAACACCGGGAAGCCCAGCAATAAACCAAACGCTGCCGCCACAATCCCCGCCAGTGGCAACGACTGCCAGAAACCAAGGCCATAGTAGTGATTCAGCAACGCAAAGGTATAAGCACCGATAGCATAAAAACCGCCATAGCCCAGAACCAGCAGGCCCGACAGCCCTACGACAACGTTGAGTCCCAGACCCAGCATTACATAGATCAACGTCAGCGTAGCAATATCCACCGTGCCGCGGGAAACCACAAACGGCCACGCAACAGCGGCAATAATCAACACCAGCAGGAACAGTTTCTGCTTCGCCGTTGAACCATCAATCCCCGGCAGTACCAACGCAGGGCCAGATACTTTCTTCATGCCTCGTTGGATCAATGGACGCAGCATCTGGAAAATAAAGACCACAGCACATCCCGCAGCAATCCAGTTCCAGCGCACCTCACCCGCATTGTGTACTACCAGGTGCGTCCCATCCAGATTCAGTTGCAGCCCCATAAAGAAGGATGCCAGGATCAGCAGCATCAATGTGGATGCAATCGCATTCAACAGGTTAAGTTTTTTCATACTTTCTCAACCTCCGGACGACCAAGAATGCCGGTTGGCATCACCAGCAGTACAACAATCAGCAGCGCAAATGACACCACATCTTTGTACTCTGTACTCAAATAAGCGGAGGTCAGTGCTTCGGCAATCCCCAGGATTAATCCTCCCAGCATCGCTCCCGGAATACTGCCAATCCCGCCCAGAACAGCTGCGGTGAAGGCTTTCATTCCTGCCATAAAACCGATATACGGGTTAATCACCCCGTAGAACTGGCCCAGCAACACGCCAGCGACTGCTGCCATTGCCGCACCAATAACAAAGGTCAGCGAGATCACCCGGTCGGTGTTGATACCGAGTAAGCTGGCCATTTTCAGATCTTCAGCACAGGCACGGCATGCGCGTCCCATACGGGAATAGCGAATAAACAGCGTCAGAGCCAGCATCGCGAGGAAGGTTACCACCCAGATCACCACTTGCATGGTGGAAATGGTCGCGGCAAAGCCATTGCTTTCCCCCAGCGTCCACTGGCCTGTCACCAGGCTTGGCAGCGCGAGATCGCGTGAGCCCTGAGTCAGGCTGACGTAGTTTTGCAGGAAGATCGACATCCCGATCGCTGAAATCAACGCAATCAGACGTTTGGAAGAACGCACCGGTTTGTAAGCCACACGCTCGATACTCCAGCCGTAACAACTGGCGATCACCACCGCGACCACAAAACCACAGCCAATTAACAGCCAGCTGGTATCAATACCCATCATCATCAGCGCCGCGATAACGATAAAGGAGACGTAGCTACCGATCATATACACTTCGCCGTGGGCAAAGTTAATCATGCCGATAATGCCGTACACCATAGTGTAACCGATAGCGATTAGCGCATAAGTGCTGCCCAACGTCACACCGTTGAACATTTGTTGCAGGAAATAGAGAAACTGCTCGGACATACCTGAATACCTTACAAGTCCTTCTGCACAGGCAGGGCAGAAGGATGAATACAACAAAGGGCCGGGGAGGCCCGGCCCCTACGGGGATGGTCATCACTCCGCAGGGGCCAGATTCACCTGGCCCACAAACGGGTTACTTGACCGCCGTGGAAGATCCATCAGCATGCCATTTGAAAATACCGAACTCGAAGCCTTTCAAATCGCCCTTCTGATCCCAGCTCAGGTCGCCCATCGCTGTTGGTACTGGCGCACCGGTTTTCAGGTTGTTGGCGATATCTTCTGGTTCTTCACTCTTGCTACGTTCCATACCCGCAGCCAGAGATTGCAGTGCTGCGTAGGTTGTCCAGACAAACGGACCGGTATAGTCCTGTTTTTTCGCTTTGATCGCATCAACGATTGGCTGGTTAGCTGACACCTGGTCATAGCGTTTCGGCAGGGTTACCAGCATCCCTTCGGATGCTGCACCTGCGATGTTAGACAGGGAGGAGTTACCCACACCTTCTGGTCCCATAAACTGGGTTGTCAGGCCTGCTGCACGCGCCTGGCGCAGGATCTGCCCCATTTCCGGGTGATAGCCACCGAAGTAAACGAAATCAACATTCTCTTTCTTCAGTCGGGCAACCAGTGTTGAGAAGTCTTTATCACCGGCGGTAATACCTTCAAACATCACCACATTAGCACCAGCGGCTTTCAGGGTATCCTGCACTGAGCGTGCCAGGCCTTCGCCGTACTGCTGCTTGTCGTGGATCACCGCAATGCGCTGTGGTTTGATGTCGTTCAGAATATATTTTGCTGCCGTTGGGCCCTGGTCAGAATCCAGACCGGTTGTACGCAGCACCAGCTTATAGCCGCGGCTGGTCAGCTCTGGGGCTGTTGCAGCTGGGGTAATCATCAGCACGCCTTCATCTTCATAGATATCGGAAGCAGGCTGAGTGGAAGAAGAACACAGATGGCCGATCACGTAGCGGATACCGTCGTTGATCACTTTGTTAGCAACCGCAACGGCTTGTTTTGGATCGCAGGCATCATCGTATTTCACGCCAACCAGTTTATCGCCATTAATACCGCCTTTGGCATTGATATCTGCAATTGCCTGCTGTGCGCCCGTGAACTGCATATCACCGTACTGAGCAACTGGGCCAGACATCGCACCAACGATAGCCACTTTGATATCTTTTGCGACCGCCATGTGGCTCATTGCCAGAACAACGCAGCCCGCCAGAAATGCACTACCTTTACTGATCTTCATCCGAACTTCCCCATCTGTTGTGATTTGTCTATTTATTAGCCGTCACATTTCCTAATTGCTTTACAAATAACAAGTTAGGTAGATATGCAGCATTTTTTGTATAAAGACTTTATATTTCAGTTTATTAAACAGGAATTTTCTTCTGTAAATCAACTGACACATTCAGGAAATCACGGGTTGAACAGCATAAGACGCTGGTGTTAACCAGAGGGGTTTTAGCAAATATCCAGGTAATTATGCTGGCTATTTAGCAATCAGATAATGATTTACTCGGCTGCTTGTTTAAATCTGAAACAGATCGCCTCGTTTTTATGCTGGCAGACTAACACGCTACAGAATGGTCAACTTCGCTACAAAATACCTTTTTCACAGCGATGTTTTAGTGGGAAGTGGAGTGGACGTGGCTTAAAGATAGTAAAAAACCGCCCAGGAAGGCGGTTTAATGTGTCAGGGAACAACGTTGTTATGCTCTCAGGCTTCAATCGCCATACGCAATTTCTTCATTGCGTTCTTTTCCAACTGACGCACACGTTCTGCAGAAACACCATAGCGGTCAGCCAGTTCCTGTAACGTGGTTTTGTTGTCTTCGTCCAGCCAGCGTGCGCGGATAATATGCTGGCTACGTTCGTCCAGCCCCTGCATCGCATCAGACAATTTATCGGCTGCATGATCTTCCCAGTTATCTTCCTCAATGCCGTTCGCAAAGTCGGAGGATTTATCCTGAAGATAGAGCATCGGAGCCATTGAACGGCCCTCGCCTTCATCTTCTGGCGTTGGATCAAAGGTCATATCCTGTGCAGCCATACGTGATTCCATTTCACGCACATCGTTGCTGCTCACACCCAATTCACGCGCAACCATTTCCACTTCATCCTGGTTAAACCAGCCTAAACGCTGTTTGGTTTTACGCAGGTTAAAGAACAATTTGCGCTGAGCTTTGGTGGTAGCCACTTTCACGATACGCCAGTTACGCAACACGTATTCATGAATTTCAGCTTTAATCCAGTGCACGGCAAAGGAAACCAGGCGCACACCCACTTCCGGGTTAAAACGGCGCACCGCTTTCATCAGGCCGATGTTACCTTCCTGAATCAGGTCCGCCTGTGGCAGACCATAACCAGAATAGTTACGAGCAACATGAACAACAAAGCGCAGATGTGACAGGATCAGCGTTTTAGCTGCAGCCAGATCACCCTGGTAATGCAGCCGTTCAGCCAACGCTTTTTCCTCTTCTGCCGTTAGCATAGGCCAGGCATTAGCTGCCCGGATGTACGCATCCAGGTTGCCTAAAGGAGCAATAGCTAAAGTTTGCATTTCTTTGGTCATTCAAACCCTCTCTGTGTTTACCATCGTGACTGCATCATTCCCTGACGCTGACTGATACCCTACGTGAATTTTCCGATAAAATCGAAAGCATTCTGTGCGGATTTTTCAGCCTTCACAGCATAAGACGCCGAAGTTATCCACAAGTTCAATTTTAAATAAGGGATAATTTATACACAATTATCGGTGCTGGTGAAAGATGATTGTGAACAACAGGGGATAGTGTGATGTGACTTCCTCTGCGGCAAACTCTCACGCAGCAGAGGAAGATTATACCAAAAAAACGTGTAAAAAGATTACTGCGGCGTAAATCGACGTAAATGTTGTGCCGTCGCCAGCCAGGCAGCAACCCAACCGATTATCGCCGCAATCAGCAGCAGCAACAGACTTTCATCCCACGCCAGGCCGTGCAAGGTAAAGGTGGTGCCAAATACGGATGCAACCTGTGCCACCACAGACTCCAGCCGTAACACCAGCACGCCTGACAACACCAGCGACAGCAGAGCACCACAGAAACCCAGCATTGCTCCGCCATACAGGAATGGACGCAGAATAAAACCGTCTGTCGCACCAATCAGCTTTTGCACATTAATAGTGTCACGGCGAGCAAAGATACTCAGGCGCACGCTGTTACCAATCACCAGGAAGACAGCCACAATCATCAGAATGCCAATCATTGCTGCGACTTGCCCTACCAGCCCGGTCAGTGCAGAAAGACGCGCAAACCAGCTGTCATCCATCTTCACTTCATCCACGCCGTCCACTTTCGCAACACGCTCACGCAGGTTGCTCATGGTGTCAGAATTCTGGAAGTTCAGTTTTGGGGTGATGATCGCCACCGCAGGTAATGGATTCTGTTCCAGCATATCCATTGCACCACCAAAACCAGACCAGTTACGGAACTCGCCCAGTGCTTCTTCCCGCGACAGATAATTGACTTTATCAACACCGTCTTCCGCTTTCAGCTTCGCCACTACACCTTCAGCAGCATCATCATCCAGCGTTTTACTGAGATAAACGGTCAGTTGTGGTGCCGGATACCACTGATCCGCTGCTGTACTGACGTTTTTCCATACCATGTAACAAACACTGGGTAGTGTCAGTGAAATGGCAATCACCATCACCGTGAGCAACGTTGCCAGCGGCTGGCGCCACAGATCCGACAGTGATCCACGCATCGCATAGCGCCACTGCTCCTGCCAGCCCCCTTTCAGCGCTTTGCTTTTGGGCTGGGGTTTCGCTTTTGCTGTTTTAGCGGGCGCTGGCCGGGGATTACGTTTATTAACCACGGTAACCTCCATTCAAACGTCCCTGATTCAGTGTCATCAGACGGTAGTTACGGCGGGCAATAAGTCCCATATCGTGAGTGGCCATCAACACGGTAACGCCCACACGGTTAAACTCTTCAAACAACCGTAAAATATCTTCTGACAGTGCTTCATCCAGGTTACCGGTTGGTTCATCCGCCAGTAATACAGCGGGTTTATTGACCACTGCGCGGGCAATCCCCACACGCTGCTGCTCCCCTCCGGAAAGCTGGATCGGGAAACTTTTCGCTTTGTCGAGCAGACCGACTTTATCCAGCGCGGCTGATACACGGCGGCGAATATCCTCCCCGCTGGCACCTGCAATAATCAGTGGGATCGCCACATTGTCGTACACTGAACGATCCATCAACAGATGGTGATCCTGGAAGATCATACCAATCTGACGACGCAGAAACGGTACTTCGCGGCTTTTCAGACGACTGATATCATGGCCGCTAAACCAGATATGCCCGGCACTCGGGCGCTCAATGCCACAAATCAGCTTCAGCAAGGTACTTTTCCCTGCCCCGGAATGTCCGGTCAGAAACGCCATTTCACCAGGGTTAAGATGGAAATCCACCCCCTGCAGCGCTTGCCGACCGCCGAGATAAGCCTTACTGACTTCTTCAAAGCGAATCATCCTAATTAGTCCTCTCGGGCAAATAGTGCCTCTATAAAATCGTCAGCTTTAAACGATCGTAAATCTTCAATACTTTCGCCTACGCCAATATAGCGAATAGGAATGTTAAACTGGTCAGCTACCGAGAAGATCACGCCCCCTTTTGCTGTGCCATCCAGCTTAGTCAGTGTGATACCGGTCAAACCAACGGCTTCATGGAACAGTTTAGTCTGACTGATGGCATTCTGGCCGGTACTGGCATCAATGGTCAGCATCACTTCATGTGGTGCATCCTCATCCAGCTTCTTCATCACACGGGTGATCTTTTTCAGCTCTTCCATCAGATGCGATTTATTCTGCAAACGTCCAGCCGTGTCAGCAATCAGAACATCAACACCGCGCGCTTTCGCCGCCTGAATAGCGTCAAAGATCACGGAAGCGGAATCCGCCCCAGTATGCTGCGCCACGACCGGAATATTATTACGCTGGCCCCACACTTGTAACTGCTCAACCGCCGCAGCACGGAATGTATCGCCTGCAGCCAGCATGACTGACTTCCCTTCAGCCTGGAACTGGCGCGCCAGCTTACCAATGGTTGTGGTTTTACCCACACCGTTAACCCCAACCATCAGGATAACGAATGGCGTTTTGCCGCTGACATCCAGTGGCGCTTCCACCGTTGACAGAATAGTTGCCATCTCACTTTTCAGCATGCCGTACAGCGCTTCGGCATCACGCAGTTGCTTGCGGCTGGCCTGAGTGGTCAGGCTGTTGATAATACGGCGAGTGGTTTCCACACCCACATCGGCAATCAGCAACTGCTCTTCCAGCTCTTCAAACAGATCATCATCGATTTTCTTGCCGCGGAACAAGCCGATAAATCCGGAACCGAGGTTCTGGCGGGTTTTTACCAGGCTGCGTTTCAGGCGGGCAAAGAATCCCTCTTTTGTTGGGCGCACTTGCTCAGTCTGGGCAGCGGCTTCTGCTTCAGCACGGGCAGCGGCTTCCGCTTCTGCACGGGCAGCGGCTTCTGCTTCAGCGCGGGCAGCAGCTTCTGCTTCAGCTCGGGCGGCAACTTCTGCTTCAGCGCGGGTGGCAGCTTCCGCTTCAGCACGGGCAGCGGCTTCCGCTTCTGCGCGGGCAGCAGCTTCTGCTTCAGCTCGGGCGGCAGCTTCCGCTTCAGCTCGGGCGGCAGCTTCTGCTTCTGCACGGGCGGCAGCTTCCGCTTCAGCTCGGGCAGCGGCTTCCGCTTCAGCACGGGCAGCGGCTTCCGCGTCAGCACGGGCAGCGGCTTCCGCTTCAGCGCGGGCGGCAGCTTCCGTTTCAGCTCGGGCAACAGCTTCCGCTTCTGCACGGGCAGCAGCTTCTGCTTCTGCACGGGCGGCAGCTTCCGCTTCAGCGCGGGCGGCAGCGGCTTCTTCCGCCGCAGTATCAGCAGAAGGCTGCTGCTCTAACGTTTCTTCTGTTTCTGCCGGCTTCTCATCACGCCCCAATCCAAGCCAGGAAAAAAAGCCACGTTTTTTATTCTTTGCCATGGTAAAACCACACTCCTCGCGGGAAAAACCGTTCCGGTCTGAAAATAAACTAAAAACTGTCTCCCGCAACCGCCCATGGACCTCACAAGCGGCTGCGGGAGACAGCCTGATCAATCCCTTAGTCTAACACTTTCTGCTGAGTGCATCACAGCACCCTTTTTACGTTTCCTCTGCCCGATTAGCCCGTTAAACTGTGCAACAAATTATTAAGAGTTCAGAGTGATGATCAAGAAAAGCCGCAGCGGCGCAGCCGGGCAAATACGCATTATTGGTGGACAATGGCGGGGACGTAAATTACCCGTCCCTGATAGCGCAGGTCTGCGCCCCACAACCGACCGGGTACGGGAAACGTTGTTTAACTGGCTGGCTGCCGATATTCAGCAAGCCAGATGCCTGGACTGTTATGCGGGAAGCGGTGCACTGGGACTGGAAGCACTCTCACGCCATGCTGCCAGCGCAACACTGCTGGAGATGGAACGTCCGGTTGCTCAACAACTGGAGAAGAACCTCGCCACCCTGGGTGCCAAAAATGGCAAGGTCGTGAATACCAATACGTTACAGTTTCTCGCTCAGCCTGGAGAAGCCCATCATCTGGTCTTTATTGATCCGCCATTTCGTAAAGGATTGCTGGAACAAACCATTACGCTGCTGGAAGATAATGGCTGGCTCAGTGATGAAGCACTGATCTACGTGGAAAGTGAAGTGGAACAGGGATTACCGTCAGTGCCGCTCACCTGGCAGTTGCATCGAGAGAAAGTCGCAGGCCAGGTCGCCTATCGTTTGTATATCCGTCATGCTAATACGGAAGCTGAGCCTGAACAGGCATAATAATCAATAACATACCTGCAACATGCAGAGAGGGAGAAAGTCGTCATGTTAATTTATGCAGGCCGCCTGCTGATGCTATTTGTCTGGGGGTTTTTACTGCTAAATGTGGTACATCCCTTCCCAAAACCATTAACTCATTTCGTTAATGTGGCACTGTTTTTTATGGTGATTATGCACGGTCTTCAGTTAGTCCTTATGCGTGCCACCCAGCCGAAAGGTTCCGCAAAACTCAGTGGCTGGATGCAGGTGAAGATTTTCTTTTTTGGTGTGTTTGAGTTGCTGGCATGGCAGAAAAAACATTTTCCAAAGCAGTAATCCGTTTTTCAGCATGATATTTGTGCGTTAAACAGGGCACTACCTGTTGTTGTGGAAGAGGGATCCCTCTTCCCTTTCCCTAACGGCCCGACTCCTGAGAAATAAAACTGATAAAACGGGTTCCCTGCACCTTTAGTTCACCACGATAACCTTTATCAATCTTCTGATAATCATCTGCACCAACCATCAGAGTCATCTCATCTGAACCATCAAGTGGGCGGAACCACGCTTTATAGCGGATATTTTCTACCGGGATCTCCTCACGCTGGCGTGAACGGCGGTCTGGCGTGCGATATTCCCGTTTATCGGTCACTTCCACCAGCAGGCTACGGACTGGAGAAGCATCATTAGCCGCATTTTCCTGTCGCTGTTTAACAAACTGTCTTGTTGCAAACACCGCTATCAGCGCCACAGCGATAAGAAAAATCAATGGTGGTTTCATAAGATGACTCGCTCCGAAAATCAAAGTAAACAGCCCAGGATAAGCATATACTCAAAATAGCTGTGGACTTACTACTCCAATACAGGAACACATTATGCTTTGGTCTTTTCTTGCAGTGTTTTTTTCCGGTTGGTTATACGTTGATGCATCTTACCGGGGGCCACAATGGCAACGCTGGGTCTTTAAACCCGTCACACTCTTATTGCTGCTGGCCTGGGCCTGGCAGGCTCCGGTCCTGAAAACCACCGACTATCTGATCCTGTTTGGTTTACTGGCAACACTATTTGGTGATGCCCTGACCTTGCTACCCGAACGTCGTATGTTATACGCCTTCGGTGCGTTTTTCCTTTCTCATCTGCTCTATACCCTGTTCCTGGCCAGCCAGATGACACTCAGCTTTTTCTGGCCACTGCCTCTGGCGCTATTGATTATCGGTGCCTTGCTGATCGCCGTCATCTGGAGCCGTCTGGATGAACTCCGCTGGCCAGTATGTACCTTTATTGGAATTACGCTGTTAATGACCTGGCTGGGCGCAGAACTGTATGTCTTCCGTCCAACGGATTACAGTTTTACGCTGATGGTGGGTACGGGATTATTATTGCTGGCCAATATTGTCTGGCTAATCAGTCACTACCGTCGCCACTTTAGTGCTGCTCAGGCGATTGTTGCCGCCTGCTATTTTGCTGGTCACTTTATGATTGTGCGCTCTCTGTGGTTACAGGCTTGACTCTGGAGTAGACTCCAAAGTGTAAGATAACAAGGCGGGCATGTTTACCCGCCTTGTTTATTCCAGGAGGCACTATGCATCAGCACTCTTCTTGCCATTGTGGTCACGACCATACTCCTCAGCAACACGGTTGCAGCCGTACAGCTAAACGTCCGGTAATCCGCAAAATTACCACTATCACCGCAGCCAACACAGATACCCCTTGTTGTGACGATTCGTCCTGTAGTCCGGGAGATACCGCCAGCGATGAGGATGACAGGCGAGCAGGACTCTCTCGCTATAGCTGGCAAGTCCGGGGGATGGATTGCCCGAGCTGTGCACGTAAAATCGAAACCGCCGTCAGGCAGGTAAACAGTATTGCTACTGCTCGCGTGGTATTTGCCAGTGAAAAGCTGGTTGTGGATGCCACCAGCGATGTCCGTCATGCGGTTGAACAGGCTGTGACTCATGCCGGTTTTCAGCTTCAGCGTAACGACGATCCCACACGCTTATCTTCTCCTTCTGCGAATCATTTCTGGCAGGAAAACCGTAGTTTAATCCTGCTGGCAGTACTGATGCTGGCCGGTTGGCTGCTGAATAGTCTTTATCCCCCCATCGGGAATATCGCATTTATTATCACCACGTTGATCGGTGTTTTACCCATTGCACGCAGTGCCATACGCCTGATGCGCAGTGGATCCCCTTTCACCATTGAAACCTTAATGACCGTTGCCGCCATTGGTGCACTCTTTATTGGTGCTACCGCAGAAGCCGCAATGGTACTGCTGCTGTTTATGCTGGGTGAACGTCTGGAATCCTTTGCGGCCAGCCGGGCACGTAAAGGGATGACGGCGCTGATGGCCCTGAAACCGGACCAGGCTGTACGTATTAAAGGAACGGTGCGGGAAAACATTGCGGCCAGTGATCTGCAACCGGGTGATCAGATTGAGGTCGCTGCCGGAGCACGCCTGCCCGCTGATGCCCGACTACTCAGTCCTTTTGCCAGCTTTGACGAAAGTGCACTGACCGGAGAATCCCTTCCCGTTGAACGCCAGTTGGGGGAAACCATTGCCGCGGGCTGTATGAGTACGGACCGTCAGGTACTGCTTGAAGTGGTCTCCAGACCCGGTGAAAGCGCCATTGATCGGATATTGCATTTGATTGAAGAGGCAGAGGAACGCCGTGCACCAATTGAACGTTTCCTTGATCGCTTCAGCCGTATTTATACGCCGGCCATTATGGCTCTGGCGCTGATTGTCGCCGTGATACCGCCATTGCTGCTGACGGCTGAGTGGCAACCGTGGATTTATAAGGGACTGGCGCTGTTATTGATTGGCTGCCCTTGCGCCTTGGTGATTTCCACCCCCGCTGCCGTGACATCCGCACTGGCTGCTGCAACCCGCCGTGGTGCTTTGATTAAAGGGGGAGCGGCCCTGGAAAGTCTTGGCAGCGTACGTACCGTGGCATTTGATAAAACAGGGACGCTGACTCAGGGTAAACCTCAGGTCACGGCTATCCAGCCCTTTACTCAGTGGAATGAAAACGACCTGCTGGCCACAGCGGCAGCAATTGAGCTGGGATCATCTCACCCACTGGCGCTGGCGATTATCAACGCCGCAGCTGATCGTCAGTTGATACTACCCTCTGCCACAGATCAACGCGCACTGGCAGGAAGCGGTGTGGAGGCCAGAATTGACGGACGATTACTCTCTATCAGCGCCCCGTCCCGGCTCGCACCCGCACGACTGGCCCCTTACCTTATTACTGTAGAAACGCTGGAAAATGCGGGGAATACCGTCGTCATTCTTCATGACGAGCAGGAGCTGTACGGCCTGATTGCGATGCGCGATACGCTACGTGATGACGCCAGAATGGCACTGGCAGAACTGAAAAATCTTGGTATTCAGGGCGTGATGCTGACAGGTGATAATCCACGCGCTGCTGCTGCGATTGCAGCTGAACTGGGGATTGATTATCGCGCCAGCCTGCTGCCGGAAGACAAAGTCAGCGCGATAACAGCGCTGAATCAGCAACAGCCGGTCGCCATGGTGGGTGATGGTATCAATGATGCCCCTGCGATGAAGGCCGCAACAATTGGGATTGCCATGGGCAGTGGCAGCGATGTTGCACTGGAAACCGCCGATGCAGCACTGACTCACAATCGCCTGTCCGGGCTGGCAGCCATGATCCGGCTTTCCCGCGCGACACATGCCAATATTCGCCAGAATATTACTATCGCGCTGGGGTTAAAAGGGGTGTTTCTGATCACCACTCTGCTGGGGATCACCGGGCTGTGGCTGGCTGTGTTGGCTGATTCCGGGGCAACAGCGTTGGTGACGGCTAATGCTTTGCGGTTGTTGCGGAAGCGGTGATGTTGTTTGAGGGGGAGCTAGCGTTATAGAGGGAGATCGCGGCATGAAAATGCCGCGATATGTTGCTCATTTTCCCAGAAGTAAGTCTGAATAAGAAAATGAGTAGAGTATTCGGTACAACTATTTAGTACTTACTCTTAATGTTTTCATACTTTTCAACATAACTGTCTGCATTACCAATACCTCTTCCCTGGCTAATTTTCACAGTAGCTGAAATAACATTCTTAACCTTGTCATCCTTACTCATTTCAATATAGAGTCTTTCTGAAACACCTGATTCAGTCCCACTTATCATATTAAAAACAGGGATATAAGATGAGGCATCTCTGGTAATATCTGTTTTTGAATAAATAAGTAAAAGGCTTCCCTCATCCGTAAAAGTAATGCCGTCAGGGTTACCTAATAAGCTAATAACTTTCTCTTTGTCACTATCTTTTTCTAATTTTGAGAAAGCCATGTTACCAGCAGTCACATAATCAAGATTATATTTATTCTTATTGCGCAAGTCTTTTACAATCACTCCATGATTAATGACGATATTATCAACACCATAGACAACTGAGAAAACTCTGTGTGCATAAGTGCCGGTCATACCGTTAAAAAAACCTGTGTATGAAGCAACTGAGAGCTTACCATCAGGGAATGTTTTCTTTAAAACAGACCGGCCTTCATTTTTTTCCCAATAATACTGGCTAAAGAAGAAACTGTTGTTTTTCCATCAATAACTTTTGAATTAATCTGAACATCACTGACCTGTTTATCAGATAATATCTGACTACCACCATTGAATGCAGAACAAGAGATCAAAAGCATTGCGACTACAGAAACACGTACTATTGTTTTTTTTGACATTTTTCATTCATCCTTAAATAGATTTATATATGAATTACCGATATTTTCGCCTTAGTACTGAAACTCACATCCAGACGTTCCATCTTATAATCCCGTAATAAATTCAGCGCCATTTTCTTTATCCCGGATATTATTTCTGCTGCATTTCCTCTTCTTATTCTGCTGGCATCTTCATTCATCTTGCAATCCAGCATCCAGTACATACTCTCGATTTTCCAGTGCGCTCTGGTTGCATGTACAAATACCTTAGCATCTATATCTTTTGATGAAATATAATACCGGATACTCATTTCACCTACCGCTTTTTCACCCACTTTATTTCTGAATGATAACGCCACACATAATTTCTTTAAACCTTTCCATTCAAACTCAAAGTCACAAAATTCAGGCGTCACATCACTGACTATATGTAATCTTGTTTCCTGTCTTCCGTGATTCACTTCCTGTGTACTAAACGAATCTCCTTTATAATCAGAAAATAGTTTTATCGGAAAGTTTTTCTTAAATGCATCATGCAATTTCCTCTGATTACTTTTTACCGCCAGAAGATAGTCTGCCTTTTTATCTTTAATTTTTTCAGCAATATTCTTCTGGCATCCCATTGCATCAATAGTCACCAGAGATTTCTTTAAATCCAGCAGGTTAAGCAACTCCGGGATCGCAGTAATCTCATTACTCTTAGCGTCGGTTTTCACCTGACCTAATACAACGCCATACTCCGTGGAAAAGGCGCTTACCATATGAATTGCATCTTTCCGTTTGCTTTTATCGTAAGAGCCTCTTACCGTCTTTCCATCTATTGCGATAACGTCACCATCAGTGATCTCATGACCTGCTCTCATCCAGTTTATGAACATTTTTTCAAAGGCCAGGCTATCTATATTGCTTACCACGCGCGCAATCGTGTCATGAACAGGGATACCATTTTCAAAATCAGCGTATTTTCTTAACCATTCAAGACGTTCGTGACCGAAATCCTCGATCTCTTGCCATTCATCAGCACCCGCAATAATAGCGCATACAGTAAGAAACAAAATATCCGTTAATTTATGACGTATTTTTCCTTGCTGGCGCAGATCGGGAATAATTGAAATATGGTCAAGAAAACTTTGAATATCCATGCGGCGCCATTTTCTAATATATTTGATTATTTAATGGTTAAGTTTTAATCAAAACGACAAAGTAAAACCAGGACAAAAGTTGTGATTGATATCACAACTTTCATGATCTTGCCCTGCATTGTTACCCGCCTGCAGCTGACTGCCCTGAATGCCCTGAATGCCGATATCGCCATCCGTTGCCCGGATGGTCAGGTTATTCCCGGCGGTGACGCTGCTGCCCTGCGAGGTGCTGCAGCATATCTTTTCCAGCCACTAGGGAAACAGAGGAAGGTCTGTAAGCAGTGGGAGGTGATCGGTAAACCGCAGTGATGAGGAGCTAACCCACAGACGTATAAAGTAAAATCCCAACAGTGAGGGTTAGGATTTTTAATATTTAATAGAAGTCAGGATCTACCCGACCTTCAGCTTTCAGGATCTCAAGGAAACGGTTATAAGCCGCTTCATCTCGTTCTATTATATCATCTAACAATGCTTCTTTTATTAAAGCCCAATGGTATATCCCATTTATATGCGTGGCAAAATACTCGAACGTGCCATGCAAAGTTGGATCAATAACTTGGACATTTTTTGCTTTATAAGCAAGTAAACTACCATAGTTTTAATGGCAGCCCTAAAAATAAGGTTTCATCTTCAAGCCAATATATGGCAAACACATCTACTATGGTTCCATCTTTCTCTTTTATTTTCATTTCACCTGACCTTTAATACTTTCGATCACATCTGCCGAGTTAGGACTAAATCTCTGAGGACTATCAGTTTTAATGTCGTAGGCTTTACCAGTAGTAGAGTTGTATTTGTGTGGATGATGCCGGGCTGAGAAGATAAGCGGGACGGCTGCGCATAATACCCGCGCATTATGTTGGACGAACACCGGGAACCGCCTTGCAGAGAACCTGCCCCTGAGGCCCGGTGTGCGGCCATTTACCCCCGCGCACTCCGCACCTGATGAAGGCAGATCGCGGCAGGGACGCCGCGCTCTGCCGCACAGCGAACCACCGCACTCACAGGGAGCCGGCTAACTCTGCGGGCTGTCCGGCGGCTCCGCTGCTGCATCCGGCTATATGACCCGTATTTTGCGGCATCTCATGGCCAGCGTCTGGATGTGTGCAACACACGAAGTATGTACACCATCGCTGCAACAACTTCATAGACGATAACATAATGCCTGTGTGCAACCAGTTCCCGCGTACCAGCCACACGTCCCGGTCGTCCGCTTTCTGGCTGCTCTGCAAGCTGACCTGTCCTGACTGACAGCGCTTCATCCAGCTCAACGGCGGCAACAGGATTAGACTGCGCGATATATTCACGTATTGCCCTGCGGTCATCCCTGGCGGGTTCTGTCCATATCAGCTTCATGCTCTGCCGCTGTTTCCTTTGCTGAGAACGCTGTTTCTCCATTCTGCTGCTTCCGCTTCAACGTCTTCTGCTGATATCGTCCGTCCCTCAGCCACTGCGGCCCGGCCCGCCTCGACTTTCTGACGGTACCAGGCATCATATTCCGCCGTTTCCTGCTCTTTTTTTATGAACTCTCTCATGAACTCGCGCAACAGCTGGGCGCCTGTACGGTCACTGGCCTTTGCTGCTGTGGTGAACTCAGATTTCAGCGTCTCATCAACGCGGAAGGTGAAGGTGGCTTCGCGCATGGGATCCTCCTAATGTGTTACATAGCACTTACAGAGTAACACGGCGTATTCAGATATCAAGATTGTCATTGTCTCCCGGCTCACGCTGCTCAGCCGGGTGGGTGGGTACTCGCATGCACCGCCTGTAACGCCCGGGTGCTCACCTGTGTATATATCTGCGTGGATTCAACACTCCGGTGACCCAGCATCGCCTGTACTGCCCTGTTTTGCCATCCAGCTGAACCACACCTGAAGCGGCTGAAGGGCTGTGCGCTGTGTCCGGCTGCTCAGTGGCTCACCATTCGCTTTCCGGTAGTGGTACAGATGCCGCTGGTAACTCTCCAGCACCGGGCGGGTGATGTCTCCGGCATGATACAGCCCGCGTTCCGCCGCCC
>Ga0157366_1000100_pt1 | contig 47549 bp, 60 predicted proteins | sample AttbisABBM1_FD_113149 | JGI IMG/M metagenome (GOLD analysis project Ga0157366, IMG submission 113149) | Fungus gardens microbial communities from leaf cutter ant in Botucatu, State of São Paulo, Brazil - Atta bisphaerica ABBM1 | ecosystem: Host-associated > Fungi > Mycelium > Unclassified ...
GTCTCACCTTCTGATTCATACTCCAACAACGAAATCTCAGTAAGTGATAGCAGGTACTCTTCTTGCCCTGCCTACACTAATACTGACTACTTCACCCTACTGACTACTGCCTTAAGGAAAATGTAAACGATTTTGGTCTAAGAAGACCATTCTACTCTAAGCGATGTTATAAGAATGATTGCTGTTCCTCTGCATAGACAAACCACAAGTGGGTTTGTAGCACAAGGCTGATAGATGAAAGAGATGTAAAGAGCACATCCACAAAAGGTGATATGTCTGAACTACACCAGTGGGCTTTGGTGTAACCAAACAGCTAAGCTTCCCCTGCCTAGCTAGTATACCTCTTATGCCTAGGGTCCAGCACTTCTTTCTTGACTAAAGGACTGTGTTGTCCTTTGGTCGAGGATAGTAAGAGAGTAAGTAAAGAGAAGGCTAAGTGTGAAGCAGTCTTAGATATGGGGATTGAGTTCTAATATTATGAACTCAAGTCTTTAGGATTAGACAAAAGAACAACTCTTGTATTGAGTAACACAAGAGAACTTGATAGAGAACTCTTCTACAAACTAGTCTACCTTATATAGCTCTACAGATGGTCCATGCTAACTACTGTGCACACTACCCTAAATGACCATGTGGTGTTCATGTTGTATAATGTCATCTGTTCTCGAATCTTCTACTAAATTCTCCCATATCTTGTGATCTGTCTTGTGACTATGCCATCAAATTGTGACTGATGTGACAGCATGACTGATCTGCCCTAACCCTAGTTGTTCTAAAAATAGAAAATAGAAAAATAAAACAAAATAAAAATAAAAATGAGAAGTAAAATAGAGAAACACTAAGTCTACTGTTTGTGAACTTGACACTTCTTAGTAAACAATCACTCCTAAAGGCTGCATTCCAGATGTAGAGACTAGGAAAAGAGTTGAGTGAAATCTGTTTCCAAACATAGATAGTCTGGAACATTTGTTTTCTCCTAATATATGAGTTTTGATGGTGTTAAATGTGGGTTCCTTTAAGTTCAATTACAAGGAGGTGAAGATATAAAAACCATCATAAGTTTTTCAGTCTGAATTCAAATCCTCACAGTATCATCACAAGTGATTTTTCTTGCTGAAAAATTCACATTCACTTGGAGATGGTATTATAATCAGAGTGCAGGGAATGAGTAAGGAGTATTAGCAACCTTAGAAATCACTCTGATAACTAAGAAGTCACCCAGTGAACTGTGGACAACTGTAAATGACTAAGAGTCAAAACACATCCATAGGTACATGTGATCATGTGATGTGATGAGACTGAGAAGATCAGTCAGCCACCCCTTATGTAATCTGATTTCTCCCCACAATCCGTTCCGAGTCGCATGCAACCAGTGGTAGGTAAATGGTAGATGTGTGTGAAGCTAGTGAAATAATATGATAATATGAGGGGGGGGGCATTTTTCAACATTGATGTATTATCCAAGACGCCCAAGCCAGATAGCATGTATATATAAAAATATAAACAACTGATATACATTCTTTACTTATTTTTCCCGGAAGGCATTTTCATCTAGAATATCTAAAAAAAGAAGAAGAAACATTCCTATCATGACGCTGGTTTGAGGTGACGAATAATGTTCGTCTCTCCTCGCACTTGACTTACAAACTTCCTGAAAGCCTCTTCCATATCACCTTCCAATTCCCAATCTGCCGACCTACCGCCGTCAACACCATTTTCTTTCAAACTCTGGCTTTTATTCTGCGAACCACGAGTGACGAGCATACGATGAAGCACCCTCCCAGTCTCCTCATAATCGCATGCGAGAGAATACATCCAGTAAGCAAGATATGCTCCGACGTAACCAGCGTCAGAATCATGCAAAGCAGCAAGAGAACGACCAGAAGCAGTCACAGGAGGCGGTTGAGGAGGTTCTCTTGAGAGCTCAACTAAATCCGGAGGAAGTGAGGCAACCGATAACTTGGGTGACTGTGCCGAAGACTCCAGTTCAACCTCTGTCAAAGCCCTGTTGAACTCCTCGTGCACTTGAGGTCGTGATCGATCTCGTTTGTGACCACGTCGTAGGAGCTGCGCAGACGTGCCGGGATTAGGATCCGAAGCAGAATCGGCCATTTCTGACTGAGTTTCATTTCCATCCGGATCAAAGACTGATCCCTGCTTTGCTTCCTGTGTTACAGTACCAGAAATTGTTAGAGAGGATGTTATTGCTGCAAGATCGTGTATAATAGACTCGTTTTTCGATTCGCCAAAGTGGCCAGACACTTCGAATGTCGGGACAGCGAACGCCTCCCAAGGGACTGTGGCGGCACAATCCCAATCTAGAACACCAATGATATGACCCGTCCTGTCGACAAGAATATTTTCACTGTGTAAATCACCGTGACGCATGGGAAATGGTCCACCTGCATCTCGCTCATCGACAAGTGGCATTATTGCTGTCCGCCATAATGAAGCAACAAACCGCCGTTTGAGATATTCTGCCGACCGTTCTTCATCATCATCTCCATCGATACCACCCTCCTCAACATCTTGCTCACTCAGAAGCTCTGCGAGATTTTCATACGCCTCCGCTTGGACAGTAAAGTACTCCTTCGCAGTTTCAAATGGTCCTAGTCCAAAGTCTGCACTAGGTCCCACCGCCACGTTTCCCTCATCATCCATGACAAACCCTCCGATCTTGTCAAAGGTGATCCGACTAAGTTGAACATGTATGTCCGCAATATCCCTTAGATATTGCTTCAATATCGGGCGCTTCATTTCATCTCCCTTTAGTGGATCTGAATCGGGATCAGCCTGTCCTAATTCATGTATCGCGATGCCACAATCTTCAATTGTGAACCCACGGATAGCTGTCATCAAAACGAAAGCGGGGAAGTCAGGCCCAAGAGGATGGGGGCCGTGTGAATGTTGGTATTCAGTCGATTGGCTACCACCGGCGACGGGATGGGATGCAATAATATGGGGTACGGGAATGGTGGTACGTGTGCGGACAAGTTGGAGGGCGGCAGCCTCGTTCATTATTTTACGCTCGAGCTGAGCTGGGGTGTTAAAGCTGTCGCCTATTGGTGGCATCGCAAACCGAATGATCCACGACTCTTCCTCATCTTGTGGCCCATTATCTGCAGCACCTACGAATACGATCTCGAACACTACAAAAGATCGTCCCCATGTGTAGTTGTCCTGGACAATCCTGCATTTCTTATTGCGGGGATGCAAACTGGTTGCATACAATTCGACATCCAAAAAGCGTGGCAGAAGCCACTTGACGAGCGACGCCACTCGGTCCACAAAATCGGGCGAATGAAACTCGAGCGCAGCTTTAGCGTTGGGCCACCCATCGCTAATTGGAGCCATATCTAGACTTTGTTGGATAGTGAAGACTCCAACAAGGAACAAGCTCAAGGTGAATACACTGCCGCAACCTAGGATATTAACGATGCCGTGATAGTTGATGGGTGTTCTGTGAAACAAGGTAGTCGTTGGGCCGAGTTATATAAGGCCGTCAACCCTTTGGCTTAAGGCGAACAACGAGGCCGTGCATGGAAAGGCGTGCATCATCCCCACTGATTCCCCGGCAATCTACCGTTTGTCTGCAAATGCCGGTAGGGACAAAAGCTCATGTCGGCGACACATCAAACAATCAGACCAACTTATTCTGGTCCAAATCCAGTCTCTTCTACTTCAAATCAGCATCAATATTTCGACCTAATCGCTTCCTGATTACTTCTTGACTATTTCGGTAATCTCAACCCATTTCTTCGGTATACCTCTCCCCACAAGGTAGTCTGCAACAGGCTTACTCTGCTTTCCTTGCACAATAACCTTCAGCCTCTGCTGACTCGTCCCCGGAATCTGATAGGGGGAAACTGTTTGAAACATCCCAGTTTTCGAAACAAGAATTGCAATGTTAATATGGTGGGAAAAACAATCTCGCGATGGTCAGGCCATTACCAAAGGTAAGGAGCAAATGATCCAGGAACCACCATTACCAAATTGCAATCAAATCGTTGATGGGACAATATAGATGCGCAGATAACGGGCAGAGTTAGCCAGATGTGCTCACACACAGGCGAAGGACTGACCTGAAGCAGAGCCTGCGCATATCTTTCTGAAATTGTCAGCCATATCGTCCCCATCGATCACCAGGAAAGGTTCAAAACCCGTAATGACTGTTACAGCTCTTCTGCTATTTGGTTTTGATCGTACTTGCACTTGTATGGGCTTTATTTCACCTTTACTGCAAGAGTCGTCAGTCAATCTGTGTTCCTCGTAACTTTCAAAAATGCAGAGCTTCAGGTGTGCGAGACAACACCAAAGAACCCTACAATCACCTTGTGATGTCTTTGCCCTCAACCTTGACCTCGTACCAGCTTTGCATGTGCTCCACGATCTTCTTCAATAACTCGTCTCTCTTCATGAACTCCAACGACACCTGCTCCTTCACCTCCTGGCCACCTTTTCCCGCTTTCTTCCCTGACTCTCTAGGAGATTTGGATGTAACGCAGGCTAGGAGAGGAAGATTGAGGTTGATATATCCCTGGTCAATTTTATTGATGAGCCCCTCCGACGTCAAGTAAACATTGAGAAGAACTCTTATATCATTCAATGAATAAAGATCCGAGGCACTGTTAATGTACCAGAAATTGAACCTGATCCAATCCTCGATTAATAGTTGGAATACTTACCTGGCACCCATATCCTCGAACAGACCGACACTTGCCAAATGAGGCTTCCACATCTGTCTAACTTCGACCCCTCTCTCGCTCATTTCCCTTTCCTTCTCAGCTTTTTCCTCTCTTGCCCGCCTTTTCGCCCTCTTCGTCTCGATTTCTGCAACAGTGACATACGAGTTTGCAGATAGGACTTCTGGGTGTCGAGCGTTCACCCCGGTGACAATTAAATCTCCTCTGGATTTCTGTTTCACGGGCTTTAACGCGAGTAACGAAGATTTCTCCGCAGCTTTAAGAAAGGTGGTTAAGGACTTGTGTGACGAGGCCTTTATCGTAATATCGGAGGGATCTATATGTATCTCGGCGAGATCAACATCTGCAGTATCGTCCATGGCGGCAGCAGGTATCAGAACAGAAGTGGGATACGCAGGTCGACATGGCAGCATGTAGTTCGCGTAGAGCTGTGAAGAGAGGATCGGAAAAGAGGTGCTCGGAAGAGAGGACAGTTGAGTTGAAATTGCATGAACGAGTGATCTAGTGAGTAGATCTGTAATTTCTTGACTAGTATACGTAATTTTGGGAGTCATTTCAATTTCAGTCATTTCGTTTCGTTTTTCCTTGTGTTCTCTTGTGGCTTCGGTGTTTTGTTCTCCCATTTCGACGATTTCATCTCCCTCATTCTCGGAAGTCCTGTCTTCAGCACCTAAGAGGGTGCCTGGTGGAACATCGCCTTTCTTTCCCATCTCCCACAAATTATCCTTCCATGTATGTAATACTAGCACGGCTTTACCTTTCTCATCGGCCTCTCTCCTCATTTTCAATTCGTTACCTGAAACTGCCATTCTACCAACAGCTAGCGGTGGAGAAACAACATGGATTACCGTTCCATCATCGTTTTTCGTATTAGAAAACTGATGAATCGCAACGAGTTGGTTTTGAGTGAGTTCTGTATGTGAATATGTGATGACTGGCTTCATTTCAATTATTTCTATTTCCATCCCTCAGCACATGAATAGGACTAACTAACCTCCAGGTATCATGAGATCGGCACCACCGACAAGGATAGGAATCACCGCAGATGGTGTAAACACAAAAGGCAAAAGGTCCGAGTTCTGAAGTTTCCATAGAGTGTAAACCGATGGTATCAGGTCTTCAGATCCTTTTCCGATTGTAAACCAAAGAGGATCCCCATTTCCAGGGTCTAGATACAGGGTCTGAGGAAATATAGCTCTAATCTCAAATAACACAAACACAATCAAGAGACGTACACCAGGTTCTTTTGTATACGAGAAAAACTTGGCCATCAGAATTCCATCTGGTATGAGCGTATCGCCGTCTTCTGGATTCACAGAAAACGCGGATATAATTCGTTGTTTGAGTTTACGTCTATCTGAGGCGCGTATAGGCGCCGACGTTTTCAGTTGACTGAGAGGCTTCTTGAACATCAGGGATAGAATGAAGGGTAAACAATTATGAATCAAATCAATAATGAATCAAATCTCTCACGCCAATTAACTTCAGCCCTTATCGTTTATGCCCGACCTTCCTCCATCTCGTTGTTCTTTTTCTCGGAGATACTCAAATCTGGGTATACAAAAAGAACATGATAAGGCTTATCCCGGCTTCGGAAGAGAGTTGAGTGTAAGAATATCCTTCAGTTGCTCGGGGCGGTAATATTGTGCTACATGGTAGTTTATATAGTAAGTAGGTAGCGAATAACGTCCGTAGGATACTTATAATGTTTAAGTACTGCACTTGTGATAAGACTGGGACATATAAAACAAAAGGTAATACTTAAGAACGTAATTAATCCGAAAAGGGGTTTGCCACTCTAACATCAAGAACATCTCCTCGTTATCTAGCTCAAATAATAATGAGAGGAAAGAATCATCTTTCGAGGCGATGAGAGATGAAATGTGCATTAAGGTCAATGGGATCTCTTCTGTTGTGTGTGGGGTGGCGCCAACGAGCGGTTTCGTTTGAATATATTTATTTTATCGACTCCACGAGCTAGGCGAGAATGATTTTCCGTAGTGGAGAGGAAGGAGCTCTTTAAACAGCCCAGAGTTCAATCTACTCCATACTAAGCGAGATTTCTAGGTCACTGTACAATCACTGACCCCTATACCAGTAGGTCAAGTTCCAGCGTTTGTACTGGGAACGTACTTCGGCAGACTTTCAACAGGCCTTGCAATTATATATCCCTTCAGACGCGCAGCCTTCTCTCCCTGTCTACCAAATCCCATGCCTGAAAAATCTCTTTTGAGAGTCATACCATCACCATTGCTGTCATTACTTCCAACACTGAGCTTGCTTGATAAAGAATTCCCAAATACGGGCCCGAGTTTTTTCTTCTCATCGTCACTTCCCGGCCACATACCGAGATGCGATGATACTGTCTTTGCAGCACTCAGACCTTGTTGAACAGGAGCAGGTAGAGCGCTCTTAGCCTGCTCCTTCCAGGATGTTATGGATCGTTTCGCTTTTGCACGTTCACGGAAAATAAGACCGAGGAGAACATTGAGGCACCCAATTGAGAAGAGAAAGAAAGCTGACACGAGGGTGAACGTGTCAACATGGTGTGAAAGTATCGCCGCCCCAATGCTTTGAAAAAGATGGTCTTATTAATATTCGGTACGGTATTCACTTCGATGTAAAATTCTTACAGCATCTGTATAACACCGAGCGCACCCAGTCCAAATTCTTTTCCCAAGACAGGGAAGAATCTGGTGAAGAATTTTGCAGGCCAGCCGAGCTCAGAGAAAAGGAGAACAGCCACTTGGCCAAGAATCAGCAATCTGTTGAGTACTGCCCAAAAAGCACCAGCAGGCTGATCCGGAACAGTGCTCCCACTGCATAAAATCGATCAGGAATCAAGTTCTCCAGCAAGAAAGGAGAATCACGCACGGGATATAATTCATGTTCACTGCAGTCGAGTCATTGCTTGTACACTTTGTCATCGTGCTGTTGCCTCCAGTGGCCGCAAATCTGTTTACCGCTTTGACATCTTCTACCAGGGTAACAATATTGCTCGCAAGAACTAAAATACAAGCAATCACACTGAGAAGCCGGACAGCATTGAGTCCAAGAAAAATGTCTGTATTCAAGGGAATGTCAATGTCGCAGGGAAGCAGCGAATGAACGAGCGTAACTTACAACCGCGGGGAGGCAGCATAATATACTTCCGGAATATATGGGAATCTATATCAGGGACTAAAGTGCTGTGTCAATTTCTGAGTGAAGTCAATTTCAAGGTCGAGGTCTTGACAGATGATGTTGAGAAGGCCACGAGTGATATCCAAGTGTCAGGATACAAGTTTCAACGAGTGTCTTGGGCGAAGGTCAAGATCGTCAAGAGAACTTATGCCGTCTGGAAAGTTCGGAGCCTGGAATCGTGTCCAGCACGACTCTCAAACGAATCCCAGAGTTCGAATATGGGAGAAAGGAAGATCGAGACAGCCTCGATGTGTAGTGTGTAATGAGTACAAGGAGAAGAGGATGAAAAAGCGACCATATCTTTACTTAAGTATCAGAAGGAAAAGGAGAATGATTTCCGGTCTCCAAGGCGCGTTAAGAGGCCATGTATGTCGTTTGGCATTGTTCTCCACAAGCCTTCTGTTATTCTTTTCTATTTATGGAAGAAAGTGTCAAAATCGAGTCACATTATCGTGACTGAACAATAAACATTTCCCACTCACGTCTCTGAGTTAGAGAATCGCATCATATCATCAAAAATTAAAAAGCGGTCCAGCAGGAGGAGACACCGGATGTGTCAGTCGGAGATATGAATGAGAATCAGGAAACAGAGTAACTTTATGGGGAAAGTAGTCGCTCAAGCCGCTATTCCACAATCAAACACTCGACATTATCCATGCTATTTCTAGGTAAAAGTCCCAATCGACAATTCCGGTCCGAACCTCACAGCGGCAGAGATGGTAACGGCGGCACAGCAGAAGTACGGTTATTCTTATTCACTGCCGATGCAGCGCGTTTTGCCTTCCTTTCTTCTGCCTCTCGCACTCGTTGTTCCTGCTCCGCCTGCATGGCCGCTGAAATTTGCATTTGCTGGGCAATGAATTCCTGTGTTCTTGGTCTGATAGGGAATTAGTTAATGAGAGAAATACAAGAAAATTGAGCTTCAAATGTACCTCATGCGTAGAATTCGCATGATAGTCTGCTCGCTCGTGGGTTTAGGCTCCTCCTTCTTCTCCTTCTTCCTTTCCCTGATAGTCCCGAGATTTCGTTGCTGATAGACGCTTTTTGCGCGCTTTTTCATTGTGGGTGCCTGTTTTAGGCTCTGTTGCATCATCCGTACGCATTCTTCCATCAATGCATCCCTACGATCAATCATCAGCAGAGCCGACCTAGACGAATCATCCGCTCACGTATGCCAGTCATAGTACAATCGGATTGAAAGTACCTCACGATACTTCTGATTCTGCAGTGATTCTAGTGGAACAGGTCCTTCACCACCAGCATAGAAGTAATCTCTCAGGAACTAGAAGAGGCCGTACGAGATGAGTATGACTAAGCAACGAAGTAAGAACATCACTTACCTTTAGCCAATTGAATACAATATCCACCTCCTTATCACTCAACGGTTTCATATCACTTGGTGTGTCCGAAAGCGGAGGAATCAACAACCCTTCGATTACAGTCAAAATTTCCTTCCATACCCTTGTCATCACCATCTCTTTTGCCGTCTCACTCAGATAAGTATTCAATGTCTGCAGATTCGCATCAAAGTAGTCGAACAAAGGCAAGATGGCCTGTTCAATCTCAACGTCCGTTAAGTCCTCTGGTCGGACGCGGGGTTTCTCATTTGATGGGAGTGGTATTTGTGGATCAGCAGCGTTAGCGCCGAGGGCGGAGCGGTAGAGAGCTGTTACGTTGCCCAGAGCTTTGTTATAGTCTATTCCTTGTTCTCGAGACTTGAGAAGCGATTTGACAATGTTTCGAGACAGACATTGTTGGATGAAAGGAGACATCTGCTCATATCAATCAGCAACGAAGCGGTAGAAACGAATGGAATGTACCTTATCAATGAAAATTCTCAACATATCAGCCTCAGCCCTCTTCAGCGACCGGAATGCTCGGCCGAAATAAAACTGAATATCATCCTTCTCTCCTTCCATGCTCACTCTTATCAATACCCGTCCCTGGGTATCGAAGTCCATCCATAGCTCATGTGCCAGTAAATCTCCAAAACGTCGAGGATCAAGACACACATATGCTCGTCCGACGATGTCGTGTTTTCCCACTAGAGCCCTATCGCGTACACTGACCATCAACCACAGTGGTTTCTCGACAGAGATATCGAATGTCTCATCCCCTATGTCCTATATCAGCAGAGTGAGAAGGATAAAACAGGAACATACATCTTGGGTTCAGTGACTCATATATCGTTCTCGTCTTAGCCATCCTTTTTCCATTCTCATCACTCAACGTCACAAAGGTATCGAGCTTACTTGACGGACTACTATCCAATGGCACCAAGTTTTCCGCAATCACAATTTTCACCGAAAACAGAAATGTATCTCGCTGCGCCTTTTCAGGTATCGGTGGCGCTCTCTTCAACACATCAGAAACCTCATCCGCGTCCATCTGCTGGTACATGTTATCCAATAACCTCCTCGCAGCTTCAATGTTGTTGAGCTTGACACACGATTGTGGCAGAAAGTTAAATGGCTCGACTTTCTTTTCGCCTTGAATAGCGAGTTGCCGTGCCTTTTCGAGCCAGGCTGAGGATTTCTGAGGTTGAAGGTAGTCGCTCGGGCGTGGATACATTTCTGTGAGGAAAAGTGACTCGACGTTGCGGCGATACTGCTCCACTGCACTTGATATACTCTAGACAATTATATCAGAAGTGTGAAATGCCGTTGGTATAGTAAATTTGCCTTGGAGAGATGGGTGAAAAAACGTGCTTCTTGATACTCGTCCGACCACTGTAAATCTTGCAAGAAGTTTATCGGACTTCGCAGGGAGTCAAACAAATCGACGATGGAGGAACTGTGACCCTCAGAACCCTCAGCTTCAAATTTATCGGCTGCAATGGCCTGATGATAATATCAAAAATTTAATGCAGGGACAGCATAGAGACCACGGACTGCTTCAACCCATTGTCCAGTCTTGTTCTCTGTATTCAGCAACCACTGCCGCACGTAAGGCTCAAAATATCCGGAGAGATTGAAGGTGAGATCACCCCTGTATCATGGTGCGATTAAATACTATGTCGAAACTGAACAAATAAAAATCCACTCACTGCGGACAGAATGCCTGATATATATCTAGCATAACCTTTGTCCGCCGATACAACGCAAAAATATCCTGAATTGGTACATCTGATGCAGGGCCGTTCATTGACGACTCAAATAACCTCTTTTGTGAATTCTGTATCTCCGTTACCAGATACGGTACTGCAATCTCAACATACAGTGACACGATATCGATGAGTCTACACAAAAGCAAGTCAGACCATCTATACACAAAAATGGCGTAGTAATTAACCATACCCAAACGTAGGTTCTGGAAACCTCTTATCCAACACCTTCGCCGCCTTCTCAAGCTCATCCGTCATCAACAACAGTGGCAATGCCCTATTGACGCCAGGTGCCGCCTGTAATTCTGCCATCTTTGTCTCGTACCACTGTGCCACCACTTGTTTTGCACGTTCCTGGATGTCCCCCATTCGCGCTGTTATATCGATATCTGACCTTTCCAGCAATCCACTGTCTCGTATTTTTTCCAACACAGCTATGTATGGATCGACATCAGCTGCTTTGAGATTGGGTAAAGCATCCATGGCGTGATACAGGGAGGATAGGAAGACGTTAAAGAGGTTCGTGTAAGTGCCGACGAGGTAGTCGATCTATGAACAACCTCATCAGTGACCGAACACAGGGAATCAAGAGAGGACCCACGTCTGAAATCATCCAATACTCTGATGAGGTTTCGTCCAGTACTTTGAACACGCCATGCAACGCTTCGGGTATACATTCCATCGGAACTTCATTCCTCTCGTAAAATTGCATTACCAAATCCAAGAAGCATACCACCCTATACGGATGTCCAATCCGCCACCGCAAAGCACATTCATTGATCAACTCCAAATGCGCATGTGAAAGGATCCCTAGAGATACTTCATCATTATCATCGACTTCAGGGCTCAGCATGACCTCCAAATCCACTATCAGACAATACTCAACGAGGCGTTTGTAGTACTGTTTTGGGTTGGGGGGGATATAAGTAAAATGGTGACCCACAGGTAGGTCTTCATCGGGTTCATAGAGATCATTAGCATTGAGGTCGTACATTGATCGTCTTCCACTGATTGATCCATGTCGTGAAGCGGTTTCGTAAAATGAAGTTGGCCGAGCAGAGCTGCCACTGGCATAACGGTCTGGTGGTGTTGATTTGGCGAGTTCAGGATTTACTTGAGCCATCGCAACCATAAGCTGTTGAAGAGTTGAAGCTTCCAATGCTCGCCAGTGTTGCCACGCCGTGTCACTCTCAAAGTCCTCTCGACAGCCAGGAAATGCCTCTCCGGCAGTGATATTCTTGAGGCATGTCTAGTCCAACTCCAATTAGGGTCAATCCCGAATACAGCTCGCGACCCCGCACCTTGAGATCTGCCATAGCAGCCTATCAACATGACGGTTAGCACACTTACTTCTTCCTGGAGTTCAAACCCATGATAAGTTGTACCTTATCTGTAACAGTCCCATTCCTAAGCTTATCCACTTCCACCTGTAAATCATGATCTGACATTTTCAACAGTCCCGCTGCTGTCTTCACCAGCGGCATGTCTGTTATAGTCATGCCCACAGCATTCATTCTGTTCGTCGGCGAATATACCGAATCTCTATCTCTCGTGGAGGTTGAGCTCGAATCGGGGCCCGAATCACTATATGTAGTCGCAGGCGCTAGCTTCGCTGTGTATGTGTCCAGCCTCGAAAGAAGCTCCGGTGATACATGATTCACGTTCCTTAAACACTCTCGAAGCATCTTGACGAATACCGCAATTTGATTGTTAAGTTCCAGTTTCCAGCCATCTCCAGCTAATAATGTCGATTCTTTCTTGAGTACACCGGTTGCATTTGTGGCAAACATGAGGATGAGATCTTCAATTTTACGGTTCTCTTTCATTTGACGCTTGAAACTATCGACTGAGAACTGGCCATAGAATCTGGCCATGGTACGTCGAACTAACTGATCTGAGTATCTGTTGCACAACCCCAGACGACTTTGAGTCTCTATGTATACAACAGAAGGGACAAGACATACCCTGACTCCTTCCCCATAGCGATTGCCTGCAGCTTCTGCTCCAGGACTTTCACCAGTTTCTCTGGAAACTTAACGCTCTTAGATCCATCTCGGATGCTGTCAAACATATCGCTCAGCGAAAAGTTAGAGAGTGCAGATAGTCTCGAAGAGTGTTCGCGCTCTCGAATGGTATCATGGCTCAAACTTTGCTGAGATTCCGCTGGCTTGGGCGAAGTGATATGAGCAAGTACACTAGGATTACATGCGCATCAATATCGAAAATACAGATAGGAATTTGAAAAAGCACTCACGAAACACGCAACACATAGCTGCACAATTATTATCAGAAACAACATCTGAATACAGCAAGATTGACGTACTCGAATAATTCCTCGTCCGTCACGCGATATTTCGAGAAACGTTTTCTATGAGCATAGCTGTTATAACTGTGCCTTGACATCGACACAATGAAACTGGATAAACAGACGGAATGTGCAAACTAGGACGTATTATAATGAGATTGAGATGCTGAATTGATCGGGGACTGGACATGGCAAGCAAGCAGCAACAAATAGCGAAAGCATCACAGGGAATAATTCATTAAATGTAAACTTTGTGGTATGCTAGAATAATCATGGCACAATAAATCTCTACAATTCGTCATGTTGTCGATCCTGTTCCGGTAGCGGCGATGATGTCGCCGGTTTTGACTCCTCCGTAGTTCGTGCATCTCCCTCTCCCTCTGTCTTCTTGGTTTTCACCTTCGGTACTTTCCTCTTCACAAATTTTAGAAGCTTTGTCTCGAGTTGTTTTGCCCTTGCCTTCATCTCAGTCGTCTCAATCACTGGGTCCTCGTACGACTTGACAGAACGCTGTTTCTCCACCCATTCGTCAAGCCACGCCTCGTGTGTTTTGAGTGTCTTTTCCAGTCCATCAAGCTCTTCATTAGTCCATTTCGAAGGGACATCAGCCTCAACTTCTGCTGTGAGATTTTGCCGAGCTTCTGCAAGGAACATTCGTGTGTGCCAATTCCACTTTTGGCTGTTATTCAAGACCTCAGGAAATGATTCAATCTCTTTGTACCGGTGCACGATTGGTTTCTCCAGTGCCCTGAGCCAGAGGTTGAGCATGCATCATGGGTAAAAAATAATGACTTACTCGAGGGCGATGCGCTTGTCGAGGAGCTGAGACGTCTCAGCCAAGTCACCACGCTCGAAGAGCCATTGGAATGAGTCATCGAGCTTGACAGCAATGGCCACGCGTTCAGCCTCGGTAGAGCACTTCTTGAACGGCGTGTCCTTATTTTCGTCGTCCAGGAGATCACGGAGGCGGTACAAATAGCTCTCGAAAGTATTGCGAGCCTCCTCTCGGCGAATTTTAGCTGCCTCTTCCTGATCGATAACACGAAGTCTATATGCGTATATACGACATTAGCTGAGGTAAGGCATATTTATTAAGCGAAACTCACTGCTTCCTCGATTCCTGCTTCTCAGAGATGGTCATGGGAGCGATCGTAGTAAACCTGACATTGATAGTAAGGGTGATAGTATTGTCAACAGGTACTTTCTTCTTCTCTTCTTTCTCCATCTTTCCTGCGGGTGTAGACTCGGGTACATCAGAGGATGTCGATCCAGTGGCGGAGATAGATGCGGTACTTGAATCCGTCTCTCTGGGAGGAGTATTTTCTAATAATTCGGTCGAAGTATCAGCATCTTTGGCTGAGGAACTTCCCACGAAGAGACCTTTGATTTTTCCTGGCACATATATAATCCATAAACTTTGAGAAAAGGATCATGGATCCTCACCAGAAATACTGTCATCCTTAATCTCACCGAGTGCGACGGCACTAGATACGCTCACAAAACCGGACTCTGAGAGTGTGAGGGTGGCCTTCACGACAGGATCAACAACACCAAGTTCAGTGAGATTGGCAATCGCTTCAGCCACGCCGACGATCTCGGCCTCTAGCATACGGGTCGGGAAACCTCTAAATATAGTTGTGAATCTCACACTCATTATTGAAGATAGGGCACTCACTTAGCAAAAGGAGCCCTGTAATCCAAGTTGATTGTAAAGTCCTCCTTTCTCTTGAAAGTCAAAGTCTTTTTCGTACCAAGTTTTGACCCTGTGGGGAAAATCAATGTAGTAATGCTCCTCGGCCTCGCATTGGACGATGTCGCAGCAGCATACGATGCCTGAACATCGTAGACACCGATATCTTGAACCTTGATATTCTTCGTCTTAAACTGCCTGCTTAACGAAGCACCGTACAATGCGGCACCCAACACCGCCGCCTCGTCCGCATTCACATTATACGCCAACTTGTCCTCACCGACAAAATTTCTGACTGCAGCCTGGATCATCGGTGATCTGCTACTTCCTCCCGTAAAAATCAACGATGCTACACTGTCCAGATCGATCCCAGCCGCTTGAAGCGCATCGTCTATTGGTTGAACAAACTTGGGCTGAAGGTCCACACAGGCCTGTTCAAAAGTTGCTCGAGCGACTTTCGTCTTGAAATCAATACCCCAAGCTAAGCTCTCTACATTCGAAGTGGCTTCCTGATTCGCGCTGAGAATAGCCTTGATACGATTCGCTTCTTTCCACAACCTGGCCATACCTTTCTTGTCCTTCCTTATGTCCTTCTTATGCTCCCCCTCAAACGTCTCAACCAAGATCTCCCTCAAGCGCCTGTCCAATTCTAGTCCACCAACATCTCTGACCCAACCAACACCCATAACCGAAATCTGTGTTCCCGTACCCTCTTTCTTGTCCTCCACACTCGAGAATCCAACGACTGTGGCGCGAATCGATGAAGCACCTGCATCATAGATGATATGATACTCCGGCACGTTATGAAAGTTTCGTGTCATCGCGTAGTTGATAGCAACAGCTGTACCATCATTGACCAACGCCAGAGTTTTTAAGCCCGAAACCTCGACAGCATCAACAATGGCATCTCTCTCGAATTGAGAATAGAATGGCGGAACAGTGACGACGACATCTCTGACGTTTTCCTGCGCGAATGATTCTGCGAGGCTCTTGACATACGAGAATTGCATCGCAATCAGTTCTTCTACACTCCATTCCTTTCCATCACCTTGCTTTAATGCGACAGTTTGGCGTGCAGTTTCTGAAATGTCGGTAGTCGAAATATTCTTATAAAATGACACAGCGTCGGAGTTGAATGGAACCGCTTGAAGCGTCTTTACATCCAAGAATATATCACTTGGAAATCTCGACGCCTATGCCACACCACCCGAATTAGCACAACGAAGCCTGGAATGAAATGAAAATACCAAGTTGAGCGCATCGCTTCCGAAGACTCTATCCATCTTTTTCCACCCAACGGCAGACGGGATCTTCCTCTTCGAGTCTTTATTCAATAACACATCGAATGGTGTCCCGGGCTTCATTAACGACGCCTTCATGAAGTCTGCACCATAATCGATGGCTAGCACTGATGCCTCTACCGCGACAGGTGTCAGGAGCACCAGTGTGCTCCATATAGTCGTAATTCGCATTTCGTTGCAGAAGTCGAGAGCTACACTCTAATATAAGAACACTGCCGTCGTGGCAGACACGTCAATTATATAGCATCACGTGCATCCATATTACTTACCTCGCAACAGTAAACAGCCACGCCATTGAAAGAAAGTAGATAGTATAGTACTAGATATCTTTGATTTCTAGACTTTTCGTTCAGAAGTAGCACTAAAGAGTTTCTCAATTCCAAATGGCACAAGCTCCAGTGATTGAGAGAAAATGTACTCACGACCAGCTCAAAGTTAGAGAAACACAATGGAGCTACAAGATACTAATACATGAAGTGGCTTACCAAGTTACTGGATTGACAGTGAAATATCTACCGTTTAAAGGAACTGCACATTGTAAAACAGCCCCCGGCAGAATTAGTGTAGAATTGCTACATGTTCGGATCCGCCAATGCCTTCCGGAGCTTAATATTTCTCTCACCGTGAATGACATTGATCAGAATGACCATCTATATATGTCGATATGCTGGCGAGTGGCGCAGTCTCAACACGTAATATTCAAGGGACTTTGATCGACTCTCGGCGCACTCAGGGTCTTAGAACGGTGAGTAATCAGATTGTATTGATTGTATTGATACACGTATACAGATTTCAGGTTCAATATGGTCAAGGTCCTCTCAGGCTCAAGTTAACCACGGAGTTTGGTTCAATTTGCGGTACTGGGCTGTACATAAACAAGCCTGCGAGAATATACTTACCCAGACGCTTGGATCCCCTTTCTTCGTTCCATCTCCATTTCAACCTTCGAAGGGCAGTTTGGGCCATTATAATTATCGTGCTCAAGTCCCAGGGCCTGAGGATGTTCGAGTCACGAGTCCTGCCTTCACTTTATAAGCCCCTCATTTTTATCAATCCCTTGATTCTTCCACTCAGGGTATCAACTATGTTTTGCCGGTCTGGACTCCTAAAGCTGTCACTTTCTGTCCTCATCATTGGATTGGCCATCAGAATGATGAGGCGCAAAACTAGGCTCCCTTTACCACCAGGTCCTCATGGGCTCCCAATTATTGGGAATGTGTTCGACATTCCAGTAGTCAACATGGCACAAACATACTTAGGATGGACAAAAAATACTGGTACGTGTTATTCATGTCTAGTGAGCAGATAGAATGAGAGAAAGATGATTTCTTACGTTCAGATATAATTTACCTGAAAGCACTAAGCAGGAAGATAATCATCTTGAACAGTCATGATGTTGCCATTGAATTACTCGACAAGAAGAGCCATATTTACTCTTCTAGGTGGATTCTCTTCTATGACTTCTTCTTGATATTAATCTGCTATCAGACCACAGACAACATTTTTGTGCGAGCTGTATGTTCTTTACCACCCAAATATTTACTTCTCATACTCAAGATGGGTTTCATTCGCACAGGATGGACCTGTGGTGGCCCTCGTACGGTGAAGATTGGAAAATGCGACGACGAACTTTTGTGCAGTATTTCCCTCCGTCAAATGACCACATTTATCAGCCCAAGGAAACTCACTTCATTCGCGCGCGCTTTCTTCCTCAACTTTTGAAATCGCCTGACCGATTCATGGATCACGTTAGACAGTTAGTCATCCAATATTTTATCGTTGGTCCTTGACTCCAATCCGACTCGATGAACTCTGCAGTTTGGTCACCGGAATTTTGATTTCACTGGCCTACGGAATTATTCCCAAAGCTGAAAACGATCCTCTGATCAACCTTGCAGGGGAAACAATGAGAATGTCTGCAACTGGTGCGATTCCTGGAAAGTTTCTTGTCGATGTGCTCCCATGGTTGAAGTATGTCCCGGAATGGGTCCCTGGTGCTAGCTTCCAGCGTCTGGCAAGAGAATGGAAGGAAGTATGGAGAGAGTTAAAAAAATGCCACGTTCCAGATGGCAGCGGCAAGTATTGTGAGTTAGAAACCCAACTGTTAATGACAACTGATATAAATCATGACAGTCGCAAGGGACTGTTGAACATTCCTTCGTGTCCTCTGGTTTAGAGGCCACGGATGGTAAACCTGATGCCGAGAAATGGAAGGAAATGATCACACAGACGGCTTCAACAGTTTGCGCTGGTATGGTATATCTTTGGGGTTCGAGTCTACGCAGCGCCTCATTCGAACTTACAGCAGGAGCTGATTCAACTGGAGCAGCAATTGTTGTGTTCATCCTTGCGATGGTCTTGAATCCGGGTGTCCAAGTCAAAGCGCAGGCAGAGATCGACCAAGTGCTCGAAAATCGGAGATGACCGAGTCTCCTTGCCATATGTCAGGGCCATAATGAAAGAAGTCTTGCGGTACGTCCATTTCTGCAACTCGATCATTTAGCTTCGACACGATAACGTACATTCGATAGATGGCAACCGGTCAACCCACAGGGTGAGTTAAGCCTCTTCATTGACTAGTTGATTGGGCACTGAAGGTTGGGCACTGAATCAAATAATGTGGACAGCCATCCCACACCTCAACACCCGAGATGGCAGTTGTTCAGGATACTTTATTCCCGGAAATTCTATTATCATCCCCAATCTCTGGTAATAGTGCTCTCGATTCAGTAGGCCAAAGCAGTCACATAGGGCAATGTCTCGAGACGAAAAGCGCTATCCAGAACCCGAGGTGTTCAAACTCGAGAGATTCCTAACTGCCAACGGGAAGCTGAACCCCGACATTGATGACCCATCTGACTTCATATTCGGTTTCGGAAGAAGGTTTGAATCGCCCTAACCAAACTCGAAATGACTATTGACATTGAAATCTGCTGAAGAAAGTGCACCGGGAGCCATATCGGTTTATCCATACTCTGGATGACGATGACCTCCATGCTCGCCACGCTCAGAATAAGCAAACAAAAGGATGAATACGAAAACATCATTGAACCAGCTGTAGATTTCAAGTCCGCCAATATCGTTGCGTGAGTCTTTCCCCCTCTTCCCCCTCTGATATTACCAGTGATTTAACCAGACAAATCAGACTCCCTTCACCATTCAAATGTTCAATAGAGCCACGCTCGCAAGAATCCGAGAAGTTGATTATCGCTGCTGCGGAACACGATCCCTGATTCATATTGTCCATATATCCCAGAGAAACAACACACACTCCTTTTCTTTCCTGCCTTTGCATGTAAATAGGTCAGGGGTTGCATTGATGGACCAAGCAGGTCTTAAGTGTAATTCCACATCTGACGCTATTATTACCCGTCTGGTTGACAAATTCGAATATTTCACCCACAGTGCACACCACCTCCTCGCAATTGGAAAACGCGAGACGATCAAATGAAATCCCTGAATTCTCCTCCTCTGGTCCTTTGACATACATGCTTGGTAACACCAAAGTCTACCACCACCGCCGCCGTAAATTGTTTAGACTTACCCGATGTTCGATGCTTAGACTGACACTTTGTGCCAATCGACACATGATTCAATGTACTGTGCCTTGTGGAGACTTGTTTCAGAGAGATCACAGCAACAAATAACCCCCCTCCCAACTTCCTCACCAAGCTGCTCGAGCCCTCATCTCAGCGTCATTATACTAGATACAATTAAAAGGAATGTTCCTACCAGTAGGTTTATAAGCATAGCATCGCAACTGCCATCTATAATTTCCCCAAGTGCTATCGGCTTATATATAACTCAATGAGATCTTTGGCGTGGTGTGGTTGTGGCGCCGACATAATCGTTGTAGATATCGGTATCTCCTGTGAACTAGGCTCCTTTATTGAAATCGAGAATAATCAGTTTGGACCGATCACAGGGAGGCAGAGTATCTACCGATACAATCAATGGGGGTATGCGAATGCCATCATAAGTCACTGACTGACTGAGTGTTCGTGCCTACTGAATGAAGAATGAAGAACCAGAAAAATTGAATCGGGAGCTGGAGATTACCAGTATGGACAGGATGGTAATGAACACTCAAAACCTCAAAAAACCAGAGCAAGACCGAAAAAGGTCTGAAGAACAAGGACCAGAGAACTTCAAACTAATGTTGAATAGTTGATGGTATCATATCAGTATTAATAATACTCATGTGAGGGGGGAAAAAGAATATCGTATTCACGAATGACAAAAACATGAACAAAAGAGAAACGTATCAATAGAACAGAACACCGGTATGTAGTAGTGGTACAGCACATGAAGAAATTGGGAGTCTGCCTTGAGCAGAAAAAAAACCAGTCAGATAAGGATACCGACGTCATGGCCAGGGAAGCGTAGACAACCAAAAAGAACCGCTGAGGGAGAGAAGAGGACAGCGCCAAGAACACTAAATCCGCGCCAAAAAAAGAAATGTAATCGTAACAATAACAGTGCAGGTGTCTCGACACCAGCCAAGAAAACACATAGAGTAATCGTAGTCGTGACCGTAAGAGAAAAGAAGAATCTATTACATGCTACAGAAATTGATAATGGCGTCAACTATGAGCTGCTTAATAAGTGGGATATTGCAATGCCTTCCTTCAGATGGCATACAAAAATGCAATTGCAAACGAGTCATATCACCTCGAGGTGAGATGTGATGGTGGGATGGAGAAGAAATATGGAATGCGTGCAGATGTCAAGAAAACGGAGAACTAGAAAAGGAAAAAAGACAGAAGGGACAGAAAGCTAAAGAAAAAAGATATAGAACCAAACGAGAACCAATTGTCCGAAGCTGAAGCTGAAAGAGGAAGAGGGAGCTTTCAACGTGTGGCAATTTTGACCATCTTGACAAATCAGCACAGCACCCTTCAAAACAAACGAATGCTGAAAATACTCACCTCCCTTGCCCACTTCGAAATCTTCTTCGTTTCACCAGGCATCTTAGACTTGCTCCTCAACTCATTCGTGACCCATTGTGCCGATAGATGTTGGCTGATCTGACCGTGTGGGAATGTACATGCCAGATCTCCTATAAGACCAAATGACAACCTCATCGTAGCATCAGTCCTGTCTTCATCTTTAAGGCATCGCCGGATGAGCTCGAAGATGGTAGTAACATATGGAATCAGCCGTGGTACTGAACTCAGAATTTTAGTTCGGAGGAAAGATTAATGACATTAGAGATACCTCTGTCAGTGTTCTTGAAGCCGGTGACAATACCAGTGTAAGCCTCCAAAATACCTTCTCTCAACTGCGACACATAATCTACAAGATCATAGTCAAGCTGTAAAATGCCTATTAGTTCTCAAACGTTGGAAAGAACCATTACATTACACCACTCACAGGATTAGGTTCCACCTGGCCCGCCTGTCGAAGCACATCCATCGTCGTCTCAAAATATGGCTCAAATGCCGGCCCAATCGCCAAAGCAATGTCTCCAAAGCTTGACAAAATTGACACCTTTACATTCCTGTTCAGTACATCACTCTGCAAATCCTCCAACAACACCGTCATAAACGACTCCGCATATTGTGCACTTCCTTCCCCTAACGCACGAGAAATATCACCGATGAGTCCAACAGCCGTAGTACACAACTGCGTATCCTGATATGCTCGAAGAGCAGGGAAGAGGTAAGGAAGGAGTGCTGTTACATAAGGGGCAAAGTTGTTGTCAAGAGCGACAGCGAGTGCTCCGACGACCATGAACGTATCTTCTGCAATCATGGGTGATTTAGATGAAATTTTGAGGAGCTCAATGTTGATAGTCATGATCCGATCAGCTCTGAATTGAACATTAGCTTCCAACTTGCGGACAACTGACTAAAAGCACAAAGCACCAAGATTAGTCCACAATTCTGCAAAAGCGTACTGGCAACCTACCATGACGACATTACAGAGGTTGCTTATGAGGTCGTTCCAATTGTTACGATCATCGATACCGATAATTTGGTTCTGGTTATCAAAGTCAGCCACCAATTTGGAAAATGGGTCAGGCACATTTTTGAAGCTGACTTACATAAATAGGTATCAGATGTTCCATGCGAGCGAGCACAGTATCGAGGACGCCCGAGACAAAAGGAAGGGTATCGGGTGTAGCCTGACCCAGATAAGCAGCAATAGCCTGATATGCAGCGGTGCGATAATTGGCCTCATTGGCTCCACTAGACCCCCATCTCATCAGCATACAATCACAGAAGTACTATAGACTTTTCTCTTACCTCTCTGTAACGCGCATCAGCGCCTCCACAACACCCTGATAGTAAGGTGACAAAGGACCACTCTGACTCTCATTCCCATCTTCATCATAATAACTACCACCAAGCTGCTCCGCAAGATTCTTGAGCGCCCAACAACAATTCGTAATAATTCTTGGTGAATCCGCCAGCCCATTCACAAGTGCGGCAATCAACGAATGAAGATGCGTTTCAGCCTTGATCGTTGTAACCAATAAATCGCAAATGCGACCTAAAGTCCATGCTGTGGTATCCTTGACATGGGGGTTAGGATCATTCATCATGGAGATCAAGACATGCAGAGCTTGATTGGCAAGAGAGCTCAATACGCTAGGATCAGGACCGTCTAGAATCGAACCAAAGGCCATAACTGCAGCTTCACGGAAGCGCCAGCTTTCTGTTTTGATGTGGGCCTCAATGAAAGGAATAACAGTAGGCACGATCGCATCTTGGACAGCCAATGCGAGGAGGCTCAGGCATGTCGAAGCTGCCATAGAGATATTCCACTCATCTTCATCGGCATCTTCCTCTTGTCTTGTGAGAAGCTGCAATATGACAGGCACAACTTCGGGCAGAGCGACCCTAGCGAAGTTTTTAGATTCTCCTTCAGGTTGCTCACCGTACTCCAGTGCCTGTCAAAATTCCTGATTAACAGTGCCCTCCTAAGGAAAAGAAAACGATAACGCACCTCCTGAGCTTCCACTACAAGTTCAGCCTCCTCTTCACACACGGTAGACCAGAACTCGACTGCTTGTAAAGCAACGCGCTCATCTTGATGCTTCATTCCCACCACAGTCAACTAAAGCCCGACGGCGATAAGCAATGCATAAAAAAGAACAGTCAATCAAGCTACGTACACCAAAGAGAGCCTGTTCCATATACAATGCCATTTTATCATAGTAGAGACTCATGATTCGAACGAGGCATTCGAATGCGGCAACCTGGACAAGCACAGTCTGATTTTGTGTCGCCTCACAAACGACCTGCATGATGTAATTGCGTTCACCCTAGTCGATTTGAGTAAATGATCATCAACGAAAGAATGGACTCATTCACGTCGCGTTCAAAGTTCTCACGAACGAATTCCAGTGAATTGTAAAGAGCACGAATAGCCGTGAGTTGAACTTCGGGCGAAGGCTCTTCTTTCCTCGCACCATGGATAACGGCAGTCAAAATTTCGTTCGAACGCAGGCTTAAAAGCTCCGGTTTCTATCAAAAAAAGAAACTGTTAGCCTTTTTTTTTTCAACAAAAAAACAAACACGCGAGACGCACGATCACTTCACAAATATATCCAATAGTCTGGAGAGTCGCGATTCTAACATTGATATTGGTCTGGTTGTTGACAAAGCTCAGTAGGACCTCAATCAGATCGCCCCATTGATTGACAGGGAGTTCAACAGCAGCGATAGCAGCAACGACTTGAGAAGCAAAATTTCCAGCTTTTTGTATGGGCGATCCGAGCGTCATCAGAGACTCCTGCTTGATCTTGTTCTTTATATCTATGTTGAGCGAAAGCCATCTACTGGCATAGTCGGCTTGCCTCGCTGCATCCTAGTGTGGTACAAAGGCCGCGATAAGCAGTGGATGGTTGTGGTTTCAACGGAAAAAATGACATACGCGGGCTGAAAGGGCATTTTTGAGCGCTAGTCCAGCTACGTTCCGCACATGTAGAGGTTTGTTCTCATCGACGAGCACCGATGATAGCATAATCATATATTCAGGCTATACTCTCATCAGAAAAAAGATCAACGAAGAGAGAGAGAGAGAAAGAGAGAAAACGCACATAGCTTTCCCTCGACGCATTCTCGAGTTTTTGAGTGGCATCCTGACGCGTATTCGCATCTACAAGCTCTGAATTCCCAACCACGAAAGATGAAGCCATAAATCAACGACCCACCAGCAGAGAGTGTATTGGCGAGCAGACTTGTAGGATCCATGAAGCAAAGAAAACAAAAAACCAAAAGAAGAAGAAGGGGGGGTAGGAAAGGGAGAGAGAAAAAGTGATGGGTTGACTATTATAATCAATTTTTTCACACATCTTCATATCCGTCCATCATGGCCGATCGCGTGCGTCAAAAGGGTCAAAAACTATTCATCCCTTTTACTTATTCATTTCTCTTCTTTTTTTTTTCTATCTTTCTTTCTTGTCTCTTTCTCTCTCTTTTTCTTTAGGGCAGAGGAGGTATAATCCCAAATACATCAACACGCAGTGGAACTCTCGGAGCTAATGACAAACCCAAACGCGAAGCAATCCTTGATCTCTCAAAATACGTCAACGAATCCATTCGTGTCAAACTTATGGGTGGACGACAAGTAGAAGGAAAACTGAAAGGTTATGATCAACTGTTAAATCTCGTCCTCGATGACGTTGAAGAATATATCCAAGGTAAACGTGAAAAAGAAAATCAATCTCCTTCCCTTCACAAAACTCATGAAACAAACATATTACATTACACACACACAGAGCCAGAACCACACACTCGATCATTGGGACTCGTCGTAGTCAGAGGTCCTCTGATCACCATTGTCAGTCCTGTAGATGGCTCTGAAGAAATCGCCAATCCTTTCACGGTCCAAGAATAAAATTGCAGTGTATCATAAGCCATTCCACCACGCATAGGACTAATCTCCAGGATTGCAGTCTCAACGTATATGCATACTCTTCAATGTATAATAACGTGACCAATTAACCACCCATGAGACTGATTACACAGGACAACAAAGAGGTAGTATAATAATTAACAAGCAACGTACATACAATACCACATTATTCCATGCATATATACACAGAGAGAGACAGAGAGAGAAAGAAACCAACAGAAAACATTTCCCAAAGAATCCCACCGCAAATAGAATACCATCAACCAACGCACAGACCAAGTATATAACAAACCAATCCAAAGGAAGAAGGTATAAATAAATAAATAAATAAATAATGTAAACAGCAAAGGAGCGAAAAAAAGAGCAATCCAATTAAAACATTTTTTTTGTTCACAACGGACCATCCACTCAAAAAAAACCACTTTACCACTAGAACTGAACCCTTTGCCATCTCGATATCGTTGGTGGTAAAGACATCAACTTTTAACACCCATTAGCATGCATACCATTCCCATTCCCATTTTTCCGTTTCCGCTTCTGTTTCTGTTTACCTTTCCCTCCACTTGTCCCAGCGCTGCCACTATTACTAACAACCCCCGCAATTACATCTTTTCCATTCCCACTCGCACTCGCACTTGCACCTTTTCTCTCCATACCACCAACCTTCGGTCCAACCTTCCCACTAACACCACCACCATTCATTTTCCCATTCATACTCTTCTCATCCTTCTCTCTCTCCCTCTTCCCTACACTCCCACTTGCAGTACTATGACTCTTCTCTCTCTTCCTCTCACCTCGCTTCTTCTCTCTCCCTCCTCCTTCTCCACCTGCTTTCCTCATCTCCAACAACCCAGAAGAGGGCACTACGCCAACTCTGCTCCCTTCTTCCTCTTCCTTTTTCGTAGATCCTCTAGAACCCTTGTCGACTCTTTCTTCTTCTTCTTCCTCTTCTCCTCCTCCTCCTCCCTCTCCTCCTCCTCCTCCCTCTCTTTCATCATCATCATCTTTGTCATCATTTCCTATCCCATGAAACCTCTCTTCTTCCTCTTTTGATAACCTACCACCACCACCATCACCGACAGAATGAAGAGGAGCAAGAAAGGGAGGAATAGGAATTTGTTGAACAGGCGTAGTAGTAGTAGTAAGAGCTCGAGCATTCACATTCACATTCGTGGATGCAGAGGAAGAGGTATTTTCACCATTCGAATCCACTGTCATATTCAACGTTCGTTTCATATACATCGTCGCTTTTGTTGTCGTCGTCGTCGTCGCCGTTGTTGTTGTTGTTGATCTCGTCATCCTCATCGACTCCCCATTCCCACCCATCTCCATTCCATTCTCCTCACTCCTCTTCACCCATAACGATGTACCCAAGCCAACTCTTCCACTCAACCCACCACCACCACCACTACTTCTCATATCATCTTCCTCCTCTTCTTCATCATCAAATAACGCATCATCATGATTATCCCTCAAACCCACCGCCCGTTCTTGTTGTTGTTGCCGTTGAAACCCAATTTGACTTGAACGTTCACGTAACTCTCGCAATTGTCCCAACTGCACCTGATGCGACGTCAACAAAGGTGATACACCTCCATAGCTCATCTCTCCTCCTCCTCCTCCTCCACCACCACTTGTTGACAACCTCGGTGACTTCCCACCTCCACTCATAGTATGACCACCACTACCACCACCACTAGTCTGATAAAACACTTCTCCTTCTTCACCCACACCCATACCACTATATCCACCACTACCAGAAACAACCCTCGAATGACTCTGTTGCTGCTGTTGTGGATGATGATGGTACTGATACTGATGATGATAACGATGTCGATTTCTAAACATCTGACTTAACCTCAACGATCCTCCTTGTTGTTGTACACCCAGGGACGACGACGACGACGACGACGGTCCCCTATACGTCTCTCTCATCGAATGCAATAATGACGGTGGTACCACTTGCAGATCTTGCAAACAGGACGAATCCTCAACCACACTCTTCTTCTCCATTCCCAACAAAGGTGAAGATGAAGAAGGTGAATTCGGACTCGAAATCCATTGCGGTTGTGGTGGTAGTCGCTGCTGCTGTTGTCCCCTCGTGGAATGCAAAGACGACGAAGACGACGATCGCCTATACAACCCACCAACTCGACCCAACACATTCACATTCACATTCGTACCCATGTACGGATCGAGTTGTTGTTGTTGATGCACCCTAGTACCCATATACCCCTCGGATCTAGGTGAACAAGTCACAGATCCTATACCCGTAACATTCGCTAAAGGCGTAGTACCCATAGACGTCGTCGCGATAGAAGGCGATGACAATGTTGAAGCCTCCCCTTCTTTCCATTGGCATTTAACTAAAGACGGTGATGATGATGGTGGTGGTGGTGGTGGTAACGACTCTGTTGTATCATGATCATGAACCATTCCAGCATTCGTTGTCAGACAAGTCATAGAGCTAGACACAAAAAGGTCAACCACATCTCATCAATTCCAATGCCCGAAAAAACATACTCTTGCCCAAACAAAGACCGTTGTTGAGATCGATACGTTGTATCTTGTCGATGTGAATGATCATTCAAAAAACAACTCCTCTCTCGTTGTCCAGGTTCATCTTCCACTAGTACCGATTCATCCTCGTCTCGCTTGGTCCCACCCCCATTCGCACTCGCACTCTCAAATCCAGACCCAGGCCTCTGAGAATGCCTCCCACCCTTCCTCGTCCCCAACTCCAAACTTCTATCCAACTGACGCTCATACACAATTCGATCATCAAACGAAGCATCTTCTGGTGGGGGAGACGTCCATTTAGATCGTTGAGGTAACATGTGCGTATGGGACGCAATATGAGGGGGTGGTGGCAAGGCTTGGATAGGAAGTGGGATCGGAGGAGTAGCGGGGATGTCGTGGCTGGTCGGTGAAGAAGAAGTTTGGGGCGTGGATGAAGGTAAGGAGGGGGATCTCGACCTCGATGCGTCATTGAGAATGATTGGGGGTGGATGAAGAGTGTGCCTAGGGTCCTTGATGACGAGGGGCACGGATAGGGCAGGGGCAGGCTCGAAAAAGGAATCTCTGTCTTGGCCTCTTGATAGGGCAGGATAGGGTCTGCGAGAGGCACGAGTTGGAGCGATGACTAGATCTTCTACTCGTCGTTCTTGGCAGAGATCAGCTAGAGCGACGGTGGGTCTTTCTGGACGGGTAGCGAGGATTCTGGATGCACGCATGAATTCGCCTCGGATCTGAAGAAAGAAAGGGAGATGAATGGTCGAGGGTCGAGGGAAGGAGCGGACTAACGTACGGTGTACAAGCCGTCTTTAGTGACACATCTGGCGACGTTGTAGTCTGTTTCAAAAGGGTCTTCGATACAAAACCTATTTCTGTCGGTGGGAAGAGGACCTCTGGACGAGGAATGTGAAAACTGGTTGGGGGTATAGGTGAGTGGAGTAGAGGGGCATGAAGGGGAAATGGCAAGACATGCATCGGTGGTTGAGGCCCAGCCTTTGGCCTCCTTTTTGATGAGGCCCATTCTGATGCTGGCGACGCCGGTGTTGTAGGAAAAGTCTCTTGAAAAGTAGCGAAAAAAGTCGATGAGGAGCTGGGCGACGGATTCAGAGTTTTCCGAGTGCCAGCGCTGGGCAAGGAGGTCTGTGTCGTCAAAGAACCTGAGAGGGAGAGGGGATGAGTGGAAGGGAGGAGGAGGGAGGGGATGGGGTCGACATGCCAGACATTGTAGCCGTTGAGGGTAGTTTCCTCTGTGTTGATGGGACGAGGGGGAGGCATTTTCTGGAGATTGGGAAGGACGGGAGGGTTTTTGACGTGGATGAGAAAGTAGATGACGAGGAGGACATAGCCATAGGAAGAAAGGGTGCCTTTGTAGGGTGAATTTATTTTTCTGGTTGGGGGGTTAGTAGTAGTGAGTATAAGTACTAGGGCGCTGGCGCACCTGCGTTTACTCCAGATCTTGACTGAAGTAGACGGTGAGTGTTGGGGTCCCAAACTCCGAGAACAGGGGACGTACGAAACAAGACGAGGGTTCTGACACGAGTGGGATCCAATTTTGCATAAGAATAGAGGAGACGAGTGTTCTCGATGGCGAGCCTGTTGTCAAAGCCAATGTCGCAAGCGATGCCAAAGGGGAGGCCAGGGGCAGGGTCGAGGGAGAGCTTGACGATGGGGATGCGTGCATGGGGCAGGGGGAGGACGTGGAAGTTTGTTTCTGGAAGAGATTAGCGGGGGGGGAGGGAGGAGGATGGTGGAAAGGACGGAGAAGGACGGACCGTGCTGGAGGAGGTTGGCGCACTCTGTGACGAGATCAGAGGCATTGAGGCGCTGAAGCGAGGGGACGAGACAGCAGAGATCCATGTCTGCATAGAAAACATGAGAAAAGAAACCGAAAAAGAAAAAGAAAAACCTGAGTTGCACAGAGCGAAGCCATTGGCGGTGGAGCCAAATGCCAGCAGGATTGCGTTGGGCTGGACCGTGCGCAGGAGACGCTGGAGGAGGAGGCGCACGTCGTCCTTGATAGCGAGCTCGGCGTCTGGAGGAAGGAGCTGGACGACAAAATCAAACAACGCCTGGGAGAGTCGTGCAGCGAAGCGAGCCATGAAGAGGCCGAGGGAGAGGGGAGAGGGGAGATTAAGGAGAGGCCGAGATGCCGAGGGGGAGGGAAGGGGAGATTAAGGAGAGGCCGAGATGCCGAGGGGGAGGGAAGGGGAGATTAAGGAGAGGCCGAGATGCCGAGGTAAGAAATGCCGAAATGCCGAGATGCCGAGATGCTCTTTACACGCAGAATCCCATCCCTATTCCCCCATGGCGTTCTTTGCGAGGCCATCGCCGACGTCCGTGCGCATCTCGCAACCGGCCGCACATCCTCCATCTACCACGGCTGCTGCTGCTGCTGCTGTACCTACTCCCCGACAATGCAGGAACATTGTCATCTATGGCCATTGCAAGTTTCAGGACAAGGGTTGTGCGTATCATCACCCTACACAACAACAACCGACCCTCGTCGCCAGCGCACCCGTCTTTGTGCCCCGTGGTGCTGCGGCTCAGGACGACGACAACGACAACGACAACGCACAGGCCATGTATGACTACAAAGACGCCTGGTACACCCACCCCGCGCCTTTTCTGCGTCAGCCTGTGCGTACTCCTTGCCGTTTTCCTCTAGACACACTCGTCTCAGTGAGCTGTACTTTAGCTCAATTATCTTCTATACACTCCCAGTCAGCCCCTCACTACTACCAACGCCCCTTCTCACTTTATTCCTTCTGCTGACCAACTTCGCCATACCCTCCAAGCCCACAGCGAGTCTATCCGCACCGTAGCACCCCCTGGTACCACCACCACCACCACCACCACCCTCCCCACCGAGTGCCAGGGGTATCATTCTTTTGTCCCCTTGGAACCACTTCTACCCAGCCCTGATCGTCGTAAACTAGGCAACTGGTACTCGTCCGTGTACAGAGCTGTCCGTACTAGTGATGGTACGCCATATGCCCTCAGGCGTGTTGAGAGTACGCACTTTTGCCTTGTCTTCCATAACTGGTTCCTCATATTCCCTGCTTAGATTACCGTCTCATCCACCAGTCCGCTTTCTCCGCTATCGAGTCCTGGACTGGCATTCGTCATCCCAGCATCGTCCCCGTTCACGAGGCTTTTACCACTACCGCCTTCAATGACCACTGTACGTGTCTTACTTTCTTTCTTTCTCTTATTCATTCTTGCATAGCACTCGTCGTCGCCTATGTATACTATCCCAATGCAACCACCCTCTACGATCTCCATTTTACCAATTCCCTTCCAGACACCCCTTCTCTCATCCCTGAACGCACCCTCTGGTCTTACATCGTCCAGATCGCTTCCGCCATCAAAACAATCCACGACGCCGGCCACCCCGTTCGCATGATCGATCCCACAAAAATCCTCGTCACCTCCGACAACCGTGTCCGCCTCGGCTCCTGCGGCATCCTCGACCTGCTGCTCTATCCCCATTCCCACCTCCCCCACGACCCTTCTACCCCCAACCCCAACCCCATGAATGCCGCTCTCTCTCACATCAACAACATCGCTCTCATGCAACAAGACCTCTCTATGTTTGGAAGACTCCTCTTTTGTTTGTCCTGTGCCGGCAACTCAAATGCCTGGACCGCTCCCCAGTTCCAGAAGAGCCTCGATTCCATCGCCAGATGGTACAGTCCCCAGCTCAAGAGCGTCTGTCTATGGCTCATCTCCAAGCCCTCCACCACCCTCAGACACCCAGGTTCCCACACCCCATCCATCAAACATATCGACCAGCTGTTAGACATGATCAGACCCAGAATCATGGCCGAGATGGAGGAATCATTGCTGCGAGTCCCTTCTCTTCTTCTCCCACCTACATCTCATCCCCCCTTGTCCTAGTGCCACAGACAGACTCGAGGCAGAACTCTTGAGCGAGCTCGAAAATGCCAGATTGGTCAGGCTCTTGTGTAAATTCGGTTTCATCAATGAACGACCAGAGTGCCTCCAGTTTTCCTCCCTCTCCTCCTCCTCCTCTCGTGCTCACTCATGGCCTTGCTTCTTAGATTCGCACTCGAACCACGTTGGTCAGAGACTGGTGATAGATACATCATCAAACTATTCCGCGACTATGTTTTTCATCAAGTAGACGAGCATGGAAATCCCCTCGTCAACATGTCACATGTCTTGACGTGTTTGAACAAGGCACGTCGTTCCAGGATAGCCTGTGTAGTCTCTATTCATCCCCGTTCTAGTTGGACGCTGGTTCTGAAGAAAGGATCATGTTGGTTTCCAGAGACGATACTAGCTGTTTGGTCGTCACTTATAAGGAAATTAAAGCGTGTATGGAGGGTGCCTTTAGGTAGGTCTCAAAAACACCTTGTCATGTTCCAAAACGGTCATTTCTCCCCCCAAAAGTGATCTTGCGAGGCCGAGCGAGACATCGCAAGTCGATTTTCAGCCTGCTCGATGAATAGCTTTTAATTGTAACATAATTCGATGTGACAGACAATAAATATAGGCCGATTTCTAGAACAGGCTATGATGACATCAATCTATATATAAGCTCCAAATCGATCAGTCTTATCTTTTTCTTTCACCAACCACAGCAAATATGGTTTGTCCAACTACTTTTGTTACTGTTGTTGAACTCGCTGACAACGATGCACACAACAGGTTAAAGTCGGTATCAATGGGTGAGCTGCTTTTTTTTCATGTTGAATCGTGTTGAGGATTGTTTTACAGTTTTGGTGAGTTTTGGTGATGGTGGTTTGGTTATCGTATTGATGATGGTTCCAAGGTCGTATCGGCCGTATTGTTCTTCGTAACGCTCTTGAGCTTCAGGATATCGACGTCGTTGCGGTGAATGAGTGAGTTTTTAACTCTTATGATCGGTGTTTTCTTAGCATCCAACCCAGCCCTTTCATTGACCTCAAATACATGGTCAGTTGTTGTTATTGTTTTTGCAATCGTGGTATGGATCCGCGGGTAATTCTAGGTTTACATGTTCAAGTTTGATACCGTTCATGGCCGCTTCCCTGGTACTATTGAAGCTCAGGATGGCAAGCTTGTCGTCAATGGCAAGTCTATCACTGTCTACGCCGAGCGCGATCCCGCAACTATACCCTGGTCCTCTGTTGGAGCCGAGTATATTGTCGAATCCACGGTATTTTGGTTTTGCTCTTGATATGGATCGATTCATCATCATCATACGCGTTCAGGGTGTCTTCACTACCACAGAAAAGTACGTATTGCCATGTATGCGTGCGCGTTTCTTAGGTGATTCTTTAGAGCCTCCGCCCACTTGAAGGGTGGTGCCAAGAAAGTCATCATCTCCGCACCTTCGTCCGATGCTCCTATGTATGTTGTTGGTGTCAACCACAACAAGTACACCTCTCAAGATCAAGTTGTCAGTGCCGTCATCTTTTTTAACCAAGCTGGTTATGAGCACTCAACTTGAACACAGATCTCCAACGCCTCTTGCACCACCAACTGTTTGGCTCCCCTTGCCAAGGTCATCGATGACGCATTTGGCATTGAGGAAGGCTTGATGACCACTGTTCACGCTACTACTGCCACCCAAAAGACGGTTGATGGTCCTTCCTCCAAGGACTGGCGTGGTGGTCGTGCCGTCAACAACAACATTATCCCGTCCTCCACAGGTGCTGCCAAGGCAGTTGGAAAGGTCATTCCTCATCTCAACGGCAAGCTCACGTACGTCTTTAAATGAATTCTGTCTACATTATTTACATTTTGAATTATTTCAGTGGTCTTTCTTTCCGTGTTCCTACCCTCGATGTCTCTGTTGTTGATCTTGTCCGCCTGAAGAAGTCTGCTACTTATGACGAGATCAAGGCTGCTGTCAAGGCTGCGGCTGATGGGCCCCTCAAAGGCATTATTGCCTATACCGATGAAGATCTCGTTTCCACTGACTTTATTGGAGACAACCATTCTTCGATTTTTGATGCCAAAGCGGGAATTCCTTTGAACGGGAATTTTGTCAAGCTGATTTCCTGGTATGATAACGAATGGGGTTATTCTCGCCGTGTTTGTGAATTGCTTCTTCATGCGGCCAAGGTAGATGCCCAGACTGGAAACTAGATGAGTTGTGTTATTAGAAATAAAAGAGAAATGCCTCTTTTTTTGGTAATTGGGACTGAGTGGTGAATGTTGTATAATCTAATCTAATCAGTGGGATGTGTCGGCACGTGGTTCAAGTTCAAGTGTGATCAATTTGGAATGTAAGACCTTGTTTTCAAGTTGTTCGGAATTCTGTTGTTCGGAATTCTTCCGTGACCTCCTTCTACCTGCGTGCCACGTTGTTGAAGAGGAATGTGGGCTAGATTTAGTGCAGCGCTTAGGTCGACGTCGTCGAGACACGGTTTAGAGGACCAATCTCAACAACAAGAACAAGAACAAGAACAAAGACGATTATCGTTGAACTCTCTCATGACGACGACGACGACGCTGAAGCAGAGTCCCGGTCATCCGATTCAGGCGTTTGGTTTGGATATCACGAACCATATCGGTCCGAGGACGAATCAGGTGTTTGGACAGGATGATACGATAGCATTTCATCGTCCTCGTCGTCATAAAGAAGAAGAAGCGATACCGAATTCGAGTTTGGGACGAAGGTCTGTGGATGTGGATGTGACGATGAACCAAAGTCATACGGAGGTTATGAACATCTTGACGGATATATCGGATATCAATAATGATTCTTCTTCTTTGCGAAACGGTGGTGAGGATGAATTTTCGATGCAGCCAGAATCAATACTTCCACCATTACCACCGATTCCTTCGTCATTCACTCAGCCGAATCTTCCTCCTCCGCCTTCACCACCGCGCCGTACGTTATTTAAACGTGGAACTCACAAAGACCTGGATTCTGTTCGTGGATCTTCTGGTTCGCTCAAGTTGCTGCCAAAGAAGATTAGAGGGAGTTTATCATTTGGGAATGGTATACAACAACAACAACAACAACAACCTTGTGCGTATGGATACGTATATATGTATATGAACTTGGGATCTGACATCATAAATTAGCATCACACGCCAGTCCAACGGTTGATTCTATTCATGGACCATGGTCGAAACCCAAACACGAACCACAAGAACCACTTCGATCGACTGGGAATCACGCTGTTCGACGGTCTTGTTTTGATTCTCCTGCAATTGAAAACCGAACCCATGGGTCTGTTCGTTCGATTTTACGGGATCCTAAAACACCTGGGACGGGACAGAATGTACGGTTTTTCTCGAACGATGCACTGAAAGTGATGAGTCCGGAAGAATCGATGGAAGGGGCATTTTTTTCTCCGTTTTCCCAAGTGGAGGAGGAAGAGGAGGGTGACGGTGACGGTGACGGTAATGGTAATGGTGGGTTGAATCGCTCGGCGTTTGTGGAACGGTTGAATCGATTAGGATCGAGTCATACGAGTACACCCATATCAAGGGTGTCTTCTTCTCCTTCTTCTTCTCCTCCCATTCGATATCGACCGTCTTTGAATGGGGTTTTTACGCCTGTGGAATCGGAGGGGGAGTTGATGTCGTTTTCTGGGCCTGTGGAACCTCCGGATTTCAATGCAAATGGATCGTTGGATGGGGATTGTCGTGTTGTTGACTCGCCTCTGATTGATGAGAGCGCTGTTGATTTGGATTTTTTGGTGACTGGTGTGGATTCTGAGGATGGCAAGGTTACGTCTACACCTTTTAAGCCTGATACAAGGAATGGGAATGGGAAGAGAATGGAAAAGGAGAAGGAAGAGAGTGTGATTAAGGAGGGGGAGGAAAGGGAGGAGCTGTTGAGACAAGGGGAGGAAGAGGAGAAGGAGAAGAAGTCTGAGCGGGCTTCAACTCCTGGAAATGTGGACGAGACGATATTTCATTCGATGGAACGAAAACCTGTGTTCTCGCTTCCTTTGCATGAGCGAAGTCAGTCTTTCAGTTTCGGACAGACTGTTTTCCGATCTGTGAACAAGAAAACTCTGTCTAAAACTCCAAATGATAAAACTGACTTGTTGGAAAAAGGATTCGACAGTGCCTCTTTTGTTATGGGTGGAAGAGGAGGAGAGCGCCGTCATCATCATCGTGCATCGAGCGATACAGTTTCTCAGTCGATTTTGCATGCTCCTTCTTCTTCCCCAATGTCTTCCAAACGCGATTTGGTTGCACCTGAAACAGATATCAATAACGAGTTGTCTGCCGATTTTCAAATTGACACAAGCGCCACTGAACCCGATCCTTTCAATGCAAATGCAAATACCTATTACACACCTCAAACGATGATACCTACTACGCCGCCTGCGGGTGTGCGGCGGCAGCATGTACGCAAGACATCCAAAGAAGAAAGTCTGATTTATTCTCTTCAAGCGCAGCTAACGTTACAGACGGAGATTTGTTCTCAATTTGAGGCGGATCTTCGGGCTAAAGATGAGATGGTTGAGCTTTTGGGGAAGAGGTTGGTGGATATGGAAAAGCAAGAGGATCAGCGAAAGGGCGCGGTGAGGCAGTGGAAGAAGAAGGTGCAAGAGTTGGAGAGGGCTGTGAGGATATTAGAAGAAGAGGTGGATACGTCGAGGCAGGAGAGTATGGAGAGGAGTGTGATGGATGAAGCGAGTAGTGAAGCTTTGAGGATGCTTCATCGACAGATTGCGGGTTTGGAGAAGGAGAAGAAGGATTGGGAGGATAAGGAGAAAGTGATGAAGAGCGAGGCTGAGACGTTGGAAGTGTTGATGAAGGAACGGCTGGAGGAGGTTGTGAATTTGAAAGAGATGTTGTGGAAGAAAGATGAGAGTGAGAAGGAGCTTGTTAATAGGCTGAAGGAGGCTAGAGAGGAAATTGATACACTTGGCAATGTGAGTCTTGGGGGAGTTGATCATGATGAAGAGGAGTTGAGGCGATTGGCGGAGAGGGAGGAGAAGGTGCACGAGGAGCGACGAGCGTACCGTGTTGCTGAGATGGATTGGGAGCAGGAAAAGGCGGAATTGGTGGTGAAATTGGAATCGGTGCAAGTTGAGAAGATTCAGGTTGAAGAACAGTTGGATTCGTTGAAGCAGGAGTTCAAGACCAAAAATGAGGAGTATGATATCATGAAGAATGAGTTGGAGGTGCAATGGAGACATACTGAGACGGCGTCAGATAAGATTAGAGAGTTGCAGCAGGCGAAGAAGCGGGTGGAAGAAGAGATAGCAAGGGCCAGGAGGGAGAAGGAAGAGGTGGTGCAGGAACGGGACGAACTTGCACAAAGGTGCGATGAGGCCGAACAGCGCGTCAATCATCTTGAGATGGATTGGAATGAGAGTGAGAATAAGAAACATGAACTCGAGTGCGAGCTTCACGAGCTCTGGGATGAAAAGGAGGATCTTGAGAAAGAACGTGGACAGGTGTGTGGGGTTCTACTGTCTCATCAGCATTTACATGTTGAGATGGCTTGTTGTTCTTGTTAGCTCGAAGAAAAGCTCTCTCAAGAACGGGATCGAATCGGAGGTCTCATGAACACTGTCAAGCAGTCTGACGATCGTATTGCTCAGCTTGAACGCGAACGCCAGACCACTTCTGAGACGATCATTCGCCTCGAAAATGGCATCCACCAACGTGATGACGAAATTGGACATCATACGGAAAGGATTCGCGCTCAAAAGATTCAAGTTGAGAATCTTCGTGACGAAATTGGCGACCTCAAGCGCGAGTATGAACATGTTGTGAATGATCTCGATGAACACTCTCGTGCGTTGAGGGAGGCCACTGAGCTGCAGAGCGGGACGATGCATCAACTTCAAGATCTTCTTGGACAGAAGGCTGATGTTGATGCTGATTTGAAATCTCATCAAGAGCGTAATGAATTGCTGGAGATGGAGACCGAGAGGCTGAAGAAACACGTGTATGATATGCAGCAGGAGAGTGCAGATAAGGAGATCAAAATTGTCCAGCTCACGAAGCAACATGGTCAAGATAAGGAGGATATCCAGGGCTTGAATATTGCACTTGATGCTAAGCAGCAAGAGTTGGAACTAGTGCGAATTCTTTTTTTTGTTCTCTTTTCTTGATCATTATTCTGATATTTTGCTCTAGTACAAACGCAAGACTGGGATCAAGACAAGTTCCAACACATCTGTGCCGTCGTCGTCGTCATCGTCAGCTCTGAAAAACCTCCATCGTCGCGACTCTTCCTCTCTCTTTGACGGTACTCCTGCATCAGCGCGACCGCCCTCCCGTACAGCCTCTGAGTCAGGGTCTAATAAGGGCGAAAATTTTCCTGGATTGGGCAAGAGCAGTCGAATTAACATGCTTAATGGAACATCGACAACAGGATCCGCCATAAAGATTGGGAAGCGTGAAGCATCAGTGGAATCAGTAGGACATCTACCACCTCCGAAACGCTCATCGACATCAGCTACTCCAACCCTGACATACCGACCTGGAACTGCCACTTCACGTGTTAAATCATCAACGGGAATGGTACCTGTCCGTCGCGTCACTGGGACTCTGGAAACCCGGGCAAGTGTGATCGGTTCAACGCCGAGCATTTCGGAGGAGTCGAGTGACAAAGAAAATGTGAAGAGTCCTGAAAGTGATGAGACTGTACGACGGAGTATAGTTTCCGTCCCTCTGTGAATGGCTGTAGGGTGGTGGGTGGTGCATGGGATATGCGATATCTTGGCGATCTCTCCTTTTTTTTCTCTCTCCTGGTATGTTGCATTTGGCAACGGATGAGTTATGTTATGGGATATCCTTACTTCACTCCTCACGTACGCTTGCGATAAATGATACCTGTGTTTCGTTGTATATTATTTCTGCTCCCCTTTTCGGCTGTGTTTTTTGTAATAGATACACCCAGTATTCATGCACTTGTTAAATTGTTTATTATATGTGCAATTTTCTTTGTACTTGAAAATCCAGCATCTCGAAGTAGATTTGATATTGATTTGAAATCAAGTCATTCCTCAGAGAGCGGAATTACCAAAAAGGAAATGCACCACAAGATCTTAACAATTTTTCATTCTTCCATGAATGTAACTCCTGACTCCTATCTCTTTCAGCTCTGAGTCCCCGTCATATTCTTTTGGAAAACTAAAACTACATACTAGTACTCCCTGTTGCAAACAAAAGCTAAATTCTCGCCAAGATATCGTTATTCATATACCTTGACATCGCTATCACCCATCATGAATATGAAAAAGAGTAACAGTCTGGAAACTGTCGATAGAGGCACAGTTGTAATAGCGGAACTATCATCATACGACAATGATCAGGAATTTATCGCACTGGGGTATAAGCCCTCATTCAAGCGGGAATTTTCAAATCTGGCTACGGTATGTGTGTGTTTTTTCGGGAGTTGTTTTTTTTTCCCTGAGCATTGAAGTAGATCAGTTTTGCATTCAGTATAATGGCAAGTACTCTCTATTGTAAATTCTAAGTGAACTCATGAAAAGGATTACAGGGTCTTTGTTCGAGTATCGCGACGACGTTTAATACCCCTTTGCTACTGGGAGGACCGGCAACTGTACGTATGCGAAATCGATTCTCGGTTGATATCTGAAGGGGTCACGAACATTGTGCAAGGTCGTGTGGTGTTGGATCCTCGGCGCCTGTATGTGTTTTACACTGGGAACAAGTATCGCAGAAATTGTTAGCGCTTATCCGACTTGTGGTGGTCTGTCAGTATCCCCCTATTCTGGTTCTATTGTTGTTGTTGATATAATGCTCCGGCTGAACCCTATCTTCCAGATACACTGCATCTGCGCAGCTGACCCCGAGAAGACATCGTGCAAAGGTACTTGCTACATTTTTTGAAAGCAGAGATTTGCAATGTGAATGTGTGTGTAGATTGGGTGGTTGGTGGGATGGCTAAACATCATTGGTGAGCGGATAACATATGTTTAGAGTTAGAGCTAGGCCTAATACATTCGAGTAGGCCAGATTGCTGGTGTCTCCTCTACGGAGTTTGGATTGTCGAACATGATCTGGGCTGCAGTGAGTATTGGGCAGGTAAGCCGTATTATCAATTCGAGTCTCGTTCGCGGTTCAATCGTCAAATAGGGAACTGAATTCCAAGTGACTTCAGTGAGAGAGATCCTGTGGTATTAGCCTCGGCATGCGCTGAAATTTTAATAAAACCCAGGGTAAAATTTTTGGTCTGTTTGTTGGTTTGATGGTGTTCCACGGCATCTTGGTATGTCACCCGATATAATTTGAAACTACTTCCATCACTTCTGACTTTGTGGCTTTTTTAAGAACTCTCTGGCCACACGCCACCTCGCGAAGATGACCACTAGTTTTGTCTTTGTGAATTTAGGCACAACGTTCCGTGAGTAGATATCACTAATTGTGATCTTACAGATGATTGAAGATTTTACCAAGTTATTATTATCGTGCTATTGGTGACGACACCCCGATCAGAAATGCATCCTGCGAGCTATGTATTTGGTTCTGAGGGTATTGTTAACCAGACTGGCGGGTGGAATACGGGCATTGCATTATTATTTGGTCTTCTTAGTGTTCAATGGACAGTATGTGTTCTTCAAATCCCTTGGATTTTGATGATATCTCATTGGTATGCACATTGGTACGCACTTCCTAGATGACTGTGAGAGGCTTAGCTTGCTGTCATCCAAATTTAAACCACATGACTGACCCTCAATCACGCCAGGATTATGATGCCACTGCTCACATTTCGTACGTTCTCAGTACACTCCTTGTGATTGATTGTGAACACATGTCATCCGTAGCGAAGAGGTGCATCGAGCTGCTTATGCCGCACCATCAGCTATTTTCATCGCAGGTAGGTGTCAATACCCAATGTAAGTACTTCCGTTGACTCGAATTAGTCATTGGTACTGGCCTGATTGGATGGCTACTAAACATCGTGATGATCTTATGTTCTGGTCCCTTGTGAGCGAATAACTATATTTTCCCGTCCGATGGGTGGATTCACTGAATCTTGCCGAAAGGGAGAACCTGCCAGGACTTTCTGGTTCTGCTTTCCTCCAGGTATGCCCCCGAAAAATAGGATATGGGTATGACTCACCATAGTTAGGTTATGGTGGGTCGAATGGGCAAGACTGGTGCTCTAATTTTGTGGGTAAGTGAAGTTCCACATCACCACTGAAAACTAGACAGTTGAGTCTCCTGGAAGGTCCCTGTTTGTATGACAGCATTTTTTGTCGTACAGACAGCGCTTCAGGCGACCTCTAGAACTATATACGCTTTCAGCCGCGACCATGGTATGTATCTGTGATCGCAATTCATGAACCTATCAGTTCACTATATTCACTATATCCCAGGTCTTCCTGATTGTGGCTTCTTTGGTAAGAATAGTAGTACAACTGGCACACCCATACGTGCTGTATGGCTGTCAACTTTCATCGGTATCCTTCCCGGTCTTTTAGACCTTGCCAGCCCAATTGCTGCGAATGCGATTTTCTCGCTGACAGCCATGGCGCTGGATATCAGCTATATCATACCTATTTTCCTTCGAAGAATTTACCACAGTCATCCAGAAGTCAACTTCAAACCAGGTCCTTTCTACCTAGGAAACGGGTTCTTGGGTAATTTCTGTAACTGGATGTGTATCTTGTGGACTCTCTTCATATGTATTATTTTCTCATTACCCACTGTACTACCAGTGACAAAGGAGAACATGAATTATGCACCGGTGCGTGACCTTAATGAGAAGAACTATCAGTTATTGATCGACATCTTTGTTTTACTGATTCTAGGTAATAACTAGCAGCGTTATGATCCTTGCGTTGTAAGTCTAGTGCTTGCTTATTCTGTTGAGTATACTGATGCTAGTCGGTTGGAATCTACAGCACGTGGTACATTGTGTCTGGCTACAAGCATTACCATGGACCCGAATCCAATCTCCTCGAGAACCCTGCCAATGAAAACAACTCGCCCGAAGAGGCTTAAAATCTGGTCTGAAGATTGGGCATAACTTCACCTCGTTTATACATGCATGAGGTCGCGGGCGGGAGTATTACTGTGTCTTACCAGGATGTTATCCGTCGTAGTCTCAGACGGTGAAAAATGTGTACTATTTGAAATCTACTTTATGCAAGGCGAGGTTGGGATTGGTAGGTAGATAGTATTGGGTTTATTCATGAGTATGAACTTGCGCCAATGATGGTTATAGACTTGTTAGAGTGTGAAAATAATCCTAGGCAACTTTGTGAAGCTGCTTCAATCTAAAGGAGGTGTATCTAGGCTGACTTCCCTTAGGCCAAAGACAACCCTGGCTTATTTATGGCTTACGTTAGTGCAGAAATGGTCTTGTGGGCTTATATAGAATTGAACTGATAGAGGTATTAGAGAATTGATTTCATAAGTGAGGCGAAGCTTTAAACCTAGTACCATATATTCAACTGTTGCTTACAGTCCGTCTCGGAATTATATTATATTTGAAATCTTATAGCAGGTCTGCTATCGCTGTGATCAACGGGCGTTGATCCCAAGTTTGACTGCAACTCTATTTTTAGCGAGGCAGATGAGGATGAGGACAGGCTGAAACACAACGGAGCCTTAAAAAGTGCCTACTTTCAACATTGAATCTCATCTATAGCTTTCAACCATCTCTACTCTCCGAGAACATCTAAGTGTCTTATACCTATGTTGCTAACATCCAGTGTTACCTTCGATGAACGCCTGATCCAACGGTGTGGATCGGGAGAAACAGAGAATTCGTCTAGTAGATCAGGTCTTGCGACACCACAGGACGAGGACATGCAGGTCTTGGGCTCAGTCTTAGATCTCAGCCATGCAGCAAAGATCATAGCAAACGGAGTGAGCCAACAGCCTTTGCTACAGAGCCATAAGGGACACCCATCATCAAGAGCAGCGATACAGAAAGAATATCCAAGAACTACTGTAAAGTCAATCTGGTTCTGTGCACGACTTGTTACTGACCGGAGTTCCCGCATAGCCTGCTATGACCCGGGCGATGTCGTTGGGCTCAATGTCAATTCTCTCACAATCGCCGGAATTTGAGACTCCAGAAGTCATGCACAGACGAGCAAGAGTGAGCTGGAAACTCAAATGGCACCCTTGTTTGCTGACAGTCGGCACTGACCAGGGAGTATACACTCTGCCGAATAGGCATATATCCATTGAAATCAATGAGCAGCACAGCAGGGTCTGTTTTAGGAGATTTCATGAGTTTTGGCGCTGGCTTACAACGTACTCAGGAGACCGTTGGCTATAATAACTCAGAACGAGAGGATATCAGGCAGCCTTGCAAGAGTATCAACACTCTTTTCAGTAAGAAATGGACCAGGAACGAGGTCTGCAAAGCGGTTCTCCGTTTTTCTTTCTTCCTCCCCTGGTGCATTGCCGTCGGTGGCAGTATCGTCCTGTGCCCAGACAAACTAGATACAATAACGTTCCGCACAGGATACCTCGAGCCTTTGTTCGGAATCCATCGCTTTGCGCACTGGGCAGACCGCGCGTTCGAGCACATAGTGATCTTCTTGACGTTCCTTGGATTCCTTGGATGGCTCAACCCTCTGACTGGAGTACTGACTGGATGTGCCGTGGCAGCACTTGCTCTGAACGCATGGTGTGATTTCAGGCTGGACCCGAAGGTACCCCTAGGAAAGGATGACAGACAAAGCATATATCTTAGTGTTACACGATTCTGGTTGACTGATGAGTTTTTGAATCTCAGGAGAGAAGACAAGGGGTTCGTGTTGGATGAAAGGTCAGGTCCTACGGGTAATTCCGAGGATGAGGATTGAGCTCTATTATACCTCTATTTAAACCAAAACCAACAGTCATATAACTAGCCAATTTTCAAGCCACCTTTGCTTTTGTGTGATTCGAGACACGAAGGCAAGACCTGATGGTTTCGATGTTTGGCTAGCAAACATGGCACAGCAGCTACCTAGGACAGGTATATGGCAGTGGCAAGATACAGTCAGCAGGCTGCTGGCTAAGTTTGCCACGAATGTCGTCGGTTGTCCCAGACAGAGAGGAAGGCTGAATGACAATGTGATCAGCCATCTTGACCCATTGCTCTCTGGCACAGTCATTTCCATAATTCGATGGCGAAATTTCAATAAAGAAACGTTGAAGTGACCTATGCAAACAACCCCCTAAAGGTGACCATAAACTAGCATGTCCAAGTCCTGACACAGAGTCAGTGGAGACATTGCAGGCCAAAGTTCAGCTATGAGTTTAATTGTGCAGGAGCTTATTGGAACAATGCTCGTTGAGAGTCAAACGAAGGTTCAATGCCTTTCTTGATCGTATCTCACCCTGCTGCGTGTACTAGAACCGGCACTGCTGTAGAGCGACACGATGAAGGAAAGCCTGTTGCCAGAGAGGTGTTCAATGATAAAGGTACCGACTTCTCGAAAGGATAATGGAAGTTTCCGTGCTGTAATAAGGTGTAGCCAAGCGCAACGAACGATTGCGGCAAGATGGGATAACTGGACTCAAGGTTCTCTTCTAATTTTCCGTGGAGTTCTTTGGACGGGGGTTATTTCACCGCTCTTCACCGCGGAAGGGACTTGTTTCTGGATTGCCCACAAGGCGGAGCTGTGGCTCTTTCCATGATATAGATATATATGTATCATTTCGGTGGAATTCAATGGTCATCTAGTCATACTTGGGCTATCAGCCTTGCCCGTGTGGGGGTGTTCAAAACATGTCTGCTCATACCTTACCCTTTTGTGTGAAGCGCTTTTCTTTCTTGTAGGAGTTTCAAAGCACACACAACACACGCACACACGCATCGTCTCTCTGGTCCAAATTCGAGATGTTTTTTTTTTTGCTCATCGTAAATTTTGTTTGTAGTGGATGCTCCTTGTAGTAGTAGAGGGAGCTTATCATTTTTACTGACTGCCAAGTGAAAATTGGCATGAGGATACTCCTCGCTATGCAGCAAAACCGTACCCTAAATATCGGAGCTTTTCCCGCCAAATCTATGGTAATGGCAGATGAGCTCCGCTTTCCTGTTCAAGGTCTTTCACAGCTTCATCTTCAACGACGATCTACTTGTTTGTAGAGGGAAGTTGTCTGACTAGATCTAGTTGTATATATGAACATGGTTGTGCCCCTCCGGTGGCACGCACGCACGCAAGCCTTGTGCCAAGCCTGCAGTATGTTTTCACATGGGTATCGCTCATTGGTTCACTTTGTTCCAAAAAAAAACAGCTTCACTTGTGAGGCTAGTTCAATTGATGATGTCTGCTTAGTCGTTGGTCGTAGTTGTGGAAAAGTTTGAGTTCTTAGATAGGGCCATTGGGACACGAACTTATCGCTTGATTGGCAGCCGGTTCCCTGAACAAAAATAAAATGAAAAGGGCTGGGCAGACGAAGCTGTCATGTAGACTCGCCTAATACCAAGCCGATGGTGGGGCTGCTCTTGGTACTTTTGGTTTCCTGCTAATGAGTGGTTCGATTCTTTGGAAGTGCCAAGTAGTGGATGATGATACGCTTTCCCCCCCTCTTTTCTTTTTGAGGTCAACGAGATAAGTATGAGAGTATGCCACGCTGATTTCTTGTTTGGCAATGACTGACTTCTTGTATACACGTCATTGACAGGTTCTGGATACATGCACAGGAAGATTACGAGAATCAGCCAATAAAAGATGCTCCTCAGTTATGGTACCATAAGAGAACTTTTGTAAAAGAGATTCTCAAATGTCATTCACCCTTGAAAATCAAAGCAGCATGCCTACAGTGGATGCCATTTGTACCATAATTATTTGTGACTTGGAATGGGGACACGTCTAGACCTTCATAGTACCTCGCGGAGTCTGTAATCGAACTTTGGTCATTTCGGTGGAATGGGCTCTTGTGTCACCGGTCCAAATGCATATATGATTCCAAATGTCAATGCATCACGCTTGGCATCAATTGAATTGTTATACATGAACGATTATGGTATCGTCGGATCGAACAACAAATTTGGCTAGTAAAGGTAAAGGAGGCGACGGTGGTGGTGTGAATTAGAATTATTCATGTCAAAAAGTCTCGACTAGAGAGAGCCTCGGTATTGGATTTCTATCACCCCAGTTTCGCCGTTGATGCATGATGAATTGATGGCTTGGTATTTGTTGCAGAAAGAGGACCATAGAGACATAACATGGCGATGAGGCCGCGGTCATTTCAGATGTCATTATAATATATGAGCATGCACATGGCTCGGATCAGGGATTCCCGAAAGAAGGCCGGAGAGGCCGGGGAGATCTTGGATTGGGAGTGGACTGTGGTTTTTATTTAACGGGAGGAGGAGCAGGCAGGTTTTCAATGCATCCTCGGCCCATTCTCAAGCGTCCCTCCTCTGTCTCCTCTTCTGCTGAAAAACACGCGGTCCACTTTGCCGCCCTCACAAGCACCTTTCTTGTCCACTCCTCTGCCGCCTACGACCGCTCTCCCATCGTCGTCGCACCCAACCTCTGTGCTCTTCCCGAGCGCGGTGGCCGCACTTATCTCCTCGGCGACCACCACCACCACCACCACTTTCACCAGCAGTTGGTCCTATCGCCACCCTGTAATCTCTCCCTCAGCGACTCGTTTTCGAGTCTTGCCCTCCGCGACGATGGCTGTCTCGGGGGCTTCTAGTCACTGCTATGCTGCGTAATGCGGACAAATTATTCCCTCTTGCAATCATCCTCAATGCTTGTACCACCAACAATCTTATTTATTCATTCGCGTCAACACCCTCTTTAGCTTATTACCCTCAGCTTCGCAATTCAATTTATATCCCATTTGTCTCGTACTTCAACTTCACTCAAGTGCCAGCTCATGTTATTTGCAACTAGAAACGTTCGTAATCCGACTTGATTCCTAATGTTGCTGTTACTGTTACTACGGGATGATCTGTACAGTACTAGTACCTGCTTACATAAGTAGTACCTCGAAAAAACGACCCTTCACAACTGGAATCCTTTGTGGTGTAATATGTGTTTTTATGTTTTCGAACGTGCGCCAGGACTTGTGCAGCGAAAGTAGCAATCTCTCGAAATGAGTTGCTACGATTTTCGCTTTTCTTACCCAACTGCACTTGTCAAGTAGACTGCAACCAGTCATGATGTTGCATTTCTTCCGGTGTCAAATAAAGGCTCACATTCTTAGGCACAATTTCACTTGGCGTTCTCGGCAGTCGTTAATTCAAATCCAAGGCCGAAGCTTGGCAGAAGTTCGAGAGATCGGAAATAATTCTGATGCACCTATCGATCCGCGGGGTGAGAAAAACCTTCAGAAGGTTGGGAGCAAAAGAAGATCTTTTATAGTATGAGTATGATATATACCCAAGATAGATGAGCACCCAGCTCAAACAGTCAGTGCAACTTTTTGCTCACTGGAAGGGTCAACTTACTGTTTCAGAACCATAACTGTTCTGGAACTTGAATCAATATTTCAATAGAAAAATTGGTAGAATACTATCCATCTTCTAATCAGCAAATAATCCTATCATTGAGATCTCTGATTTCTCCAATTCCAATTGATCTGGTTCAGAAAATCAATCCAATTTGTATTCTGGAAATTGTTTTTTTAAGTGTGAGGACAAGCAATGAGAGCTTTCAATTCCAATATAGAAGGTCAAGAGAAAAGTTTTAGAAAACTTCAAATGTTAGAAAAAGTGGCCAACTTGGTCCTTGGTTAAGACCACATTAATACTCTGTTCTACACTCTTATCAACTCTAGATCTGCTTTATAGTTCATAATTTGAAGACTTTTTCAACTCCACTTGTTAAACTTCACTTGTTTGATGGAACCATCAAACCAGCACTATTTCTGAAGTTGTTAATATACCAATGATTTTTCCATCCAATAAATGTATGAATCTTGCTATAACTTAAGCCTTAGTATTAAGACAAAAGAATCTTGTATAAGGTTTACACAAGAGAACTTAATAGAGTTCCTAGTACAAGTTGATACACTA
>Ga0157366_1000102_pt1 | contig 45936 bp, 38 predicted proteins | sample AttbisABBM1_FD_113149 | JGI IMG/M metagenome (GOLD analysis project Ga0157366, IMG submission 113149) | Fungus gardens microbial communities from leaf cutter ant in Botucatu, State of São Paulo, Brazil - Atta bisphaerica ABBM1 | ecosystem: Host-associated > Fungi > Mycelium > Unclassified ...
AGGTGAACATGGGTTATTTGGTGATGAAGAAATCACGACGGTTGGTCCGGCCATTGAAGCGATGAAAAGCAAAGGGATTGATGTGTATGGTCCCTGCCCACCAGATACCGTCTTTTTACAGGCCTATGAAGGCAAGTACGATATGGTTGTCGCCATGTACCACGATCAGGGGCACATCCCTCTTAAACTATTAGGCTTCTATGACGGGGTAAATATCACCGCTGGTTTACCGTTTATCCGAACTTCCGCTGATCATGGAACCGCGTTTGATATAGCCTGGACAGGTAAAGCGAAGTCTGAGAGCATGGAGATCTCAATAAAATTAGCCTTGCAGTTGGCCTGATATAACGGACGCTATGAAGGGACAAGATCGCCTCGATCAGATTATGGATTTTTTGAAAAGCCATAATCTGGTCACCGTAGAGCAGTTAGTTAGTGCGCTGGATGCATCCCCTGCCACCATTCGCCGCGATTTAATTAAACTTGATGAGCAAGGTGTGATTAATCGCAGTCATGGTGGCGTGGCTCTGAATCGTTTTATCCCTGTTCAGCCAACGACTAATGAAAAACAGCACCGCAATCTGCCAGAAAAACGCGAGATTGCGCGCCGTGCTGTTTCATTGATCAAACCAGGTGATGCCGTTGTACTTGATGCGGGGACAACCATGCTGGAAGTTGCCCGCCAGCTGACGCATTTGCCTTTACGGGTGATAACTGTAGATCTGCGCATCGCACTCTTTCTTTCTGAATTCAAACAGATCGAAGTCACGATTATCGGTGGACGTATTGATGATAGTAGCCAGTCCTGCATTGGCGATCATGGGCGGCGCTTACTGCGATCCATTTATCCCGATATCGCGTTTGTCAGCTGTAATTCATGGAGTGTAGAAAAAGGTATTACCACACCAACAGAAGAGAAAGCGGCACTAAAACAGGATCTGCTGGCCAATGCCAGACGGCGCGTTTTACTGGCAGACAGCTCGAAGTATGGCCCCTACTCTCTATTTTGCGTCAATCCGTTAAGCAGCCTGACGGATATCATTACCGATCAGGCAATCCCACCGGAACTGCCCGCAGAGCTAACCGGGTTACCTCTGCAACTGCATCTGGTTTAACAGGAGTATTGCCCGGAACTTGTCCCGATTTTTATCCACTCATCTGATCAATTAGCCTGCGACCAGAAGAGTCTTCATATGATCAATTCAGTTACCTCCACGCCAAAACATCCAGCCGAATGTCTTTCCGTAGCGGAAGATAGCGCCAGCCATCGTCCGGCTTCGATTGCGTCGGCCACTTCGGTCGCTACCTCCGCCGCGGTCAGCGCCTTTGAGAGTCTGCACGTCGTCGGTGACACCACTTACGGCTCAGCCAATGAAGCGGCAATTCACCACAAACTCGACACGCTGTTCAGCAAGCATATGCATGGCGATAACCATGCTGAAATGCATACCCTGATTGAATCGCGCAGCCGTGAGTTGCACAAAATGGGTGAAACACCGGAATCAATTGAAGCCGTACTGGCGAAAGGCCAGCAGCTCGACAGACTGGGGCAGATCACCCGTGGAGCGGTAAGGGCAATTCCGTTCGCAGTCGCTTCTGTGGCTTACGATAAAGTGCCATTGCTCAGTTCATTTGCTCATACCGCCGCAGAACTTGGCCTCCATGCGGGAATTCAGTCAAGTATCGCCGATACCTTTGGCACCTCGCTGCTTGATCGCTCAACAGCCGTCAAACCCTGGCTTGCGGCTAAAGAGGATGAACTGCATCCGGTAATGCGTGAAGCGCTGGCTGAGACACAACCCAGCCTGTTAACCGCAGCAACGGAAACCGGGCTGGCAATTCAGACCTACTCCGCACGTAATCTGGCCCGTATGGCGATGTCGGCGACACTTACCCATTTTGCTGGTGAGAAAGTGGCGGGGACAGCCGATACCTGGCTTTCTGCTTCAGGGGGGCTGGTCGCCGGGGGGGCGATGAATGCTATTTTGCATACCGTTAATGAAAACAAAGGACGCACCGGGCCAGAGTATTTGCTGGGGCGAAACGACTGGCAGCAAACATTTACCGATCTTAAAAATACTCACGTTGTTAGCGATACGCTAAAAAATGTCTCGCAGCGGGTGGCGAAGCTGCCGCTGGATATCGCCACTGACAGCCTGAAAGCCGCCAGTAATGTGCTTTCTGCACCTGGCATGGGGAAAACGGCGGTACTGGCCGGGGGATTTTCTGGTGTTATTGCACTGCGTAGCGCGATCAGTGGCGCACTGGCCAGCCACAGTTTTAATGCGGCTTCGGTCAATGCAATCAGTCATGCCGCCAACGTGATCGCTTCTGTTCCGATATTCTTTGCCGTACCTGGCGCGGAGATTGTCGCCGATGCCGTCGCAGAAAAAATGACGCAAACTCTACAGGAAACAGTACCCGCAGCGATCAGCTCAGCCGCAGGATGGGTTGGACATCAGTTACAGGCAGCTCTCAGCCAGCCACCGTCGCCGGCACTCAATGCCGCAGAGCAACAGGTCTGATTGTTCATCTTGTCCGTCACCGGGGTGAACAGTGATACAGGCAGTGACACCAAAAACTCACATTAACCACCCCGTTTCCCCGTCTTACCAATCGCCCGATGCAACTCATTAATTCGCTTCAGCGATTTCACGGTTTTTTGTGGTGTTGTGGAGGCAACGGATAAAACGAGCATTTCCAGACAGACCAGCACGGTTCCATGCAGAGGCACCCGATCATTACTGCCTCCGCGTGGGACATCAATCACCACCTGCGCTTCCTGACTAAAGCGTGAATCAACCGCCTGAGTCAGCAGGATCGTGGGAATGCCCAGCCGACGCGCTTCGCGCAGCGTGGTCATCCCTTCTCGATGGGGGGATTTTTGCCCCATCATAATCAGGACATCGCCACGTTGCAGGCTGATCAGCTGTTCCGCAAGACTGAACCCGGTACGATTCATCACGTAAGATGACAGGCCAATACGGTGAAACAGACGAGCGGTGTATTCCGAGAGGATCCCGGAAGCACCAATACCGAAGAGACCTACCTGCCGGGCTTCACTCAGCAGCGCCACCGCCTGCGCCATTGCCACGCGGTTATCCGGACGGGAAAGCGCTTCACAAATCCGCTGGTGCCCTTCCAGCACAAAATCGATACTGGCATTCACATCAGTAGAGAGCGTATTCACCGTTGTGCGCATCTTCTCCGAAGATGTCACGGGTGGGGTAAACCAGCGTTCCATGGTCTGTTTCAGCTCGCGGAGCCCGGCAAATCCCAGAGTCTGAATGGCGCGTATCACGGTCGCGTCCGAGGTCTGTGTCGCTGCAGCAATCTCTATTGCCGTGCGTTCCAGTACCACTTCACGATTTTCGTTAATATAGTTCGCCACCGTCCGTAGTCGTGGAGAAAGCTGGTGTGCCCGGGCGCGGTAGCGTTCACCGAACAGGTCAACCGGGCCTTTCTCTTTTTTCGTCAGCATCTTTATTTCAGCCCGGCGGGAAGTGGGCGCCCGGCAATATGCGATTGCACCTGCGCCACCATAAGCGTCAGTGCGGCAAAGGAGTTAGATATAACCTCTTCACGCGGCAGCAGAATATAGTGCCCGGTGCGGCAGGCCCGCATAAAGTCACACCAGCCCGGCATCACCTTCTCCATATCCTGCAACTCATCCTGTGGTTTACCACCAGTATCTGAACGCCAGGTGGCGAAAACAAAATCGGCATCCAGTTCAGGCAATTGTTCTGCGCTAACATCAATGCGCTGGCCATCCGGGATTTTGTCGATAAGCGGCGGGAAGCGGAAACCCGCATCACGCAGTACTCTGCCCAGTGCGTGATACGAATGATGTACGGTCACTTTGCCGTTATTGGCCTGAATCACGGATACGGTAATCTTTTTAGTATCAACTATCGTCTGTAGCTGTCTGATCTGCTCCTGATAACGGCGTTCCAGAATTGCCAGCCGAGGCTGTGTCCCCGTTAACTGCGCCAGCTTGCTGTAAATACGCGGGGCGCTGCCCAGCAGATGATCGATACTCACCGTTGGTGCAATCTTCTCCAGTTGCTCAACAGAAACATGGCGGCTGGGCTCAGTGATAATCAGATCGGGTTTCGCGGCAGCTACCGCTTCCAGATCGATATCAGCAGTCCCGATAAAGCGGATATCACTGTTATCGAAATCAATGCCCGTTAACTGGGCGCTGGAACGCAGATAGTGGCTGCCATCCGGGCGGGTTCGTCCATGACTGGCTACTGGCGGTATCCCCAGTTCAATCAAGGGGATAGTGATATCGAGGTCGTGCATCGACACAATACGCTGTGGATGCAGTGGTACAGTGACCGTGCGACCTAAATCATCGGTAAAAGTCTGAGCCTGAGCCTGAGCCTTATTTTCAGCAGCGCCAGCGGCTCCTGCCAGCAATAACCACAACGCAACGAACCAACGCATAACCACCTTCTGATTTAAAGGGCATCCCGACGACGCCAAAGCAACAAGATAAAAAATGGGCAACCGGTCAGGGCAATCACAATCCCGGCTGGGATCTGCAAAGGCGCAAAGGCCAGACGTCCGAGGGTATCGGTGACCAGCACCAGTAATGCACCAATCAACGCACTCCCGCTGAGTAGCGCCACCTGACCACCTCGCAATAAAAAACGAGCCATATGCGGGGCCATCAGGCCAACAAAACCCAGGCTGCCCACGCAGGATACACTGGCGGAAGTCAGCAGCACCGGGGCAAGGAAACGCAACAAGGTCAGTTGTTGCAACCGAATACCCAACCCTGTCGCAGTGCGATCACCCAGCAGAGCCACATCTGCGGCTCTGGCGGTTAAAAACAGAATTAGCGCTCCCGGCAATGCCCAGCACAGCGCTACCGTTAACAGCGGCCAGGTGGATGCCTGCAAACTTCCCACCAGCCAGACCATTGCCGTCTGTACATCACGCACATCGGCAGTGGTCATAAAGATGCCCACTGCCGCAGCAAGGGTCCAGGAAACACCGATACCGATCAGGATAAAACGTGGACGGGAACAGTCACGGGCAAGGCTCAATACCAGCAGCGCCACCAGCGCACCACCGAACATGCCAGCCAGAGGACGCCAGATCAGCCCCACCGCCGGGAAGAACAGAATCAGTGCCAGCACCACAATACTGGCCCCTTCTTTCACCCCAATCAGTCCCGGATCGGCCAGACCATTACGGGTGATACTCTGCATCGCCGCACCCGCCAGTCCCAGCATGGCGCCGCAAAGCAGCGCCATAAACAACCGTGGCAGGCGGATATCAAACAGGATAAAACGCGGCTGATCCGCGACGGATGCGGGAGCAAACAGTGCCTGAGTCAGCGTACCGGACGGCATGGGAAAACTGCCACGAGTGAGACTAAAAATCCCCAGCAGCACGACAGTAAACAGTAACAATCCCGCCATTTTCAGTGCCGCCGGTCGCAGCAAAACATGGCAGGATAAGGTGATAAAAGGATGGAATCCGGCACGACGAGCGGCACTTTTCATTTAAAGCACCTCGCTGCAATCGCAATAAATATTGGCGCACCAACCAGTGCAGTCATCGCACCGGTCGCCAGCTCCTGCGGTGCAACCAGTATACGGGCAGCGATATCGGCCAGCACCAGTACCAGCGCCCCCACAGGTGCTGCCAGTGGCAGAGCAAAACGCAGATCTTCCGTGATAAGACGGCGTACAAGATGTGGCACCACCAGCCCCACAAAGCTGACTGGCCCGGCGACAGCCACCGCCGCCCCGCAGAGTAATGCAATCGCAACCAGCCCCTGCAACCGGGTACGAACAATATTGACCCCAAGCCCCAGTGCGACCTTATCCCCCAGCGCCAGAATATTCAGACGTGGTGCGATCAGCAGAGCAATCCCGCCCCCCAGCAACACAGGTATCGCCGCCGCATGCAGCGTCGGCCAGTTCAGACCCGCCAGATCGCCCGCCAGCCAGGTACGCATCGCCAGTAAAGTCTGTTCATCCAGAATCAGGATCGCAGCCGTCACCGCGGAGGCAAATGCCGACAGAGCAACCCCGCACAGTGTGATACGTAATGGCGTGATACCACCGCGCCCGGAAGAGGCCAGTAACATCACCGCACCAAACAGCAACCCTGCACCGACCGCAGCGATCAGCGGTCTTTCCAGCGCTATCTCACCAGCACTCAGCCCCAAAGCCGGGCTCACACTGAGCCCCAGAGTCGATGTCGCCACCACCGCCAGCGAAGCACCCGCATTCAGCCCCAGAATATGGGGTTCACCCAGCGGGTTACGGATCACCGTTTGTAGTAGCATTCCGGCAACACCCAGAGCGGCTCCGGTCAGTAGCGCCGCCGCCAGCCGCACCAGCCGCAAATCAATGACAATGCGGTGATCAAAATTACGTGGATCGTAATGCAGCAATGCCTGTAACACCGTGCGCGGTGTTATCCAGCGCGCGCCCAGCCCCAGATGGATCAGTGAAGCGCTGAACAATAGCAGGCAGAGCAATACCAGTGCGAACCGGAGACGGGTCTGGCAGTGCGGCAGCGATAACACACTGATGCTCATGGCTTCACCGGCTGCCTGACACGGAATGGCATAAAGAACGGCTTTCCGGTTTGTGGATTCAGCGACATCTGTACATCAACATCGAACACGCTTTTAATCAGCGCTGGCGTGCACTGTTCACCCTCGTTAATCACGCCCGCTACCCGGCCTTTTTTCAGGAAGATCAACACATCCGCGTAGTTCACCGCAAAGTTCAGATCGTGCAACACGGTAACCACGGTGCGTCCATGATCACGCGTCAGGGTTTGCAACAGTTCCAGGATATCGACCTGATAGCGCAGATCAAGCCAGGTCGTGGGTTCATCCAGCAGGATAGTGGCAGTTTGTTGCGCCAGCGCCATGGCAATCCAGCAGCGCTGCCGCTGACCGCCGGAAAGGCTTTCCACCGGAAGATGGGCAAACTCTGCCGTACCGGTTAATGCCAGAGCCTCTTCAACTGCCTGTTCATCAGTTGTGGACCACTGACGCATCAGCCCCTGCCATGGATAACGTCCGCGTGACACCAGTTCAAACACCGTCAGACCTTCCGGCGTGAGCGGAGACTGCGGCAGAATACCTAACCGGCGGGAAACGTCTTTCGTTGGCAGGCTATGAATCGATTCACCATCAAGGCGCACGCTGCCATCACATGGCTTCAACAGGCGGGCAATGGTGGATAGCAACGTTGATTTACCAGAACCATTCGCCCCAGCCAGCACGGTCATCCTGCCATGTGGGATGGTCAGATTAATATCATCAATGATCAGCGTCTGACCATATCCAGCTGACAGGGTATCCAGCACAATTCCCTGCTCCGCAGGTACTACCCGCTGTGACATAACTCACTCCTTCACCGCAACGGTATAATCTTTGCCCCGTTCGCTTTTGTTAAATAAAAATCAATCTCATTCCCTTTTTCATCATGCGATGGATAAATGTAGTAGTCAATAGCCGGTTTTAATGATGAAAATGGCACAAACCACTCTCTGCCAGCACAGAACCATTTACATAAAATCAATTTAAAAACAAATAGATAAATAAAAACCAATCGACCCAAAACGCTAAATAACGGCCCGTAATCTCGCAACGGATTTTTTATATTGCCTGACATTTACTACTACATTCCTTTATTATTGAATGATTCTCAATTACATATTTAAATGAAAATTAATGTTAACACCGGGCAGTCTTTATTTTTCAGCGCACTCATTTCACTGGCTTTCTTGCCTGAAAAAGACAGATTCATTCACGAGATAAAGATAATGACAAAGACCATCGCGCCTCTCCGTTCTCTGAAAGGACGAACGCTTTTTTCGCTCATTTTTTTCGGTTCTTTTACCTCTTCGGGATTACTGGCGGCAGAAAACAGTCCCGCCAGCGCGAAAGATAAAACGACTCATGACAATACCCTGACCGTTGTTGCCAGTGATGATAAACACGATGTGACAAATGGTTATCAACCCATCAGCAGCAGTACAGCAACACTGACATCTATGCCGATGCTGGATATTCCCCAGGTTGTGAATACTGTCAGTGATCGGGTGCTGGAAGATCAGCACTCCACATCGCTGGATGAAGCGCTGTATAACGTTGCTAACGTCGTGCAGACCAATACTCTGGGTGGTACGCAGGATGCCTTCACCCGCCGGGGCTTCGGTGCCAACCGCGATGGCTCAATCATGACTAACGGTTTGCGGACTGTTCTGCCACGGAGTTTCAACGCAGCCACCGAGCGTGTGGAAGTGCTCAAAGGCCCGGCTTCGACGCTTTATGGGATCCTCGATCCTGGAGGATTGATTAATGTGGTGACCAAACGTCCGGAACGCACCTTCGGTGGTTCGATTTCAGCCACATCCAGTAGTTTTGGCGGCGGCACCGGACAGTTTGATGTTACCGGCCCCATCGAAGGTACTCGTCTTGCTTACCGGGTGATCGGGGAATATCAGCACGAAGACTACTGGCGCAGTTTCGGTAAAGATAAAAGCAGTTTTATCGCCCCTTCCCTGACCTGGTATGGCGACCAGGCAACGCTCACCGCTTCTTACTCGCATCGTGATTACAGCACACCCTTTGATCGCGGCACCATTTTTGATCTCAACACCGGTCATGCGGTGAATGTTGATCGTAAGACCCGCTTTGATGAAGCCTTTAATATTACGGATGGTTATTCGGATATCGCTCAGCTGAACGCCGAATACCATCTGAATGATGCCTGGACCGCGCGTTTTGACTACAGCTATAGCCAGGATCACTACAACGATAACCAGGCACGCGTTATGGCCTACGATTCCACAACGGGCAACCTGACCCGCCGCGTTGATGCCACGCACGGTTCAACCCAGAAGATGCACGCTTCCCGCGCGGATTTACAGGGCGATGTGGTGATCGGCGGTTTGTACAATGAAGTGCTTACCGGCATCGCCTACGAAAACTACGATTTACTGCGTACCGGGATGCTGCGCTGCAGAAATGTGAAGGGATTTAATATCTACAATCCGGAATATGGCACGCAGGATAAATGCAACACGGTTTCAGCCTCAGACAGCGATCAGCGCATCCAGCAGGAGAGCTATGCCGCCTATTTGCAGGATGCACTCTATCTGACCGACAACTGGATCGCTGTCGCCGGAATGCGCTATCAGTACTACACGCAATTTGCGGGCAAAGGTCGTCCGTTTAACGTTAATACCGACAGTAGCGATCAAAAATGGACACCGAAATTTGGCCTGGTGTACAAGCTGACGCCATCTGTTTCGCTGTTTGGTAATGTCGCAAAGTCCTTTATGCCGCAGTCTTCCATCGCCAGTTACATCGGCAACCTGCCACCGGAAGAGTCAACGTCTTACGAACTCGGTGCCAAGTTTGAACTGTTCCGCGGAGTAACAGCTAACCTGGCGTTGTTTGATATTCATAAGAGTAACGTGCTGTATAACGATATGGTCGGTGATGAAACCGTTGCAAAAACCGCCGGTAAAGTTCGTTCCCGTGGGATTGAAGCGGATTTGGCCGGATCGTTAACCGACAATCTGAGTATTATCGCCAGTTACGGTTATACCAATGCCAAAGTGACCGATGATCCAGACTACGCAGGCAAACCGCTGCCAAACGTGCCGAAACACACGGCTTCCCTGTTTATGACGTACGATATTCATAATATTTATGCCAACAACACCCTGACCATTGGTGGTGGCGGCCATGCCGTCAGTAAGCGTTCAGGTACGAATGGTGCCGATTATTATTTGCAGGGTTATGCCGTTGCAGATGCCTTCGCGGCCTATAAGATAAAGCTGGAGCACCCGGTGACGTTGCAGGTGAATGTGAAGAACCTGTTCAATAAAACCTATTACACTTCATCTATCGCCACCAACAATCTTGGCAACCAGTTGGGCGATCCACGTGAAGTGCAATTCACCGTGAAGATGGATTTCTGATGCCAGTATTCAGCAACCCGCGTCCTGACATCCTCCCCACCCTGAAGAACCGGGTTTTACGGCGCACCTGATAAGCAATGTGCTATTGCCAGCAACACTGCTCTCTGCGAGGTGATGGCAATCTTTACCGATTACCATCACGCGCATTTATCGCAGCAGACTTAACGCACCATGCAAGGACGTTTGTTATCAAACGTCCAGCCTGGGATGAGATACTGCATTCCCATTGCATCATCACGCGCACCAAGACCGTGCTTTTTGTACAGCTCGTTCGCTTTCATCACCTGGTCCATGTCGATTTCCACACCCAGACCCGCTTTCTCCGGCACCTGTACCATTCCGCCCTTAATTTCAAACGGCGTTTTTGTCAGACGCTGGTTCCCTTCCTGCCAAATCCAGTGAGTATCAATCGCCGTGATTTTACCCGGTGCCGCAGCTGCAACGTGGGTAAACATCGCCAGTGAAATATCAAAGTGGTTGTTAGAGTGAGAACCCCAGGTCAGACCAAAATCATGGCACATCTGAGCGACACGCACAGAACCCTGCATGGTCCAGAAATGTGGATCTGCCAGAGGAATATCCACGGATTGCAACGACAGGGTGTGCCCCATCTGACGCCAGTCAGTGGCAATCATATTGGTTGCCGTCGGCAGGCCAGTAGCACGGCGGAACTCCGCCATCACTTCCCGCCCGGAGAACCCTTGTTCTGCTCCGCATGGATCTTCCGCGTATGCCAGAGAACCTTTCAGGTGTTTCCCGATCTTAATCGCTTCGTCCAGTGACCATGCACCATTAGGATCCAGAGTGACACGGGCCTGAGGGAAACGTTTTGCCAGGGCGACAATCGATTCGGCCTCTTCTTCACCGGCCAGCACGCCACCTTTCAGTTTAAAGTCGTTAAACCCATATTTTTCGTAGGCCGCTTCCGCCAGACGCACTACCGCATCCGGGGTCATCGCTTCATCATGGCGCAGACGATACCAGTCGCATTTTTCTTCCGGCTGGCTCTGATACGGCAATGGCGTCGCCTGGCGATTACCAACAAAGAACAGATAACCCAGCATTTCCACTTCACTACGCTGCTGACCATCTCCCAGCAGAGAGGCAACATTCACACCCAGGTGCTGCCCCAACAGATCAAGCATTGCCGCTTCAATACCCGTGACTACATGAATGGTCGTACGCAGGTCAAACGTTTGCAGACCACGGCCACCAGCATCACGCTCAGCAAAGGTGCTGCGGACGTTATTCAGCACATTTTTGTACTCACCCAGTGTCTTTCCGGTAACCAGCGGAATGGCATCTTCCAGGGTGGTCCGAATTTTTTCACCGCCGGGGATCTCCCCCACGCCCGTATGACCCGAATTATCTTTGATGATCACAATATTACGGGTGAAAAACGGCGCATGTGCCCCACTCAGGTTCATCAGCATGCTGTCGTGCCCCGCTACAGGGATCACTTGCATTGAAGTCACAACTGGCGTTGAAGTTTGCATCGTCATTGTTCAATCCTTTATTTCATTAATGGCGGCCGAAAACGGGGCGTTTACGGTCAAATGTCCAGCCAGGGATCAGATATTGCATTGGAACAGCGTCATTACGTGCGCCAACCGGTAATTTTTTATAGGCGTCATGTGCCTTGTGAATTTGTTCCCAGTCCAGCTCCACACCCAGGCCAGGTGCATCGGGAACCGCAATCTTACCGTTCTGAATTTCTAACGGCTTCCTGGTCAGGCGACAGTCGCCTTCCTGCCAAATCCAGTGGGTATCAATCGCCGTTGGCGTACCAGGCGCAGCGGCTCCGACATGGGTAAACATCGCCAGTGAGATATCAAAATGGTTGTTCGAGTGGCAACCCCAGGTCAGTCCCCAGTCATCGCACAGTTGTGCCACGCGAACGGCACCGGAAAGTGTCCAGAAGTGTGGATCGGCTAATGGGATATCGACCGCATTGAGCATGACCGCATGCCCCATCTCACGCCAGTTCGTGGCAATCATATTGGTGGCAACGGGCAGACCTGTCGCACGGCGGAATTCCGCCATCACTTCCCGCCCGGAAAAGCCCTGTTCCGCGCCACACGGATCTTCGGCATACGTCAGTACATCGTTCAGCCCTTTACACAGCGAGATCGCTTCATCCAGTAACCAGGCACCATTAGGATCAACCGTAATCCGGGCATCCGGGAACTGCTTTTTCAACGCCCGGACGGATTCAATCTCCTGCTCACCCGGCAGTACACCACCTTTCAGTTTAAAATCTTTAAAACCGTAGCGATCCTGTGATGCTTGTGCCAGACGCACTACCGCTTCGCTGGTCATCGCTTCCTGGTGACGCAGACGATACCATTCGTGATCACCAGGGGTGCTTTCGAGGTAAGGCAGATCCGTTTTCGTACGGTCGCCAATGTAAAACAGGTAACCCAGCACCGTGACAGCATCGCGCTGTTTACCCGGCCCCAGTAATTCACAGACAGGGACATGCAGCGCTTTGCCCAGCAGATCCAGCAGTGCGGCTTCTAACGCCGCTACCGCATTGACCTTCAGTTCAAATGTCCACGCTCCTTTTCCAAAGGTATCAAAATCAGCAGACTGATTGCCCTTATGTACCTGCTGCACCACTTTATTCAGGCGGGCGACTTCCTGCCCCAGCACCATCGGAATCGCATCAACCAGTGTCTGATAAATCACCTCACCGCCAGGTGCTTCGCCCACTCCCGTATTCCCGGCATTGTCAGTGAGCACCACAATATTACGGGTGAACCAGGCATTATGCGCACCACCAATGTTGAGCAGCATACTGTCATGCCCGGCAACCGGAATAACCTTCATATCAGTAATGACGGGGCTTGATTGCGTATTCATTATTTACTTCCTGCTACGGGTTTCAGTTCAACACGTTTAATATCGCCGACCAACACCAGATAACTCACCACGGTGACCAGTGCATGGATACCGACATAAACCAGCGCACCGTTAAACGATCCCGTTGTTCCCACGATATAACCAATCGCGATAGGCGTTACGATGCCTGAGACATTACCGAACATATTGAACAGACCACCCGCCAGGCCGTTGATCTCTTTCGGCGCAGTATCCGCCATCACCGCCCAGCCCAGCGCACCAATGCCTTTACCGAAGAAGGCCATCGCCATAAAACCGATGATCATCCACTCAGTGTTCACGTAGTTACAGAACACCATCACCATTGACAGTAACATCCCCAGAACAATTGGCGTTTTGCGGGCTATATTGAGTGAACCGGTACGACGCATCAGCCAGTCAGAAATCACGCCACCCAGTACACCTCCGGCAAAACCACAAATAGCCGGGACTGAGGCAACAAAACCCGCTTTCAGAATCGACATTCCACGGGCCTGAACCAGATAAACCGGAAACCAGGTAATAAAGAAATAAGTCAGGGCGTTAATACAGTACTGACCAAGATAGATGCCGATCATCATGCGGGAGCCAGCCAGCTGTTTGATCTGCGCCCATCGGGTGCTGAATGGCACCTTCGCCTGTACGCCTTTCTGATCCATATTGATCAGCCCGCCGCCCTCAGCGATGTACTCCAGCTCTTTTTTGTTTACACCGGGATGCTGGTTTGGTTCATGAATAACCTTCAGCCAGATAAAGCTGAGGATGATCCCCAGCCCACCCATAAAGAAGAAGACATGGGACCAGCCCATTGCATGGGTCAGCCATCCCATAATCGGGGCGAAAATAACGGTCGCGAAGTATTGTGCAGAGTTAAAAATGGCAACGGCCGTTCCCCTTTCCTGGGCTGGGAACCAGGCAGCAACAATACGACTATTACCAGGGAAAGATGGCGACTCAGCAAGTCCCACGAGGAAGCGCAAGGTAAAGAGCGCCACAATGATGCCAAAACCACTAAAGATATCGACAAAGCCCTGTAATAAGGTAAATGCCGACCAGACGAGGATAGACCAGAAATACACCCGTTTAGATCCAAAGCGGTCAAGCAGCCAGCCGCCGGGGATTTGACCTATAACATAAGCCCATGAGAAGGCGGAGAAAACATACCCCATACCGACAGGATCAAGGCCAATATCTTTGGCCATTTGGGAACCGGCGATGGACAGCGTCGCACGATCACCGTAGTTGAATGAGGTGACAATAAACAGCATCACCACGATCCAGTAGCGCGCATTTGTCCGCTTTTCAGCAGCATTCGCAGTATGACTCAGAGAACTCATCTTGTACTCCTCAGATATCGCTCGTCGCTACATTCATTCTGAACAGTAAAAATGTGTAGGGTTATCAGAATGACGTAGTGTTTTTTACAGTATGTCGTTGGACTACTGCGTTTTTTTATAACCAGCGATCAAAGTATAAAAAAAGGAGTGTGATGACTCACCATTCAAACGCACAACATTTCGGCAGATTTAAGCGCTTGTTTTCGACATATGTCTAATGTGTTGGGTAATAGCTCACGGAAACAGAAAATAACAGTGAGATATTTGTAGCTAATAGCAGGAATGTGAAATATCTCACTTGACGTTATGGGAGAACGCAGGAAAAACCGGAATAGACGCTCATCAATAATGACTAAAAATAAAACCATTTTGAATCGATATAAAATATTCACTACCGGAAAGTGATATATTTTTCCGCCATCTGTAAATTGCGTGTTACCTATTTTTGATGCAAAAAAACGTAGCGCTCTGTGCCCACCAGCCTGACTTACCCATTGCATTTCCCCCTAATAGCCGCTAGAAATATTCCCCCCTGATTTTTCAGGACACGTAAAAACATAACAACGCAAACACAACTCACCAGGATAAATTATGTTCAAAATCAGTAAAGAGCAGGTGGTTTATGCGATGTCACGCGACAACGCCCCTGCACTCACCGTGGAAAATGGCAGTGAAGTCACTTTTGAAACCTGCGACTGCTTTTCCGACCAGATCACTGCGGAAGATACCGTTTTCCAGGAACTGGACTGGCAACGTATTAATCCGGCAACAGGCCCGGTGTTCGTTCAGGGCGCAGAACCCGGTGATATTCTGCGCGTAAAAATCAAACAGATTCGTCTGCGTCGTGATCATGCCGTGATGGTAACCGCGCCCAATCTGGGCGTTGTTGGCAGCGAATTGAGTGAACCCAACGTCTCGATCATTCCACTGAAAGAAGGCAAAGCACAGTTGCCTGGTGGCGTGGAAGTCGCATTGCGTCCAATGATTGGCGTAATTGGTGTGGCTCCGGCAGGAGAAGCGATCTCCTGCGGTACGCCAGACAGCCACGGCGGCAATATGGACTGCAAAGAGATTGTTGAAGGCAGCACGCTGTGGTTGCCAGTGAATGTTGCGGGTGCGCTGTTCGCACTGGGTGATTTGCATGCCGCTATGGGGGATGGTGAAGTCTCTGTTTGTGGTCTTGAAACCCCAGGAGAAGTGGTCGTGGAACTGAGTGTAATAAAAAATCGTTCCCTGCCGCTGCCAATGCTGGAAAACGACGACACGCTGTTTACCCTCGCCTCCGCACTGACGCTGGATGAAGCCGCGAATACAGCCACCAGCAATATGGCGCACTTTATCGCTGATAACAGCGACCTGTCACTGGCCGATGCCATCAGTATATTAAGCATCGCGGGTGACTTGCAGGTTTGCCAGGTGGTTGATCCGTTAAAAACCTGCCGTTTTGCCCTGCCAAAATCGGTTGCTGCCCGGTTATCCATTAGCATCAGCGGAGAAAAAGCGTGAGCGTAGAACAATTTGGTTATAAGCAGGAGTTAAACCGGGTTCTGACCTTCAAGGATCTGCTGATTTACGGCATGATTTTTATGGTACCTATCGCGCCATTCGGGGTGTTCGGTTACGTGTGGGATGGTTCACAGGGCATGGTCGCGCTGGCTTATCTGATCGGTATGGTGGCAATGTTCTTTACTGCCATGAGTTACTGGTCGATGTCCCGCGCATTTCCGGTTTCTGGTTCCGTGTACGCCTATGCTCAGCGCGGGCTGCATCCGGTTATTGGCTTCTTTGCGGGCTGGTTGATCCTGATGGATTATATTTTAGTTCCCGCGCTGCTTTATATCGTGAGTGCCGCAGCCCTGGCACCGATGATGCCAGGCGTACCCACCTGGGTCTGGATTGTAGGTTTTATTGTGGTTAACAGCCTGATCAACCTGAAAGGAATTACTTTTACCGCAAAAGCCAACAACACCATTCTGGTCGCAGAGATTATCGTACTGGCAATGTTTGTTGTACTGGGCCTGATTGCCCTTTATTCCGGCGCGGGTGCAGGCCACCTGACGTTACAACCGCTTTATAACCCGGAAAAATTCAGTATGCCGCTGGTGATGGGCGCGGTTTCAATCGCCGTGCTCTCTTTCCTCGGCTTCGACGGCATCTCAACATTGTCTGAAGAGACAAAAGATGGCGCAGATACAGTGGGTAAAGCATCACTGACTGCCCTGTTACTGGTGGGTTCGCTATTTATCCTGCAAACCTGGATCGCCGCTGACCTGTCACAGGGAATGAGCTTCTCCAGTCTGGATACTGCATTTTACGATGCAGCCAATGTCGCCGGAGGAAACTGGCTGAAATATGTCACCATGTGGTCCACGGTGATCTCCTGGGGCATCGCCAATGCACTGGTTGCTCAGGCGGCGGTTTCCCGCATTCTGTTTGCCATGGCACGAGATAAGCAACTGCCAGCCATTCTTGCCAAAGTGCATCCACGATTGAAAACACCGTATGTCAGCACGCTGTTTGTGGCACTGATATCGCTGGTGGCGGGCCTGTGGTTCAACGGCAATATTGATAACCTGAGCCGCCTGGTTAACTTCGGTGCGTTAATGGGCTTCCTGGTACTGCATATTGCGGTTATCAATCACTATATTATTCGCCAGAAATCACGTAATTTCCTGCGCTATTTGGTTCTGCCGCTTATTGGTTTCTGTATTATTGGCTTCGTTATTTATGAAATGGATTGGGAAGCTAAAGTACTGGGCCTGAGCTGGTTAGCCATCGGTGTGATGTATTACCTGGTGATGCGTCTGGTATTGAAACGCAACGTTCAGTTAGATATGGAAAGCTAAGATCAGAGCAGGTGCTGGAACACTTGGTTTGCTGTATTTTGGCTTTCTTTCCGCACTCATTCCGGCAATGATGATTGCAATTATTATGTATAAAGAGTTAAAACCCGCATTTTGATTGTTCTGCCATCAATCATTCAGTCCATCACCTTGCGGTGATGGACTGAAGATGTCATTTATCCTGATGGATCAGAAATCGTAACGCAGACGCACCAGATTCATATCGCCCAGGTTATCAGTACTGGATGTGAACACATGCTCATAATCCACACGGAAACCATAATCCAGTTGCAGAGTGATCCCTAAACCATTATCAATACGCTTGTAGTTACTGCCATTGATATATTCCAGCCGGTCGCCCATGAAGTAAGGCATGATTGATTTCACAGCATATTGTCCAACCGGGATGGTATAACCCGCCAGATACTCAATACCCCATGCGTCACCGGCAAAATAATTATCCGCGGTCTTATGTGAATTTTTGGTTACCAGATAGTTTTGATACCAACCACCACCAGCAGTAAACGTCCATTGATCCGGCTTCCAGCTTAACGCAGTCCCGATAATGTTCTGGTTAACAGTATTACTTTCATCCAGGCCACTATTCTTTATTTTGGCACGGGTATAGTTCCACGCAGTTCCCCAGGTCAGATCATGTGTAATGTGGTAATCCGCACCAATGGAACCACCACCCTTGCGATCATAACTAAAGCCGTTGTAATCCTTACCACTGCGCACATTATAATCGCTGTCGTTAAACAAATAAGAGACATAAAGGTCAACATCACCAATCGCTTTCTTATACTTCAGCATATTACGGCTACGGTAGGAGCCATCATAGTCACCATTAATACCGTTACCTGGTGCCTGGGCGAGCATATCGTAATCCCAGATATCTGTTTTTACGCCAACAACATCATAATAAATGCTGTTTTGTTTACCGAAGGTCAGTGTACCCCAGGTATCACTCTTCAGACCGGTATACAGCATACGGCGATCTGTGTGATTCGCGCCCTTCTGGTAGTGATTATCCCAGCTAAATAAAGCCGGAATATTTACCCCCAGCTCGTAATAGCTTATCCAGCTGATATCATCAAAAAGGTAATAATCAGCAGCAAAACGGAAGCGTGTACCGCCATCAAAACCATTACGTTTATAGGAACCTTTATCACCGTCTCCTGTCATATTATTGAATTGAGGACGAATACTCCCGCCCACAGTAAAGTTAAGGCGACTCAGTGGATCACCAGCTTGTGGATCCTGCTTGATAAGAGTAATCTCCGCCTGTGAAGCCAGTGACGTTACTGCTACTGCTGTACCGATAGCCACTGCCAGTACATTCTTTTTTAGTTTCATTTTGCCATTCCTGATGAATTTTTCTTATTAAGATTTATCTAATTTCAATCGCTTGCCATTATCTGCTTATTTTCACGATACAGACTCGGAAAGAGTAGTCGATATAAAAAATACTAACAGCATTCTGTGCTCCTCTTTGCAAAAAAATAGCACTAATAACTAAAAAATATTTCATTCCCTACAGATACCCGAAACCGTCCCTTTTGCATTTCACCTGCATAAGGAAAGGTGTTGCTGCATCAACATACAGAAAAAAAATAAAAATAAAAAAAATCAATTAATTAAAAAAACAACATTCAAAAACCACAAAAACAGCACTAAAAATCAAGATAAAAAATAAACACTCAATCAATGGATGAAAAAGAAAAGCCGTGATAGCATTAATTCGTCCACGTTGTCATTTAAGACATGGATTAAAGAACATTATTTCATACTGGACTTTAGTTTTTAATGAGTGGAGTAATCTTATGAAAAAGCTGGTAATTGCAACAACATTAACTTTATCAATGATTTCAATGAGTGCCCTGTCAGCCGAACTTATTTCTAAAAATGAAGCACAGCACTTTAAACTGGAACATATTGGAAACATTAACGTTAGTTCAACAGGCGGTCAGATCTCATCACCTATGGATCTTCATAAAAAATTGTCAGAATTAGCTGATAAAAAAGGCGGGAAATATTACGTTATTATTGCAGCGCAAGAGAATGGTCCAAACTTCGATGCAATTGCTCAGGTTTATAAGTAAACGCATCCAGCCGCTTTAACCATTTTTCATTAAAAAAACGGACATGATGAATAAGAATAATCATGTCCGTTTTTTTGTAATAAAATGGTGCAGCAGTAGCATCCCCCCGCCGAAATCGCTAGTCTGATTAAAGACTCTGTTTTTGTTCTGACCTGGAATTTTTGACATGCAAGAATTATTATCTGTCTGGCATTGGTTACTGGCAACTCCGTGGGCCTTTTCCATACTGGCGATTGCTGTAATGTTACTCGCGGGTTTCCTCTCCGCGATGATCTGTAAATATTTCCTGTTAGGCATTGTCAGACGCTTTATTCTGCATACGCATAAATCCGATCCTCTGGATAAGGATATGCGTGTCGCCAGACGGTTAAGCAATATTGTGCCAGTCGTGATCGTCTATTTCTTATCACGGATGATTCAGGGACTGGAATCAGAATTGGTGGATGCTATCCACACCGTCTGTGGCGTGCTGTTTATTCTGCATGCCACCATGTTGATCAATGAGCTGTTAGATATCAGCAACAGTGCTTACACCCGTAAACATGGGGTTAAATCGCATTCGATCAAAGGCTATGTTCAGATCGCCAAGATCATTGTTTCCTCTATTGCGACCATTCTGGTGATCGCCACCCTGTCGAATAAATCCCCGGTAATCATCATCTCCAGTCTGGGTGCCGCTGCTGCCGTACTGATGCTGGTATTCCAGCACACGCTGATCTCCCTGGTGGCAAATATCCAGGTGTCATCATCTGACGTACTCCAACTGGGTGACTGGGTGGAGATGCCACAAGGTAATATTAGTGGTGAAGTTACCGATATCGCACTACATACCATCACGATACGTAACTGGGATAATACGATTTCCCGCGTACCGACGAAAAACTTCATTACTGAAACCTACACGAACTGGCAGCCCATGTTCTCTTCCGGTGGACGCCGTATCAAACGCAGCTTCTTTATTGATCAGTCCACCATTACCTTTGCCAGTGGCAACCTGCTGGATCAGTTAAAGAATGTTTCCCCACTAAACGTTGCTGGGTTAACCCACTATCTCAATGAAAAAACCGGTGCTGAATTTCCCCAGTCTGATGTCCTTCTCAGCCATCACGGTATCACCAACCTTGGTCTGTTCCGTAAGTATCTGCTGGAGTACCTGAAAACCCGCACCGATATCAGAAATGATATGTATCTGGTGGTACGGCAGCTCAGCCCAACTTCAGAAGGGTTGCCGATTGAGATCTACTGCTTCACAGAAAAAGTCTTCTGGGCTGAGTATGAAGAAACGCAGTCAGAAATATTTGAATATATGTACGCCACCGCTCGCTACTTTGGCCTGGGCATCTACCAGCAGCCATCGGGGACAGATGTCAGTAATATTATTCGCCGCTAGCATCATCAACGCACATCTGCCGGGTCACGCAAAGAAGCGTGATCCTTTTCTCCTTTTTAAAAATTAGCCCAGGCAAACTATAGACAGTTCCTGGAGTGGGTCGTATTGTCTCCACACTGAATAACAAGTCGTTAATGAATAAAAATTCAATATGGGGAAAGCAATGAAAACTACTTTTGCAAAATCTGTTTTATTCGCTTCAATGATCGCTGCTTCTGGTTCTGTATTCGCCGCGGATAATGGCCTGATTGCGATTATTACTCCTTCTCACGACAACCCTTTCTTTAAAGCAGAGGCTGATGGTGCAGCGGCAAAAGCTAAAGCACTGGGCTACACCACGCTGGTTGCTTCTCATGACGATGATGTAAATAAACAAAACCAGTTGATTGAAACCGCCATCGCGCGTAAAGCGAAAGCAATTATCCTCGATAACGCCGGTGCAGATGCCACCGTGGGCCCACTGGAGAAAGCAAAAGCCGCGGGTGTGCCTGCATTCCTGATCGACCGGGAAATCAATAAGACCGGTGTTGCTGTTGCCCAGATCGTTTCCAATAACTACCAGGGTGCGCAACTGGGTGGTGAGAAATTTGCCAAACTGCTGAACGGCAAAGGTAAATATGTTGAGCTGCTGGGTATTCAGTCCGATACCAACGCTGGTGTTCGTTCTCAGGGTTATCACGATGTGCTGGACGACTACCCGGATATGAAGATGGTGGCACAGCAAACGGCGAACTGGAGCCAGACCGAAGCCTTTACCCGTATGGAAGCCATTCTGCAAACCAACCCGGATATCGTGGGTGTGATCTCAGGTAACGATACCATGGCATTAGGTGCCGAAGCGGCCCTGAAAGCAGCAGGTAAGAAAGACGTGATCGTCGTTGGTTTTGACGGCAGTGATTATGTTCGTGACTCCATCATCAATAAAGGCAATATCAAAGCCACAGTACTGCAACCCGGCTGGCAACAGGCGCAAATGGCTGTTGAACAGGCCGATTACTTCCTGAAAAACAAAAAAGCGGAAAAAGACGAGAAGCAACTGATGGATTGCGTGCTGATCGACGATGCCAATGCCAAGAAACTCAATATGTTTAACCTGAGCAAGTAAGGCAAACATTATGACCTTAAAACAATGGGGTGTTGCGCTGATTGGGGCCTCCACCCTGTTGCTAACGGCCTGTACAGTAGTGGATCTGGATGAAAACGGCAGGCCAATTATGCCTGCCGATCCAAATGCAAAACCCAGTTTTGATAACCTTACTCCTGAGCAGATCGCGCAACAGACCTGGCAAACCCATGTTATTGGCCCGGCACACAAAAATGCGCTTGATGCCAGCGCACTGGAAAACCAGTTGAAATCATCTTCAGCTGAACCAAAAAGTGTCTTTGTGCAACTGAACAGCCCAGTCAATGCCGTTAATGTTAGTGATGCCCGCGACCAGAATTTAACAGTCACGATTAACGGCCAACCTGTCACTATCCAGCTAGGAAGTGTGATTCGCGGTAATGCCATTCGTGATGCCGCCGGATTTAAGTTTGACGATTTCACCAACCAGGTGCAATTTGCCCAGCTTTCCAAAGCCTATAACCGTTATACCGCAAAACAGTTACCTAAAATCGATGCCAGTTGGGCCGGTAAATCTGCCACCGTGCTGTTCGCCGTCACCCTGAGCGGTGGCACCCTGAAAGATGCTGCTGCACTGGAACTGAAACAGGAGGCGCAGTAATGGCTGATGCTCCAGCGGATGAAATTATTCTGCGTACACGCGGAATATCAATGCTGTTTCCGGGAACCATCGCGCTGGATAACGTCGATTACAACGTGTGGCGCGGCAAAGTAAACGTGATCATCGGGGAAAATGGCGCAGGCAAATCAACCCTGATGAAGATCCTGGCGGGTGTTCAGCAACCCAGCCTGGGTGAAATGATCCTGAACGGGAAACCCGTGCGTTTCAGCAACACTCGTGATGCCGCAGCGCACGGTATCGGCATGGTGCACCAGGAACTGAACCTGTTCGAAAATCTGAATGTTGCCGAGAATATTTTTCTGGGGCGCGAGCTGCAAAAAGGGCTCTCCCCCATTAATGAAACAGAACAGGAAAAACGTGCCGCTGAGTTGTTGAAACGTCTGGATCAACCGATCTCTCCACGTGATCTGGTCGGCAATCTGAAAGTGGGACAACAGCAGTTAATTGAGATCGCTAAAGCCCTGGCCGAAAATGCCGACATCCTGATTCTGGATGAACCGACGTCTGCACTGAGTAAAACTGAGGTGGATATCCTGTTTCGCGTGATCCGCGAACTGACTCGTCAGGGCGTTTCCATCATCTATATCTCACACCGTCTGGAAGAGCTGATGGCAATTGGTGATGTGATCACTATTTTGCGTGACGGTAAATTCCAGTCTGAAGCCAAAGTCGCCGATATTGATGTGCCCTGGATCGTACGGGAAATGCTGGGGAGTGATCCGGTCAGCAACTTCCTTGAACCCGGCAGAACCTTTGGCGCACCGTTACTGGAAGCGGAAAATATCACGTGTGTTAATGCCTCCGGTAATACGGTGGTCAACGATGTCAGCTTTAAAGTCTGTGCCGGAGAGATCGTCGGGATTTACGGTCTGATGGGCGCAGGACGTACTGAGTTGTTTGAATGCATGCTGGGCACCGAACGTAACTACTTAGGTAAGTTGTGGCTGGACAGTAAACCTGTTCCACAACGGTTAACCCCTGCGGATCGTATTCGGATGGGAATGAGTTTAGTGCCGGAAGATCGCAAACGCACTGGGATCTTCCCGGTTTCTTCCGTGGCCAACAACCTGACCATTGCCAGCTTGTGGCGGCGTCTGAAAGGCGGGTCGATTGCGGATAAAGAAGAGCAGGAAGTCGTTAGCGGCACCATTGGTGATTTGTCGATCAAAGTCTCTTCGCCACAAGTTGAAATTCAGGCGTTGAGCGGCGGTAATCAGCAGAAAGTGGTGATCGGTCGTTCTCTGCTGACCAACCCGAAAGTCCTGTTCCTCGATGAGCCAACACGCGGTATTGATATCGGAGCCAAAGCTGACGTGTTCCGCATGATGGTACAGCTTTCTCAGCAAGGCATGGCAGTGGTGTTCTCCACCTCCGATCTGAAAGAAATTATGGCGGTTTCCGACCGCATTCTGGTGATGTCCAGCGGCAAACTCACCGCAGATATTGTTCGCGATAAAGCCGAGGAATCGGCACTCGTTACCGCAAGTGCTCAGGGGTTTTAAAAAATGAAAACGACACAGTCGGCCACGTTAAGTCCACGTAGCGGGAGTGCTTCATTCTCCCGTGAGAACACTCTGTTGCTGCTGATGAAGCTGCGCACCTTTATCGCCCTGTTCTTAATTGTTGGCTTTTTTGCCTTTACTGTTCCGGGTTTTTTATCTGCGGGCAGTCTGGTCATTATGGTGAAACACATTGCCATTAACGCGTTTCTGGCGCTTGGGATCACTTTTGTGATTATCACCGCCGGGATTGACCTGTCTATTGGTGCCACCCTGGGTTTATGTGGCATGATCGCGGGCTGGATGCTTACCAAAGGGATTGTGTTGCCGATGTTTGGTATCGCTATCTTCCCCAGCGTGTGGGTTATTGTGCCCGTCGTACTGCTGATTGGTGCTTTGATTGGTGCCGTCAACGGCTGGATTATCACCCGTTATAACGTTGCGCCCTTTATCTGTACCCTGGGCACCATGTATATCCTGCGTAGTGCGGCCATGCTGACTTCTGGTGGGCAAACCTTCCCTGGGCTGGCGGGTAATCCACAACTGGGTAATACCGGTTTTGATGAAATCGGTTCCGGCACCCTGTTTGGTATTCCATGGGCAATCTGGATGATGATCGTGCTGGCGCTGGTGATTGCCTATATCGCCCGCCGTCTGCCATTTGGCCGCCATGTTTATGCGATTGGTGATAACGAACGTGCAGCCGAGCTGTCTGGTGTGAAAGTGAAACAGGTGAAAGTGCTGGTGTACATGCTTTCTGGTTTCTGTGCTGCCATTGCCGGGATTGTGGTTTCGGCGCAGTTACTGGCCAGTCACCCGGCTAACGGCACCTCGTTTGAAATGAACGCCATCGCTGCGGTTGTTCTGGGAGGAACCTCACTGGCGGGTGGACGCGGAACCATTCTGGGAACCCTGATTGGTGCCTTTGTGATTGGTTTCCTGGCTGACGGCCTGGTTATGATGGGCGTCAGTGAGTTCTGGCAGATGATGATTAAAGGTATTGTGATTATCGCTGCGGTGATTATCGACCAGATGCAAAACCGCCTGCAGCAGAAAGCCGCTGTGGTGGCACAAAAAGCGGTGATGGAAGGTAAATAACCCCGAATCAGGGCCGTATCATGCAATAGCGATATCCCTTCCTGCTGACTCCCCATAGTTGATGCTATGGGGAGTTTTTATATTCACTCTTTGATCAATGAGCGTGCCGTAGGATAGTCGGTGATCAGCACATCAATGTATTTTCCGTTTAGCGCACCACGAATCGCATTGCTTTTTTCCATTCCCCCAGCCAGCGCGATCACATGCTGGCAGGCACGGATTTGCTCAAGTTCCATCCCGATAACCGGATCTTCTTCATGGGCCAGAACAGGGTTTCCTTCGCCATCATAGTAATGCAGGCAGATATCTCCCACCGCGCCTCGTTGTGACAGCAGTTTCAGCATATCTTCGTTGTAATAGTTACCGGAGTTTTTCAGCAACTGTGAAGGCTCCAGCTCACCAATACCCACAATCGCCACATCCACCTGACCGAACTTTTCCACGACTGCCGCCACATCCGGGCTGCTCACCAGTCTGGCTCGCTCTTCCACAGAATGTTCAATACTCTGCGAAGGCAACATCCAGGCACGGCACCCCAGATGAGCCGCCAGTTGGTGCGTCAGGATTGTCGCCTGTACGTTGCCGTTAGGGCCAACGCCACCCAGCAGCTGGATTACGCCTGACGCGCGGATATTTTGGGGATGCATTTCATCCACCATACAGCGGATAGTGGTACTCCAGGAGGAGATCCCAACCAGATCTTCGGGGCGAATACGGGTTTCAACATAGTGTGCTGCCGCGCTGGCAATCGCATGTTTCATCTCTGTATTGCTGGCATCTTTACGGACATCCACCACAATCGCCTGTCGTATGCCATAGCGCTCTTCAATGGCTTTTTCCAGCTCAACAAAAATGTTCGTTGGCTGAACAACAGTGATCTTCACCAGCCCTTCTTTCTGACAACGGGTCAGCGCACGCGAAACAAAAGACTGAGATAGTTGCAGCATCGAGGCTATCTCGGACTGTTTTTTATTCTCGTTGTAATAGAGTGTGGCGATTTTCACCAACAGCCGCTGTTCATCCTGCTTTGACATACGATCCCCTTTGATTTCTTTCCCGGTATTTTATGCATCAACGCCCTGATAACAAGTCTGTTCTCGATCCCTGTCCGGATCACTTAAGTGTGATCATTTTCTCCTTCTCATAAAATTCCCCGTACAAACCGTAGACAAACGTGTTTGCAGGACATACGATACACCAATGAATAATAAATCGCATATAGATATATATTCAATGTGATAAATCATCCACTTTTAGCTTCGGCTATTTTTTTACCCCGATGGAATATATATTCACAACAGAATTAACATTCAAGAGGTCTCCTATGAATCCGTTTTCGCTCTCCGTCGCGGAGTTAGAAAAGAAAGCGCGGGCTATTCGCCGTCGCATCATTGTATTAAATGCTGAAAGTCCGGCGGGTGGTCATACCGGAGCCGATCTTTCACAAGTAGAGCTGTTGACTGCCCTCTATTTCCGTATTCTGAACTGCTCACCAGAACTGAAAGACAGTGAAGAACGGGATATCTATATCCAGTCAAAAGGGCACGCCGTTGGTGGTTATTACTGTGTACTGGCAGAAGCGGGCTTTATCCCAGTGGAATGGCTGTCTACCTATCAACATGCTGATTCACACCTGCCGGGCCATCCGGTCCGCCACAAAACACCGGGTATTGAACTGAATACCGGTGCGCTGGGACACGGTTTACCGGTTGCCGTTGGCATTGCGCTGGCAGCAAAACGTGATAACAGCAAACGTCGTGTCTTCGTGGTCACCGGTGATGGTGAGCTGGCAGAAGGCAGCAACTGGGAAGCCGCACTGGTCGCAGCCCACTACCAGTTAGATAACCTGATCATCGTCAACGATAAAAACAGCCTGCAACTGGCTGGTCTGACAAAAGAGATTATGAATACCGATCCGCTGGACGAGAAATGGCGCGCGTTTGGTATGGAAGTCACCCAGTGTAAAGGCAACGATATGGCGGATGTTGTGGCGACGCTGGAAGGTTTGCAACCCAATGGTAAACCTCATGTTGTTATCGCTAACACGATGAAAGGCGCCGGGGTTTCCTTTATTCAGGGTCGCCCTGAATGGCACCACCGTGTACCAAAAGGTGAAGAAGTTGAACAGGCTCTGGAGGAACTGAAAGATGAGTAATAGCGAACATCTTGCCACGGTAATGGTGGATGCATTTATTGATGCTGTTGAACGTGGTGTTGATTTAGTCCCGGTCGTCGCCGATTCAACCTCAACCGCCAAAATTTCTCCTTTTATCAAGAAATTCCCTGGTCGCCTGGTCAACGTAGGTATTGCGGAACAGGTACTGATCGGTACGGCAGCGGGTCTGGCACTGGGAGGCAAAGTGGCGGTGACCTGTAACGCCGCGCCATTCTTAATCTCCCGTGCAAATGAGCAGGTTAAAGTGGATATCTGCTACAACAATACCAACGTGAAGCTGTTCGGCCTTAACGCCGGAGCAAGTTATGGCCCGCTGGCCAGCACCCACCACAGTATTGACGATATTGCCGTGATGCGGGGATTCGGCAATATCGAAATTTATGCTCCTGGTTGCCCAATCGAATGTCGGCAAATTATTGACTATGCCCTGGCTCATGTTGGCCCGGTGTATATCCGTCTTGATGGTAAAGCTCTGCCGGAACTGCACGGTGCGGATTATCAATTTACACCAGGTAAGATCGACGTTTTACGTCAGGGGAGCGATGTGGCACTGGTCGCTATGGGGTCAACGGTACACGAAATCGTTACCGCTGCCGCACAACTGGCAGAACAAGGTATTGATGCCTCGGTGATCAGTGTACCTTCGATTCGCCCTTGCGATACCGCGCAACTCCTGGCGCTGCTGAAACCGCACCGCGCGGTGCTCAGCGTGGAAGAACATAACGTCAATGGTGGCGTTGGCAGCCTGGTGGCTGAAGTGCTGGCAGAAGCGGGATGTGCTGTACCGCTGCGCCGCCTCGGTATTCCGGATGGTGAATATGCTATTGCAGCCGACCGTACTGCCACGCGTGCCCGCCATGAGATCGATGCTGCTGGTGTAGTGAAGCACGCCGTCGCGCTGTATCAGGCACAAGTAAAACAATAAAAACGACGAATATCTTACTGGAGAATGAGCAATGTCACGAATTCCACAAACACTCACGATGGGCGTTATTATCGGTAACCGGGGATTTTTCCCAAGTTATCTGGTTGCTGAAGCACGTGCCGAGGCGACCGCGCTTTTTGCTCGCCTCGGCATTAAAACCATTATGCTTGATGATCAGCAAACTGAACTGGGCGGTGTGGAAACCCGTCAGGATGCCAAGATCTGTGCTGAACTGTTTCGTGCCCATCGGGATGAGATCCACGGTGTGGTCGTGCTGTTGCCTAACTTCGGTGATGAGAAAGCGGTAGCAGAAACCCTGCGTCTTTCCGGTTTGAATGTGCCAGTCCTGGTACAGGCAGAAGAAGATAATCTGGATAAAATGGGGCTGGCGACCCGTCGTGACAGCTTCTGCGGCAAAATCTCGCTATGTAATAACCTGCGCCAGTACGGTATCCCCTTCACGCTGACCAGCCAGCATGTGTGCGCTGTCAGCGGCGACATTTTTGCCCGGGATCTGCAACGCTTTGCGCAGATCTGTCGTGTGGTCAGCAGTATGCGTGGCGTGCGTGTCGGTGCAATTGGTGCCCGCCCGGCAGGCTTTAATACCGTGCGTTACAGCGAAAAACTGCTGGAGCGTCTGGGTATTGCTGTGGAAACCCTCGATCTGTCAGAAGTCTTTACCCGTATCAAACAACTGCGTGACGACGACATCCGCGTAGATGAAAAGCGTCGCATTCTGATCGATAACGCCGATGCCAGCGGCATACCGGCAGAAAAACTGGTCACCATGGCAAAACTGTTTGTGGTCCTCAGCGAATGGATTATTGCCAACGATATTGATACCACCGCCATCCAGTGCTGGACCTCATTGCAGGAAAACCTGGGGATCAACGTGTGCTCAATTATGAGTGTGATGTCTGGTCAGTTGATGCCAAGCGCCTGTGAAGTGGATGTGATGGGCGCACTGTCAATGTACGCGCTGGCCAGCAGCAACCTCAGCCCGGCTTCGATTGCTGACTGGAATAACAACTTTGGTGATGACCGCGATAAATGCGTGCTGTTCCACTGCGGTAACTTCGCTTCCGCCAGCCTGGAATCACCGCATATGGGCACCGCCGATATTATCGGTACGACCGTCGGTAAAGAAAACACCTGTGGTGCTGTCCATGGTCGTTTGAAAAGTGGCCCTCTGACCTATTTCCGCCTGAGCACCGATGATCTGACTGGTGAGATCAAAGCCTATGTTGGTGCCGGTCAGTCAGTCGATGATCCTCTGGATACCGTTGGCTGCCGTGCAGTGATTCAGGTACCTAAGCTGGAAGAGCTGTTGTCATGGATCTGCCGTAACGGTTTTGAGCACCATGTCGCCATGAACCACTCCGCCAGTGCAGAGATCCTGTATGAAGCCTTTACCCGTTACCTGGGCGTAGATACCTACCTGCATCAGTAATCGTTCTGTCAGGGCACATCAGCAATGGATGCCCTGCTCTCAGATTCATCCGTGGTCAGGAGCTGCGATGTCTGTCACCAAAGAAATTATTATTGCCCTCGATGAAGGGACCACCAACGCCAAAGCCGTGGCCTTTGATGCTGCCGGTAAGGTACTTTGTTCTTTCTCTCGCGCACTCTCTATTCAGACACCAAAGGAAGGCTGGGTTGAACAATCCGGTGAAATGCTGGTTGAAGCATCGACAGGGGTGATTGCTCAGGCGATTAATTTTGTCGGTGCAGAGAACGTTGCCGCACTGGCGATCAGTAACCAGCGAGAAACCGCGATTGGGTGGTACAAAAGCAGTGGCAAACCTTTAAATTCCGCCATCACCTGGCAGTGTTCGCGTACCGCCGATTTTTGCGACAGTATCCGTAAGGATCAGCGGGAACAGCAGATCAAATCGATCACCGGCTTACCGGTTGCTCCACTGTTTTCCGGCTCGAAGATGCGCTGGTTACTGGCATCTGTGCCAGATGGCTTTTCACTCGCCGCCAAAGGGGAAATTTGCCTTGGCACCATTGATGCCTGGCTGCTGTGGAACTTTACCGGTGGCGAATCGTTCTGTTGTGATTATTCCAACGCATCCAGAACCCAGTTACTGAATATTCATACTGGTCACTGGGATCCGGAAATGCTTAGTCTGTTCCAGATCCCGGAAGTGGCATTACCGGAGATCCGTCCTTCCAGCGCGCATTTTGGTGTGACGAAAGGGATCTGCGGGATCCCCGATGGTATTCCGGTGATGTCGATGATTGGCGATTCTCATGCGGCCTTATTTGGTCATGCACTGGGCGAGTCTGGCCGTGTTAAAGCCACTTATGGCACAGGTTCATCGGTTATGGCTCCGGTAACCTCTGCACAAAGTAGCATTAATTCACTGGCCACCACCGTGGCCTGGCACGATGGCGATAACATGATTTATGGCCTGGAAGGCAATATTCCCCATACCGGGGATGCCGTTGCCTGGGTGGCTGACAGTACTGGGTTGAGCGAGTTACCCAACGACGAGCTGATCCATGAGCTGAATACGCTGCCGACGACGGTTGATTCCACGCTGGGAGTCTATTTTGTACCGGCACTGACCGGGCTTGGTGCCCCGTGGTGGGATGAACATGCTCGTGGGGTGATTTGTGGGCTAAGCCGTGGGGTTAAACGTGCACATCTGATCCGTGCGGCGCTGGAGTCGATTACTTATCAGATCGCTGATGTGATTGTTGCGATGCGCCAGCATTCTGACTTCACCCTGAATGCGCTGATGGTGGATGGCGGCCCGACCAAAAATGACTGGCTGATGCAGTATCAGGCCGATCTGCTGGGATGTCCGGTTATGCGCAGCAATATCACCGAACTTTCCGCGACAGGTGCTGCACTGCTGGCCAGAAAAGCCTTAACTCATGGTTCACTGGATGAGTTGCGTGCACTGCTGGCAAAACACACCGAGTTCCGTCCGAATATGGAACGCCACCTGCGTTTACAGCAACGCTGGCGTGAGTGGCAATCGGCTGTTGCACGTACACGGTGGAAAGAGTGTGCTTCACAGCCCGAAGCTGAAAGCTAAAGGGATATATTGATAGAAAAACGGCACCTTAATGCGCTGAATGCTCAGCGTTTAACGTGCCGTTTAGTGTTAACGGTATCAACCTGTTGCTGGCTTTGATAAATCAATCACCCGGTCTGCACTTTCGATGGTGGAAATACGGTGCGCCACAATAATGCGCGTGATATTCAGCGCAGTTATCGCGTCATTAATCATCCGTTCATTATGAATATCAAGGTGGCTGGTGGCTTCATCCATAAACAACACATTCGGGCGTTGATACAGGGCACGCGCAATCAACAAACGCTGTTTTTGTCCACCCGAGATCCCACTGCCCAGTTCGCCAATAATGGTTTCATAACCCATCGGCATATGCATAATTTCATGGTGAATATTGCACCGTACCGCGCATTCCATTACCCGTTGCCGATCCTGCTCACCATCAAAACCCGAAATATTGTCAGCAATAGAGCCAGAAAACAGGCGATCTTCCTGAAGTACACTGGCGATACTGGCGCGGAAGTTATTAATCCCGATTTTCCTGACATCAAGACCGCCGATAAAAATCTCCCCACGGTCAGGTTGCAACAAGCCCGACATCACCTTCAATAAGGTGGTTTTACCGACCCCTGATGCCCCAACCAGGGCAACGGATTCTCCCGCCGCAACGGCGATGCTGATATCACTGAAAACGGGTTTTGCCAGCACATCGTACTGATAACTAATGCCCTTTACCTCCAGAGATACGCCCACATTTTCTGCAAATATTTGTCTGGCAGGTAGCTCGGCTTCCGGTTCGCTATAGGCAATGTCAGAGAGACGTTCATTATGTAATGACAGCATTCGCAGTTGCATGGTGAGGTCGATCAGTGAAGATGCCCTTTCCGCAAACTGTCCACGATATGCATTAAAAGCCATAAACATCCCAAGCGTCATGGTGTTATCTATCACCATCATCGCCCCCAGCCACAAAATCACCACCTGATCGAGGGAGTTAATAAAGGTATTAATACCGCCAAACATCATATCGAAGCGTGTCTGCCTTAATGAAGCATTGCAGGTATCGATGTTGGTATTCAGCCAGTGCTGGGAACGGCGCTGCTTCAGGTTCAGTGATTTGATGGTCGCAATGCCATATAACGACTCCATAAAATGGGAACCCGAACGTGCCTGTTTAACAATCAGTTCTTCGTTAATCGCACGATAAAACTTGTAGGTAATCAAGCGCATCAGTATATAGCAAAGCGTAAAACCGATAACCACCAGCACTAACCAACCACCGTAAAGACTCAGCATGATCAGCAAACCAATTGCCATTATCGAATCGATAATGCCGGTGACAATACTGCTGGTGAACGTAGCCCGGATGGTATCCAGCGAGGCAAAACGTGACTGAATATCCCCCAGTTTACGCTTTTCGAAGAAGGCGAGCGGCAGACTGAGCAGATGATCAAAGAAGCTGGTTTTCCACTGAATATCAGTATAAGTATTCAGCTTCAGTGAAACCCATGCCCGGATCATACTGACAAAGGTTTTAAAGATCGTGAAGAAGATCAATCCAATACAGATCACCAGCAACAAATTATTATCGCGAGGCGGTATGACATGGTCGGTGACCAACTGCGTTCCCATAGGTAATAGCAGGTTCACCATTTCGATCACTATGGACAGCATAAAGATTTTGGTCAGTGCTGGCTTTAATCCCACAATGCTGTGCATCAGATCCAGCAGACGGAGCCGTGATCGTAGAGTCTCTTTTTTGAAATGACTGTCTGGCCAGACTTCCAGTGCAATGCCCGTAAAGTTTTCTGACATCTCCTTTTTCTGTACCACGCGTCTGCCCATCGCAGGATCATTAATCACGTAGCGGTCCCCTTTTACGGCTACCAGCACAACAAAGTGATTAAGCGACCAGTGTAAAACACAAGGCAATCTCAGCTCTTTTATCTCACTCATTTCCAGTGATAATGCCCGGCTTTTCATTCCCACATCATGAGCCACCTGATCCAGCACATTCAGCGTTGCACCCTGCGAAGAAGAACCATAACAATGACGAAAGTTAAAGAGATCAATATCTTTTCCGTAATATCCACAAATCATCGCTAAACATGAATTACCGCATTCTGTTGCTTCTGACTGAATAATAACCGGTACTTTACGGCGGAAAGAGAAATTAACTTGCTTAAATATCTGGTCAATAACAGACTTATTCATCACCCGGCCCCTTGAGACTTTGCACTATTTCATTCACCGGAGAAAACAACCACATATAAAGTGGGCGTTCTTCCATAAACACCACGCTTCTTGCTTTTAAACCATTGGCTAATACCAGTTTCCTTCCTTTATAAAGAAATTCCTTATTTTTAATATTAACAATGGTTTTATATAACGTAACTGGTGAAGCGGAATTAGCGGATGCATGATTCATATCACTCAATTCCCGGCGTGTGGCTGGCATGGAAGAAATAGAGAGAATTTCGCCGGAAAACTGACCAAATTTATCGGAAGGAAAAGCATCGTAACGAATATTGACCACATCCCCAACTTTCACATAAGGCAGGCTTCTGTCAGGCAACCACAACAGCAAAAAATATTGTATACCTTCGGTTTGTTTAATTTGTGCCAGGCTACTGCCCGCTTCCACCATCTGACCCGGTGTTGCTGCTACAGATTCCAGTCGACCATCAATGGTCGATTTGATCATAATCGTACCGTTAGCACTGTTTTCCACCAGTTGCGTGCGATAGTCATTAAGCTGGTTATATTGCGATGAGATTTGATTGTCGATCTCTGCGGATTTCACGGTTAAATCACTGCGTAATTGCGTGATTTGCAGCTCTAATTGCATCTTTTGTGCTGATAGCGACTGGAAGGTATTCTGCTGCTGCACGTACATGGATTGCTGAGCATTATACTGATCTTTGGTAATTAACCCCTGTTTCAGATAGCTACTGTACCCCGTTAAAGATTTATCCATCTCTGCCAGCCCTCGTCTAGCGGAAGCTAACATCGAGTCTGTTTCTTTTAGCGAGTTTTCATAGCGGGTAATTTGACGGCGGGTGGTTTGCAGAAAATCATTTTTATTCTCCCGGAGTTTGGTAATAATTCCCTCTGCATTCGTTATTTTTTCCTGCACCATCAAAATATTAGCATCACTGACATTACCAATACGTGTGGTCCTTGAAACATCCAGTTCAAATAATACTGTGCCTTTTTTAACCTGTTCTCCCACCTGTACAAACTGCCGCTGAATATAGCCCATTTGCGGGGATGAAATATTCAGTGGATGAGGTAAAGTCATCACTTCGCCATCAACGTCAATACGCTGTGTAAAGTTAAAAAAACAAAGAATAATAATTGCAACCAGCAAAAAAGCCAGGCAACTTACTGAAATAATGGCAGGCGACACGCCTTTTAGTAAAATAGCTTTGCCCGTCCAGTAGCTTTTTTGGTGCTCGATGGCTTCCCGTCTGAATAAATTCTGACTCATTAATCCCCTTCCCTGATTTAAAAATCCCCGACTCCTTCGGGGTGCGAAAAATAAAATACGATAAGATACCCTCTGATGCACTCAATGATTCCCTGAGAAGAGAAAATATAACTTTTATTATTTTCCAGGCTTGTGATAAAAATCTCTCAGTGACAAAGAAAAATGGGGAATTCTCCTCGCTTCAACAGGAGCTGTACCGATGGCATCACCTCGCTTATTTATCATTCATGGTTACACCGCTGGCCCACATCATCACTGGTTTGACTGGCTGAAAGCAGAAGCGGAAGCATCGGGGATGACTGTCACCGTTCCAGCTCTGCCGGATTCATTAAACCCGGAAGATAACGCCTGGCAAGCTGCGATGAAGGAATGCACAGGAACCGTCGATGACCAGACCTGGTTTGTGGGTCACAGCCTGGGATGCATTACCATCCTGCGCTATCTGAACCAGCAGCCCGCCGGACAGAATGCGGCCGGGGTGATTATGGTGGCTGGCTTTAGCGAACCCTTATCAACGCTGCCAGAACTGAATGCGTTTATGTCCTCTCCTCTTGATGCCAGCCGTATTGTGCAACAGGTACCACAGCGTGCCGTTATTGCCTCTCTGAATGATGATATTGTGTATCCTGAACTCTCATTGCGTTTGAGCCAGCAGCTTAATGCCCCATTCTACGCCTTACCCGAGCACGGACACTTCCTCGCCCGTCACGGGATCACGGAACTTCCTCTGGTGATGCAGCTTCTTACCCGGTTCACAGAAAAGCAGCACTGATATTTCAGGCAACACTTCATTGAACGAACAAGCAACAGGCAATCGTTTGGCTGCCTGTTCTTTCACCTCAAAAAGCCGTAAATCGGGAAAGTTCCCTCAGCACTGCATCATTAATGTGATATTCATCACAATTTAATTGTTTTGAAATGAAACAGAATTTGACAACTGTGACAGATATCTATTTCCTAGTGCCCGGATAACGGCACACTGCCGCAACGTTGAGAATGGGAGCGTGCGTTACACACGTTAGCTTCCGGCATAATGCCCTTTTGATAACCGAACCTGTCCCTCACGCTGGCTGCTGAGGAGGGTCTATAAGCACGTGGTAATATAATGAACTATAAAATTATGATAGCTGGCGCACTGGCAGCGCTGTCTTATACCAGCATCTCTTTCGCAGAAACGAGCAGCAGCCCTGAGTATGTTTCTGACTGGTGGCACCAGAGCGTTAACGTCGTTGGCAGCTACCACACACGTTTCGGACCTCAGCTGAACAACGATTTATACCTGGAATATGAAGCGTTCGCGAAAAAAGACTGGTTCGATTTCTACGGTTATATTGACGTGCCTAAGTTCTTCGGTGCGGGTAACGGCAATGATAAAGGCGCATGGGATAACGGTTCTCCATTCTTCATGGAAATTGAACCACGTTTCTCTATTGATAAGCTGACTGGCACCAGCCTGGCTTTCGGTCCATTCAAAGAGTGGTACTTCGCTAACAACTATATCTACGATATGGGCGATAACCGCGCCAGCCGCCAGAATACCTGGTATATGGGCCTGGGTACCGACATCGATACCCACTCTGATATCGGCCTGTCACTGGACATTTATGCTAAATACCAGTGGGCGAACTACGGTGCAGCGAACGAAAACGAGTGGGATGGTTATCGTTTCAAAGTGAAATACTTTGTACCACTGACCACGCTGTGGGGCGGTAATCTGAGCTACATCAGCTTTACTAACTTTGACTGGGGTTCTGATCTCGGCGATAACTCTGCGCCAGCACGTACCAGCAACTCCATCGCTTCCAGCCATATTCTGTCACTGGGTTACGATCACTGGCACTACTCGTTCGTAGCGCGTTACTTCCATAACGGCGGACAGTGGAACGATGGTACAGAGCTGAACTTCGGCAACGGCCCGTTCAATGTGAAATCTAATGGCTTTGGTTACTACGTCGTCGTTGGCTACAACTTCTGATTACTGAAGTGTCGTTATCGGGAACTACCTGTTAATCAGGCATTGCCAGCAATGGCAATGCCTGATTAACAGGTAGTTCCCACATCACTTACCCAAACATCCGTTCCAGATAACGTTCCAGCGCCGCCCGGGAACTGAAACCGTGGGGAATGCCGTAGTGATCGTTTGAATCACCCGCCAGATACATGGGAAAACGGACATAGTGCTCACAAGTTTTCATCTCTGATGCTGGTTCCGCAATCGTCTGGCTTTTCTCCTTCAACGTTGGATGAATCACCAACGCGGTACGACCCATCCGAGCCTCGCGGTTCACATAAACATAATCTTCACCGCGGCTATAACCGTAACTTTTAGGCGTAACGGCATCCACCTCAAACCCCGCCTTTTCCAGTACGCGAGCTACCTCATCAGGTCGTAAATACATGCTTGTTCCTCTGTGTCTGCAAACCCCGCAACCTTACATCAGGCTACACAGTCTGTGCTTTCGGAATAATCCAGAAACGCAGGCCACAACTCAGTACCGAAACAACTCCAGCCCCCCGCCATTCCAGATACTCAGTCTCCGTTCCTGCTCACACCACGCGTTATGATTAACTCTAGCTGATTATGTACAAATCATATGGCTTGAGTTTTTTTATCACCGGCAAAGCCTTGCAGAACAAGGCATAAACACATTCGGCTCCCCCCAGGATGAAATTACTATATATTGTGTGGTTGAATTTAAAATAATCTATATCTAGTATTAACCCTGTCAAAAATACACAATATGCTGTCTCTGCTGTCGTTCCAGGCAGGCCATCATTATCGTAGCGGAATGAGGTTTACGCCCTGAAAAGCGCAGTTAGTTCACCACCAGAGGTAAATACGAATCATGCGTATTATTATTTACACAAAAAATAATTGTATCCAGTGCAATGCCACAAAAAACGCGCTGGACAAGAAAGGGCTGGATTATCAATTGATCAATCTTGATAGCGAGCCTGCCCATATCGCCATGCTTAAATCTCTCGGTTATCAACAGGTTCCTGTCGTCATGGCGGGACAGGAGCACTGGAGCGGTTTCCGCCCGGACAAAATCAGTGCTCTGACCACGGTATGAGGTGAACGCGATGAACACGCTGGTTTATTTCTCCAGCAAGTCGGAAAACACTCACCGTTTTGTGACGCGTTTACATCTTCCGGCGCTGCGCATCCCTGTGGAGAGCACGCAGCATCTGCAGGTCGATCAGCCGTATATCTTAGTTGTACCCAGCTATGGCGGCGGCACCAGCCGTGGCGCGGTACCAGGACAAGTGATTCAGTTTCTGAATGACATCCATAATCGTCAGCTTATTCGGGGTGTGATCGCTGCGGGCAACCGTAACTTCGGTGAGGCCTATTGCCTGGCTGGCGACATCATTGCGCGTAAATGCCAGGTTCCATATCTCTATCGCTTTGAGTTGATGGGAACCGCAGACGATATTGCTAACGTTTATCAGGGAGTAACCGAATTTTGGCAGAAACAGCAAGCATGTTTATAGCGGCCACAGCGGCCACCCCGGATTATCATGCCCTTAACGCGATGCTGAACTTATATGATGCTGAGGGCCACATTCAGTTTGAGAAAGATCATGAGGCCACACGCCAGTATTTTATCCAGCATGTGATCCCAAACAGCGTGCAGTTTGCCTCGATAGCAGAACGCCTGCAGTATCTGGTGGCAGAAGGCTATTATGAAGCTGAAGTGCTGAACGCTTACCCTTTTGAGTTTGTCTGCGATCTGTTTGAGCAGGCTTATTCCCGTCGTTTTCGTTTTCAAACGTTCCTCGGAGCCTGGAAGTTCTATACCAGCTACACACTGAAAACCTTTGATGGTCAACGTTACCTTGAAGGTTTTACTGAGCGTGTCTGCATGGTGGCACTGACGCTGGCACAAGGCGACCAGGCACTGGCGCTGGCATTAAGTGATGAAATACTCACCGGGCGTTTCCAGCCTGCGACGCCAACCTTTCTTAACTGCGGTAAGCAGCAACGCGGCGAGCTGGTTTCCTGCTTCCTGCTACGTATTGAAGATAATATGGAGTCGATTGGCCGGGCAGTGAATTCGGCTTTACAGCTTTCCAAACGTGGCGGCGGAGTGGCTTTTCTGCTCTCCAATTTGCGTGAAGCCGGTGCCCCCATTAAACGCATTGAGAATCAATCTTCTGGCGTGATCCCGGTGATGAAAATGCTGGAAGATGCTTTCTCTTATGCGAATCAGTTGGGAGCACGTCAGGGAGCCGGGGCAGTCTATCTTCATGCTCATCACCCGGACATTCTGCGTTTTCTGGACACTCGCCGTGAAAATGCGGATGAGAAGATCCGCATCAAAACCTTGTCACTGGGCGTGGTGATCCCGGATGTTACCTTCCGGCTGGCAAAAGAGAATCAGCCCATGGCGCTGTTCTCACCCTATGATGTGGAACGTATTTACGGTCTGCCCTTTGCTGATATCAGCATCAGCGAAAAATACGATGAGATGCTGGCAGATAACCGTATTCACCGGACCTTTATCCATCCTCGCGAATTCTTCCAGACACTGGCTGAAATCCAGTTTGAATCGGGTTACCCGTATCTGATGTTTGAAGATACGGTCAACCGCGCTAACCCCATTCACGGGCGGATTAATATGAGTAATCTGTGCTCAGAGATCTTACAGGTGAATACCCCCACTGAGTACAACGACGACCTCAGTTATCGCCGAATTGGCCGCGATATCTCCTGTAATTTGGGTTCACTGAATATTGCTCATACGATGGACTCACCCGATCTTGCCCGCTCTGTTGAAATTGCGATCCGTGGCCTGACAGCCGTCTCGGATCAAAGCCATATTCATTCTGTCCCTTCTGTTGAACAGGGGAATGCACAATCACATGCTATCGGTCTGGGGCAGATGAATCTGCACGGTTATCTGGCGCGGGAAAAGATCCATTATGGCAGTGAAGAGGGGCTGGATTTCACCAATATCTATTTTTACACCATCACCTATCACGCTTTACGGACATCCCATTTGCTGGCTCGTGAACGCGGTACCCCATTTGGCGGATTTGCCCAGTCACGTTACGCCAGCGGGGAATACTTCGATCAATACACACAGCAAAGCTGGCAACCACGTACCGCTCGCGTGGCAGCGTTGTTTGCCGATGCGGGCATTGCCATTCCCACTCAGGAACAGTGGCAGGCATTAAAAGCCGCAGTCATGAAAGACGGGTTATATAACCAGAATTTACAGGCGATTCCGCCGACAGGTTCTATCTCGTATATCAATCATGCAACTTCCAGTATCCATCCGATTGTGTCGCGTATTGAGATCCGTAAAGAGGGCAAAACCGGGCGTGTTTACTACCCCGCTCCCTTTATGACTAATGATAATCAGGACTACTACCGCGATGCTTACGATATCGGGCCGGAAGCAATTATTGATACCTATGCCGAAGCCACGCGTCACGTTGATCAGGGATTGTCACTCACACTGTTCTTCCGCGATACCGCCACCACTCGCGATATCAATAAAGCGCAGATTTATGCCTGGAAGAAAGGAATCAAGACGCTGTACTACATCCGTCTGCGTCAGATGGCGCTACAGGGAACGGAAGTGGAAGGCTGTGTCTCCTGTTCGTTGTAAATCCTCATTTCGTGGGCTGGCCAGGCCAGCCCCCTCTCTCTGCGTGTCAACTCAGGACAATGACATCACGATGAAACTCAAAAAAATTCATGCCATTAACTGGAATAAAATCGAAGATGATAAGGATCTGGAAGTCTGGAACCGTTTGACCAGTAACTTCTGGTTACCGGAGAAGGTTCCTCTGTCGAATGATATTCCGGCATGGAACAGCTTAACGCCAGAAGAGCAGCAACTGACTATCCGCGTATTCACTGGTCTGACTCTGCTGGATACCATTCAGAATACGCTGGGGGCACCTGCACTCATGGCTGATGCTCTGACGCCGCATGAAGAAGCCGTGATGTCGAATATCAGCTTTATGGAAGCGGTACATGCTCGTTCTTACAGTTCGATCTTCTCAACGCTGTGCCACACCAGTGATATTGATGCGGCCTATGCCTGGAGTGAGGAGAATCAAGCCCTGCAACGCAAAGCCGATATTATCCTGCAGTACTATTACGCGGATGATCCGCTGAAAAAGAAAATCGCCAGTGTGTTCCTTGAATCGTTTCTGTTCTACTCCGGCTTCTATTTACCGATGTACTGGTCAAGCCGGGGCAAACTGACAAATACTGCCGATTTGATCCGTTTGATTATCAAAGATGAAGCCGTCCACGGCTATTACATTGGCTACAAATATCAGAAAGCACTGGAAAATCAGAGCATTGAACGCAAAAAAGCATTGCAACAATTTGCCATTGAGCTGCTTATGGCGCTGTATGAGAATGAACTGGAATATACCGAGACGTTGTATCAGGGCGTGGGCTGGCAGGAAGATGTGAAAAAATTCCTGCACTACAATGCCAATAAGGCACTGATGAATCTGGGTTATGAAGCGTTGTTCCCAGCAACAATGACCGATGTGAATCCGGCGATCCTGTCAGCATTGTCACCGAATGCTGATGAAAACCACGATTTCTTCTCTGGTTCTGGTTCATCTTATGTGATGGGCACCGCGGTGGATACCGAAGACGAAGACTGGGATTTTTAACGTAAGAGCAAGACGTTTTCACCTTGTATGTTAATCACGCTGCCGCTATTCGGGGAAATACCAGCAGCGTGATTCACCACGATTAATCTGCCTGACGACGTAGCAGTTTAAAAGCGGCAAACAGGAACACAATCCACACCGGTAACAACAGTGCAGAAACACGCATCTCATTGATGGTGCACATCAGGCCCAGAATCATCAGCATAAACGCAATACACAGATAATTTCCGAACGGATAGAACAGCGCTTTAAAGTGTGTTTCGTGCCCTTTATGCCGCATCGCACTGCGGAACTTAAGGTGTGCCAGCGAGATCATGATCCAGTTAAGTAGCAGTGTCGCCACTACCAGCGCCATCAGCAGGCTGAAGGCATCGTGCGGCAGTAAATAATTGAGTACCACCACCAGAGATGTTATCCCTCCGGACAGCAGTAATGAATTGACCGGTACCCCGCCACGGCTGACCTTCGCCAGATATCCGGGCGCATTACGCTGCACAGACAATCCAAACAACATACGGCTGTTGGAATACACGCCACTGTTATACACCGACAGCGAAGCCACAAGGATGACAAAGTTCAGCGCCGAGGCCACCACATTGCTGTTCAGCTCATGGAAAATCATCACGAATGGGCTGCTGTCAGACTTAATTTCCAGCCATGGGTAAAGTGACAACAGCACCACCAGCGAACCAATATAGAACAGCAAAATACGATAAACGACCTGATTAACGGCTTTAGGGATCGTGGTTTGCGGCGAGCGGGCTTCCGCAGCGGTAATCCCTATCAGCTCCAGACCACCGAAGGAGAACATAATCACTGCCAGCGACAAAATCAGCCCATGCCAGCCGGTCGCGAAGAAACCACCGTGCTGCCAAAGGTTGTTGATAGTGGCTCGTTCGCCACCGTGACCAGAAACCAGCAGCCAGATACCGAAGCCAATCATACCAACAATCGCCAGTACCTTAATTAAGGCAAACCAGAACTCCATCTCGCCGTACAGACGAACATTCACCAGATTCGCGGCATTAATCACCACAAAGAACAGCGCAACCCATATCCAGGTTGGCACTTCCGGGAACCAGAACTGCATATAGATGCCGCCTGCGGTCAACTCCGCCATACCGACCAGCACAAACATCACCCAGTAGTTCCAGCCAGACAGGAAACCAGCGAACGGTCCCCAGTATTTATAGGCAAAATGGGAAAATGAACCAGAAACTGGCTCTTCAACCACCATTTCACCGAGCTGGCGCATAATCAGGAATGCGATCATTCCCGCGATACCGTAGCCCAGAAGAACGGCCGGGCCAGCCATTTGAATCGCCGGGCCAATGCCAAGAAACAGTCCCGTGCCGATAGCCCCACCCAGCGCAATCAGCTGAATATGGCGATTTTGCAAACCGCGTTTTAATTGCTGACCATCTGCTGGTCCGGCCTCCTGGCTCCGCGCTTCTGACGCGATTGACGTGTTTTTCACGCCTTACTCCTGTGTTTTGGATTAAAGGGGCTCTTTTTAACACTTGAGACAGGCTGTAGCAAGAAAGGACAACGCAAATTGATATATCTTTATGCGAAAACAATCTATCCATGCCATTATCAAATTAATGTTTAAAAATAGACATTCGTCACAAAAAACAAAATTAACACCCTCACTGTCATTTTAATTACACCTTTTCCTTGTTCTGATTTCCCACTCATTATTCCCCTGCGGAGAATGTATATTCATTCAATAATAAGAATTATCTTATTAAAAATACACTTTTTTCATCATGGATTAATCTGGCGCAATCCCTTATCAGCACTGGAGTTATTCACAATTTTAATCACATTCAAAAATTTATCAGCCTGATATTCAGGGTTGTCTCAGACTCTCAATGTGTTACGGTAGAAACCACACCTATTTCAACCATAAGAAGAAATGCGAAAAGATAATTAATCAACCAAGGGCGTTGTTCGTTAATGACAATTAAACTTGAAGTAAAAAATATCTATAAGATATTCGGGGAAAACCCAAACCGGGCGTTCAAATATATTGAAAGAGGACTCAGTAAAGAGGAATTACTGGAAAAGACCGGGTTATCTCTTGGCGTGAAAGACGCCAGTCTGGCCATTGAAGAAGGCGAGATATTCGTGATCATGGGGCTGTCTGGCTCAGGTAAGTCCACCATGGTTCGCCTTCTCAATCGTCTGATTGAACCCACTCGTGGCCAGGTCATTATTGATGGTGAGGATATTGCAAAAATATCTGATGATAAATTACGTGATGTCAGGCGAAATAAAATCAGCATGGTATTTCAGTCATTTGCCCTGATGCCACACATGACCGTATTAAATAACGCTGCTTTTGGCATGGAATTAGCTGGCATTGCATTACAGGAGCGGCAGGAAAAAGCGCTGGATGCATTACGTCAGGTAGGGTTAGAGAATTATGCTCATGCTTATCCTGATGAACTTTCCGGGGGAATGCGTCAGCGTGTTGGATTAGCCCGGGCGCTGGCTATCAATCCCGATATATTATTAATGGATGAAGCCTTCTCGGCTCTCGATCCATTAATTCGTACAGAAATGCAGGATGAATTGATAAAGCTGCAATCACAACACCAGAGAACCATTGTATTTATTTCTCATGATCTGGATGAAGCGATGCGTATTGGCGATCGTATTGCCATTATGCAAGGCGGTGAAGTGGTGCAGGTCGGCACTCCAGATGAAATTCTGAATAATCCAGCCAATGATTATGTGCGTACCTTCTTCCGTGGCGTCAATATCAGCCAGGTCTTCAGCGCCAAAGATATTGCCCGTCGTAATGCCACTGCCCTGCTTCGCCAGGCCCCAGGATTTGGTCCACGCTCTGCCATTAAGCTGTTGCAGGATAACGATCGGGAATATGGCTATGTGCTGGCAAAAGAAAAGTTCATTGGAGTGGTGTCCACCGACTCCCTGAAAACCGCGCTGGCTGAGGGCGCAGGACTGGAGCAGGCATTGTTAGCACAGCCCGCTGCTATGTCAGGCGATACTTCGCTGGGCGATCTGCTGTCACATGTAGCTCTGGCTCCCTGTGCAGTCCCTATCATCAATGAACAGGGTCACTACCTCGGTATTATTTCCAAAGGAATGTTATTACAGGCACTGGATCGTGATGGAGGTCAGCCATGAGTGAACAAACCAATGATCCGTGGAATACTGCTACCAGCACGGCAGAAAACAACAACACCGGAAACAACGCGCAGAGCACTGGCACAAATAGCCATACCGATACAGGCAGCCACCATAGCACTGAGGCAAATTCAGACGGTGGTAGTGATGCCTGGGGAAGCAATAATACGGATGCAGGTTCCGGTAATGGAGCGGATGCCTGGGGCGCAACACCGGATGCGAGCCATGCAACGACAAGCGGTGGTGACTGGCTTAACAGCGCTCCTGCCCCGCAACCAGAGCACTTCAATATTCTTGACCCTTTTCATAAAACCCTGATCCCCCTGGATCACTGGATTACCAATGGGATCGACTGGGTGGTGACGCATTTCCGCCCTCTGTTTCAGGGGATCCGCCTGCCGGTGGATTATATTCTTAACCTCTTCCAGCAATGTCTGACCGGATTACCACCGCTGGTGGCAATTGTCCTCTTTGCTTTGATAGCCTGGCAGATGTCGGGATTGGGCATGGGGATTGCCACGCTGATTTCTCTGGTAGTTATTGGTGCTATCGGGGCCTGGTCGCAGGCGATGATCACTCTGGCGCTGGTGCTGACCGCACTGCTGTTTTGTGTGGTCATTGGCCTTCCTTTAGGGATCTGGCTGGCTCGTAGTGATCGGGCAGCCAAAATCATTCGGCCATTACTTGATGCGATGCAAACCACCCCGGCATTTGTCTATCTGGTGCCTATCGTTATGTTGTTTGGTATCGGTAATGTGCCTGGCGTCGTCGTCACCATTATCTTTGCCCTGCCACCGGTTGTGCGTCTGACGATTCTGGGGATTAAGCAAGTACCAGCCGATTTGATTGAGGCTTCGGAATCATTTGGTGCCAGCCCACGCCAGATGCTGTTTAAGGTGCAGTTACCACTGGCGATGCCGACCATTATGGCCGGGATTAATCAGACATTAATGCTGGCTCTGTCGATGGTGGTTATCGCGTCGATGATTGCTGTTGGTGGTCTGGGGCAGATGGTACTGCGCGGGATTGGCCGCCTTGATATGGGGCTGGCCAGTGTTGGGGGCGTTGGCATTGTTATTCTGGCCATTATTCTCGACCGGCTTACACAGTCACTGGGGCGGGATACCCGCAGCCGGGGAAATCGTCGCTGGTATACCACAGGTCCACTGGGTCTGCTGACCCGTCCATTCACTAAATAAAGGGGCTGGTGGCGCATCAGCGCCACCCTTCACCTCTGAATGACTTAATCACCATAAGGAGTCGCTATGCGTAAAATCGCACTGCTTGCTGCCACATTAATATCGCTGGCTGCCGTTCAGGTTTCAGCAGCCGACCTGCCAGGTAAAGGCATCACCGTTAAACCCGTACAGAGCACCATCAGCGAGGAAACGTTCCAGACATTGCTGGTCAGCCGCGCCTTGGAAAAACTGGGTTATACCGTCGATAACATTAGCGAGGTGGATTACAACGTCGGTTATACCTCTATCGCCTCCGGCGATGCCACGTTTACTGCTGTAAACTGGCAACCTCTGCATGACGATATGTATAAAGCTGCCGGTGGCGATGCAAAATTCTACCGTGTGGGCACGTATGTACAGGGAGCAGCCCAGGGCTATCTGATCGATAAGAAGACCGCCACCGAGTAC
>Ga0157366_1000103_pt1 | contig 45564 bp, 40 predicted proteins | sample AttbisABBM1_FD_113149 | JGI IMG/M metagenome (GOLD analysis project Ga0157366, IMG submission 113149) | Fungus gardens microbial communities from leaf cutter ant in Botucatu, State of São Paulo, Brazil - Atta bisphaerica ABBM1 | ecosystem: Host-associated > Fungi > Mycelium > Unclassified ...
CCACTTCCAGGTGCAGCGCGAAGACGACGGCGTCGGCGTGGAAGTGGCGTTGCAGTGGAACGATGGCTTCCAGGAAAATATTTACTGCTTCACCAATAACATTCCACAACGTGATGGCGGTACGCACCTGGCGGGCTTCCGTGCGGCAATGACCCGTACACTGAATGCCTATATGGATAAAGAAGGCTACAGCAAGAAAGCGAAAGTCAGTGCGACTGGCGACGATGCCCGTGAAGGTCTGATTGCTGTTGTCTCGGTTAAAGTACCGGACCCGAAGTTCTCTTCACAGACCAAAGACAAACTGGTTTCTTCAGAAGTGAAATCTGCGGTTGAGCAGCAGATGAATGAACTGCTAAGTGAATACCTGCTGGAAAATCCAGGGGATGCGAAAACGGTTGTGGGCAAAATTATTGATGCTGCCCGTGCCCGTGAAGCTGCACGCCGTGCGCGTGAAATGACCCGCCGTAAAGGTGCGCTGGATCTGGCTGGCCTGCCAGGTAAACTGGCTGACTGCCAGGAGCGCGATCCGGCGCTGTCTGAAATTTACCTGGTGGAAGGGGACTCTGCGGGCGGTTCCGCCAAGCAGGGCCGTAACCGTAAAAACCAGGCGATCCTGCCGCTGAAAGGTAAAATCCTTAACGTAGAGAAAGCGCGTTTCGACAAAATGCTTTCTTCACAGGAAGTTGCCACACTGATCACCGCGCTGGGTTGCGGCATTGGCCGTGATGAATATAACCCGGATAAATTGCGTTATCACAGCATCATCATCATGACCGATGCTGATGTCGATGGTTCGCATATCCGTACTCTGCTGCTGACTTTCTTCTATCGTCAGATGCCAGAAATCGTCGAGCGTGGTCACGTCTATATTGCTCAGCCGCCACTGTATAAAGTGAAAAAGGGCAAGCAGGAACAGTACATCAAAGACGATGAAGCGATGGACCAGTACCAGATCGCTATCGCTCTGGATGGTGCCACACTGCATACTAATGCCAGCGCGCCAGCACTGGGTGGTGAACCGCTGGAATCACTGGTGGCTGAATTTAACAGCACACGTAAGATGATTAAGCGTATGGAACGCCGCTACCCGGTGGCACTGCTGAATGCGTTGATTTATAACCCAACACTGAGCGATCTGACAGCCGAAGCGACAGTACAGAGCTGGCTGAACGAACTGGTTACCGGGCTGAACGACAAAGAACAGCACGGCAGTAGCTATGCGGGCGTGGTACGTGAAAACCGCGAACTGCATATCTTTGAGCCCGTCCTGCGTGTGCGTACACACGGTGTGGATACGGATTATCCGCTGGATAGCGAGTTTATCCAGGGTGGTGAGTACCGTAAGATTTGTGCTCTGGGTGAGAAACTTCGCGGCCTGATCGAAGAAGATGCGTACATTGAACGCGGTGAACGCCGTCAACCCGTTGCCAGTTTCGAACAGGCAATAGACTGGCTGGTGAAAGAGTCTCGTCGTGGTCTGTCTGTACAGCGTTATAAAGGCCTGGGTGAAATGAACCCTGAGCAGCTGTGGGAAACCACCATGGATCCGGACAGCCGTCGTATGATGCGTGTGACGGTGAAAGATGCTATCGCAGCGGATCAGCTGTTTACGACTTTGATGGGTGATGCGGTTGAACCTCGTCGTGCCTTTATCGAAGAAAATGCCCTGAAAGCGGCGAATATCGATATCTAAGCAGTGATTATCAGGGATAACCAGTTCTTCGGTTATCCCTGTATTTTATCTTTTTCTCTTCCGTTTTATCCCACCTCTTATTTCTCTTTTGCTTGTGCCATACCGTAACAACACCTCTTTCTCTGCCATGATCCACTTGTGTCCGCTCAGTCTCCTGTGGAGTTCATTAGCTGAATCGCGCTAGCATGGGAAAAACTGTGACGAATGAGGCTGACATGGCGATTAAACTGATTGCGATTGATATCGATGGAACGCTGCTTAATCCGCAGCATGAAGTGACTCCACGCGTAAAGGCAGCAATAGAAGCCGCTCGTGATAAAGGGGTAGCTGTGGTACTGGCAACCGGGCGGCCTTTTATCGGTGTTCAGCGTTATCTGCACGAACTGGGGCTGGAGAAAGAAGGGCAATTCTGTGTCACCAATAATGGTGCGCTGGTGCAGAAGGCAGACAGCGGTGAATGCGTGGCTGAAGTGACGGTCAGTTTTGCGGATTATCTCTATTATGAGCAATTGTCGCGCGAGCTTGGTGTTAAATTCCAGGCAATGACCCGCACCCATTTGTACACCGCCAATAAAGATATTAGTCGTTTTACCATCCATGAAGTCAGTCTGACTGGCATGCCATTGCGTTATCGTGCAGTGGAAGAGATGGATCCCTCCCTGCAATTTCCCAAAATTATGATGATCGATGAGCCGGAGCTGTTAGATGCTGCAATTGCCCGTCTTCCGGCGGAAGCCTGGGAACGTAACACTATCCTTAAAAGTGCACCTTACTTCCTGGAAATTCTCAATAAAGAGGTGAATAAGGGCACAGGGGTTAAATTACTGGCGGAGCGTCTGGGCTTACAGGCAGACGAAGTGATGGCGATGGGTGATCAGGAAAATGACCTGGCGATGATCGAATTTGCGGGTACGGGTGTGGCGATGGGTAATAGCATCGATTCGGTGAAGGCGGCAGCGCAGTTTGTCACCAAATCCAACCAGGAAGATGGTGTGGCATACGCGATTGAGCAGTTCGTTCTGTAAACAGGAGCCTCCGATGAGTGAGAAGCAGATCACTTTTGCCCCCAGACACCATCAACTGACGAATATTAATGTCTGGACGGCAGACAGCCAGTGGCTGGTTTACGATGTACGTCCTTCCGGGGCGTCATTTACCGGGCTGACCATTGAACGGGTGAATGTTAACAGCGGTGCTGTTGAAGTATTGTACCAGGCCCGTGATGGTGCGCATGTCGGTGTGGTCACGGTAAGCCCGGACCTGCCATCACGCTATGTCTGTATTCATGGCCCGGAACACCCCGACAGTCAGTGGCACTATGATTTTCACCATCGCCGTGGCGTGATTATTCAGAACGGTATCGCCGAAAATCTGGATGCCTGCGATATCACCCCGCCTTTTACGGCGGGCGCATTGCGTGGAGGTTCCCATGTGCATGTGTTCAGTCCGGATGGCAGCCGCCTGAGTTTTACCTATAACGATCATGTGATGCATGAGTGGGATACGGCACAGGATCTGCGCAATGTGGGTGTTGCAGTACCATTGCATGCGGTTTGCCCACCGAAACAGAATCCGCGTGAATATGATGGCAGCCACTATTGTGTGCTGGTCAGCCGGACAACGGCGACACCACAACCGGGCAGCGATGAGATCAATCGTGCTTATGAAGAGGGATGGGTGGGTGTGCGCGGTTATCAGCGTGGAGAGCTGCGGCAGCGCTGGGCGTTAGCGTTTATTGGCGATACGCTGACTGAACACGGTGAGAAGGTGCCAGAAGTGTTTATTGTCGATCTGCCGGAAGAAAATACCGCTTTTGCTGTGGCGGGAGAGATGCCATTGCAGGGCACATCAACTCGCCTTCCTGCTCCGCCTCTGGGTGTACAGCAGCGTCGCCTGACATTTACCCATCAACGCCGTTATCCAGGTGTGGTCAACCAACCTCGTCACTGGATGCGCAGTTCCCCGGATGGCAGTGCTATTGCTTTTTTGATGAAAGATGATGCGGGTGTGGTGCAACTCTGGACGATATCACCACTGGGTGGAGAGCCACAGCAGATAACGCGTGCAGAAAGTGATATTCAGTCTGCATTTAGCTGGCATCCTGACGGTCAGCATCTGGCTTTTATCTGCGATAACAGTGTGATGATCTGTACGCTGGCAACGGGTGAGCTGCGCCGTATTACACCACGCAGTGAGGTTGCCCCTTCAGCCGATGCTGTCGTTATTTCTCCTGACGGGCGGCAGGTTGCCTGTCTGCGTGAGTATGACGGCTATCAGCAGATTTGTATTGCGACGGTGTAGCTTCCATCGGGGCCGCTTGTGACAGACTTGCGTCGGTCTGGTTTTGCTGCTCGCTACGGAGGACGCGTGCGCGTGGCGAGTCGGTATCATCAGCCCGATAATAATCCCAGGGCAGCAACAATGTGTCCAGAATGGCTGAAAATGGCAAATCGATAGCGGCCAGTGGCTTCATCACCCAGCTACTGTCTTTATCTGTCAGCACGTTACTGCTGGCCCGGGTCCCAGGGTAGTAACCCTGGTTTGGGCCTGTGTGTGTCATCACGCTGGAGCAACCGCTGGTGGCGCTCAGAGAAATACAAGTTAACAATCCTGCAACCTTACACTTCTGTAATACGTTCATTATTTTTTTCCCTTCCCTTGAAAGCGCCGTGAATGTCACCATCTTATTGTTACGGTCAGTAAAGTGCCTGCGCCGACAGGGCAGTACTTTCTGAACCCGCGACCTGTCCATTGTGGAAGGTCGATATGTGACTTACTCGCTGAAAATCAGGAGCTTATACATGCGTAATTTTGACCTTGCCCCACTATATCGTTCATCCATTGGTTTTGACCGTCTGATCAACCTGCTGGAATCCAACCAGAACCAGGGTAACAATGGCGGCTACCCACCCTACAACGTGGAGCTGGTTGCTGAAAACAATTATCGTATTACGATTGCCGTGGCAGGTTTTGCGGAAAGTGAACTGGAGATCACCTCCCACGACAATTTACTGATCGTTCGCGGTTCGCACCCTGAAGAGCAGGAACAGCGAACTTATCTGTACCAGGGGATCGCGGAGCGCAACTTTGAGCGTAAATTCCAGTTAGCAGAACATGTACATGTTCGTAATGCTCGCCTGGAAAATGGCTTACTCTATATCGACCTTGAACGTGTCGTACCAGAAGCGAATAAGCCACGCCGCATTGAAATCCTGAAATAATTCCCTGCCAGGGCCGCCAACGGGTGGCCCTCTGTATTTATCCTTCGCGATATGCCCGTTCAAGCTCTTCTGCCAGAATTGCCACACCTTGTTCTATGACTTTACTGTCTGGCACATAATTCATACGCATACATTGATGTGTATGTGGCCAGGCTTCCGCCAGCCCCGGGAAGAAGAAATGGCCTGGCACCATTAATACACCGCGCTGCTTCAGTCGCTGATATAACTCTTCGGTAGTGATCGGCAAATTCTGGAACCATAACCAGAGGAAAATTGCCCCTTCTGGCTTATGAATCAGGCAGCGATTTTCCGGTAAGTAACGACGAATGACCATGATAGCTTGCTGAACGCGCTGCTGATAAAACGGTTTAATCACCTCTTCTGACAATCGCAATAAATCACCACGCTGGATCATTTCATGAGCTATTGCCGGGCCAATACTACCCGGTGCCAGGCTGATAATGCCGTTCATATTACGGATCGCGGCAATCACCTTTTTGTCAGCAATAATGATACCGCAACGTGCTCCTGGCAGCCCCAGTTTGGAGAGGCTCATACACAGGATGATGTTTGGGTTCCACAGTGGGCGAGCTTCGTTGAAAATAATACCGGGGAAAGGGACGCCGTAAGCATTATCGATCAACAGCGGGATATCATGCTGCTGTGCCAGTGCATCCAGCTTCAGCAACTCCTCGTCAGTGATGACATTGCCGGTTGGATTGGTTGGCCGGGAAACACAGATCAGGCCAGTATCATCACTGATTTGCAGACGTTCAAAATCCACGTGATATTTGAACTGACCTTCCGGCAGCATTGCAATATCAGGGCGAACAGAGACAAATAAATCGTCATCCAGCCCGGCATCAGCATATCCCAGATATTCGGGAGCCAGAGGAAAGAGTACGTGCTTTTTCTTCCCATCAGCGCGTTGACCCGCATACAGGTTGAACAGATAGAAGAAGGCACTTTGACTGCCATTCGTCAGTGCAATATTTTCTGCTGAAATCTGCCAGCCCAGTTGTTCACGCAGCATATCGGCCAGTGAATTCAACAGGGTATTTTTACCTTGCGGGCCATCATAATTGCACAGTGATTCGGTTAATTTTCCGTCATCATGCATCTGCTGCAAAAGCTGGTGAAAATAATCATTCATTGCCGGGATTTGCGCGGGATTACCGCCCCCCAGCATGACTGTGCCTGGTGTACGTAAGCCTTCACCCATATCTTCCATCAGGCGGGTTATACCTGAATGGCGTGTAAATTTATCGCCAAATGCTGAGAAACTCATATCCTGTTTATCACTCGCTATGCACCAAGACAGATCACCTTAACGCTGGGAGTGGTGTGATGCAACGCCATCACACAGAATCGTGATTGCCATTACCCGCTGACTACAATTCGTACAGGGATACAGGGAACTTATTGAACGGAGCGCTCACTGATTCACTGCGTTCAAGCGAATATTTCACTACTCCATTACCGTTCAATCAAAGGAGTTTCTACTATGCACGGAAATTATCGCTACGGTATGCCGCCAGCGGGTAGCAATCCGTTGCCATCATCTACCCCTGCTCAACCGGCCAATACCCGCTATCAGCAGCCTGCTGCTGCGCCACGAGCCGGCGTGGTTTTTATGCCAACACAACAACCTTATCCAGGGCCATCTCGCGGGCAACCTGTTCAGCATTTACCTGCGCCTGCAGGTCCCCGGCTTAAATCGATTCCATTGCCTGAGGAAGGGCGTTCCGGTGCGATCCAGCATACTGCGCTGGATGTACGGGGGAATGATGTGGCGGCAACACAACGAGAATCACGCTGGGCAGTACAGCTATGGAGCCATCTGAGTCCTGCACAGTGCAACCTCTTTGTTACCCAGTTGCATCAGATGATCAAATCGGTCCGTGCCTGTGAGCATCAGTTTAATAACATTACCGCTGGGGTTGGTATGGATAAGGCTGCTTCAGCTTCGCTCTTTCAGGGTTTCAGAAAAGCCGGGGAGCTGGAATGGCACCTCAAAAAGTGGGCGAAAAACGGAGAAAACAGCGTCGCATTAGCCAATCGGGTACAGAGCTCCATTAAGCAGACTATCGATCTCCTGGGTACAGCAATGAAGTATTACACTCCCGGGCTGTATAAAGCATTACGCCATCAGCCGGTATTTACCGATCGGGGCCGACAGTCGATTCCTGGGGAGCTCAGGCGACGTGACAGCTATGAAAATCGTCATGCGGGGATTGCGGATACGGAGAACAGGCGTCCATCCACAGAAAATTTTTTCCGACACAACATTACTCATGCTAAATCCAGTAGTATCCGTCAGCGAGGCTCACAGACGGCACAACGTTTTCAGGATAGTGGTACACCGTTTATTGCCGGCGCGTCTGGTACTGCACAATTTATTATCCATCATATGGAACTCCCCGGTCCTTATTCGGGGGCCACTCCGCAGGAGCGACAGGCACGCGAAGCGTTGCTGGTGATGCATGCGGCGCTAATGACCTTATCAGGGCATCATAGTGTGATGGAGTCGCTGATTGTTGGCAGAAATTTGGGGTATTTTGCCGATTTGCCTGATCCACTACAGGGCAGAGATGGGTATCGAAACTGTATGCGGGCACTGGATGGACGCCTGAGAAGTATGGGGCTGGATGCGGGGGTAAAACTGCGTTCCTGAGTACAGGCAGAGAGATTAATCACTCTGCCCGCATGAAGGTTGGGCAGAGGGAGATCTTATTGATCTGCAGTATTATTTTTCCTGCAGCACCTGCGGATTCACGCAGTTTTTCTCGATCTTGCCAGCCAGTGCGGCAATCAGGTTATCCACGGCATCCCGTGCCATACCATAACGGGTTTCATGGGTTGCAGAACCAATATGCGGCAGTGCTACAACGTTTGGCATCTTCAGCAGTTCAGAGTCTACTGGCAGAGGTTCCTGCTCAAAGACATCCAGCCCTGCAGCATGGATAGTACCATCTTTCAGTGCGGCAATCAGTGCCTGTTCATCAACGACCGGGCCTCGCCCTGCATTGATCAGTACCGCGCTGGATTTCATTTTCGCCAGCTGTTCACGACCAATCAGATGATGTGTTTCTGCTGTCAGCGGCAGGCTGATGCAGAGGAAATCAGACTCTGCCAGCAGCGTATCAAGATCGCAGTATTGCGCGTTGAAACGTTCTTCTGCTTCCTGATGATGTTTACGGGCGTTATAGAGGATCGGCATATTGAAACCGAGGTGGGCACGCTGTGCCAGCGCCAGGCCAATACGACCCATCCCCAGGATACCCAGTTTTTTATGGTGCACATCAATACCGAACCAGTCTGGTCCAATATTTTTTTGCCATTCACCCGCTTTCACGCGTTCAGCCACTTCCACTACCCGGCGGGCACTGCTCAGTACCAGCGCCATCATGGTATCTGCCACTGTTTCGGTTAACACAGTTGGAGTGTGCATCAATACAATGTTGCGCGCGTTCAGTGCTGCCATATCAAAGTTGTCATAGCCAACAGAGACGGTGGAGGCGGCACGTAACCTGGGTGCATGCTGTAAAAATGCGGCATCAACTTTGCCACCGGAACCGAGGATCCCTTCTGCTTCACGGAATACGTCCGCGTGAGTGGCGATATTCTCCGGGGTTAAGCCGTTGATTTCGGTCACGCTGAAATGTGCGTCCAGCCGTGTGCGAAGATCTTCAGGTAGTGACTTATATAGCACCACAGACGGTTTCATTCGGTTCTCCCTGTTTATGACATGGAAAACGGGCCGTATTGACCCGTTTAGATGATTAAGCGTGTTTTGCATCATCAGGCAGCGACTGCCGTTCCTGCGACGGTTTGACGATCAGCGTCAGCCATACCGATAACAGTAATGCACCACCCATAAAGATATAGGATGCTGACGGATTACCCGTCGCGCCATTCAGGTATCCCACGACCCAGGAGCCAAGGAATGAACCCAGTGCACCCATTGAGTTGATCAGAGCCATGGCGCCACCGGCAACGTTGCGTGGCAGCATTTCGGTGATGATGGCAAAGAAGGGACCATACGGTGCATACATTGATGCGCCAGCAATCACCAGCAATGCATAAGATAACCAGAAATTGTTTGCACCTGCCAGATATGAACCTAAAAATGCCAGTGCACCAATCAGCAGCAGTGGCCAGACAAACAGTTTACGGTTCTGAAGTTTATCAGAAGCCCAGGAGACGACAATCATTGCAATGGTTGCGGCCAGATAAGGGACAGATGATAACCAGCCTGCTTCAACAATACCTATTTGTGAGCTGTTACGCAGGATAGAGGGTAACCACAGAACGAAACCGTATACACCAATGCTCCAGGTAAAATATTGTGCACACAGCAGGATCACATTACGTGATTTGAAGGCTTCCCGGTAGTTACGTACCGCTTTCAAACTCGCCTGTTCTTTTTCCAGTTGAGCCTGAAGTGCCGCTTTCTCTGTATTACTCAGCCACTTCACCTGAGAAGGTTTATCCTTCACCAGCATCCACCAGGCAAATGCCCAGATCACTGCCGGGAATCCCTCAAAAATAAACATTTCACGCCATCCGAAAGCATTAACCAGATAACCGGAAATGACTGACATCCATAAAACTGTCACTGGGTTTCCGAGGATCAGGAAGGTGTTGGCTCGTGAACGCTCAGACTTCGTAAACCAGTTACTGATATAAATCAGCATGGCAGGCATCACGGCGGCTTCCACTACCCCAAGCATAAAACGAATGACCGACAGCATCGGGATATTGCTAACCATACCGGTTAATGAAGCACAACCGCCCCACAGGATCAGGCACCAGAACACCAGTTTTTTTACGCTACGGCGTTCGGCATAGACGGCGCCTGGGATCTGAAAGAAGAAATACCCCAGGAAGAACAGGGCACCAAGCAGGGAAGAGATGCCTTTGGTGATCCCCAGGTCTTCATTAATCCCTGCCGCGGAAGCAAAACCGAAGTTTGCCCGGTCCAGGTACGCCAGGCTGTAGGTGATAAACACGATGGGCATGATATACCACCAGCGCTTTGGTGCGATGGTCTGCTGAGTCTGCTTATTCATAGTAAGTCCTCTGTTGAGGGAACCACATTCTGTTTTGTAGGGAAACGATGTGGTGATGTTATGTTTCCGGTCAGAAGTGAGGACTAAAAGTCGCCCAGCGCTGTACGGGTTGGTAAGCCTTCACTATCACCGATCACCTGAATGGCCAGGGAACCGATTTTGTTGCCACGGCGAATAGCCTCTGGCAGAGTTTTTCCTTCCAGCAGGGCGCTGATTACCCCAACGGCAAAACCGTCTCCGGCTCCAACGGTATCCACCACATTGTCGGTTTTAATGGCAGGGATCTGATCGCGGGTGCCATCAGCCGTCTTAAACCAGGCACCATCACACCCGGTTTTGATGATCACGGCCTTCACTCCCATCGCCAGATAAAAATCGGCAATCGCTTCTGGCTGATCATATCCGGTGAGGATTTTGCCCTCTTTAATGCCCGGTAATACCCAGTCAGCAAAGGATGCAAGTTCATTCAGTTGTGTAACCATTTCCTGCTCACTGGACCACAACACAGGACGCAGGTTGGGATCGAAGGAGATGGTTTTACCCATCGCTTTCATCTCGCGGGCAGCATGTTTGGCGAGCGCCAGCGAACTGGCCGAGAGGGCTGCCGCCACACCGCTGAGGTGCAGATGGCGTGCCGCACCAAAGTAATCGCGATTAAAATCCTCGCAAGAGAGGTGGCTGGCAGCAGAGCCTTTACGGAAGTACTCCACCAGCGGATCGGAACCATCGTCCACTTTTGACTTCAGCTGGAAACCTGTAGGGAAACGTGTATCCAGCGTGACCTGGCGGCGATCAACACCTTCCTGGTCCAGTTGCTGGCAGGTAAAGCGACCAAAAGAATCGTTACCGACACGGCTAACCCAGCCAACGTTCAGGCCCAGACGAGCCAGACCGATGGCAACATTCAGTTCTGCGCCTGCAATGCGTTTGGTGAAGTTGCCGACAGAAGCGAGGTCACCATTTTCTGTGGCAACAAACATCGCCATCGCTTCACCAATTGTGACGGCATCCAGAGTGCTGTGTGCATGAACAGTCATTACTTATTCCTCGCGCAGCAGATCAACATAGTGGCGAGTCACAGCCACCAGATCTGCTCCTTCGAGCGGGAATTCAATTGCGCGTGGGGCATCCGCAGGTAGCAAGGCCAGGGTTTCGCGCCACAGATTATCGGATTCATCAAGAGGAATGGCCCGCCAGCTTTCGCCATGTGGGACAGCCGCTTTAACGTGGATATAGCTGACGTGCTGGTTCAGATCTTTTGCTGCCAGCAGCGGTTGATCACCAACCCACAGCCAGTTGCCGGTATCAAAGGTCATACCGCTACCGATGTGGTTTTCCCCACAATCATGGAAAAAGGTGTTGAATGAAGCGAGGGTGCCCTGTTCAGTCTGGTCGTTTTCCACGACCAACTGCACCTGCTGGCCTGCCAGCGTGTTGCGTAATGCTGTGCTGTCAAAACCAGGCTGATAGTGGCCCAGCGCATATTTGATCAGCTGCGCATTCAGTTGTTTTGCTTCGGTCAGATGCTGATCCAGATGTGGATTCAGCGAACCATCGGCCATGAAAAGAGCTTCTGGTATGGAATAGAAAGTGGTCAGGGCGGTTTTGGCAATCTCAGCCGCCAGAGCGGGCAACTGGCTCAGTTCATCGTCATTCAGCAATTCACGACGAATTTCCACGCCATCGGCACCTGCTGCTGCAATGATCGGCAGCAAAGCCTGCTGTCCACCCATTTCACGAACTTGTTGATAGCCGTAAGCCGCAGTGACAACGAGGACTTTTCTTTTCATGATGTTCTCCGATTCTCCCGATTTGATGAAAAAACGGTAAATGGAACCGGTTCCAAAGAAAAGCAGCAAAGCAGGATTTTATGATCGTGCTCACGAAGTACATATTTTTAAGGGAGGAACAGCGTTACCCCGCAAGTGGTTGAGTTGATCCACGCACAATCAATTCACCGGCGAAGACCTGCTCGTGCAGAGGCTGATCTCCACCGTTAATTCGGCTGATCAGTTGTTCCAGTGCGGTGTAACCAATCTGCCAGGTGGGTTGCTTCATCGTGGTAATACCGACGCCAGCCAGTTCTGCCCAGTCCAGTTCATCAAAACCTAACAGGCCTAACTGTTGTCCCCAGTTCAGATGCAGACGGCGCAGGGCGAGCACCACCTGGAGTGTCAGTGCGCCATTACCGACGATGACCGCGCAGGGGACATGGAGGTGTTGCTGGTAGAAGTCACTCAGAACCTGTTCCAGATGAGCAGTATCACCCAGTGCAACCTCTGCCTGCTCCGCGATTCGTTCGGGTTGTTGTGCCATGCGTTCACGAAAAGCATGTACACGTTCAAGACGGGTGTTCACCAGACCTATCGGCTCACTGACAAATAACAGTGCCTGGTAGCCTTGTGCCAGCAGATGTTCCGTGGCCTGCCGTGCCGCAGCACGATTATCCAGTCCAACGACATCGCAGGGGAAACCAGGGATTTTACGGTCGATAAGCACCATGGGAAGGAGGGATTTTTGTAGCTGGCTTAATGCTTCTTCACACATGCCAACCGCGTTAACCACAATGCCCTCGACCTGATAACTGCGTAGCAGATTGAGATAGTATTCTTCAAGATCCACTTCGTTGTTGGTATTACACATCAGCAGGGTAAAACCGTGGTTACGACAGGCGGCTTCAATGCCACTCAATACATCCACGGAATAGGGATTGGTGATATCCGCAATAATCAGGCCAATCAGTCGGGTACGGCCACGTTTAAGTCCACGAGCCATCTGGCTGGGACGGTAATTGAGCGTACTGATCGCGGCTTCTATACGCTGTTTCAGGTCGTCAGAAAGCACGCTGAACTCCCCGTTCAGGTAGCGGGAAACGCTGGTTTTTCCGGTGCGAGCTTCTTTGGCTACATCACTGATGGTTGCTTTGGTGGCCTTACGATTCATGGCTGTCCCTGGTTATGCGAATAGCGGGAGACTATCACAACTGCCAGCGGGCGGTATAAATCTGTTACCAGATGTGTGTTTACTAACAGGTTGATCAGGACGTTATTTCTGGTTATCCGGATGACAAAAACAGTCCGTTGTGTGTTCACTGATCAGGCCACAAGCTTGCATAAACGAGTAGCAGGTTGTTGAGCCGACAAATTTAAATCCCCGTTTTTTTAGCGCCCGGGAGAGTGCATCAGAGACACGATTTGTGGTGGGCGCATCACGGTAGTCATGAAAGCGCGTGATTTGCGGCTGGTGGTTAACAAAACTCCAGATAAAGTCGTGGAAAGGTTCACCTGCGGCTTCCATTGCCAGCAGGGCTCGGGCATTGGCAATAATCGCGCTAATTTTCCCCCGATGCCGGATAATGCCACTTTCCAGCATCAATTTTTCTATATCATTTTCATCCATTTGCGCTACGTCCCGGACATCAAAATTGTGGAAATGCTGACGATAGTTTTCACGTTTTTTCAGCACGGTTAACCAGGATAATCCGGCAACCTGGCCTTCCAGACAGATCATCTCAAACAATGAACGAGTGTCACGCAGAGGGATGCCCCATTCCTGGTCATGGTAGGCGATATAGAGTGGATCATTTGATACCCAGCCGCAGCGTTGCATAGACGAAAATCCTCTTGTTTCCTGAATATGAGAGGTGAAATTATTTTTGCGACCTGCCTTCCTCAGGTTCACAATTGTTGCTGTGGTTGAGATGCACATGCATCATTTAAATTATATGGCTTCAGGTAAGGATGGAACAGAGTGAACAAAATACAGCATGCCATTGACACTAAACCTGCCGGGATGACTGGGGCGAGTTTAGGGGAAGTCTGGCAGCGCGGTAACCTGCAACATCTTCAGCCTGACTGGCTGGCAGAAGAAGTCCCGGTCGCGCTGGTTTATAACGGTATCTCCCATGTTGTGATGATGGCAACACCAAAGGATCTGGCTGCTTTTGCTATTGGCTTCTCGTTATCGGAAGGCATTATTAGCGCCCCAGCAGACATTTATGGCATTGATATCCAGCCTGTTTGTGACGGTATTGAAGTTCATATTGAGCTATCCAGCCGCCGTTTTATGGGGCTGAAAGAGCGCCGTCGGGCAATGGCGGGAAGAACTGGTTGCGGTGTGTGTGGTGTTGAGCAACTGGCAGAAATCGGTAAACCTGTTGAGGCTCTGCCGTTTAGTCAGGTATTTGATCTTAATTATCTTGATCGTGCTCTGGAACAACTGAATGATTTCCAGCCAGTGGGGCAGTTAACCGGTTGTACCCATGCTGCGGCCTGGATATGCCCGGATGGTTCTTTGCGGGCTGGATGTGAAGATGTGGGCCGTCATGTTGCGCTGGATAAACTGCTGGGATTACGCAGTCAGGGCGACTGGGGAGCTGGTGCGGTGTTGGTTTCCAGCCGTGCCAGTTATGAAATGGTGCAGAAAGCTGCTATGTGTGGTGTGGAGCTGTTGTTTGCTGTCTCGGCCGCGACTCGCCTGGCTGTGGAAGTCGCACAGCGTAGTAATCTGACGCTGGTGGGTTTCAGTAAGCCGGGACGTGCTACGGTCTATACTCATCCACAGCGACTGCTTTAGATCATTTAATTGTAACCTTGTCGTTAAATGCTCTAACCCACGGTTCTTGTTTGTTGATGGCAATACCCTTACTTTTATCGGGGCATTGATAACCCTTTTCCCGATCATTTATTTAACTATAATGATCCAACTGCTTACCCGGTGCTGCACTAGCGCCACTTAATATTAATGGAGATGATGAACATGAGTTATTCACTACCATCCCTGCCTTACGCATATGACGCGCTGGAACCCCATTTCGACAAGCAGACGATGGAAATCCATCATTCTAAACACCACCAGGCTTACGTTAACAACGCTAACGCTGCGCTGGAAGGAACCGAATTCGCGGATCTGCCAGTTGATGAGCTGATTGCTAAGCTTGACCAGCTGCCAGCTGACAAGAAAGGCCCACTGCGTAACAACGCAGGTGGTCACTCTAACCACAGCTTCTTCTGGAAAGGTCTGAAAACGGGTACCACTTTGGGTGGCGAGCTGAAAGCGGCAATCGAGAAAGATTTCGGTAGCGTTGAAGCATTCCAGGCTGAATTTGAAAAAGCGGCGGCTACGCGTTTCGGTTCTGGCTGGGCGTGGCTGGTTAAAAAAGGCGATAAGCTGGCAGTGGTTTCTACCGCGAACCAGGACAGTCCATTGATGGGTGAAGCGATTTCTGGCACATCAGGTACACCAATCATTGGCCTGGATGTGTGGGAACATGCTTATTACCTGAAATATCAGAACAAACGTCCTGATTACATCAAAGCATTCTGGAACGTAGTGAACTGGGATCAGGCTGCCGCACTGTTTGCTGCTGCAAAATAATCTGCGACACAAGATTTTTCTGATAAACCGATGACGTCTTGAGCGTCATCGGTTTTTTTATGCATTTTTAAATCTAATCCGTGACAAAAAAAGACTATTGAATAGTTTTTTATTTTATTTTTTAAATTAAAATAGCGTATCATTTTTTTGTTATTTAATAATCAATATTGATTTTTTATCTTGCGATGCAGAAGTTATTATTTTCTGGTTTAGTTATCAGTATGTCTGTGTTTTGATATTTCATGGCAGGAGCCACATTTAATAAGAAGGAGCGATATGATGATTGAATTCACCCGGGAAATTAAAAGTGCAACATCCGTGGCATGTGTTATCAATGCACTTCACGATTTCTTCAATGAAAATAATACTACTGATGGTAATACGGGTTATGCCAGTACCCGGGATATCGCTGATCGCTCTGAACTTAGCATTTACAATACACGGCATATCCTGATTAAGCTGGAAAAAGAAGGGCTAATCACCTCAGTCAAGCGCAGAAAAGGTTTGTACTGGAATAAAACAAAGTTATTTTTTGATGGTGTTGCTGTTTAACATGGTGCGTTTTTTTATCATACGCACCATTTTTATAAAAATTAGTAGGTAAGCTATTTTTTTGTGGGCTCTGGGTAAACTTCTGAAACTCGCAGATTGTAAACCATCGTGGCATTTGGTGGTACTTTAGGGGGATAACCTTTTTTTCCATAAGCCAGTTCTGGTGGTACCACGATAGTGATGGAACCGTGATTCTTTAATTTACCTAATGCTTCGCGGAATATTGGCGGGAATGCAGAGATAGCTTGAGTCAGAACAATACCTTTGGCATCCATATCTTCAATGACTGTACCATTGGTCAAACTTTCTTTTACTATTACATCCAGAGTAGCATTTTCCGGGATCGTTGTATCACCGGCATAATCGATCTGATACCAGAAGCCAGAATCACTTTTTTTCGTATTTTTTTGTTTGGTAAAGTTAGCGATAAATTTTTGGGTTGATTTTTTTAAATCACCCATATATTTATCACGCCCTGTTTTTACCTTTTTGCTGATATTCATTAATGTTTTTTGTAATTCTTCTGCCGAGAGTTTTTCCTGCCTCTGGAATGTATCAATGATCCCGGCAAGTACCCCCGGTTGTTCGCTATCCGTGGCAGCCCAGTTACGATTTTCGGCCTGAAGCTGAAGAATTTCCTCTCCAAGAGAAATGCCGATAGCATAGGCTTCTCGTGTCGTTTGTTTCTTCAGTTCGTCCTGGGTGACTTCTAATGCTGCTTTGTGTTTAAGAGCCGCATCCAGTTTTTCCTGCAGGGATTTAATCTGTTCTTCGGCTGAGCGATCTTTTTTCTGTACCAATAATGCAACATCCAGCTGGCTTTGGAGTGCCTGTATTTTCAACTGACTTTCCGCGAGCTGGGCAGAGGTTGGGGCTGCAGCGAACTGTTGTTGTAATTGCTGTTTTTCGTGTTCTAACTGTGTGAGCTGCTGCTGGCGGCTGGCGAGTTCATTTTGTAATTGCTGTTGTTGTGTTTTAGCCGATGACAATTGTTCACTGACATCGCTCTGCCCAGAGATTTGCAGCGTTAGCAGTTTATTATCATTAGCGTACTGTTCTTTATCTTTTTCTAATTGGCGTATTGCCGCATTGAGTTGCAAAACCTGTTCTGTGGTCTGGGCTACTTTTGCTTTGTTGGTCGTTAGCTCTGACTTCAGTTGCTGGTTGGCCGCGTTCAATGTTGCTAACCGGGTATTGAGCTCAGTTTCATTTTCCGTAGCAGTATTAGCCCGGCTATTTTGGAGTGTGGTGAGTTGCTTGCTTAAATCACTGATTTGCTGATTGAGGCCCTCTTGTTTTTTTAACAGGACAGATTCAGCCATACGGGCTTTTTTTTCCGCCTGATGTGCCTGCTTCAGGCTTTCTGTCAGGGTACTGACTGCAGGGCTTAAACTGAAAACCCGATATAAACCTCCGACCATTGCTTGTGCCTGTTTTATGTCCTGTGGAGAGGCCATCTGCGATGGGGAAGGTGTGTTCTGCTGTAGCTGTAATAATGAAAGTTGTTTTTCCAGCTTACCGATAGTGCGGTTTTGTGCTGCAATTTCCTGTTCTTTTCGTGTGAGACTGTTTTGCAGCTGTGATAGCTGGTGCTGGGCTGGTTTAGCCAACACCGATACACTTGATGCTGATGCTGATGCTGATGCTGATGCTGATGCTGATGCTGATGCTGATGCTGATGCTGATGCTGATGCTTTGCGCCCAGCGTTTCTCCTGGAGTCAGGTTCTGATACGGGGGACTGGTATTGCGCTTTACCACTCTGTTGCTGATATTGGCGGGCAAATTGCAATACAGCAGGGACATCATTGGATTCAGCATGAACAGGGTGTTGCACCAGTATCAGCCCCAGGCTGAGGGCTGCAATATGGGAACAGGTAAAAGTAGATACTGCTGATTTGCCGGTCATGGACGAACCTCATCCCGGTGTGTCAATCCCTCCAGCAGTTTTTGTGCGATCTGAGCACAGAGTAGATTTGCACGATAACGGTACAGCGCATCTACGGTGTCCTGGGTGTCGGAATTAATTTTTTGACGTACACCAGCGTACTGCGCAGCGCCTTTCATTAAAGAGTCAAATGATGCACGTATACGCGCATATTGCGCAGGGGTGACGACTTCCAGAACGTCCAGCTGAGACTGGCATTGCTGAAGTTTGGCATTCTCTGTTTTATATTTTTCAGTCTGTAATTCTGCTTTTTTATTCCATTGTTCAGGTTCAGGAGCGATATCAGCATGAGTTAAGGGCTCTGGCGATGGGACTATATTGCTGGACTGTACCTGCATATCAGAGGATGAGGCACTTTGTGCCGAATTCCAGTCGTTTGATTCTGTCTGACAACCAAACAAGAAAAATGAAAGAAGCAATATTAAAACGAGTCTTGTTTGAAGAAATAAGTTATCACTGATTATATTCATAAGTATCTCAATTATTTTTCACGCTCACGCTCACGCCACGATTCACACCATCCTTCCTGTAGTAACCAGTAATTAAGTTCAGCAGGGCGAATCATATTGAGTTTTGACATGATATTTCTTTTATGGGCACTCACCGTTTTCTCACTAATATGCAGAAATCGAGCTACTGCACCATTGCTGATGCCTCGGGCAAGATAGCGAAGTATTTCTATTTCTCGCCGGGTTAAAGAACGTCCTGAACGTGCTGAACAAGGCGGAAGTAATATGCCACGGAGATCTGATTGCGGTTCAATATGGCTACGAATTGTGGCAGATATTTCATCTACAGATTGATCACGATACAGAGGTGTGCTTTGGTTTAACTTTTTATATTTTAATGTGTTAGTAAGTCGTTCTGAAGACGTTTCATGTATCGTGAAAACTTTTAATGCGCGTGCTGTTATTCGATTATTCAGATAATGAATATTAGCGATAGAGAGCGAATCCACTGACATGAAGAGTAATTTTGCCTGATTGCTAAAAATGCAGTCTGTGAATTCCACACTCAATCCCATTGATGAATGATTATCGCTAATACAATTCATCAGACCTTCAGAAAAGAATCGGTTGGTATCATTAATAACAACGGTAATATGTTTTTTTTTCATAAACTGACCCTGGTGTTATCCTTAACTAAGTGCTGTTTGCTCTACATAACAACCCTTGCTATCTCCTGACGGCATTCAAAAAAATTATATCCCGATTATTTTGTTGGAGAAAGTTAATGCTGCTTCATGCATAAAATACGATATTTTATGTCGCATAATTTTTTTTTCTAGATTAATGGTTTGTAAAATTTCATGGAGATGAGTTTATTAGGATTTAATTGTGATATTAATTGATCAAAATATACGTTTTTTTTGGGTTTTTCCGAAGTGAAAGTTAATTATTGATCTTAAATTTAAGGCGAAGGGAAGGGGGGCGTGGACGGCGTAATGTATTAAAATTTATGGTATTTATCTGGGGTCATTAAAATGGGGACGATTCCCCATTTTAAACTGATCTTAAAATTCAGCTTTGGCGAATCCGGTCATCTCTTTCAGACCCATTTCACGGCCTAATGCGGTAGTGGGGTGCACAACAATTAAACCACGAACGCTCTTTTTCAGAGCACCCATATTAGCCTGCTCTTTTTTGGTAATGGGGCGGCTAAATGGCATTTTTTTGAGTTGCTGAGCTTCTTTGCTCAGTTTTTCTGCGCGTACGTTACGCAGGCGTTCGATTTCAGCCGCCAGTTTGTCCTTTTCTGCTAACAGCTCACCCAGCTTCTCGCTATCGCCTGAAGCCAGCAATGCGGCTTCTTTGTGGTTCAGCGCATCCAGCTTATCGCTAAGGGTTTTAATTTCTGTCTGTATTTGTTCTTTCATAATGATTGACCGTAACAATGATTTATTGCTGCAAAGGATACACCAAAGTCGGGGAGAGCGGGTAAGGTGGGGCTATTTTTTGAAGGCTTGTTTTTGGCTGATCAGTGAAATCAATGAGGTCAGTGATAACACCATTGTGGAGCGTACGACTTGCTGATAACGCAGCAACTGCATATTACGTAGCTCTGCGTCTGTAGCGGCAAAGTCTGGCTGCGCAGGGAGGGTTGCTACGCAATGCAATTCGGCAAAGGGACCAAGGATTTCATCATCGGTAAAACGGTATTCATGGTCATCATGGTTCAGCTCTTCCCGCAGAGCCATCAGCAACTCACAGTCTTCATACTCACTGCGATTGATCATGCCCAGCCCGTAAATCAGTTTCAAACGAACGGAGAGCTCTCCCAGCGGGCCATCGCCGTGTAAAAGTGGTTCCACCGCATATTTAACGGCGTAATCATCTTTACGAAATACCTGAATAACCAGAATGTTAATTGCTTCTGCCAGCAATTCTACTGCTGCGATCAGAAAGCCTCTTACTGAGCGTCCGGCATTCAGGCGTTCCAGAACCTGGTTTTCAAAAGCCTGAGGTTGTTCCATGAGTGCCTGTATATCATTTATCGTATGGCTGAATAGTGCCAACGTGGGCACAGCATCTGTGCTGTGCCCTGATTGTTCGTCCCTGAGGAGCGCATCTGCAGGCATTATGCCATAGCGTTCCAGGCTTCCACTACAGCCTTAACAACTTCACTGTTAGCATCCAGACCAGAGACTTGAGCCAGTGTGGTAGCAACATCCTGCTTACTCAGCAGTTCTGCCAGCTCCTGTGCTTGTGGGTCCTGTTCACTGTGGTAGCGTAAGGCTGCGGCAATACCGGTGACCAGATTATCGTGAGGAAGCTGATATTCCAGTGTACCCAGGGTAGGTTTGATCAGGCGATCACTGGCACTTAGTTTACGCAGTGGCTGACGACCGACACGTTCAACATCATCTTTCAGATAAGGGTTTTCAAAACGGCCAAGGATTTTCTGAATATAAGCCGCATGCTTATCAGCTTCGAATCCATAACGTTTGATCAGCACCGCCCCACTTTCTTCCATTGCCCCTTTCACCACCGTACGTACTTGCGGATCAAGAATCGCTTCACGGATGGTGTTGTGCCCCGCTAACTGGCCAAGATAAGCCGTAATCGCATGGCCGGTATTCAGCGTAAACAGTTTACGCTCGACGAATGCCATCAGGTTATCTGTGAGTTCCATGCCTGGAATAGCCGGTAACTGACCTTTGAACTGCGTTTTATCAACGATCCACTCGCTGAAGGTTTCTACTGTGACTTCCAGTGGATCCGTGCTGCCTGCTTCAGAAGGCGGAACAATACGGTCTACAGCAGAATCAACAAAACCAACGTGTTCTTCAACCCAGGCATGATACTGCTCTGGCAGCGCCTTCAGTACATGACCTTTAAGCTGTGTAGTACCACGCACCATGTTTTCACAGGCGATGATATTCAGTGGTTGAGTGTTCGCGTTATCACGGCGTTTGATCAGGCCTTTAGCAATGCCACCAGCAATACGTTCAAGGATTTGTGGGCCCACGGCGGTTGTGACGAGATCAACGTCAGCAATCAGATCGATGATGTCATTGCTGGTGCTGTTTACAGCATTCACACCTTCAACAATGTCAGTCTGCGCCTGTTCACCCACTACGTGTACAGGATATTGATGACGGGCATTGATAGCATCCAGCACAACCTGATTTACGTCAGCGAAGGTCAGCTTAACGCCTGCATCTGCCAGCAATTTACCAATAAATCCCCGGCCAATATTACCAGCACCAAAGTGTAGAGCTTTCATGTCGTTACTCACTTAAATAATTCAGGAACCGATCCAAAAAAGGCCGGGCATGCCCGGCCCCTGAGGAGATATACCGCCAGTGCCTGTTATCAGGCGCTGGTTTTACCGGACAACAGATCCAGCACTTCCTGTACGTTAGTGGTGCTTGCCAGACGGGCAATCACACTGTCATCGTCCAGCGCGTTAGTCAGGCTGGTGATCACCTGGATGTGCTCATTGTTGCGTGCGGCAATACCAATAACCAGACGGGCAATGTCATCTTCGTCTTCGCCGAAATGAACACCTTCCGGGTACTGACAGAATACAACACCGGTTTTCAGTACGCGGTCTTTGGCGGCAACAGTACCATGTGGGACTGCGATAGACTCGCCCAGATAAGTCGGTGTTAGCTGCTCACGTTCCAGCATCGCTTCAACGTATTCTGGTTCAACGTAACCCCCTTTCACCAGTTGCTCACCAGCAAAACGGATCGCCTGCTCTTTATTGCTGGCGTGGTTACCCAGGAAGATATTTGCAGCGGTCAGTTGGAATAGCTGTCCCTGGCTTTCTTCAGCATCAGCAACAGGGGCAGCAACCGGAGCTGGTGTCGTCGCAGGAGCCGCTTGTTCAGCCGGAGTGCTGTTCGCTGCCACCAGACGCGCAGTCAGATCATTGTACAGGCCGCTGTCGAGGAAGTTAGTCAGTGAAATATGTTGTGCGTGTGGTGCCTGACGCATTGCTCGCTCAGTCAGATCACGGTGAGTGATCACCAGATCAACGTCACCAGGCAGGCTGTTGATGGCCATGTTGGTTACGGAGATATTGCTCAGACCTGCATCGTTCACTTTTTTACGCAGCACACCTGCACCCATTGCGCTGGAACCCATACCGGCATCACAGGCTACGATGATTTTGCGCACGTGGGATAAATCAGAACCCATACCCGCAGCTGCCGGGGCAACTGTCTGGCCTTTAGATTCTGCTTTCATCTCTTTAATACGACGTGTCGCTGCTTCGAGATCATCTTCTTCTTTAACTTTGCTGGTTTTCAACAGAATAGAAGAAACCACAAAAGACACAGCAAAAGCGGCAATAATCGCGGCGATATTGGCGAAGTAGGCACCTTTTGGTGTCATTGCCAGAACGGCCAGGATAGAACCAGGAGAAGCCGGAGATACCAGACCACCATTCAGCACTGTCAGTGTAAATACGCCTGTCATCCCGCCAAGAATAACTGCCAGAATCAGACGCGGGTTCATCAGTACATATGGGAAATAGATCTCGTGAATACCACCCAGGAAATGGATGATAGCAGCACCGCCAGCAGACTGTTTCGCGCTGCCACGGCCAAAGAACATGTACGCCATCAGGACACCCATGCCAGGGCCTGGGTTGGCTTCAATCAGGAAGAAGATGGATTTGCCTGCATCACTGGCCTGCTGGATACCCAACGGAGAGAAGATACCGTGGTTGATCGCGTTGTTCAGGAACAGAATTTTTGCGGGTTCAACGAAGATCGATGTCAGCGGCAGCAGGTTGTTTTGTACCATCAGATTCACGCCAGCGGCGAGAATATGAGACAGACCTTCAACCAGTGGGCCGATAGCCAGGAACGCCAGGATAGCCAACAACATACCGATAATACCGGCAGAGAAGTTGTTCACCAGCATTTCGAAGCCACTTTTGATTTTACCGTCGATCCGGCGATCAAAAGTCTTAATTGCCCAGCCGCCCAGTGGACCTGCGATCATGGAACCGAGGAACATTGGCATATCGGCACCTGCGATCACACCCATAGTGGTAATGGCACCCACCACACCACCACGATCGCCACCAGCCAGACGACCACCGGTATAACCGATCAGCAGTGGCAGCAGATAAGTGATCATTGGGCCAACAAGTTTTGCCAGTGTTTCGTTTGGCATCCACCCCGTTGGAATAAATAGTGCGGTGATAATACCCCAGGCGATAAACGCCCCGATATTTGGCATCACCATATTGCTCAGAAAGCGACCAAAGTTTTGAACTTTGATCTTGATATCTGATGAGGACATAAAAACACACCTCTTATAGGTACGCGCTGACCATATAAGAGAGCGCGCTGGTTGGGTTTGACGATGTTGCGGCAAAAGCCGTCAGTATGACTGTATGCAGGCGGACTTTATCACGTGAATATGACGCTGCGTAGTGGCTGGAAAAAGTGTGATATATATCACTATATTCAGGGGGCTTTAAGGGCTTTTTTGGTGATTCAGATCACACTTTTAATGTGTAAAAAAAGGACATTGATTAATTAGTAATCTTTTATGGGTGTTTTATGTGATTTTAATCACAAAGTTGTAGGTGAGTTTTGTCTTTAATATGTGATTAAGATCACAAAATATTTTTTTCAGAAAAACCGCAAATTCTATTCACGTATGTTTCCTGCCAGCAGAAAAGATTGTCTGTAAGAAAACAACGAGTCTGACAAGAAACCCACTGCACCTGATTGCAAAAGCGAAACATATTAAGGGGAGGTTCGCTCCCCTTAATGCAACACCCCATCTCGCAAACCTGAAATGGGTTACTGAATGATTAGCGGTTATTCTGCAGTACGTTCTGAGCCTGGTTGAGCGCCTGGACGTTGGGACTCAGGTTATTCATCAGCGTGTTGTATGCAGATGCCTGATCCTGAGTCGGGAACTGGATGGCCGAGCCATTAAAGCTGACATGATTTCCCTGTTGTTGCAGGAAATCACCGACCTGTACCACATTCTGGCTCAGTTTTTGCAGCGCGGGCAGTAGCGGCATCAGCGTATCCGCCGGTTGTGTAATCACTTTATTGAATACACCGTCATAAACAGTTTTTAGTTCTGCTGGTTGTTTCAGCGTAGCTTTACTGCTGTCAGCCTGAGTTTTAGCGGTCTGGATTTGTTGCCCCAGAACGCCCAGTGAGCCGCTAGCCTGGAGCAGGCTGTCACGGTGCGTGAGATAGTCTTGTGGAGTACGAATAGCGGATAACTCATCCACTGCGGGTTTTAAGCCGGAATCAACGGCTTTATTGACCTGTTGAGAAAAGCCATAAAGGATGGCGTAGTCGCTGACATAAGGACCAAACTTTTGTTTTTGATCTTCGCTGAGCGAAGGCAAGTGTTCCCCACTGCGCATGACTGTATTTTGCAGAAAATCGATAAACGCTTTGCGCTGATCGGCTTCGTTATCACCACAGCCACTGAGATGGAAAATCGCAAATACAGCTAATAAAGGCATCAGAACAAGCCTGCGGGCACGAGAAAAGCGGGTATTCATCGGGGCAACTCCTGTCAGTCACATCGCTGGATAACGCAATAAAATTAGTATGTAAGAATAGCGGAAGTCGGTAAGGATAGACAGGTGGACTTTTGCCGAAAAACAAAAGAAAACCCCCTGGAGCAGGGTGCTCACAGGGGGTTATGACTGTTTTATGCAGCTGTTCTCAAAGAGGGCTGATAACAGTACTTATTGCAGCAGGGAAATATCCGCCACTTGCAGGAACAGCTCACGTAATTTCGCCAGCAATGTCAGACGGTTAATACGCACAGCCTGGTCGTCGGCGTTGACCATTACTTTGTCAAAGAAGTTATCCACGGTTTCACGCAGTTCCGCCAGTTCGATCAGGGCATCCTGATAACGGCCTTCAGCAAAGTAAGGCTGCAATTTGCTGGTTAGTGCGGAAACATAGGTCGCCAGTTTGATCTCTTCATTCTCTTTCAGCAAAGACGCCTGAACGCTGTCATTCAGTGGTTCGCTGGACTTAGCAAGAATGTTAGAAACACGCTTGTTAGCCGCCGCCAGTGTGGCAGAGGCTTCCAGTGTACGGAAGTGAGATACCGCTTTCATGCGGGCATCGAAGTCTGCCGGACGTGTAGGACGGCGCGCCAGTACAGCCTGGATTGTATCCACGCTATGACCTTCTTCCTGATACCAGGTACGGAAACGACCCAGCATAAAGTCGATAACATCATCCACGACATTGGCGTTAGACAGTTTGCTGCCATACAGACGTACCGCTTCTTCTGTCAGTGTTTGCAGGTCCAGCGGCAGGTTTTTCTCCACGATAATGCGCAGCACACCCAGTGCCGCACGGCGCAGAGCGAATGGGTCTTTATCACCTTTCGGGTGCTGACCAATACCGAAGATCCCAGCCAGCGTGTCCATCTTATCGGCGATGGCCAGTGCACAAGCGATCGGGTTAGATGGCAACTCATCACCAGCAAAGCGAGGCTGGTACTGTTCGTTCAGTGCAACGGCCACATCTTCGGCTTCACCGTCATGACGTGCATAGTGCATCCCCATGACACCCTGGGTATCGGTAAATTCGAACACCATATTGGTCATCAGGTCACACTTGGAGAGCAGGCCCGCACGGGTAGCATGATTCACATCAGCCCCAATTTGGGCCGCAATCCAGCCAGCCAGCGCCTGAATACGATCCGTTTTATCACGCAAAGTACCCAGCTCTTTCTGGAACAGGACGGTTTCCAGACGTGGCAGGTTATCTTCCAGACGGTGTTTACGGTCACTGTTAAAGAAGAACTCCGCATCGGCAAGACGTGGACGCACAACTTTCTCGTTACCGGAGATAATCTGTTGTGGATCTTTCGAGATGATGTTGGAAACGAAGATAAAGTTCGGCAGCAATTTACCTGCATTGTCGTATACCGGGAAATACTTCTGATCACCCTTCATGGTATAAACCAGCGCTTCCGCCGGAACAGCGAGGAACTTCTCTTCGAATTTCGCCGTCAACACGACTGGCCATTCAACCAGTGAGGTGACTTCTTCCAGCAAGCTGTCGCTCAGGTCAGCGATACCACCAATTTTGCGGGCGGCTTCTTCTGCATCAGCTTTAATCGTGGCTTTACGTGCGTCGAAATCGGCAATCACTTTACCGCGTTCTTCCAGGATCTGCGGATACTGATCCGCATTATCGATAGTGAACTCTGGCTCACCCATAAAACGGTGACCACGAATAGTACGTGCAGAGTCGATACCCAGAATCGTTGCCGGGATCAGCTCGTCGCCCAGCAACAGGGTGACGGTATGTACCGGACGGACAAACTGAACGTCAGACGCGCCCCAGCGCATCAGTTTCGGGATGGGTAACTTAGCCAGCGAGGTGGCGATCATGGCTGGCAGCAGCTTTTGAGCGCTTTCGCCAGTGACTTTCGCCCGGTATACCAGCCATTCACCTTTATCGGTACTCAGACGCTCAGCCTGATCAACGGTGATGCCACAACCACGCGCCCAGCCTTCGGCCGCTTTGGTCGCTACGCCGTTTGCATCAAACGCAGCAGCAATGGCCGGGCCACGTTTTTCCACTTCACGATCCGGTTGTGCAGCGCTCAGATTGGCTACTTTCAACGCCAGACGGCGTGGTGCAGCAAACCATTTCACATCACCATGAGCCAGGCCCGCAGCATCCAGTTCCGCTGTAAAGTTAGCGGCGAAGGATTCTGCCAGGTTACGCAGGGCTTTTGGAGGCAGCTCTTCGGTGCCGATTTCCACCAGGAAGGTTTTTTCAGTCATGGCTGCCTCTTATTTCTTGTTATTGCACATCGGGAAGCCTAACGCCTCGCGAGAGGCATAATAGGCTTCAGCCACAGATTTCGTCAGGGTGCGGATACGCAGAATGTAACGCTGACGTTCGGTGACCGAGATAGCTTTACGTGCATCCAGCAGGTTAAAGCTGTGTGCGGCTTTCAAAATACGCTCATAAGCGGGTAATGGCAGTGGTTTTTCCAGCGCCAGCAGGCTCTGTGCTTCTTTCTCGTACTGCTCAAAGCAGCTAAACAGGAAATCAACATCCGCGTATTCGAAGTTATAAGTGGATTGCTCCACTTCGTTCTGGTGGAACACATCGCCGTAAGTGGTTTTACCCAGCGGGCCATCGCTCCAGACCAGATCGTAAACGCTGTCCACGCCCTGGATATACATCGCCAGACGTTCCAGACCATAGGTGATTTCACCGGTCACAGGTTTACACTCCAGGCCACCAACTTGCTGGAAGTAGGTGAACTGGGTGACTTCCATACCGTTCAGCCACACTTCCCAGCCCAGACCCCAGGCACCCAGCGTTGGGTTTTCCCAGTTATCTTCCACAAAGCGGATGTCGTGGATAGTGGGATCCATACCCAGCTCTTTCAGCGAGCCGAGATACAGTTCCTGGATATTATCCGGTGACGGTTTGATGATGACCTGGAACTGATAGTAGTGCTGCAAACGGTTTGGGTTTTCCCCGTAACGTCCGTCTGTGGGACGGCGTGAGGGTTGCACGTAAGCAACCGCTGTTGGTTCTGGCCCAAGTGCCCGCAGGCAGGTCATCGGGTGAGAAGTACCAGCGCCCACTTCCATATCCAGTGGTTGGATGATGGTGCAGCCCTGGCGCGCCCAGTAATCCTGTAAGGTCAGGATCAGGCCCTGGAAAGTCTTGGTATCAAACTTTTGCATGTTGATTTCGCACGCGATACGAGTGGATTAAAAAAGTGGGCGCCAGTATACCCTTTGACCGGGTTGATTACCAAAGTGTTAATCTTTCTGCCAGCGTTCCAGGGCCCGGCGCATCTGACGGGAGGACGAAAATCCTGCTGCCAGCGCTGACTGTTCATGGCCTTCACCTTGTTGCAGGTGTTGCTGGGCAATCGTCAAACGTAACTGCTCATGGTAATCACGCACGCTGATCCCCAGATACTGCCGAAACAGTCGTGTCAGGTGGCGGGCACTGACATGTACCTGGGCGGCCAGTGTATTCAGCGACCATTCCTGTTCTGGCTGTAACGCCAGCAAATCCTGGGTACGGTGAATCGCCGGATGCATATGATTACGATAGCGCAGCCATGGAGAAAGCTGCGGATCTTCCCCTGAACGACGGAAATAAACCACCATTTCCCTGGCCACCTGTAATGTCATTTGTGCACCGCATAAACGGTTAATCAGGTGCAACGACAGATCGATACCTGCGGTTATCCCAGCACTGGTCCAGATACCGCGATCTTCCACAAAAATGCGATTTTCCCTGACGATCGCTGCAGGTTCTGCGGTTTTTAGTCGTGTGATAACTTCGTGATGCGTTGTACAGTGCACGCCATTCATCAATCCAGCCCGGGCGGCTAGTAGTGACCCCGAACAGATACACACCAGGTTGACCTGCTGTGCGTGGATAGCAGGTTGCATACGCATCAGCCAGTTACGGGCAGTGATCGCTTGTGGTGTGTCAAAGCAGACAGTGGAATCATGGACACCAGGTATAACCAGCAGGCTGCCTGCTGGCAGAGTTTCCGGTAGTGGCTTAATACGACTAATCGTCATATCTGTGGATGTCAGCACGGTATCATCGGGGCCGATGTAATGCAGGGTAAATGCCCCATCGGCCAATTTCAGTGTTTCTGCTGGGCCAGTTAAATCCAGCGTCATCACGCCAGGTAATGTTAAGAACCACACCGGAATAGCCATGCTATGTTAGCTCCTGCAAACACTGTTCAACAGTACGAATTTCAGCAAAGCGGTTGATTAGCACGCTTTCGGTGCGATGGCGTAAATCAGCGACACCGAGCGTAATGCCGTTATGGGTGATCGGGAAAGTCAATGTCGCTTCTGTCACATACGTCACACGATAACCGAGGTCAGATGCCACACGAGCGGTTGTTTCGCAGCACTGTTCAGTGCGAATACCACTGATAATAATGTGTTTCACCTGTCTTTGTTCCAGCCACGGTAACAGACCTGATTCCGTCAGTGCATTATGTACGTTCTTTTTCACCGAGTGTGTTGCCTGATGGGTTAAAAATGGCAGGCGTACTACCAACCCTGAGTCGGATGAGAAAGGGCCTTCCATTTCGATATGGAACACGTCTATTACAGGGATGTTCTGCTGTTGGCAGCCGGTGATAAGTTGGGTGAGCGCCTGCTCAAACGCGGGTGTTTCAGGTGTTTCCTGATAACCACGTTGGTAAAACGACTGTTGCGCATCAATAACGAATAAAACGGTATCGGTCATTTTTGGACTCCTTGCCTTAGGGGATGAGGCTATGATGGCAAGGAGTCAGGGTGGAAAGAAGGCCAGAAACGGACATGATGCTGTCAATATGGGACCATCAATTGTCGATAATGGCGCAGATAAAATAGGGATTGGATAGTTTCTGAATCAGAATCGCATGAGGGCTTAAGTGTTTTATCCCTGCGTAGAACTCTGCTTCCGGCGTTTCTGGCAGGATATCTTGCCATAACTCATCAGGAACATTGTCCTGATAATGGCGTTCTTCCCGGATCATTTTAACCTTCTTAAATTCTTTAAAATCAGATGGTCGGCTGGAAAAGAATATTCTTCTGGCGACAATATAATTTCCAGAGGGCGTTTTTATCGTGCCAGATGTTAACAGTTCACTGCTACCATTTTTGACAGTAAAGAAATTTAACTCAAGATTAAGCGTGATTTTATCATGATCTTTTAGTGAAATTTCAGAGACAACCAGGCTCTTGCAACGAAGGGGTTCCTGGTCTGTATTCTTGAAATAAAAGAATAGCCCACCTGATGAAAGCAGAATGAGAGTGATTAATCCAACGATGACTTTCTTCATTTTAATTTACTCTGAGAATCTATAGTTATTACAGGTTTTGTAACTGCCATTTTTATTTTTAGGGCATGCAGTGAGTAAATGCGTTTTGAGTACTTCGCTAAATGGATGAATATATGCATAGTAGACATCTTGTGTTTCGTTGATGCAATCTGTTCCTGTTTTTGTAATGATTTTTTTTGCATTTTTATAGTTTTCGATATTTTTTTTCTTATCTGTAGCATATATTTTGCATTTACCCTGGGTTCCTAAAAAAGAGGTTTTATGCTTATCTGGCTGATTAATTATAGCTAATATCATTATTGTTGTTAAAAAACACACTGAGATGACTATTTTTTTTACTGTGATTTTTTTCAGATTTCTTCCGAGATTCCTTAAAGGTGTATTATCTGTTGTTTGCTCAGAAGATTGTTCAGCAATATAAGTTTGTTCAGGGTTCGAATCTGTATTGACTTCAGGATCATTTCCCATCAGTGGTTGTTTGGTCTCCGGGTGGATAGTTGCATCAAGTTTGAAGCCTATCCGTGGCACAGTCATAATGATCTCTTTGCTTTCCCCGAGAATTTCAAAGGATTTTCTTAATTCACTGATATGGTTGCTGAGGCTGGCACTGGATGGCGAATAACCATAATCTTCCCAAACATGTTTGATTAATGTATCCCGGGAGAGTTCTGTTTTATTATTTTTGATCAATTCGCTTAATAGTCGTGTTGCAGGGTTAGAGAGCCCTGTTACCAGTTGACTGTTGTTTCTAAGCAGTAGTTGTCGATTATCAGGATCGAAAACAATAGTCAGATTTATTATGTATTTCATTCGAAAGCTCGTTTTGTTATGCGAAAAATAGAACACCTGGTGATGAGAAGAATCTTTTTTAGAATTTATTGGTTTTTTTTATTATTAGTCAACAGTTATTTATAGGGAATGTTTTTTAGTGATGAATTAATAAGATTAAGATGGTTATCGTTTTTAATGTTTTTCTTATCTACAGTTTTTTAATTTAACATTATTATTTTAATTTTATTTAATTAGTGTTTAATTCTTTTTTTATGTTATTTGTTAGATTATGTATCTCCATGCTTTTTTGATGGTTATCGGTATTTTTACCCATCACCACCGTAGCCTCCCCTTTGGGGTGTATAGGGTTCAGTTTAAGGTCAATTTATGGAGGCACTTCATTAGGACGGGGAGGATGCCAGCGATAGCGTATTCTGATGCATAACAGGTAAAGTGATATTTGTTACAACAATGATATAGTTTGGCCCCAGGCAATCGCATCAGGCGGGCATGACACAATGAAATCTAAAGCATCTCAGCAAAGACCCTATCAGGAAGTGGGCGCGATGATCCGCGATTTGATTGCTCATACACCGTATAACTCTGGTGAACGCCTGCCGCCGGAACGTGAAATTGCTGAACGGCTGGATGTCACCCGAACTGTTGTGCGTGAAGCATTGATTATGCTGGAGATCGAAGGGCTGGTTGAAGTCCGACGTGGAGCAGGTATTTATGTGCTTGCCAGCGTAAAGGATGAGGATATCGCACACATTGATACCCGGCATTGTAATGATGCGGGCCCTTTTGAGTTATTACAGGCGCGTCAGTTACTGGAAAGTAATATTGCTGAATTTGCTGCCCTGCAAGCCACCCGTGAAGACATCATCAAAATGCGTCTGGCGTTACAGCTGGAAGAACGTGAGTTGGCTTCTGGCTTATCCGAAAGCTCAGAAAACGGTGACATGCAATTTCATCTGGCCATCGCAGAAGCAACGCATAACAGTATGTTGGTAGAGCTGTTTCGGCAATCGTGGCAGTGGCGTGAAAATAATCCAATGTGGATCCAGTTACACAGCCACCTCGATAATCACAGTTATCGCCAGGCATGGCTGATCGATCACCAGCACATTCTTGCCGCATTAATCAAAAAGGATGCCCGCGCAGCAAAGCTGGCGATGTGGCAGCATCTGGAAAATGTTAAACAGCGCTTGCTGGAATTTTCAAACGTTGATGATCTTGATTTTGATGGCTATTTGTTTGATTCATGGCCATTGAATAATGTGCTGTGATTCAGACTGAGGCCACAATTCCATGTGGCTCTCCTGCTGAATTAAACTCTTCATCTTTATATGCTTTCTTATTTTGTTCATCGAATGTCTCTGTTCTTTACCGCCTGTAAAATAACGGGCTCCAGCAAACGGGCGACGGCGGCAAAAGCGGGTACGACGACAGAATTACCAAACTGGCGATAGGCCTGTGTATCTGACACCGGAATGCGGAAGTGGCTTTCTCCCGGCTGTTCAAACCCCATCAATCTTGCGCATTCACGTGGTGTCAGCCTGCGCGGACGATGTTCCAGATTATCTGCATCGTGGAACATCTTTTCTCCCAGTGCTTTATCCCATCCCCGATCAATTAAAATCTCGGAACCATCTTTGTGGTAACGAGCAGAAAGTGTTCGGGTTGTGACATTCTGCTCCTGCGGTGATACCAGGCCAAAACCGAAACCATTTCCTTTTGCCTGGTGTTTTTTCGCATAGTTGTACAGATATTCCCACAGCTTGATCGTCAGGATATATTTGCTGGCAACATCTTTATCCAGTAATGCCGCAAAGGCGGGACGCTGTGGTGGATAGAATTTTGTGATATCTCGCAGAGTAAAGGTTTTGGCCAGATCAAGATCGCGGCGGAAGCCAACCAGTACGATTCGCTCACGATGTTGTGGCAGGAAATGTTTACCATCAATGATCTTTGGATCATCCGCGCCATTGATTTCGGCATCCGCAATATCATAGCCCAGCTCATCCAGCGTTTGCTGAATCACCCGGAAGGTTTTCCCCTGGTCATGACTTTTCAGGTTTTTTACGTTCTCCAGCACAAAAATAGCTGGCTTTTTCACCGCAATAATACGTGCAACATCGAAGAACAGTGTTCCTTGTGTATTGCACTCAAAACCATGTGCTCTGCCGAGTGAGTTCTTTTTACTCACCCCTGCCAGACTAAAAGGCTGGCAGGGGAAGCCCGCCAGTAAGACATCGTGCTGGGGGATGTGCTGGTCAATATGATTATAAGCATCAGCTTCTGCGATGTGGGGCTGATCGCTGAGGGTGACTTTGCGGATATCAGTATTAAAGGTATGTGCCTGTTCATCGTTATACCAGTTCGCTTTGTAAGTGCGGACCGCATGAGTATTCCACTCGCTGGTAAATACGCATTGACCACTAATTGCTTCAAAACCACTGCGTATGCCACCAATACCAGCAAAGAGATCAATAAAACGGAATAGATAATGAGGATGGTGAGCTGGGGGCCGCGGCAACAGATTTTTAAGCGCCTGGACTTCCACTTCAGTTAGTGCTTTTGGTGACATTTTACCGCTAACCCAGCGGTTCACGGTTTCACGCGTCCAGTTACTGCCACTAGCAGTTTGCAGGCACTCAGCGACAGTGCGTCGATCATAAATTTCTAACACCCGTAGCAGCAGCGCAAGGTCTTCCGCTACGCGGAGCTCTAACCCTTCACAAGAATTGGCGATTAGCGGCTGCACAGCAGGTGGTAACTCTTTCATGGCAATTATATTCCGGGTTAAATTCCCCACAGGCTATCACAGAATCAACCAAGGTTTTACCCGTGAACGTCGTTCTTTCCTCTGTTCTGGCCCGTTAAGCGCTTATCGCTCATTTTATTGGCTGCAGTGCGTGTTTGGCTGTAACGATATTTCTTCATTCACAAGATATTCGCCATCATCGGTTGTTGTATGGCTGGTGTTTACTCCATCAAATGAATGGTAAAAATACTATTTTTGGACAGCGTTATACTATTCACCTTGTCTTTATTTTATTCGACGGTGTTCACATTACTGATGATAAGACAAAAACGGGAAAAATGGGTGTCGTAGATATGTATCATTTTTTAGAAAAAACTGTTGGGATTTATGCTGATGGAGTGATGATTTTTATTGAGATAATGGATGAACATTTGATGGGTTTTAATAAATTAGTTTTTTATTTTAATAATAATATAATTAAAGATTTTTTCACTGCGTTGTCTTTTTAAGTTATTTTTCTTTGATTAAATTCATTTATCATAATGACAATATTTTTTTACTTTACACTTCATAGCTGCAATTAACACGATGCATAATATTCAATTAATTTTCATAGGGGATGTTCTGAAGAAGTTAAGTATCTTCTGAAGTATTTCTACATTTGAATTTTTTGCTGGAATTATTTTTTATTTCGGTACGAGGTCTTATGTTTGAAAATTAATGATATAAAACAGGAGCCAGTGAGGCGAACTGTTTAATTGTTTATTATAAAAGGAATTGCAGTGATGAAAAAAAACAGTTTTAAGCTGAGTACGCTGGCCGTTTCAGTTATCGTCAGCCTTAGCACTCCAGCATTTGCCGATACACCATCCTCCTCAATTGCAGTGCAAGATAAAGCAGTATTAAGTCATGATACGCAAGGCCAGTACAACGGAGGCGGTGCGGTATTTATTGGTGGTCGTGATCTTCCTATTGTTAATGACATCATGACTGGAAGTGAATGGGTTGCTATTAATACGGATACGGAAGGCTTCCATGCGCTGGTGAATAGCAGCGGCTATCAAGCATATCTCAACGAGACTACACCAGGTTTGTCAGGTGATAATCACTACCTCGTCGTTGAAGATTATCAGCGTACCGTACATGGTGAGCGTTTAGCGAATGCAACGTCTTCTAAAGGCTATTCTGTACCTGTCGGTGTGGTTGATGGCCTGAAAATGGGGACAGCAAATAACCATTATCAGAAAGCACAGTCTGTTACCCTGTACCAGCGCGATGCTAGTGGTGCGATTCAGTATCAGAAACAAGCAGACGGTTCCTTTGTACTGGATAATAACGGGAACAAAATTCCTCTGACTGTCAGCAAAGTTGTGGCGCTTGATCAGAACTCTGATGTTTATATCAAACCAGTAGAAAGTACTGGTGGTGTTTTTGGTCTGCAAAATTCAGCTATTTACTCTCAAGTAAAAAGTGTAAACAAAAACGTGGCTGCGGTAGCAGTTGCCGGCAATTTGCAGGAAACGGCAACGCATGATCGTGCTCGCGATGTACTGGTGATTAAAGATACCACCATCGATAATACACTCAATACAGATTCTGTACCGGTTAATGCTTCTGGAAATCAACAGGGCGAAGAACATATTTATAGCAAACGTCCTTCTGCAACGGCGTTAAGCATTAATAGCAGTAGCGTTAACTATGTGGTAGACAGTGATGGTAATCATATCGCAGCACAGGGAACATTGACGCATCAGGTTGCAGAATCGCCAAATATTGTTTTAGACAATGCACAGATTACAGCGAAAAACATTGCTGCAGTGCGGGTTGATGAGAACCATAATGATGGTAACTATTACAACAGTGGTGCTTATGATCGTAAGGCCGATCAAGCCTCCACCGCTGTTGCGATCACGGGTTCAGGTTTATTCGTCTCTGTAGCGAATAACTCTACCCTGACTGCTGGGGTAAATAGCGCAGGTTCAGCACTGACAGTATCTGGCCATGCTAACCGTGCAGATGTAAATAATTCGACGCTGAATGGCAATGTTGCTCTGAATCACGACGGCTATGTCCCAACCGTTAACGTCACCGTTTTCCGTGATGCTAAAACGGGTGAATATGTTGCCAATGGTGCAAATATTACTAACCCACAAGTTATGGATCGCGAGCATAACGGAACAACACTGAATCTGACCAACAACACCGTTGTCAATGGTGATACCACTGCAAGTGGTAAGACAAGCTATGTTGTGCAATTGACCGATGTGACTGATGCAAAAGCACCGGTTGTTCTGAGCACAGCAGATATCGGCAGTATACCTTCTGCATCGGCTATCTACGACAATGCTGTTAACAGTGTTAGCAACACCATTCTGGCGAATGCAAACAATGCATGGACCCCAGTAAGCGTTAATCTGAACCACAGTACGCTGAATGGCAAAGTCGGTGGAATTACTAACATCACTCGTCCTGATGGTAACCGGGTATCTTCATGGAACCCGGATATGACCGTGAAAAATGGCGCGGTATGGAATGCAGCAGCTACTGCTAATGGTGGTCAGGCAATCAGTGACGTACATGATATGAACCTGTCTGCTTCCCATTTGAACCTGATCAACCTGGCAGAAGATACCGCAACGTTAGGTGATCGTGGACGTTACGAAGACCTGAGTTCTGCTCGTGTTGTCGTACACGGTGATCTAACCCAGGATAAAGACAGTAATGATCATTACCAACAATCTGTGATCACTGTGGGTAAATCAGTAGCTGAACCGTTACTCAACCTGGGTGGTGATTACACCTACGGTTCTGTGCAGGTTAAAGGTACGGCGAAAGGTGAATACCGTCTGGAAATTGCTAATTCTGGCGTAGAGCCTTATGTGAAAGATGGCTATATTGCTGATCGTAATCGTACAAATGGTACGAGCCCACATAGCTTTGTGAACTACCTGGATCAAGGAAGTGATGCGCACTTTACTGGTCGTACCGAGTTGGGTGTTTACCAGTATGATGTTCAGGATATTCTGAACGACAAGGTACATGATGAGCGTAACGTGTACTTCAAAAACAATGGCCATCTGTCAAACAGCGCAGCAACAGCATTGAGCATGGCAGCTGCACAGGTTGACGTTGCTAGCATGGAATCAGATTCGCTTAATCAACACCTGAATGCGTCACGCCATGTTAAAGATGATGGTGGTTTATGGCTTTCCTACTTTGGTGGGGAAAATGACCATAGCACATCTGCGGGTGCAGATTATAACACCAGAACCAACGGTGTAATGTTGGGTGTGGATAACCTGTTTGATGCGAAGAATGGTGGTAGCTGGCTTGCTGGCCTGGCATTCTCATCTGCCCGTTCTGACCTGAATGTGATGAATAGCAGTGGTGATCTTGATAGCTACGGTGCACAGTTCTATCTGTCTCGTCGTTTTGACAATGGCGTTTTTGTTGATACTTCTGCGCAGTTCAATCACTTCAGTAACAGCGGTGATGTACGTACATTAGATGGTCAGCGCTCACGTTCTGATTTCTCCGGTAATGGCTATGGCCTGGGTATGAAACTGGGTTATGCGTGGGAAGACAACGGTTACTTCGCTGAACCATATGTGAAAGCAACTGGTCGTGCGTTTGATGGTGCACATTACACCATGAGTAACGGCATGGTTGTTAATGGCAATGATTACAAATCAATGGTTGGTGAGATTGGTACAGATGTAGGTTACACCTTCGCGCTGAGCCAGGGTTATATCAAGCCTTACCTGCACCTGGCTGCTCTCAATGAGTTTGCTGATAGTAATGAAATGCGGCTGAATAACATCACCATGAATAACAGCATTGACGGTGCTGCATTCCAAATTGGTGGTGGTGCAGAAGTTCAGTTCATGAAAGACATTGGTGCTTACGCGAGCTTTAACTACACCAAGGGTGATGATGTTGAGCGCCCATGGCAGGCAAACGTAGGTATTAATTATTCCTGGTAAGTATGTTCACCATTGCTGGGTTACCAGCAATGGTGATCTTTTATTTACAAATTGCTAATTTTTTTGTGTCACTGCGTATTGGGCAAAATTTACTTTGCCCATTTTTCGCATACACATGTGAAAAAATAAGCCCGAATCTCATTAGATATGTGTATTTCTAATCAAACAGGGACGCGTGATCATGAGTAACAGCAAAACACACACAAAAGGAATAGTAAAAGTTGTTAAGCAAAGTAATCACGATGGTGGGAGAATTCCCTCTGAGTTGAGTGAGTATGCTGATAAGCCATTGTATGTTTTGATTGCACTATGGGGGATGAGGCAGAAAACATGGATAGGGCATAAGCAGGTTTCCACTATTTTTGCGATCACAGAACGAAGGGCATCATTTCAGCTTTCTTATATTCTACGTAAGAAAGAGACCATCCAGTGCCAGACCCGGAAGGTCAAAATTCATGGCGAGCACCGTTTATGCCATCAAATTAAAATTGAGCAGGTGAATTTTAATGGCATACAAGAACAATAATTTAGTCTAATGAAAAATATTAGCCTCTATTTATAGGAAAATAATGTATTTTTCATAAGTCCTGTACGGATATATATGGGAAATATTATTTTATTTTCTCAATAAAGCCCGTTGAGGGCTTTAATTTGAACTTTATTTTTGTTGTTAGTGAAACTATGCATCGGGATCCAACAGGCACATAACTGATGTGCTGATTCCACCACCGCACTGGTCAAATAGCACATTTCAGTCAGGGCTACGTTCGTCGCATTGGTCGCATCGTATGTTGATGGCGAAAAGTGTCCACGAGATAGCGATAGGATTTTTAGTGGGTGATTTTTTGCATAAATAGCTGTTACTAATGATTATCTATGCTTAATTTGTGGCGCATTTTTACTCTGTCCGATTTTGCTCATCCATCCGTTTTTCCTCTTCTTATTACAGCATTTTTATCTGTCATATAACCATATTGATAATTTTATCGCCTTAACAGGAAGGTTATGGTGGTTTATTTTAATTGTTTTTTTTCGGCGTAATCCTCTGACTTGTTGCTACATTTTTAGAGATTAATCTTGTTTTGTGACAAGCTCGCGAGTTTTTAATCCGCAAAAGTTGGCTAATGGTTTTTGTAATAGTTGTATGCGGTTTCTCACATTCCAGGTAAATACACGACGATGTTATTGACGTTTTCTGAAACAGTTGACAAATTGACACCCCAGTACAAAAGGTAAGGAGATTTGTCTGATTGTTTCATCATGGTCAGATGATGCGTAAACTCCCTTCCCGATACTGATGTCGCAAGGCATTACATAAAGACCACATAAAAAAATTATCGGTCGACATGCAACACACAACACCACAATCACTATTGGAGCATAAGCATGAGTATTTCCCTGACAAAATCCGGGATGCTGAAGGTAGGCCTCAGCGCAATCGCACTGATGATGGCTGCAAGCGTACAAGCCAAAACTCTGGTTTACTGTTCTGAAGGTTCACCTGAAGGGTTTAACCCACAGCTGTTCACTTCTGGTACGACTTATGATGCCAGCTCTCGCCAGATTTATAACCGTTTGGTTGAATTCACCATTGGTACTACTGAGTTGCACCCAGCTCTGGCAGAAAAATGGGATGTCAGCGAAGATGGGAAAACATATACCTTCCATCTGCGCAAAGGCGTGAAATGGCAAACCACCAAAGACTTTAAGCCAACGCGCGATTTCAATGCTGATGACGTTGTCTTTACTTTTGAACGTCAGTTAGACAAAAACAACAAATACCATGGTGTTTCTGGCGGCAGCTACGAATATTTCGAAGGCATGGGTATGCAAAACCTGATCAGCAAAATCGAGAAGGTTGATGATAACACTGTGCGTTTCGTCCTGACCCGTCCTGAAGCGCCTTTCCTGGCGGATCTGGGAATGGACTTTGCGTCGGTCATGTCTGCGGAATACGCAGATAACATGATGAAAGCTGGCACACCAGAAAAAGTGGATCTGAACCCAGTGGGCACAGGACCATTCCAGTTAGTGCAATACCAGAAAGATTCACGCATCCTCTTTAAAGCTAACCCAAACTATTGGGGTGCGAAGCCGAAGATTGATCGTCTGGTCTTCTCCATCACGCCAGATGCTTCAGTGCGTTACGCTAAATTGCAAAAAGGCGAATGCCAGGTGATGCCATACCCGAACCCGGCTGATATCGCCAGTATGAAGCAGGATAAAAACATTAACCTGATGGAACAACCTGGCCTGAACGTTGGCTATCTGGCGTTTAACGTTGAGAAAAAACCGCTGGATAATGTGAAAGTTCGTCAGGCACTGACCATCGCGGTAAACAAGAAAGCGATCATTGATGCGGTTTATCAGGGTGCAGGCCAGACGGCAAAAAACCTGATCCCACCAACCATGTGGGGCTATAACGATGCGGTGCAGGATTACGCTTATGACCCAGAAAAAGCGAAAGCCTTGCTGAAAGAAGCGGGTATGGCTGATGGTTTCGCTATCGACCTGTGGGCTATGCCAGTACAGCGTCCATATAACCCGAATGCGCGTCGTATGGCAGAGATGATCCAGAGCGACTGGGCGAAAATTGGCGTGAAAGCGAAAATTGTGACCTATGAGTGGGGCGAGTATCTGAAGCGTGCTAAATCGGGTGAACATCAGACGGTAATGATGGGCTGGACCGGTGATAATGGGGATCCGGATAACTTCTTCGCGACTCTGTTTAGCTGCGCAGCGGCAAAAGATGGTTCTAACTACTCACGCTGGTGTGACAAGTCCTTTGAGGATCTGATCCAGCCAGCACGTGCGACTGATGACCATAACAAACGTATTGAACTGTACAAACAGGCTCAAGTCGTGATGCATGACCAGGCTCCGGCACTGATCATTGCCCACTCTACTGTTTATGAACCTGTGAGCAAAAAAGTCTCCAACTATGTGGTTGATCCACTGGGTGGCCACTACTTTGCCCAGGTTGATATCGCTGAGTAACGAAACGGGTATATGGCTGAATAGCAGTATTGTCTGCTATTCAGCCTGTCCCGCGGTTTCGGCACCAGATTCACCCATTTTATCCAGGTCAAGGCGCAGTTTTCTGCGTCGCGGTCAGGTCTGCCTGGCCGCAAGATGTGAGCAATAATAAAGAGAGTACGGAATATGCTGCAGTTCATACTCCGACGGCTGGGACTGGTTATCCCAACGTTTATCGGTATCACCCTGTTAACTTTTGCGTTTGTCCACATGATACCCGGCGATCCGGTGTTGATTATGGCGGGCGAGCGCGGTATTTCCCCTGAACGTCATGCTCAGTTGCTGGCCCAGCTTGGTCTGGATAAGCCACTCTGGCAACAGTACACCTCCTATATCTATAACGTGCTGCATGGTGATTTAGGCATGTCCCTGAAAAGTCGTGTGCCTGTGTGGGATGAATTTGTCCCGCGCTTTAAAGCAACGATGGAACTGGGGATTTGTGCCATGTTGTTTGCTGTGATTGTCGGTATCCCAGTGGGTGTCCTGGCGGCAGTCAAACGTGGTTCTATCTTTGATCACACCGCCGTAGGGATCTCTCTTACGGGCTATTCCATGCCGATCTTCTGGTGGGGAATGATGCTGATCATGTTGGTTTCCGTGCAACTCAATCTGACGCCGGTTTCCGGGCGAATTGGCGATACGGTCTTCCTGGATGATAGCCAGCCACTCACGGGTTTTATGCTGATCGACACCCTTATCTGGGGCGAACCCGGTGATTTCACCGATGCGGTAATGCATATGATCCTGCCTGCGATAGTGCTGGGCACGATCCCTCTGGCGGTAATTGTACGTATGACGCGTTCAGCGATGCTGGAAGTGTTGGGTGAAGATTATATCCGTACTGCGCGTGCTAAAGGGCTGACGCCGATGCGGGTGATTGTCATCCATGCGTTGCGTAATGCCATGTTGCCTGTGGTCACGGTTATCGGTCTGCAAGTGGGTACGATGCTGGCGGGTGCCATTCTGACAGAAACCATCTTCTCCTGGCCGGGTGTGGGGCGCTGGTTAATCGATGCCTTGCAGCGTCGTGATTACCCGGTGGTGCAGGGTGGCGTGTTGATGGTTGCCACGCTGATTATTCTCGTGAACCTGTTGGTTGACGTGCTTTACGGCGTGGTAAACCCACGCATTCGTCACAAAAAATAAGGGGCCACCATGTCTGTTATTGATCCAGGCAGCGTCCCTGCTGCACCAAAGCCGATGACCCCATTACAGGAATTCTGGCATTACTTTAAGCGTAACAAAGGTGCAGTAATTGGCCTGGTGTACGTGATTATTATGATCCTGTTCGCTGCTTTTGCGAACGTACTGGCTCCGCATTTGCCTGCGGAACAGTTCCGTGATGCCTTGTTGCATCCACCCGCCTGGCAGGAAGGGGGAAGCTGGAAGTTCCTGTTCGGTACTGATGATGTGGGCCGTGATGTGCTGTCCCGCCTGATGTATGGTGCTCGTCTGTCACTGCTGGTTGGGTGTCTGGTTGTTGCGCTGTCGCTGGTACTGGGTGTGATCTTTGGTCTGATCGCCGGTTACATTGGTGGTGCGGTGGATGCAGCGATTATGCGCATCGTGGATATTATGCTCGCTCTGCCTAGCCTGCTGCTGGCACTGGTACTGGTTGCTATCTTTGGTCCGTCGATTGTTAACGCCTCACTGGCACTGACCTTCGTGGCGCTGCCGCACTATATTCGTTTAACTCGTGCGGCGGTGTTGGTGGAAGTCACCCGTGATTACGTGACGGCTTCGCGCGTGGCGGGTGCAGGCACACTGCGCCAGATGTTTATCAATATCTTACCAAACTGCCTGGCGCCGCTGATCGTGCAGGCTTCTCTTGGTTTTTCCAACGCAATCCTTGATATGGCTGCGCTGGGTTTCTTGGGTATGGGCGCACAACCGCCTACGCCGGAGTGGGGCACTATGCTCTCCGACGTATTGCAGTATGCGCAAAGTGCCTGGTGGGTGGTCACCTTTCCTGGTGTTGCCATTCTGCTGACGGTACTGGCATTTAACCTGATGGGCGACGGCTTACGCGACGCTCTTGACCCGAAACTCAAACAGTAGGCAGCGAGATGGCATTATTAACAGTAGATAAACTCTCGGTGCATTTCGGTGATGAAAAGGCACCGTTCCGCGCCGTCGACCGCATCAGCTATAAAGTTGAGCAGGGGCAGGTGGTTGGGATTGTTGGTGAGTCCGGGTCGGGTAAATCCGTTAGCTCACTGGCAATCATGGGATTGATTGACTATCCCGGTAAGGTGATGGCTGATCAGCTGGTTTTCGACCAGCGTAATCTGCAACAAATTTCTGAGAAAGAGCGCCGCCAACTGGTGGGATCGGAAGTGGCGATGATTTTCCAGGACCCGATGACCAGCCTGAATCCTTGTTACACCGTGGGCTACCAGATTATGGAAGCCATTAAGGTTCACCAGGGCGGTAATCGCCAGACTCGCCGTCAGCGTGCAATTGATTTGCTGACGCAGGTCGGTATTCCTGATCCTGCCTCACGACTGGATGTGTATCCGCACCAGCTTTCCGGCGGGATGAGCCAGCGCGTGATGATTGCGATGGCTATTGCCTGTCGGCCAAAACTGCTGATTGCAGACGAACCGACCACGGCACTGGATGTGACCATTCAGGCACAGATCATTGAGCTGCTGCTGGAATTACAACGCCAGGAAAATATGGCGCTGATCCTGATCACGCACGACCTGGCACTGGTGGCTGAAGCAGCACAGCACATTATTGTGATGTATGCCGGTCAGGTGGTGGAAACCGGTACTGCGGTCGATATCTTTAAAGCGCCGCGTCATCCTTATACTCAGGCGTTGTTGCGTGCGTTGCCGGAATTCTCTGCTGACAAAGCACGACTGGCTTCGCTGCCGGGTGTGGTTCCGGGGAAATATGACCGTCCGAATGGCTGTCTGTTGAACCCACGCTGCCCGTATGCCACTGATCGCTGCCGGACAGAAGAGCCGGAATTACGTGATATTCCTGGGCGTCAGTCCAAATGTCATTTCCCACTGGATGATGCCGGGAGACCAACTTATGAAGCCTGAAGCGACTAATCCGACTCTGCTGATGCAGGCGATCGATCTGAAAAAACACTATCCGGTCAAAAAAGGCCTGTTTGGCCAGGAACGGTTAGTGAAAGCGCTGGATGGTGTCTCGTTCAATCTGGAACGAGGTAAAACACTGGCCGTTGTGGGGGAGTCCGGTTGTGGTAAGTCCACACTGGGTCGCCTGCTGACGATGATTGAAACGCCAACAGAAGGGCAACTGTTCTACCAGGGGCAGGATCTGCTGAAGCATGACCCACAGGCACAACAGTTGCGCCGCCAGAAGATTCAGATTGTTTTCCAGAACCCATATGGTTCTCTGAATCCACGTAAAAAAGTGGGACAGATTCTGGAAGAACCATTGTTGATTAACACCAGCCTGACCAAAGCAGAACGCCGGGAAAAAACGCTGGCGATGATGGCGAAAGTGGGGCTTAAAACCGAGCACTATGATCGCTATCCGCATATGTTTTCTGGTGGTCAGCGCCAGCGTATTGCGATTGCACGTGGACTGATGTTGGATCCTGACGTCCTGATCGCTGATGAACCGGTTTCAGCACTTGATGTATCAGTACGTGCGCAGGTGCTGAACCTGATGATGGATCTGCAACAAGAACTAGGGTTGTCGTACATCTTTATCTCGCACGACCTGTCGGTTGTGGAGCACATTGCAGATGAAGTGATGGTGATGTACCTCGGTCGTTGTGTGGAAAAAGGCACTAAAGAAGAGATTTTCTCGAATCCGCGTCATCCATACACACAGGCGTTATTGTCTGCCACACCGCGTCTGAACCCGGACGAGCGGCGTGAACGCATTAAGTTAACTGGAGAGTTGCCCAGCCCACTTAACCCCCCACCGGGTTGTGCATTTAATGCCCGCTGCCGTCGCCGGTTTGGTTCCTGTACTCAGCTTCAGCCTCAGTTGAAAGCGTATGGTGGTCAACTGGTTGCCTGTTTTGCCGTGGAGCAGGACGAAAGCGAAACAGCTGTTTGATATGACAATATAGATAAAGACGATACAGATAAAAAAGCGGAGATAATCTCCGCTTTTTTATAATTTGGCTTTTCAGCAACGGTAGGAAAACCCTTAAACCGGTAGTCACGACGCGTGATCGCTTAACAAGTGGTTGTCATAGGATATACTCAGGGCAATTTTTCCTCATCTGCCCGGATTCAGGATCCTGGCTTTGGAGAGCAGGCTTGCGCGTCAGTCGTTCACTAACGATTAAGCAAATGGCAACCGTTTCAGGTATTGCGGTTGTCACTATTTGCCTCTTCATCGTTATACAGCTTTTCCATTTTGTGCAGCAGCGCAGAATTGACTACGCTCAGCAGATGGAAAATGTCGCCCAGACGGTGCGCCAGCCTTTGTCACAAGCGGTGCTCAAAGCGGATATTCCTCAGGCTGAATTGATCCTTAACTCCCTGCGTCCGGCAGGGATTCTGGCGCGTGCTCAGGTGATCCTGCCGAATGGTTTGCAAGTGCTGCATACTGATTTTGAGCCGAATAAACCCGTCCCCCATTTTATTGCCACGCTGTTTGAATTACCGGTACAGATCTCTGTCCCTCTTTATGTGATTGAACCCGCGAACCCGAAGCCCCTGGCGAGGTTAGTGCTCCAGGCTGATTCCTGGCGGGTATATCAGTTTATCCTCAGTGCTGTTTCAACCATGGTCACAACCTTTGTACTGCTGGCGTTAATCCTCTCGATTGCCATCAGCTGGTGCATTAATCGTTTGGTTGTGCGACCAGTACGGAAGATTGCTCTGGCATTACAGGACCTTTCGCCACAGG